>ENA-UEOI01001437-UEOI01001437.1-human-gut-metagenome-genome-assembly--contig:-NODE-1437-length-20468-cov-3.440832_pt1 | contig 20468 bp, 18 predicted proteins | sample MGYA00242883_ERZ507882 | MGnify/ENA primary metagenome ERZ507882 (study PRJEB26167, sample SAMN06115502) | human gut metagenome | host: Homo sapiens | place: China:Chongqing | collected 2015-07-29...
ACAATATGTCCAGCGCCAACATGAAGGGAGTCTCCCATGGCATTTGGCTGGACGACAAGCTGGAGCGAAGCCTGGCCAACCGATTTGTAGAGCAACTGGCCATCAAAATTCCGGGCATTGAATACCCCATCAGCAGCCTGTCCGGCGGCAATCAGCAGAAGTGCCTGATCGGGAAGTGGCTTTCTCTGGCCCCAAAGGTCATCATCATGGATGAGCCCACCCGCGGCATTGACGTGGGTGCAAAGCGGGAGATCCACGCGCTTCTGCGTCAACTGGCAGAGAGCGGCGTCGGTGTGATTGTGGTATCCAGTGAGCTGCCTGAGGTCATCGGCGTGTCTGACCGGGTGGCAGTCATGCACGAAGGGTGCTTGGCGGGCTTCCTCGAGGGCGAAGAGGTGACGGAAGAGAATATCATGAAGCTTGCCTCTGGCGAGCAGCTTGCGGAAAAGGAGTTGCGGCAATGAAACAGAAGAGCGAGATAAAGCGGACGGGACCGGAGCTTTTGAAGCGGTTGCTCCGACAGCGCGAGATGAGCGTATTTCTCATTATTTTGCTTGTGGTGGCCATCGTGGCCATCGTCAATCCAAAGTTCATCCAGCCCTCCAACATGAAGAGCATCGCCCTGAGTGTGGCCACCGACGGCCTGCTCTCCATCGGACTGACCCTGGCTCTGATTCTGGGAGGCATTGAACTGAGCGTGGGCGGCGTGGCCGCCATGACGTGCGTCATTGCCGGCCAGATGGCTTTGATGGGGGTCAACATCTGGGTGGCCTGCCTGGCTGCTCTGGCTGCGGGAGCCATATGCGGACTGTTCAACGGCTTTATGGTCAGCAAGGTGGGACTGCCGCCTTTCATCGTTACCCTGTCCATGATGAACCTCTCCCGCGGTGTGGCCTACATTATCACCACAGGCTCCCCCCTGTCGGTGTCCGGCTATCTGCCGGACAGCTTCCGCTTTCTGGCCACCGGCGATGTATTCGGCATCCCCGTGCTGTTCCTGATCTTCCTGCTGGTCACCGTGGTGGCCCTTATCTTTACCAAGAAGTCCAATGCCTGCCGTAACATCTACTATGTGGGCAGCAATGAAAATGCCGCCAAGCTCTCCGGTATCAATGTAGACCGGGTCAAGATCTTCGTCTATGTGGTCATCGCCTTGCTCTCAGCACTGGCCGGTATCCTTTCTCTCGCACGCTTCAATGTTGCCACCCCTGAGCTGTCCAAGGGCGCGGAAACCACCGCTATCTCTGCCGCGGTCATCGGCGGCACCTCCATGACCGGCGGCCTGGGCGGTATCCTGGGCACATTTCTCGGCATTTTCCTGCTGAAGATTGTGGACTCTGCCCTGGTTATGATGAATGTGTCTGTCTACTGGCAGGATTTCGTCCAGGGCGCTATCCTGGTCATCGCCGTTACCATCGACTATATGAGCCACCGAAAAAGCGGCAACAGCTTCCTCCAGCGCATGCTGGGCCTGGGGCGCAGGAAACCTGCCCTGCGGCCGTAATCCGTGATCCGGCGCCCGGCGCGGGCGCAGGCAATACCGCCAAGAAAAATAAAAGGAGGAACCCACAATGAAAAAGGCACTGGCACTTATTCTTGCACTGGCGCTCTCCCTGTCCCTGTTCGGCTGCTCCCCGGCCGAAGCACCCGAAGACTCCCCCAACGCTGGAGGGGACGGCACGCAGGCTGCGGCCGGAGCGTTCGTCGGCAACGAAAGCGACGAGTACTACATGGTCAGTTTCCTGTCCGGCATCGATTACTGGAAGCACTGCTTTGAGGGCATGGAGGATGCTGGAAACGCCTTGGGTGTTACTACCAAGTATACCGGCCAAACCGACTCTGATGTGGCCGGTCAGGTGGCTGTTCTGGAGCAGGTCATTGCCCAGAGTCCCAAGGGCATCGCAGTCACCTGCGTGAACTCCACCGCCCTGGCGGATACCATCAACTCTGCCAAGGAGCAGGGGATCTCTGTGGTGTGCTTTGACTCCGACTCTCCCACCTCCGACCGCTCCTCCTACCTGTCCACCGGCAATTCCGAAGCCGGCCGCATTGCCGCTGAGTACCTGGTACCCCTGTGCGGAGGGGAGGGTAAGATTGCCGTCCTCTATACCGTGGGCGCCGAGAACAGCGAAAGCCGTGTTCAGGGCTTTGAGGCCTGGTGCGCCGAAAACGCCCCTGGCATCGAGATCGTGAAGGTTAACGACGCCGGAGACACCACCGCTGCCACCGACAACATGTCGGCGGCCCTGCAGGCCAACGATGACCTGGTAGGCCTGTTCTGCGTGGACGGTATCGCCGGTACCGCTGGCCCTACCGCCGTGGCTGAGTCCGGCAAAGATCTGCGTGTGCTGGCTTTCGACGTGGACACCACCGTGCTGGACAAAGTGAAAAACGGTGAGATTGACGCCACTGTTGCCCAGGGGATGTATAACATGGGCTTCTGGAGCATGATGTTCCTCTATACCGAGGCCAACGGCCTGTCCGCCAAGGCGCTGCCCCAGAACGTGGACACCGGCGTTACCATCGTGACCAAGGAGAACGTGGACGAGTACTACCCCAAATAAAAGGGCAGCCCTCTGATACCATGCCCGCAGGACAGAGCCACACGCCCTGCTCCTGCGGGCCCTTTTTGTGGAAACGAAGTGTACCCCCTCCGGCGTTTACTGCCCAGCACCCAGCCTGCTTGTGCCGGAGCCCAATTCTCTGGAAACAAAATCAAAAGGAGTGAATGAAATGAAGCACTTTGATTATTTTGCCCCCACCGAGATCATTTTCGGCGCCGGCCGCGTCACCGAGGCGGGGGCCCTGACTGCCCGCTATGGGAAAAAGGCCATGCTGGTGACCGTCCCCGAGTTCCCTGCGGTGGCAGAACTGTACGCCAAGGTCAAAAAAAGCCTGGCTGACGCAGGTGTGGCCTGTGTGCACTATGACGGCGTGATCCCAAACCCAACCACTGAACTGGTCACCAGAGGAGCGGAGCTGGCAAAGGCCGAGGGGGTGGATGTGGTGATCGGTTTGGGCGGCGGCTCCTCCATGGATACCGCCAAGGCCATTGCTGTGGAGGCCACCCATCCCGGTACCGCCTGGGATTACAACTGCCACACCGCAGGCCCAACGGAGCAGACGCTGCCCATTCTGGCCATCAGCACGACCGCCGGCACCGGCAGCCAGACCACCCCATGTGCCGTCATTACCAAGACCAGTGCCAAGGACAAAAGCGCTATCTGGAACAAGAATATTTTCCCCCGCGCAGCCATTGTAGATCCCGAGGTTACCCTTTCCCTGCCCGCCAGCGTAACTGCGCAGACCGGTTTTGATGCCTTCTGCCATAATTTTGAGGCATATCTCTCCGTCAACACCAACCCGCTGGTGGAGTGCATGGCCCTGGATGCCATCCGTATTATCGCCGCATACCTCCCCAGGGCGCTGGCCGACGGCTCCGACCTGGAGGCCCGCAGCCAGATGGCCTGGGCCGACACCTTGGGCGGTCTCACCAACGCATCCGCCGGTGTCACTTTGCCCCACGGCCTGGGCATGCAGATCGGCGGCCACTGTCCCCATGTCACCCACGGCCAGTCTCTGGCAGTCTTCTATCCCGCTTTTACCCGGTATACCTATCCCGCCGCTGAGCACAAGTTCGCCACGGTAGGCCGGATCTTTGAGCCCTCCCTGGAGCGGGAGAGCGATGCTGTGGCCGCGGAGAGAAGCTGCGATGCCATTGACTGCTTCCTTAAGAGGATCGGCCTTTGGATCAACTTCCGGGAGCTGAACGTGACCAAAGAGGATATCCGGGAGATTGCAGACTGCGGCCAGGTACTGGGCGACTATGCCAACAATCCCCGTGTCGCCACCATTCCAGAGATGTATGAGCTGCTCATGAGCTGCTACGACCGCAAATAGGGGGAGGGTGGTATTATGACGGAGACTGGCATCCTGAACCGGGATATTGCGGCCGAACTGGCCCGGATGGGACACACCGACCGGCTGCTGATCGCTGACGCCGGTCTGGCTATCCCGGACAGCACCAGGGTAATCGACCTCTCGCTGGCGGAAAACGTCCCCACAGCGGTAGATGTGCTCAAGGAGCTGCTCAAGCACTTCAGTGTGGAGGGTATCATTCTGAGCCAGGCCACCCTGGATGTGAGTCCCAGCCGCGAGCGGGAGTTCAAGGCATGTTTTCCACCTGAGCTGCCCTGCCAGGTGGTCGGCCATCCCTACTTTCGGGACGAACTGACACGCCAAGTAAAATTTGCCATCCGTACCGGGGACTTTACCGCCAACAGCAACATCATACTCATCAGTGCTGGCGGCCCCCGGTGGTACTGTGAAAAGAGTTGAGGAGGAAAAGGCATGCTGCAGCAGGTTATGACAGCCCCGGGGGTCATTGAATTCCGGGAGGTTCCAATCCCTGAGCCAAAGGCCGGTGAGGTACTGGTCAAAATCATGCGCATCGGCGTGTGCGGCTCGGATATCCATGTCTATCACGGTGAACACCCGTTTACGAAATATCCCGTCACCCAAGGCCACGAGGTGTCGGGGGAGATTGCCGCGCTTGGAAAGGGAGTCACCAGCCTCCGGGTGGGACAGCGTGTCACCATCGAGCCACAGGTGGTATGCGGCAGGTGCTACCCCTGCCGCCATGGAAAATACAATCTCTGCGAGGAACTCAAGGTGATGGGGTTCCAGACCACTGGTACCGCCAGCGAATTTTTTGCGGTGGATGCGGCTAAGATTACTCCGCTTCCCGACACAATGAGTTTTAATGAAGGGGCTATGATTGAGCCGCTGGCTGTGGCCGTTCATGCAGCTAAACGCTTTCCGGAGCTGGCGGGCGCCAAAGTGGCCATTTTGGGTTCCGGCCCCATCGGTATTCTGCTGGCCCAGAGCTGCAAGGCTCTGGGGGCGGCCCAGGTGCTCATTACCGATATCTCCGACGCCCGGCTGGAGCTGGCCCGGAGCTGTGGGGCGGACTTCGCAGTGAACACTCGGACACGTAATTTTGGTAAAGTCATGGTAGAGTGCTTCGGTCCGGACAAGGCGGATGTTATTTACGACTGCGCAGGCAACGATACCACCATGGGACAGGCTATCCAGTATGCCCGCAAGGGCAGCAAGCTGGTTCTGGTCGCAGTATACGCAGGAATGGCCCATGTGGATCTGGCCCTGCTTAATGACCACGAGCTGGATCTGGACAGCACCATGATGTACCGGCATGAGGACTATGTGGACGCCATCCGTCTGGTCAGTGAGGGGAAAATCCAGCTCAAGCCCCTGATGAGCCGGCACTTTGCCTTCGGGGACTATCAGAAAGCCTATCAATACATCGATGCCAACCGGGAGGCCACCATGAAGATCCTGATCGATGTAGCTCCTTGTGAAGAATGACCAAGGGGCAGGGCGGGCGGCAGGAGCCGCCCGCCGCGCTGATATGAGGTGAATACATGTATGACATAGTAGCACTGGGCGAGAGTTTGATCGACTTTACGCCCGCCGGCATCAATGAGATGGGAATGCCTCTGTTCAGCCAGAACCCGGGCGGTGCGCCGGCCAACGTACTGGCTATGGCATCCAAGCTGGGCAGAAGCACCGCCTTTGTGGGCAAGGTGGGCCGGGATGCCTTTGGCCGCTTTCTTCAGGAGCACATGGAGAAAGCCGGTATTGACTGCTCCGCCCTGCGACGGGATGACCGGGTGCCCACGACCCTTGCCTTTGTCCAATTGGATGAGTACGGCGACCGCTCCTTCTCCTTCTATCGAGATCCAGGGGCGGATGTGATGCTCCGGCCGGAGGAGGTGGATGACACCCTGTTGGAGGGGTGCCGGATATTCCACTTTGGCTCCGTCTCCCTCACCAAGGAGCCTTGCCGCGGAACCACCCTGTGGGCCGCACGGAGGGCCAGGGAGGCGGGGGCTCTTATCAGCTATGATCCCAACTACCGTCCTTTCCTTTGGCCTAGTGTGGAAGCTGCGCGCCGCGCGCTCTGTGCCGCCCTGGAGCTAACGGATATACTGAAGGTGAGCGAAGAGGAGATGTGTCTGCTTACCGGAGAGAGCACCCTGCCTGGTGGGGCCGAAAAGCTTCAGGCTATGGGACCGTCTGCGGTCTTTATTACCCGGGGCAAGGAGGGGGCGTATTTCCGCACACCGTCAGGGGAGGGGGCTCTGCCCGCCTTTCCCGTAAACGCCGTGGATACCACAGGGGCAGGAGACGCCTTTTGGGGCGCCCTGCTTGCGCAGATCCCAGGCCGGGGCCGGACCGCACTGGAGGCGCTCACCCTGGAGGAGTGGGTATCCGCCACCCGTGTCGCCAATGCTGCGGGCGGCCTGACAACAACCGCCAAGGGCGCCATTCCTGCCATGCCGGATTCAGCCGCCATCCAGGCCTGTGTGCAGGCTATGGACCGCTGTGCTTTTCACGCCTGATACTTTCAGAATTTTGTTTTGCCTGTTGAGTACCTATGTCCGGGCGCGGTGCCGCTGCATATGCTGATATGGGCGAGTGCCCAACTATGCTATAAAGGGGTCGTGCCAGTTGTTATGAATATTTATCGGCCGAACGGCCATTTTGATGAGCAGGTGCAAAGAACGGTGTGTTGTCCGGTCTGCTGCCCTGTACCAGGGCCGGTAGGGCCGCCAGGCCCGACGGGCCCGCAAGGCCCGACGGGCCCGCAAGGCATTCCGGGTAGTCCGGGCCCTACTGGTGCTGTGGGACCGACGGGGCCGCAGGGCAGAGACGGAGCGCCAGGGAGTGCGGGGCCCGTTGGAGCCACCGGGCCGACGGGCCCGGCCGGACCCATGGGGGCTACAGGCCCAGCTGGGACAGCGGGTGAGACCGGCCCTACCGGGCCGCAGGGTCTCTCCGGACCGACGGGGCCGCAGGGCAGAGACGGAGCGCCAGGAAGTACGGGGCCTGTTGGAGCAACCGGGCCGGCTGGTCCTACCGGCCCCACTGGTCCAACTGCCGCTGCGGTGGGCTGCGCCTGTGTTCAACAGATGCGGAATGTGCTCCAGCAGCTCATCCAGCTCTATCCGAGTGATAATGCGGTAGTCGCTATGGATAGCGGAAATAACAGCAGTGGTCGCCTCGGTTCGCTGCTCCCTGCCGGGCCGAATGCCGGACTGCTCCAGCTAGTCAACAGCCAGGGGGTGCCTCAGGAGGCTGTCTCCATCTGTCGTATTGCCTCGGTGCGCATTACCAGTGCCTCCTATAACAATGCCATCACCTATCTGCCCGTACCGGTTCCACCTCCCACGGGATGCGATGCCGACTGTGAGGCTGCCATCCGGTCCTATTTGCCGGTGGGCACAACCGGCGTCGCCATCAATGCCGGAGGGCAGACCGTGGCCAATGGAAGTATTATACGCAATGAATTTGGGATGGTGGTTGTGGTAGGGCCCAACAGCAGCGACCCTGCTTTTGTCTCCACCTGCAAAGCGGAAATCATCAATCAGTAGAGCGCGGCTCTGTGCAGCGCTCTGATTTCGGGCGGCGGCTTGTAAAAAACAGGCCGCCGTCCGTCTGCTTCTGTTGTATACATTTTTCTGAGCCTGTGGATACACGCATCAGCTTGTTCTCTAAATCAGGTATGAAAAAACCAAGGCTGCAAAACACTATCCCCAAGACATGAATTGGGGAGGAAAGCATATGAAATCAGTGTGGGAACAGACCGGAGAGCACAGGGATTTTGCCCCCCTAAAGGGGGATATTTCCACCGATGTCCTCATTATCGGGGGCGGTATGGCGGGCATCCTGTGCGCCTATCTGCTGCACGGCGCCGGAGTACCCTATGTTCTGACGGAAGCGGAAACGGTGTGCGGCGGTATCACAAAGAATACCACCGCTAAAATTACCATTCAGCATGGCCTTATCTATGACAAGCTGCTGCGCAGATTCGGCATCGGCCGGGCGGGACAGTACCTCTGCGCCCAGAAGGCGGCTCTGCAAAAATACCGGGAGCTGTGTTCTGGTATGGACTGTGATTTTGAGGAAAAAGATGCCTATGTCTATGCGTTGGAAGAGCAAAGAAAGCTGGAACAGGAGCTGTCGGCCATGGAAAGGCTGGGCTTCCACGGGGACTTTGTGGAGCATCTTCCACTTCCCTTTCCTGTGGCTGGCGCTGTCAGGGTGCACAACCAGGCCCAGTTTCATCCCCTGAAGTTCGTCTGCTGCCTTGCAAAGGGCCTGCACATCTATGAGCACACGCCGGTGCGGGAGCTGATTGGCACGACAGCCGTGACGGACAGCGGTAAAGTGGCGGCAAAGGCGGTGATCGTGGCCACACACTTCCCGTTCCTCAACAAACACGGCAGCTATTTTCTAAAGCTGTATCAGCACCGCTCCTACGTCATTGCCCTGGAAAACGCCCCGGATGTGGACGGTATGTATGTGGATGAGGCGCAGGAGGGGATGTCATTCCGAAACGCACGGGATTTGCTGCTGGTGGGCGGCGGCGGGCATCGCACGGGAAAGCGGGGCGGAGCATGGAGAGAGCTGAGGGAGTTTGCCCGGCGGTATTATCCGGGTGCTACAGAGAAGTACCAGTGGGCTACTCAGGACTGCATGAGTTTGGACGGCGTCCCCTATATCGGCCCTTATTCCTCCTCCACATCAAACTTATATGTAGCTACCGGGTTTAACAAATGGGGAATGACATCTTCTATGGTATCCGCCATGCTATTGAGTGACCTTGTGCAGGGGAAGACCAACCCTTTCGCAGAGGTGTTTTCGCCTTCCCGCACAGTCCTCCGCCCTCAACTGGTCGTCAATGGATTTGAGGCGGCCGTCGGCTTGCTGGCCCCCACAACCAAGCGATGTCCCCATATGGGCTGCGCGCTGAAATGGAATTCCCAGGAGCACACCTGGGACTGCCCATGCCATGGCTCCCGCTTTACGAAGAAGGGAAAATGCATCGATAATCCGGCCACAGGCGATCTGACATCATGCTAGAGCAAAAAATTGCCCGGTATTGCAAAGAATATTGTCCGAGTGCGGTAGCAATGGACGGCTGGGTGCCATCCCATTCCCGCAGGCAGAGGGGATACCAATAAAAACTGCGGACGAAAATGCTCCGGTTCTTCAGAGCGAGTAGGAGCATTCAGGTGGGTACGCCCGAAGTCCGAGCAAGGAGTCCCTTCTCTAGAGGGCGAGCACTCGCACGAAGCCCGATTGGCCGTATGCGGCACCCAGTCTATACAAAAAGCAGGCTTTCCGCGGCAGCGGAGAGCCTGCTTTTTGGCATATGCATACGAAAAAGATACAGCATTTCGCTGAAGCGGCCTTCTGGCCCGCGGCGCTTTTGCGCCGTGCAAGTGTTTTGGCCGAAGGCCAAAACCTTGGTGCAGGCGGAATTCACTTCCGCCGGGCATGTGAAGTCCTCACGGTATCCATAAAAATAACCACACCTTTCGGTGTGGTTATTTTTATGGCAAGGGGTGACAATCCAAATCCTCTCAGGTCGTTTGCAATTTTTCTTGAGAAGCATCCAAACGGCCTTCTGGCCGGCGGCGCCTTTGCGCCGTACAAGCGTTTTGCCACAGGCAAAACCTTGGCGCAGGGCGAATTCACTTCGCCCGAGCATTTCAATCACCGAAGGGTGGAGCGACCAACGGGAGCGAAACCCAAAAGAAAATGCGACTTGTCGAAACAAGTCGCATTTTCTTTTGGTACGCCCGAAGGGACTCGAACCCCCAGCCTTCAGAACCGGAATCTGACGCTCTATCCAATTGCGCTACGGGCGCGTCTGACACGTGATCATCAACGTGCCAGATTATTATAGCAATCTTTGCGCCGTTTGTAAAGAGAAATTTTTACTTTTCTTCGTCAGCGGTCAGGCTCAGCACGAACCGGGCGCCGGGATTGCCGGAAAAGACCACCCAGCCGCCCTCCGGCAGGACGGCGGAGGTGTCGCCCCAGGCCCAGGAAGCGGCCACGGGCAGGCCGGCAGCGTCATAGACGGCGAAGCCGCCGTGCTCCGGCACCTGGACGGTCATGGTCTTGCCCGCGGCGGCGGAACCCACCTGATACCAGCGGGCATAGCCGTCGGCCTGAATGGTGGTGTAAGCTCTGGGGCCGCCCCACAGAGCCGGCGCGGAGGAGGCCTCCATACACCGATAGCTCTCCGTATCCAGGTACTCCACCCCGTTCTTTTCATAGGTCCGGAGATCGGACCCGTTCCGGGCCCCAGAGCCGGGCAGGGAGAGGTATTGCTCCGACGTACTGGGCGGCAGCCTTGATGGCGGCCGGAACCGCCTCCTGCCGGCCAGCGTTCGGAGTCTCCGCCGCCGCAACCCCAACGGCAAGTGAAGCTTCTTTTCAAACGGAAAGGAGGCCGGTCAACCGGCCTCCTCCTGGGTGGGCAGCGTGAAAAAGTCCGCTGTCGCGTCAGTTTTATCAAAAATCACATTGTACTGGAGCATCTCGTACTCCTTCAGGGCGGCCTGGGCCCCCGCGGAGAGCTGGCTGCGCCGGCGCACCCAGGTGCCGTCGGTGTCCCGGAAGCCAACGGCATTGACCACCGGCACCGTCTGGCGCAGCTCATTCAGAAATTGCTGGTAGCCGGTCTGGGGCAGGTTGGCGGTCTCGGCCAACAGAGCGGACAGGTAGTTGAGGGACAGCTCCACCCCCTCGGCCTCCGGGATGTCGTAGTTGGCCCAGATGACGAAGGGCACCGCCTGGCGCTTCTGGGCGGTGGCGGCGTCCCAGGTGTCCTCGCTGCCGCCCAGCATCTTGGTATAGAAGCTGGTGGCCACCTGGGGCTGGTGGTCCCCAAACAGGAGGATCATGGTGGGCTCCTCCACCTGGGAGAAATAGTTGATCAGGTACCGAAAGGCGTTGTCGCTCTGCTTGATGAGGGACAGGTACTGGTCCACGGTGGGGAACCGCCCGGCCAGCACCCCGGTGAGCTCCGCCGTCCGCTCCAGACCGTCCCAGGGCTTGTCATAGCCGCTGTGGTTCTGCATGGTGACGTTAAAGAGAAAGAGCGGCTGTCCCTTTTCCTTCTCCTCGTACAGACGGATCAGGCTCTCATAGTCGGACTGGTCGCTGATGTACTCCCGGATAAGGCTGGTGTCGGTGAGGTCGTCCTGAAACAGCACCGTGTCGAAGCCGAAGTCGGCGTATACCGCCCGCCGATTCCAGCCGGAGGCCAGATAGGGGTGTAGGAACACGGTATCGTAGCCCAGGGCCTTCATCTGAGCGCCCAGGTTGGGGGTCCCGTCGGCAACGTAGAGGTGGAAGGGCACCGTGCCCTCCGGGAGAAAGGCGGTGGTGTTGCCGGTGAGGAACTCGTACTCCGAGTTGGCGGTGGTGCCGCCGAACACTGAGGCGTAGGCCGTTCCCTTGACGGTGTTCTCGCTCAGGGAACGGAAAAAGGGGAGAAAATCCTCGCTGACGGGCACTTCGCCCAGCACGCTCAAGTCGGAGAAGGACTCGTTCATGATGACGATGAGATTCTCCGGCCGGGTGCCCTGCGCCGCGGCGCCGGCGGCATAGCCCTCCGTCAGGCCGTCAAGGGCCTCCTGGGAGTAGCCCTCCGGCTCCGACACCCTGGAGTAGCGCAGACAGACCGAGAAATTGAGCAGGAAGCCGTTGCCCCGGGTGGTCCACATGGAGGGTTCGATCTCCAAGGCGGAGAGGAAGCCGGTGCCGAAAAAGACCGCCAGGTAGGCCGCCGCCACACCCACCGCGGGGAGGGTGATCCAAAGCCGCGGCAGGCTGCGGCCCTGCTGCCGGGGGAGCTTCCACAGCACCAGCAGGCATAGGGCCAGCACCAGCAGACACTGGAGCTGGGTGGCGTCCAGCCGGTAATCGTAGTTGCCGGCCACGTTGGCGGCGGTGCGCAGGGTCAGCAGATCGCCGGGGAAGATGGTGCGGCCCCGAAACCGGATGACGTAGCGGTTGGCCATGCCGATGGCGAAGCACAGGGCCAGGGCCGTCCCGGCGGACAGATTCCGCCGCCCCAGCAGCAGATAGAGCCCGCAGGCGATCAGGTAATACCAGGCCAGGTTCAGGGCCACCTGGAGATTGGAGAAGCTGGACCAGGGCTGATTCCAGTTCATCTGCTCCACCATACTGTAGGAGACCAGAGGCCCCAGGGCAAAGCACAGCCGGGAGAGCAGCAGGCCCAGGCTGCGGCCCATGTCCACCCGCAGGGCGGTGAGGGTGCCGAAGGTCAGCGCCCAGAGTCCGGCGGGGATGGGTTCCATGCCGAACCAGAGCAGCCCGGCCAGCACGGCGGCAAACAGGGCCAGTCCGGCCCAGACCCCGCCCCGCCAGACCGCGACGGACAGGTGAAACCGGGACAGGGCATGCTCCGGCGTGGTATGGAATTTTGTGGGGTTGAGTACGCTCATGACGGTATCCTTTTCCTTTGAATCTGCAAAATTGAGTTACATTTTATACTTGCGCAGGGTAAAAATCAAGTAAGAGAGCCTTACGTTTTCTTTACGATTCATCCTATGGAAATAAGACGAGCCCCCGCCGGAAAAGTTCCGGCGGGGGCCTCTTTTCTGTTTTGTCACAGCGTTTCCTGGACGATCTGGGCCTTGATGAGGTTGGTGGAGCCGCTCTTGCCGATGGGCACGCCGGCGGTGATGACCACGGTGTCGCCGGGCTTCACCATGCCCTCCTTGCGGGCGCACTCCACGCACAGGGAGAACAGCCGGTCAGTGGAATCCACCGTGCCGGACAGGCAGGGCTTCACCCCCCAGGAGATGGCCAGTTGCCGCCGGACCTTCTCGGTCTGGCACATGGCCACGATGGGGCAGGGGGGGCGATAGCGGGAGATCATCCGGGCGGTGTGGCCGGAATTGGTGGCGGTGAGGATGGCGTTGGCTTCCAGGTCCATGGCGGTCAGGCAGCAGGTATGGGTGATGGCGTCGTTGATGGTGCTCTCGGGCATGGTCTTGCGCTCCCGGAAGCGGCCCCAGTAGTCGATGGCCCCCTCGGCGGCGGTCACGGTGTCCACCATGGTCTGCAAGGCCTCCACCGGGTACTTGCCGGAGGCGGTCTCGCCGGAGAGCATGACGCAGGAGGTGCCGTCGAACACGGCGTTGGCCACGTCGGAGACCTCCGCCCGGGTGGGACGGGGATTGCGGATCATGGAATCCAGCATCTGGGTGGCGGTGATGACCGGCTTGCCCTCCCGGATGGTGGCCTTGATCATCTTCTTCTGGAGGATGGGCACCTCATGGGCGGGGATCTCCACCCCCAGATCGCCCCGGGCCACCATCACGCCGTCGGCCACCTCGATGATATCCAGCAGGTTGTCCACGCCCTCCCGGTTCTCGATCTTGGCGATGATGCGGATGTCATCCCCGCCGTACTGGTGCAGGCACTCCCGGATGTCCCGGATGTCGCTGGCCTTGCGGACGAAGGAGGCGGCCACGAAGTCAAAGTCGTTCTCCGCGCCGAACTTCAGGTCCTCCCGGTCCTTCTCGGTCAGGGACGGCAGCAGGATGTGCACGTCGGGGATGTTGATGGACTTGTTGCTGGACAGGGGGCCGCCGTTGTCCACCGAGCACAGGATGTCGTGGCCCCGAATCTCCCGGACGCTCAGCTCGATGAGGCCGTCGTCCACCAGCACCCGGTGGCCCGGCTTGAGCTCCTCGTGGAGGTTCTGGTAGGTGACGGACACCCGCCGCCCGTCGCCGGGCACGTCGTCGGTGGTCAGGGTAAAGTCCTGCCCTCTCTCCAGGGTAATGGGGCCCTTTTCAAAGGTCTTGATGCGAATCTCCGGCCCCTTGGTGTCCAGAATGGTGGCCACCGGGACCACATCTCGTCCCGGACTCGCTTGAGCTTGGTCAGTTGAGCCAGATGGCTCTCGTGGGTGCCGTGGGAAAAATTAAAGCGGGCGGCGTTCATGCCCGAACAAATCAACTGGCGGATGATCTCCTCGCTGTCCGCCGCGGGCCCGAGGGTACAGACGACCTTGGTCTTTCTCATAAAATGCGAACCTCCCATGTTCCTTTGTATGGCGGTCAATTCTTTCAATCGAAACCTCGCTTGCTATCATACTACAGGCAGCGCTATTTTTCAAAACAAATTTTTGTGAATTTTATGGCTTTTCGTATTTCCCGGAAAAAGTCCGAAGGACGGCCCGGCGCGCCGCGCCGGAACCGCCCTGTGCCCCACATGTTATTTCTCCGCGTCCGGGTCCGGCGGCGGTTCCCGCCTGGACACCAGGGCCCAGTCCACCCGGCGGTCGCTGAAGTCCTCCACATGGATGTGCAGGCCGCAGGCGTCCACATCGAACTGGGCGCCATCCTCGGGGATCACCGAGAGCTGGTCGAACACCAATCCGCCCAACGTGTCGCACTCCTCGTCCTCGGGAAACTCCAGGCCCAGGGCCTCGCCCACGTCCTCCAGGTCGGCGGAGCCTGCAATCCGCCACAGGTTGTCCTCCAACTGGACGATCTCCTGGTCCTCCTGCGGGTCAAACTCGTCGTAGATGTTGCCCACGATCTCCTCCAACAGGTCCTCCATGGTCACCAGGCCGGAGGTACCACCGTACTCGTCCACCACGATGGCCATATGTACCTTTTTGCTCTGCATGTCCCGGAAGAGGACGTCCGCCCGGACCGACTCGGGCACGAAATAGGCGCTGCGCAGCAGCTCCTTCACGGGCTTGGGCGCGTCCAGCCGGGCGTTGAGCAGATAGTCCCGGGTGCTGAGGATGCCGATGATGTCGTCGGCGTCCTCCTCATAGACCGGGAACCGGGACAGCCCGGAGGACCGGATGGTCTCCATGATCTCCTCGTCGGTGTCGCCGGTCCAGACCATCACCATATCGGTGCGGTGGACCATCACATCCTCGGCCACAGTGTCGTTGAAGTCAAAGACGTTTTCGATCATCTCTTTTTCGTCGGCCTCCATGGCGCCTTTTTCCTCGCTGATGTCCATAAGCGCGCGGAGCTGCTCCTCGGACACCGATTCCCGGCCCGCGTCGGGCCGGATGCGGGTGATGCGGAGGAAGGCGTTGCAGACGGCCTCCAGCCCCCGCCGGAAGGGCTTGACGGCGGCGGCGAGCAGGGCGCCCGCCAAAAACAGGGCCGCCCCGCAGAGTATGAACGGCCATACCGGGTCCGGCATGGAGGATTCCCCCTTAAAACAGTCATTTCAGCCGGAATTTCTTCGCAAAAAGCTCCAGCATATTCATGATACAATACTATGGCCTGAAATGCAAATTTTTTCACGGAAAAGTTCAAAAGCGCCCTCCGTTATGATATAATAGCCGCTGCATGGCCGCGCTATGCGCTTTTGGGCGCCGCCGCTGCCCTTCTTTCAACTTTTTGCGGAGATGATGTTTCCATGAAGCTGTCTGCGGACATGCTGCGCGCCCACGGGCTGGATCTTTTGGATTTTCTGCGTCGGGGTGTTTTCGCCGTTCTGATCGGCCTGCTGGTCGGAGCGGTGGGCGTGGCCTTCCACTTTGGTATCGACCTGGTCACCCAGCTCCGCCAGGCCCACAACTGGTTCATTCTGCTGCTGCCCGTCGGCGGTCTGGCCATCATTCTGCTCTACCGGGCCTGCGGCATGGAACAGGATCGGGGCACCAACCTGGTGCTGGTGGCCGTCCGGGAGCACGAGCCCATGCATCTGCGCACCGCCCCCCTCATCTTCCTGTCCACCTGCATCACCCATCTGGTGGGCGGCTCTGCGGGCCGGGAGGGGGCCGCCCTCCAATTGGGGGCCTCCATCTCCAACAAGATCGCCCACGCCATGGGCGTGGAGCCGGAGGAGGGCCGGATGCTCACCGTCTGCGGCATGGCCGCCGCCTTCTCCGCCCTCTTCGGCACCCCCCTCACCGCCGCCCTCTTCGCGCTGGAGGTGGTCCACGTGGGGGTCATCCAGTACGCCGCCCTGGTCCCCGCCTTTCTCTCCTCCCTGGTGGGCTATCTGCTGGCAGGCTGGATGGGTGTGGCCCCTACCGCCTACGCCGTCTCCGGCCTGCCCGGCCTGGCTGCCGGACCTCTGGTCCAGGTCATCGTCCTGGGCGGTCTGTGCGCCCTGCTGTCCATCCTGTTCTGCAAGACCATGCACACCGTGGGCCGCCTCTACGCCCAGTTTTTGCCCGATCCCCGGCTCCGGGCAGTCGTGGGCGGCTGCATCATGGTGGCCCTGTCTCTGCTGGACGGCGGGCTGGCCGACCAGGTATACAACGGCGCGGGCGGCAATCTCATCGAGGCCGCCGTCAACGGGAACGGCGCAGGGGTGGCCCCCTGGGCCTTCCTGGTCAAGATTCTCTTTACCACCCTCACCCTGGGGGCGGGCTTCCGGGGGGGCGAGATTGTCCCGACCTTCGCCTGCGGGGCCACCTTCGGCTGCACCGTGGCCCCTCTGCTGGGACTGTCCCCCTCCTTCGGTGGAGCGGTGGGCGTGGTGGCTGCCTTCTGTGGCGTCACCAACTGCCCCCTGTCCTCCATCCTCCTGGCCTATGAGCTTTTCGGCGGCCGGGGCCTGCCCCTGTTCGCCCTGGCTATCGCCGTGTCCTACCGTCTGTCCGGCTATACCGGGCTGTATAGCGAGCAGCAAATCGTGTATTCTAAAATCATCCCCAGACAAATCAACAAGAAGGCGGAGTGACGCAATGCGCAGCACCCTTTATACCAATGGCAGTATTTTGACCATGGAGCCCGGTCCCCGGCCGGAAGCCCTGCTGGTCACGGACGGGCGGATCGCCGCGCTGGGCGGGGCGGCTACCCTGTCCGCCCTGGCTCCGGATGCGGAGCGGCGGGATCTGGCGGGCGGAGCCCTGCTCCCCGCCTTTCTCGACGCCCACTCCCACATCACCGCCCTGGCCGCCACCATGGGTCTGTGCGACCTGTCCCCAAGCACCAGTCTGCACCATATGGCGGATATCCTGTGGACTTTTGAGGAGGATACGGACCCGCCCGCCGACGGCTGGATTCTGGGCTTCGGCTACGACCACACCGCCCTGGCCGAGCGGGCCCACCCCACCCGACAGTTCTTGGACGCCGCCCTACCCGGGCGGAAGGTCCTGCTCACCCACGCCTCAGGCCATATGGGGGTCGCCAGCACCGCCGCCCTGCGCGCCATGGGCATCACGGCGGACACCCCCGACCCGGAGGGAGGAAGGATCGGCCGGGAGGCCGACGGCAGAACCCCCTCCGGCTACCTGGAGGAAACTGCCTTCCGCCTGGCTGCGGCCCGGGTCCCGGCGGCGCCCCAGGCCGACCCGCTGGCCGGGCTGCGGCTGGCCCAACAGATCTATCTGTCCCAGGGCATCACGCTGGTGCAGGACGGGCTGACCGGCGCGGGTGAGTTTCAGCTTCTCCACGCCGCCGCTCGCACCGGCTCCCTGGCGGTGAACGTGGTGGGCTATGCCGACCTGAAAAAAGCCCCAGAGCTCTCTCGCCAGTCGGAGTTCTGGCAGCGGACCAGCCGTCGGCTGCGGCTGGGCGGCTACAAGATCCTTCTGGACGGCTCTCCCCAGGGCCGCACGGCCTGGATGCTGGAGCCCTACGCCGGCGGCGCGCCCGATGACCGGGGCTACCCCGCATACACCGACGAGGAGGTCACCGGCTTCGTCCGTACTGCCCTGTCAGAAGGGGTGCAGCTTCTGGCCCACTGTAACGGGGACGCGGCCTGCGCCCAGTTCATCCGCTGCTGCCGGGCTGCCCAGGCGGCGGAGGACCGCCCTGTCCGGGACATCCGTCCGGTGATGATCCACGCCCAGTTGGTCACCCCCGGCCAGTTGGCCGAGCTGAAGGAGCTGGGCCCCTCCTTTTTCGCCGCCCACCTCTGGTACTGGGGGGATGTGCACCGGGAGAACCTCGGTCCCCGCCGGGCCGCCTCCATCAGTCCGCTGGCTGCCGCCGTCCGGCTGGGCCTGCCCTTTACCCTGCATCAGGACACCCCCGTCATCGCCCCCAATATGCTGGAGAGCATCTGGTGCGCCGTCAACCGAATTACCCGGAATGGCGGGGTGCTGGGGCCGGAGTACCGCATCTCCGCCTATGAGGCGTTGAAAGCAGTCACCGTCCACGCCGCCTGGCAGTATGCTCTGGAGGGGGAGCGGGGCTCCCTGGCCCCGGGCAAGACGGCGGACCTGGTGCTTCTGGACCGGGACCCCACGGCCGTGGAGCCCATGGCCATTCGGGACATCCGGGTGCTGGAGACCATCCGGGAGGGAGAGACCCTGTACCGAGCCTGAGCTTCAGGCCCGCAGGCTCCCCAGCGCCAGCCCCAGGGCCAGGGCCAGCGTCCGGAGAAAGAGGCTCTTCCGGCTCTCCTGATCCAGCTCGTTGTCGGCCCGGCAGTAGGCCCGAAAGGCAGAGGCGCACGCCGAGGTCAGCAGCTCCTCTTCCAGGGCTTCCCGGCGGAGGCTGGCCTCCCGGTGACCGGGGATATAGGGGAGGTTTTGCTCGGTGAGCTCGAAGAGCTCCTGCAATAAGTCGGACATATGCATACCTCCTGATCAATCGTTCACCTCATTATAGCATGAATGTTTGTTCATGTCAAGGAGTGATAACCATGGATATCTTTGCACAACGACTGCGAATTTTGCGGCAGAATCTGGGCGTGACACAAGAGACTGTCGCAGATGCCATTGGCGTCACCAGCCGGACCTATATCCGTTATGAGAAAGGCGAACGGGAACCTGTGATTTCCTTGTTAACCGTAATTGCCGATTACTTTGATGTTTCCGCCGACTATTTGCTGGGCCGTTCAGACCAGCGGAAGTAGAAGGTCCCCTGCCTCCGGCGGCGCCCCTTTTCCGGAAAAGGGGCGGGAAAAGCGCCGGGGAAGGGGGCTTTCGAGTTCCCCCTTCCCCGGACCAAACCCCTTAAAGCGACCAATCAGGGGGACTGCGGTCCCCCTGATTGGATGCACCCCCCAGGGGGACGCGGGGCCGGGCCTACATGGCCTCCAGAATCCCCCGCAGGAGCCAGGCGTGGGAATTTTCATCCTCCGCCAGCTCTATGTAGAGCTCCTGCAGGCAGGGGTCCGCCGTGGCGGCGGCGGCCGCCCGGTAGGCGGCTTCGCCCTCCTGCTCCTCCCAGAAGCGCCGCCGCAGCAGGGCGGCCAGCGGTAGGTCCAGGGTGACCGCCGCCTGCTCCATCGGCCAGTAGCGCACGCCGGAGATGAGAAAATAGGCGGTGGACAGCCGCTTGGCGTGCCGCCGCTCATCGGCGGAGATACCGGACAGGGTCCGGGCGGCAGAGCGGTCAGCCCGCCGGGCCATGGCCTGGTAGGTCCGGGCGTCCATCAGCTCGTGCAGGATGAACGACTGCAGCTCGGCCCCGTGGACGGCGGAGGCCGTCCCCAGGCAGGGCACGTTGCCGCCGGACGGCTCCATCGGCCCCGGGTTGGCGCAGATGGACACCCCCGGCAGCGGCGGCGGCAGGGTGGGGCACGGCATCGGTGAAGCCGGCGGCGGCGCCGCTGGGACGGCGGGGGCTGGACACGGCGTCTCTTCCCCCAGGAGCATTACCGGGGAGTCATATCGGTCTTCGGGCATGACCCGCCGCCACACCCGTTCAAAAATCTCGCGGTCGCTGCCGCACAGGCCCGGTCCGGGTTCGGGCCGGAACCCCTGATCCCATTCCATTCAATCAGCCCTCCTAAATCATAGAAATTCAGTCCATACTATGCGGGAAAGAGCGCCGCTGCCATGGAGGTCCCGATTTTGAAGCAAAAAATCCCGGTGCGGGAGAGGGGAAAAGAGAATTTATCCTACTGAACCGCTTGTATTAGCGGGCGGACCGTGGTACAATTTACACTTACGAAAGATAAAAATAGAAGGAGCAGACGCATATGCTTGAAATCAGGCATCTATCCTATCAGGTGACGGACGAGGCCGGCGGCGAGCTGGGCATCCTCAACGACAACCGATTTGTGGTCATCACCGGCCCCAACGGCGGCGGCAAGACCACCCTGGCCAAGGCCATCATGGGCCTGGTGCAGCCCACCTCCGGACAGATCCTGTGGAACGGGGAGGATGTGACCGGCCTTTCCGTCACCGAGCGGGCCCGCCGGGGCATCAGCTACGGCTTTCAGCAGCCCCCCCGGTTCAAGGGCCTCAAGGTGAAGGACCTGCTGGAGCTGGCCTCCGGCAAGGGCCTGACTCACGAGGAGGAGTGCCAGTTCCTCACCCGTGTGGGTCTGTGCGCCAACGACTATATTGACCGGGAGGTGGACACCTCCCTCTCCGGCGGCGAGGTCAAGCGCATCGAGATCGCCACCATCCTAGCCCGGAAGGCCGGACTCATGATCTTTGACGAGCCCGAGGCCGGCATCGACCTGTGGTCCTTTGCCCGGCTCACCGAGACCTTCCAGCAGCTCCATGACGCGAAGGACGCCACGCTGGTGGTCATCTCCCACCAGGAGCGCATCATTAACCTGGCCGACGAGATCGTCATGGTCTCCGGCGGCCAGATTACCCAGTACGGGCCCAAGGAGGAGATTTTCCCCTTGATCCTGGCCAACACTGTCACCGGGTGCAGCTA
>ENA-UEOI01001444-UEOI01001444.1-human-gut-metagenome-genome-assembly--contig:-NODE-1444-length-20394-cov-19.525767_pt1 | contig 20394 bp, 17 predicted proteins | sample MGYA00242883_ERZ507882 | MGnify/ENA primary metagenome ERZ507882 (study PRJEB26167, sample SAMN06115502) | human gut metagenome | host: Homo sapiens | place: China:Chongqing | collected 2015-07-29...
AGTTTCAAAAGGAATACGACAAATATTACGACGAGGAGTATGCCCGTGTATCAAAGCTGATGCGCTTCGACTATTGCGCGAAAGACGGAATTGCGGTCTTGTTCGAAAATGGGAATGTCTAAACTTATATACTTATGATTGATATTCCTTTGTTCCTGCGTGTTCCGCCGCAGGGGCGCTATAACCGCGGTATCTATACCTGCTATGAATGTGGTTTCGAACCGCCGTACTATAACGTAGTACCTTGCATGCTGGGCCTTGCCGAGATCTCTGCCGGTACGATGGTCGTCTGGGAATGTCCCCGGTGCGGGCAAAAATGGATGTTCCACTACCGGGCGCAGAATGCCCGTGAAGCTCACGATTACGCTGCCCAACTCCTCGCTTATTGCAATGGCGATCCCGATTGGCGTATGAAGTTGAATCCCGACTGGATTGCGGCGCAGCGGCAGAAAAAAGAGCACCCCTAAAAACCTGATCCAATGAAAATCTTTGAAAGAATCACAAAACGCTATGCGCTCCAGAATTACTATCTGCGGCGCAATTTCTACTGGCCGGACACACTGCCGGAGATTCTCGACTACTGGCGGCAGCACAATGAATTGCCGTTCCTCTATGGCGGCGATAACTGGCCCTACGATGCTATGTGCGAGCGGCAGCGCCGCAAGGGCGTCTATGCTTCGCAATACCTGACCCCCGACCGTACAGCGCGCCATATGGCGGCGCTGGCCGTGCGTTATTTCGACAATGGCAGCCGTATCGTGGACGCCTGTTGCGGTACGGTGCAGCTTACGCGCGCCCTGCTCCTCGAAGGCGTGCATCCGTCGGCGATTCTCGGCTTCGATGCCGATGCGGAGCTGGTTGATCTTTACGAACGCCTCTATCCCGAAGCTGCCGCACTGCGGATGCAGTTCCATGAGATCGACTTCCGCTGCGAGAGCGTCATTGCCAACCCGCCGTTCGAAGTTCCGGAATGCACGGCCTTTCTGCAATGGCTTTCCCGAATCCAATGTTCGGGCGACCGATGTGCTGCTTCTGCCGTAGGGTTTTATCGACAAGCAGCGTCCCAAATCCGTACAGGAGACAATGCGACATTTCATCGTCCACCACCGAATATCCATGCAGGAGCTGTTCGCATGCACTGCCTACACTGCGGAGATCGTCGTGCTGGAACGGGCGTAGCTTGTGCCGATGCAGGGCAGTCTCTCAATCCAATTTATCCGCAGACGAACCCGAACGGGAGGTCTGAGGATTATTTTGTACGCCTGAAGGATGTTTCTGTGTCGACTTTAGGCATGAAACAGGCTGAAGCGGTAAACAGTTATTATGCAGCATACAATGTTTACATTGGCCATGCCCGCCATGGGGATATTGTCAAAAAATATATCTCTTCCTCAAAGGCAACACCTTTCATTCTTCAGCAAAACGATTGATTGTCGAACGGCTTCAGGAGCTATTACTCAATGCTCGGAACAAGGTGGGATGCTCTATTTGTCTATATCTGCATATAGATGTTCAAACAAGCCTAGTCTAAATTTTACTGTCAGGATACGTCGTACTGATTCATCAATTCACCCCTCGGAGATCCGGTTTTCATCTACCAATTCGCACACCAGGCTATTCCAAGCCGAATTATGCATATTCAACATCGTGCTGGCCATGTTCTTCGGACATTAGGCACTGTTCGGGCTGTCGAAAGTCTATCTCTTCGGAATTTTGAAGGATTACCTCATGGTCAGCAGCATCGTCTTTACCATCTATTTCTTCTTCCTGGAGTACATCAAAGCACACGAAGGAACAAGTGGCCAAACTTTGCTCCGGGCGCTGAAAGTCTGCTGGTGATACTCTGTCTGATCATCGGGTTTTCCTCTTTACGCTGCTGCGGCAGTTCAACTTTTTGCGGACACGCTCTGACCGCTGGCGGTTCGCACCGGAGCTTCGATCCCTGAGAGCAGTTTTTTCTATCTATCGAGGCTTTGAGAAGTCCAAAATTCGTTAAACCCCGTACCGGAGCCCGCTCCATAATTCTATTTTTTTTCTGGCTCAATCAATTTTACATTTGGAAAATTCTGAAGCTTATACTACTTTTGTATGCGCAATCGTTCTAAGGATTGTCGCCCACTATTCTATTAACCAAAATTTTAATTATGCTAAAAACAATGACGTCATCATTATTCAGATGTTGCATGGCAGTTCTCGCTTTTGCCGCTCTGAATACACTGACGACTCTCCCAGGATCGGCACAGACCCGACCCGAGGGGGGGGGAATGTCAGTGGTGTTGTAACTGATGAACACGGCCCGGTAATAGGTGCCGCCGTAACGATCAAGAACAGTCCGAACGGAGTTACAACCGGCATGGACGGGGATTTCACCCTCTCCAACCTGAAACCAAACGATGTGATTGTTGTGTCCTTTCTGGGCTACAAAACACAAGAGATCCCCTACACGGGACAAACCCATCTCGACATCAAACTGACGGCTTCCGCCGTATCCGTCGACGAAGTCGTGGTCACGGCTCTCGGTATCAAACGTCAGGAAAAAGCTCTGAGTTACAACGTACAGGAGGTCGCCTCCGAGGAACTCCTCCGGGGGCAGGATGTCAATTTCGTAAACTCGCTCAACGGAAAGATTGCTGGTGTGACCATCAACCGAAGCTCCAGCGGCGTTGGCGGCGCCACCCGCGTGGTGATGCGCGGTGCTAAATCCATCGAGGGCGACAACAACGTCCTCTACGTGATCGACGGTATTCCGCTCGTGAACACCGTACTCGGACAAGGTAACGAAGTCCTCGGAGGAGCCCGGGCAACCACGGAAGGTATCGCCGACTTCAACCCGGAAGATATTGAAAGCATCTCGGTGCTGAGCGGTCCTTCGGCCGCCGCTCTTTATGGCAGCAGCGCTGCCAACGGTGTAATTCTGATCACGACCAAGAAGGGCGAAGAGGGCAAACTCTCCATCACATTCTCTTCCACGTCGGAGTTCAGCAAGGCTTACATGACGCCCAAATTCCAGAATATCTACGGCAATACCGCCGGCTCCTACGAGAGCTGGGGAAACAAACTACCCACCCCCTCTTCCTTCGATCCGAAAACGGATTTCTTCGAAACCGGACAGACCTTCATCAATTCACTTACCCTTACTACCGGGAACCAACACAACCAAACCTATGCGTCAATCTCTTCTTCCAATTCCAAGGGTATAGTACCGAACAACACGTATGATCGTCTGAACTTGACAATCAGGAACTCTACTAAATTTCTCAAGGACAAGATCCAGCTTGATCTTGGAGCATCCTATGTCAGCCAGAAGGATCAGAACATGGTGTCGCAGGGCCAGTATCATAACCCCGTGATGGCGGTCTATCTGTTCCCTCGAGGAGAGAGCTGGGATGCCGTCAGAACCTTCGAACGGTATGACCAGAGCCGTAACATCTACACCCAGTACTGGCCGATCAGCGAAAGTACGTTCGCTACCGACAACCCTTACTGGACTGCCTTCCGGAACACCACGCCGAGCAAGAAGGATCGTTACATGTTCAACGTGGGGCTGACATACAACATCCTCGACTGGTTGAACGTCACGGCTCGCTACCGCCTGGACGATGCGAACATCGAATACGAAAGCAAGGTGTACGCCTCCACCAACCCGATCTTTACCGAGGGCTCCACAAAGGGTCTCTACGCATGGAACAACTACCGGGATCGTCAGGAGTATGCCGACGCAATGCTCAATATCAACAAGCAGTTCGGAGCCTTCAACCTCGCGGCTAACATCGGATATAGCTACTCCAACTACTGGGCTCAGACGAAAGGTTACCGAGGCCCGCTGAAACTAGTACCCAACCTCTTCTCTTTCGGCAACATCGATGCTTCGGGTGCCCGCCCCATCGAGGACGGCGGCAACAGCGCTGTGCGCAACAACGCCCTATTTGCCAATGTCGAGCTCGGCTGGAAGAGCATGCTCTATCTGACCCTTACAGGACGAAACGACTGGAATTCGCGGCTGGTGAATACTAAAGAGGAATCCTTCTTCTATCCTTCGATCGGTCTGTCGGGCATCATCTCCCAGATGGTTAACCTGCCCGATTGGTTCTCCTATCTGAAGGTTCGCGGATCGTATACCGAGGTCGGTGCTCCCGTCTCCCGTTCGGGGCTTACACCGGGAACCGTCACGACCCCGGTCGTGGGCGGTATTCTCCAGGAGACCGGCATCTATCCGTTCACGGACTTCAAGGCCGAGCGGACACGCTCGTATGAGTTCGGTCTCGAAATGCGGCTGTGGAACAACCTCCGGGCACAGGTAACCTACTACAAGTCCAATACCTACAACCAGACCTTCCTCGGTGAACTGCCCGAGTATTCGGGATACAAGCAGATCTATCTGCAGGCCGGAAATGTCGAAAACCGCGGATGGGAGGCTTCGCTTGGATACGAAAAGCACATCCGGGATTTCTTCGTATCCTCGACGCTGACATTCTCGCGCAACGTCAACGAGATCAAGGAGATGGTACACGACTACCATACCGACATGAGCATGGAGCCCATCAATATCCCGGAGGTTCTCAAGGACAATGGCCGCACCATTCTTCGAGAAGGTGGTAGCATCAATGACATCTACGCGACAACCTTCCTCAAAAAAGACAGCCAGGGATTTGTCGAGATCGGTGGCGATGGTACGTTCTCCGTCGAGGCCGGCGAACCGGTCTATCTGGGCAAAACAACTCCGGACTTCACCCTCGGATGGAACAACGCATTCGCCTACAAGGGATTCAATTTGAGTTTCCAGCTCAACGGACGCTTCGGCGGTGTGGTAACCTCCTCGACTGAAGCCATCCTGAATCGCTTTGGCGTATCGAAAGCCTCGGGCGACGCCCGTCAGGCCGGCGGTGTCATGCTCGCCGGACAGGGGCTTGTGGATGCGCAGACATACTACAAGATGATCGGTACGGGAAACTACCAGACTTCGGGATACTATGTCTACAGCGCTACCAACATCCGGCTGCAACAGCTGACATTCGGCTACACCTTCCCGAACAAATGGTTCAGGAATGTGCTGAAGGATCTTACGCTCACCTTCATCGCTAACAACCCCTGGATGATTTACTGCGAGGCTCCGTTCGATCCGGAACTCACCCCTTCGACAGGCACATACGGACAGGGCAACGACTATTTCATGCAGCCCAGCGTAAGAAGCTATGCGTTCAGTATCAAGTTTAAATTCTGACAAGATGAAAAACATCCCATATAAATCAATGGCATTTGCAGGAGCCTTGTCGTTACTGACTCTGTCTTCGTGCAATTACGAGGAGATAAATACCAATCCGTATGAAGTGACGGAAGAGATGGAAACCATGGACGGCATTGCCGTCGGGGCATCCATCACGACCATGGAGCGATATGTCGTTCCGGTCGGCACCCAGGCGGACGGTACCGACATCATCAACCAGTACCAGATCGCTTATCACCTTTCGGCAGACTGCTGGAGCGGATATTTCGGCCAGGATAACAGGTGGCAGAGCGGTATGTGCAACGTGAACTATTACCTGAATAATGACTGGGTATCGGCGACCTACAAAAACTCATATACCGAGATGATGTCGCCGTGGAAAAAGGTCAAGCAGTATGCGGAAGAGACCGGCGACATGGCGCCGTTCGCCCTGGCCCAGATCCTGAAAATATCAGCCTGGCACAAGACACTGGAATCTTTCGGCCCAATTCCCTATACGAAGGCCGGCGAAATGGCCCTTGTCATCCCGTTCGACAGCGAGGAAGCCGTCTATGATGCCATGTTCCAGGATCTGAAGACCGCCATCGCCGAACTGACCCCGCTGGCCGAATCCGGCGGTTCGATTGTTGCGGATTATGATGCCGTGTATGCCGGCAATGCCGCAAAGTGGGTAAAATACGCCAACTCTCTGATGCTCAGACTCGCCATGCGTCTCAGATACGTAAATGAAGAAAAGTCGAAGAGTTGGGTGACCGAGGCGCTGAACCATAAAATCGGTGTCATGACGGCCAGCAGCGATGGCGCCCAGATGAGCTCGGGCGCTGGCTATACCTTTGTCAACAACATCGCCTACACCGCGGCCAACTACGGAGAGACCCGGATGTGCACCTCCATGTATGCCTATCTCAACGGCTATAAGGATCCCCGTCTGAGCGTCTATTACATGCCGTCGACCAGTCCCTATGCCTTGAAGGCATTCGATGGGGCGTCCTACGCTCCGGTTCCTCCCGGAACGGCTTCCGAAGCCGACACTTTTGAGGATTTCTCACAACCGAACATGACCAGCACCACCCCGACCTACTGGATGAAGGCTTCCGAAGTCTACTTCCTGCGTGCCGAAGCAGCTCTGTTCTGGCCGGAATTCGGAGATGCCAAAACCCTGTACAAGGAAGGCATCGCCATGTCCTTCAGCGAGAACGGCATCACTTCCGCGGTTGATAGCTATCTCTCGTCGGGTCTCCAGCCGATCTCCGTAAGTCTGTCGAACCCGATCAATTACAGCGCTCCGGCTCCCACGAAGGTTACGCCCGAATTTACCGGCACGAATGAGGAGAAACTCGAAAAGATCATGATCCAGAAGTGGATCTCCATGTATCCCAACGGACAGGAGGCGTGGACCGAGTTTAGAAGAACGGGGTATCCCGTACTCAATCCGGTCGCTGTGAACAGCGGAGTATCTCAAGGGGTGACGGTAGAACGCGGAATCCGTCGCATGACCTATCCGCAGAGTTTCTCCCAGTCGGCAGAAGATGCTGCCAATTATCAGGATGCCGTGAGCAAACTGAAGGACGGAACCGACACCCCGATATCGAAACTTTGGTGGGATTGCCGAAACTAAGATCCATAAAACTAACCTGACAAGAATTTGATGACTATGAACAACATATTAAAAATCTTGATAATGTGTCCAGTTGCCGCAGGAGGGATGCTTTTAGCCTCATGCACCGACGTTGAAAGGATCGAAATCGACCACATCGGAGGCTACAACACTATGGACAACGCGAAGAGCGAGGCATACTATGCCAAGTTGCGTGAATATAAGGATCAAATATGGAACTATGGACGTCCGGTCGCATTCGGATGGTTTTCCGACTGGGCGCCGCAGGGAGCTTCGAGAGGCGGCTATCTGACCTCCGTCCCCGACAGCATGGACATCATATCCATGTGGAGCGGAGCCCCGGGCCGATTCGAGATCACCCCGGAGCAGAAAGCCGACAAAGAATTTGTGCAGAAAAAGAAGGGCATCAAACTCCTCGAGGTGAGCCTTCTGTCTCATTTGGGTAAAGGCCGGACTCCTGAGTCGATCTATACTGACCTTTACAAGCAGGCGGAAGCAGAGGAGTGGTCCGATTCACAACTGGAAGAGGCCAAGAAACTGGCAAGATGGGACTATTGGGGCTTCACTTCCCATGACCTAGACAACTATGATGAACTGGCAGCGGCTCATTCTCGATTCGCCAAGGCGCTGTGCGATTCCCTTGTAGTCAACGAGTGGGACGGCTTCGACATCGACTGGGAGCCAGGCAACGGATTCAACGACGCGGACGGCACATTAGCCGGCAACAGGAATCAAAACCGTCTCATTCTGCACCTGGTTCAGGAGATGGGAAAATACATCGGCCCGATGAGCGATCCCGAAGGCACCGGGCACAAACTCCTGTGTGTTGATGGGCAGATCGGCACATTCTATAAAGACTGTCCGGAATACATCGACTACTTCATCCTGCAGTCCTACGGCAGAGTGGACGATCTCGACTACTATGTCCCGAATACCCACAAGTTCATCCTCACAGAGAATTTCGAGCAGTTTGCCTCCATCGGGGGCTACTTGTTTGAGCAGGCATCCTATATGCCGGCGAGCGGCTACAAGGGCGGTGTCGGAGCCTACCGTTTCCAGAAGGATTATGACAACACGCCGGACTACAAGTATATGCGCATGGCCATACAAGAGAACCAACGTGTATTCAATGAGTGGAAGGCTGCACAGGCGGAGACTCCGAAAGGTGAAAACACGGATCAACAATAAAATTTGGAATCAAGATGAAAAATAGGATATTGAACATGTCGGCATTTCTGGCACTCACCCTCGTTGCATTGGCGGGGTGCCGCGAAAACGAGTCGGATCTGCTTGAGCCGAAGCTCTATTTTGAATCCACCGAGAACACCATAGAGGTAGAGAATAATGTGCCCATGATGGCTTATGACCTGCAGTCCCGCCTCTCCAGCAAGGTTTCCTCGAATGTGGAAGTCTCCTATTCGATAGCTGAAGCAGCCTTTGTCGAAGAGTACAATGCCAAGTATGGCAAGGAATACCTTCCGTTCACGACCGCCTCTTTCAGCAGCGAAACGACCAACATCACCGCCGGGGAACTCTATTCGGACATCGTGAAACTGCAGCTGTCAGGACTTGACAACGTCGAGGAGGGCAACACCTATTTGCTACCCGTAAGGGTGCGAACCAGCGATGTGCCCGTGATAGACGGGGCAGACATTACTTACTACGTGATCAAAAAACCGGTACGGATCATGCGGGCGGCATATTTCAACAATTCATTCTTCAAGGTGCCCATCACACCGCTCAATGTCTTCAATGAGGTGACATACGAGGCGATAGTGAATATATCGTCGTTCGGAAACAACAACACCATAATGGGTTGCGAGGGAGTGATGATCATGCGTATCGGAGATGCCGGAGGCGGCACCGTGCCTCGGGACATTCTTCAGATAGCCGGAAAATCGGAAATGACGTGGTCGAACAACCCGTTGCAGACCGGAGTCTGGTATCACTTGGCCTTTACCTGCGCCGCAGACGGAACCGCCAACCTCTATGTCAACGGAGAGCGAGTCATTCAGGGCAGTTTCACCATGTCTTCGGATCTCACGGCAGGCGGTGCAGACTTCGGATTCTCGGTAGGTATGGTGCCGAGGTTCATGTGGGGTGCACGTCCGTTCAACGGTTATATGACGGAAGTCAGGCTGTGGAATGTCGTTCGTTCGGCCAACCAGATCCGGGAGAACATGCTGAATGTCGATCCAGAAACTCCGGGACTTGTGGCTTACTACAAGCTTGCCGAGAATTTGACGGATGCCTCGCCGAACGGACTTAATCCTACGGACGCCACCATACCGACGTTTAAGGAGCTCGAGGTTCCCGTAGCCATTGGCGGAGGTCTGACAGAATAGGATCAAAATTCACTTGTCAAACAGTCAGGCATTGAGCCGCAGGGCGGAGCCGGAGTTGCAGAGAACAGCAACGTGCGGCTCCGCTTTTACAATGGTTCCAGGTTCAACAAAAAAAGATTTCTTGGAATACATTGGGATCAAAATTAAAGCCCGCGAACATAAGCAGGGAATGAAAGTAAGTTGACATCTAAACTGTCTTTTCAATTAATATGATTATATTTTTTTCGGATATTTACAGCGTTAAATCTCCAAAGATAGAATCCTAATAAAGAAGATATATCGTTGATATAAAAAGCATTAGCTTTTATCTTGCTTTTGAAACTTGGCCATTTCGACAGCATCCCCGAGAGTGAGGCGTAAACGCTCATGGTAACGTGAACTTCACTCGTTTATTTGGGTGTAAGTTGGCCAAACCTCAAAAGCAGAGAGGAAGCTACTGTTTCACGTTTATTGTATATCGTTGAGCCCCGCCGGAGGGGAGGGGGACAGACGGAACCCATATTTCCAAAATCAAGCAATGAAAAAACTTTACAGGTGCCTGTTGGCAACCATCACGGTATTTTACCATGCTACCGCACGGGAACCGGGACTGTCAAACCACAACGCCCGTGAAATGGGGTTCTTGCAAACGGTCGTTAACTCGCTCAACTCCCATATCCAATCGGCGGAATAAGCAGAACTCGACCGGGCAATCTGGAAAAACCGTTCCAAGTATTTCAACATCGGTTACATCTGGCGGACAAGGCCTACGGGGTGAGCTCAAAAGCGATTTCGGCGTCTCGCTGAGTTGGGGGCCTACTACCTGCAAAAAACCGCTATTCGGGATAATGAAATTCGGCCTCGACTGATCATGGCTTGACATCAACTATGCCAAATCCTCGCTAGAAGACTTCGATGAGGATACATCCGAAACGTTCCAGTCCGATATCCGTCGGATCGAGTTCGGCATGCAGGTCAGCCCATTGGTCTCGATCAACCCCGGACATCACCTGAAAGTCAGGGTTTATTTCCGTGTTACATTATCTTATTCTTTGCTTTATTAGGTTGAAATGGCTCATCAACTCTATGTTACTTTCTGCAACGCTAGTTGTACTGTAGCATGAAAAGTGATGTTGCTCGGCGTAGAATGGCGTTGGGGTTCGGCCAAATATAAGGGCATGAGCTTTGACGAATCCGAGTTTGATGAAGATAACAGGGACAACGACCTGTCGGCAGGCGACATTATTCAGCATGTTCCCGACCGCAAGTTCAAAACTGACTCATTCCGTGTATATCTCAGATTCAGGTTTTAGGAAGGGGATAATGCTCTACGGATCATTGTCGCCACATAACATTCAATCTTTCCGAAACAGGGCCTCTATCTAAAAATAGAGGCCCTGTTTTTCTAATTATGTAAACAGCTTTATAGTGCGTAAATACTGTATTATACTTTCATGCACTTTGTGATTATTATGCTGAATATCATTAATTAAAGATAATTTAGGATGCTCCCGAAATATAAAATCGCATTGGGTATAATGTAATACGACAACTGATTTCTAATGAGTGTTACTCAAAAAATAAATAGAAACTATCGCCTTATCGGTTGCCCCGGGAAAAATAATCCCGGGCCGGTCGGCTGCGCCTCCCTCTCCGGCTCCGGGACGGAAAAATCATCCTCGCCGTGGCTGCGGTATTTTTCCGCCCCTGCGCCTGCGCCGCGGGCTTATGAATCTTCCCGAGGCAACCGACCCGTTCGGGATATAAAGCCTCATAACATATTATTCATTGCTTGCGCGATAAAAACAATAAAATTCGTGCGAGCGGATAAACACGTGAGACACACGGTAAAAACTGTTCGATGTTATGCAGACTACGAAAATGAACACGCAATCGAAGAAGAGGGGCAAGAATGCAAACCGCAAGACAGCTGTTCCCGACATCGCCGGACAGGAAGCACGGGATGCGGCTCGTGCCGAGATTCCCGAAGAAGCGCCTATCGAATCGCAAAAAACGGCTGATGAGGAATGTCCGTTCATAGACCAGCCGGCAGTCCATCCTGAGACGGATGTCCGGCTGCTGGATCTGAACAAGATCGTCAATTCGACCTACAATCCCCGGAAGAACTTCCGCGAAGAAACGCTGTTGGAACTTGCCGAAAGCATCAAACAGTCGGGCGTTCTCCAACCTATCTGCGTGCGTCCGAGGGACGAGGGCTTCGAGATCGTCTACGGCGAGCGCCGCTATTGGGGGGCTGCAATGGCGGGCCTGAAATTCATCCCTGCCCTCGTGCGTAATTTGTCGGACGCCGAGGCCGAGGATGCCGCCATCACGGAGAACCTGCAGCGCGAGGACGTACGGCCGCGCGAGGAGGCCGCTGCCTACAAGCGGGCCTTGCAGTCGGGGCGGCATACGATCGAGAGTCTCGTGGGCAAGTTCGGCAAGTCGGAAGCCTACATCCGCTCGCGACTGAAACTCTGCGAGCTGATCGATGCCCTGGCCGGGATGCTCGACAAGGAGGATATTTCGGTGGGCGTCGCTACGGAGATCGCCAAATATCCCGCCGACATCCAGCAGGAGGTCTACGACGATCATTTCGCCGAGGGGTGTTACAGCTCGTGGAAGACGGCGCGGATCAAGGAGATCGCCCGGCGGCTCTACGAGCGTTACATGACCAAGCTGGAAAGCTACAACTTCGATAAGACGGAGTGCCTTTCCTGCCAGCACAACACGGCCAATCAGGTGTTGTTCAAGGACGAATGTACGGGCGGTTGCGCGGGCTGTCAAAACCGCGAGTGCATGATCCGCAAGAACAACGAGTTTTTGGTACAGAAAGCCGTGAAACTCCTGAAGGACGACCCGCATACGACGCTGGCTACGGACGGCGAAACGCCTGCCGCAGTACTCGAAGCTCTTGAGAAAGAGGGCTATCACGTCGAAGAGCTGGAATACAGCGTTTATCACTACGATAAAGGCCCTCAGATGCCCGACGCTCCACAAGCCGAGGAGTTCGAGTCAGAAGAGGATTTTACTGAGGCTAAGGAGGAGTACGAGGCCGAAATGGCGGCGTTTGCCGAAGAAACTCAGCGGTTGGAGTTCGACATCTCGGAAGGACGGGTGCGCAAATACGCCATCATCGGCAACCTCGATATTGAAATCCGCTACGAAGAGATCGAGGACGAGGAGCGGGAAGTGACGGTAAACGAGGGGCAGGACGATGAGCATAAGGTCTTCGTCACCGTCGTCCCGCCTTCTCCGCTGGAAGGGCTGATGCAGCAGGATCGCCGCAACCGGGAAATCTGCTACGAGCATATCACGACCGATATGAAGCGTGTCTTTCTCGATGTGAAGGTTGCGAACAAGCCCTTGCAGAAAGAGGAGCAGCAGATGTTCTACTACGCCGTGATGCAGCGCGTAATGAGCGACTCGAAACTCCGTCAGTGCGGTTTCCGACCCAAGGACGGCTCTTACCTGACCGACCGGGAGCAGTTTGCCGCGGCGGGACGCATTACGGTCAAGCAGCAGGCTGCGTTGGTTCGCGCGTTTCTGGTGGACTACTTCCGATCGGCAGCTCCGGAGTATGGATGTACGGACGAAACGCTCCTGACGGGAATGATGTGCCGCTTTGCGGATCTGAACTTCTCGGAGCAGAGCCAGAAGGTGCAGCAGGAGTATCTGAAAGTCTACGAGCGTCGCAAAGCCCGTCTTCAGGAACAGATCGACGCTTTGCAGGCAAAAGCTGAGGCCGAGGAGATGGCGGTTTCGATGCAGAAGTATGGGAGTAGAAAGCAGAAAATGGCATAAAACTCATATCTGACTGAAATACAGCGGATATTGCTTGTTTCTTCTTAGGGTTGCATCATAGGAAACAGGCAGAAAAGGGAGCGAAAAGGAGGGAGTTCAGTTACCAAATCGTTCGAAAAACGATGAAAGGAAAAGGACGGCTGAAAGTGGTAACTAAAACGGAGTTTTCTCTTTCATTATCAATGTTTTGCATCGTTCAAAGTTCCTCAAAGAAGTGTAATTTTGCAAGTAAAAAACAATGGAAAAAGAAAAATTCAAGCTGCTTTTCTACCTCAAGAGAGGTACGCAGGACAAAAACGGAAAAAGTCCCATCATGGGACGCATCAGCGCAGGACGCTCTATGGTACAGTTCAGTTGCAAATGCTCGTGTACTCCTCGTTTGTGGGACAGTCGCAAAAACCGACTGCTGGGCAAGAGTGCCGAAGCCGTATCGGTAAACAAGGAACTTGACCGCCTTCAGGTGAGCATACACAAGGTTTATGAGTCTCTTTCGGGTAAATCCGATGCTCCCATCACGGCAGAGCGAGTACGGGAGCTTGTATTCGGACTGAACAGTGAGTCACAAGGACTGCTGCATCATACAGACGAGTATATCGACCGCTTCCGTGAGCGTGTGGGCATAGACCGCAGCGAACGCAGACTAAAATGCCTGTTGCTCTTTCACAAGCATCTGGCAAACTTCGTCAGGTATCGCTACCGTGTGGAGGATATTCCCGTGCAGAAAGCCGACATCGCCTTTATCAAAGACTTGGAGGACTACTTCGCCAAAGAAAAGGGATTCAAGCTCAACACTTCGGCTGGCTATCTCTCCATGCTGGCTTCCTTGCTCAAAGACCTGCATAAACGGCACATCATTGACACCTATCCCTTCATCAACCATTCCATTCGTTGGGAAGTGGGTACTCCACGTTACATCACAAGGGAGGAGGTAGGTCTTATCGCAGCCTTGGGAGAAGATAAATTGCAAGGCTATGAAAAAGTGTCGAGGGATATGTTCCTTTTCTCCTGCCTGACGGGGCTTTCCTATACCGACGTGTATCACTTGACGGAGCAGCACGTCTTTCACGAAGCGGGAATGACTTGGATACGCAAGCCGAGAATAAAGACGGGCAACGTGTGCCACATCCCCCTACTTCCCGAAGCCACTGCCATTATCGAGCGTTATCGGGGCATTCACACGAGGGCTTTCCGACACGAACCGCCCAAGGGGTATCTGCTGCCCATACCCGGATGCGACACGGTAAACATACACCTCAAAAAGATAGCACGGCTTTGCGGTATTCAGAAAACGCTGACCTATCACATGGCACGGCATACCTTCGCATCTCAGATGACACTGTCGGAGGGCGTGTCCATTGAGAGCGTTTCCAAAATGCTCGGACACAGTCAAATCAAAACCACGCAAGTGTATGCGGAGACATCTCCCGAGCGTGTCTTTCTGGACATAGAGAAAATACTTCCACAACTCGCACATTATCAACTGACCAACTAAAACCGCAGAACAATGAAAAGTACATTTGCCATACTATTCTACATAGATAGAAGCAAGACCAATGAAGACGGACTATGCGTAATCCGTTGCCGTATCACCTGTAATGGAACGTCCTCATCGTTTTCCACGCAGTTGCAAACTTCCCCCGACGAGTGGCTTGCCCGAAAAGGGTGCATCAAGGCGACAACAGGTAATTCAAGCGGCATCAATCTGCAACTGAACTCAATAGAAGAGTGCTTGCATTCACTCTATGAACGTACATTAAGGGAAGAAAACTATATCACGGCGGAATACCTCAAGGAGCGTTATATGCAGCAAAGTCGCCCCATGCCAACACTTACGGAGCTATATCAATCCGTTTGTGAATACAAGGAGGAATTGCAGGGCAGAACATTAAGCAAGGCAACTGTCAGGGCTTTTAAGGACAGCTACAAGAGTTTTGTTCATTTCCTGCAAGTAAGGGACAGGGCAGACTGTATGCCCACAGAGGTGGACAAGACTTTGCTTGAGGACTATCGCCTTTTTATGCTTCGGGACTTGGGAAACAAGGAAAGCAGTGTCGGCAACCGCCTACGCCACTTGCATCAGGTCATTCGCAAGGCATTGCAGGAGCGATACGTTCGTGAAGACCCTTTTGAACTCATAGACATAGAAACGCCTACCTACGAGCGCAATGCACTTACGGCGGACGACCTGCAAAAACTCTTGGCTTACCGTCCGCACCGCTCGACAGATAACCATTGCAGACTTATTTTCCTCTTGGGATGTTTCACGGGGCTGGCATTCTCAGACTTAAAGAAACTCCGAATGGACGATGTTTATACATTCGGGGATGGGCGTAGGTACATATCGCTCTGTCGAACAAAGACACAGAACAGAAGTATTGTCCCGTTGCTGCCCGTTGCCGAGAAAATACTCGCCATTGTGAGCCACGGACGAAGGGAGGGGCTTTTCTTTCGAGAGTTTCCCAGCAACAGTAATTTCAATAGAACTATTCAGGAGATATGTATTAAGGCAGGACTGCCACCGCATACTCAAGCGACCTCGCACACCGCACGGCACACCTTTGCCACGACCATCTGTCTGGAGAACGGACTTCCGATAGAGACGGTGAGCAAGATGCTGGGGCATCGCTTCATCTCCACGACCGAGATTTATGCACGGGTGACCAAGAGCAAGATTGCCAAGGAAATGCAACCCCTGATGGGTAGTGAGCATACAAGGGTACTGCGTAAAGCCTTACGGCTGTGTCCGTCAAGAACACCGAAAAAGTCAAGTCCCATAATTGGGATGTAACAGCCGTAATGAATGATTCAAAAAAAAGAAGTCCAACTTTTTAACAAGAAAAACAATGAAACAGAAGAACAAAAAGGAACTTTCCTACTTCCGATTGAAGTTAAGAAGTTACATGAGTGAGCATCACCCCGAAAAGTTGCAAGATACGGAGTTTATCACTGCACGGGCAGATATGGCTCTCACAGTTTACTGCGATGCTGTAGCACAAGGCTTTACACACATTGAAGCGGAGAGCATGGCAAGCGAGGCATTGTATCAAGGCTTGCACTTTTCCAAGTACGATACGCTTATATCCGTGTTGGAAAACGAGTTTGAAAGGGAACTTCCTGCACCGCTCCCAGAGAAACTCGTACCTATACTGTTGTCGAACAAGGCTGTTCAAGCCACATTCGACAAGTTCGGTTTGACGGACACATTGGCTTCTGACGAGCAATACGGCCGTCTTTACACCGAACTGACAGGCACGATAGTGCTGCTCATCGAGAGCAACAATCTGCCAACGGTCAGACTGACGGAGGAAGCAAGCCTGAAGGCGTTGTAGGCAAAGGCGGCGCACGCAAAGTTCCTGATGCCGTTTCTTATCGTGCAAAGGTACAACGGCAGCCTGTCTGCCCTGACAAGGTCGAGTCCTGCGGATGGAGAGAAGAATCTCCACCGCAGGATTTCTCTGTTTCAAGGTGGTATTGCCATTTTCTATATCCATGCGGTCGTATTCATCTCTCCCAACCTTGCAGGGCTGGGCTGCCGTAGAGAGTATAGGCACGACAAGAATACGGCATACTCAGGCTCTTTGGACGCAAGGCGTAACAACTAACAACAGATAGGACTGACGATAATACGGACAATCTATTGTTTGTACAATTTGTTGTCATGACTATCTGTTGTCAAAACTATATATCGTCAAAATAATCTATCGATAAAACTATCTATCGACACTTCGACATCTCGATTTGTCGAACTATCGAATTATCGATAAAACAACAAGATAATAAAAGGAACGAGCCGGCACCTCATCTCATTACCGCAATAACACAGACGGATTTCCTTTGTTTTTCTATTGCTTTCTCTCTATTTCCCTGCTTATCCTCATTTCTTGCAGTGGTGCTTCCGAGGGGTTACTTTTGCACCCGAGAAGTACGGCAATGGACTGCATAACAGTTTGTTTGCTGAGTAACAATAAAGTAATCAAAACAAAATTAAGGCAATGAAACTCATTATCATCGACCGCAAAGCGTGGGAGCGACATCGCTCCGAATTTGCAGACTTTATCCATCGTGTGGAAAAACTCATCGGTAATCCTCCCAAGACCGAGCAATGGCTCGACAACGAAGCCGTGTGCAAGCGTTTAGGCATCAGCAAGCGTACCCTACAATCATACCGAGATACGGGCAAAATCCCTTTCTCCATGATTGGACATAAGTGTTATTACAAACAGACCGACATCTGTGAAATGCTGAATGCAGTCAAGGATTGAAATCAAAGAATGAATGAATTATGGCAGAGAATGAAATCATTACGCGGGAAGACCCTCAGATGCAGTTGTTTTCACAACTGATGGAAGGCACTTTGAAGAAGTTGGAGCGGTATTGCTCTACCGCCCGTCCGATGCTGAATGGTGAGGTTTACCTTTCGGGTGAGGAGGTTTGCAGCCAATTACGGCTCAGCACACGCACGCTCCAAGAGTACAGAAACTCAGGAACGCTTCCTTTCTACAAAATCGGAGGGAAGATACTCTACAAGCAGAGCGACATACAAGCCATGCTTGAAAAACACTATAACCCGATACCCAAGAAATTATGGCAAGAATAGATGAAAAAAGGAAACAACGCTTGGAACAAGCCATTAGAGATATGGGAAATTATGGCGTTAAGCTCCGCAAGCCCGAAGAGTTACCCGATTTTGACCAGCCCTTCGATTATGAAGAGGAAAAGAGAAGGTTTGAGCCTGTTGATAAAGTTGAGGAACAAAATGACAAGGAGAGTAACAAGGATTTTTCTCAACCGTCCTATCAAGAAACAGCGTTGTCGCCAACAGAAAGGGCTACTTCTACCGAAGAATTTCATCAAAGAATGGGAAAAACAAAGGACAGAAAGCAATTATCCGAGTTTCAGGGGAAATATCTCCAGCCCTTTCGCAACAGCCACCGCAAAGCCGTGTATGTATCAGAGGAAACCCAACGAAAGTTAGACTTCGTGGTGCGGAGAATCGGTGAGCATGGAGCGAGCGTTTCGGGATATGTCGAACAGGTACTGCGGGAACACCTCGACCAATACAAGGAAGATGTGGAAAGATGGAGGAAACTCTGAATTACTGCATTCCTCGAATGCAAGCCTACGCCGAGTTACTGTATTCAATGAATGCAGTAACACAGCAGGGGCTTATAATCCCATTTTCTACATCAGCAAGGTGTGTCTTTGTACCACAAATTGCCATTTGTACCACAAAGACCCTTGCCCCGAAAGGGGATTAAATCACTCCAAAGTCGTGATTAGAAAGCAATGAAGAAGCAAAAACAAAAGAAGCCAGACGGCAGATGTGCCACCTGCCCACGATGGGACAGATGGCACATCAGAATACCTAATTCCGAAGACCAGCAGAAACTTATCAGACTCTATCGCAAGTCGGGAGCAAAGACAAAGAGCGACTTTGTCCGAGCAAGGCTTCTTGGTGAATCTTTTAAGGTCATCACCCAAGACCCTGCAAAAGAACCTTACTTGGAGAAACTCTCAGAAATCGTTGCCTTGGCTCATAAGATAGGAGTTCTGTACAACGAAGTCGTGAAAGTCCTCAATACTTATCATTCTGTTGCCACTGCTCAACAACTGCTCGGCAAACTCGAAACCTATTCCCAAATTCTCATCAGACTACAACAGCAAGCAGTACAACTGACAAAATCCTTTGGGAGTAGAGAAGAATGAATGCTGATAAATCATAACACCCATACTCGTATCGTACCGCGAATGTCCAATCCCTCTTTGGATGATACAAAAGGGTCACTTTGAACGATTACATAGGACCAGTTTCAACGATTTTTCCACTCTGCCCTAATACTTTATCTTTTGGAAAGTACATTGATAATCAGATAATTATTTCAATAACTCCCGATTTGGAGTATTACCCCACATTTATTATTTTTTTATTTTGACAATTCCCGATTTGGGGCATTACCATGACCATTAACAAACACAAAGTCTGTATAATCCCCTATAACTAACGTATCTTTTGAAATTTTCCGTATTTTGTAATCAACATATGGATAGAGCTTTTCCACAGGATGTGGAAGTTTCCAATAAATAAAAACTCGCATGCCATCAACATCAAACACTTTAGGGAATAAAATGTCCTGTTGGGAAGTAAATTCTTCATCTCCTTTCTTATTATAAGCTGAATTCAACTTGCAAATGCAACAGAATTCTGATTAATAATTTGTTTAAATTTTTCGTTTGGCGTGAGGTATCCAAGTCTTTTACGAGGTCGATTATTGAGTTTATTTTCAATCCACTTAATCTGTTTGTTGGTTACTTCACTAAAGTCCTTACCCTTTGGGATATACTGCCTGATAAGCCCGTTGGTGTTTTCATTGGCACCACGTTCCCATGAGTGGTATGGTTTGCAAAAATAGAATTTTATTTCCAATTTTTGCGCAATTTCCTCGTGCTTTGCAAACTCCTTTCCATTGTCAGCCGTAATTGTGTGTATTAAGTTTTTCACTTTCCGCAGTGCCCATACTGCAATCTTAGCTACCGGGATGGCTTCTTTTCCCGACAACTTGCGTATCCAGACCCTGCTTGTTGCTCTGTCGTTAATGGTAAGAATGGCACCTTTGTGGTTCTTACCAATAATTGTATCTATCTCTAAATCACCAAATCTCTCCTTCAGTTCCACTATCTCGGGACGCTCATCAATATCCACCCTGCCTGGGATAAATCCTCGCCCTGCATTTTTAGAACCACGTTTGGCATACCTGCGACCTTGTCTGCGAAGATATTTGTGCAGTTTGCCACCCCGCCGCTTATCCTCCCAAATCCAGCGATATATCGTTTCGTGAGATACCATCGCAATTCCCTCCAAGCGGCTCCTGCCGACAATCTGCTCCGGGCTGAATCCTTTCTTCAACAGCTTTATTATCCGTTTTCTCATTGCCGGTGTAAGCACTTCCTTGCGATGTTTTTGCTGCTTGCGCCTGTCTGCTTTTCGCTGGGCAAGCTCCATGCTATAGCTACCACTTCGGGCGTCGCAATTGCGCTTTATCTCCCTGTAAACAGTGCTTTTATCTACTCCGATAGCTTCCGCTATTGCTTTTTTGCTCATCGGTATTTGCAACATCATAGAAAATTGCATACCTTTGTTCCTCGGTTATATGTTTGCTCATCTGCAACTTTTTTTTCCTTGGACGGACAATTAAAGCAAAGATAGCAAACTTTATCCATTCAGAGTGAGAGAAAGGGGGACATTGTCTCTCTTTCCTCTCTGAAAAATAAATGTTTTTATTGCTTATTATCCGCACCCAAAAAGTTGCATTTATAAGTTGAACTCAAGAAGTATTCACCTGTAAGAAGTTACTAATGACAAAAAAGAAATTGCCCGTTCGTTTTACGGGTCAGCACTTTACTATTGATAAAGTGCTAATAAAAGA
>ENA-UEOI01001455-UEOI01001455.1-human-gut-metagenome-genome-assembly--contig:-NODE-1455-length-20281-cov-4.616116_pt1 | contig 20281 bp, 13 predicted proteins | sample MGYA00242883_ERZ507882 | MGnify/ENA primary metagenome ERZ507882 (study PRJEB26167, sample SAMN06115502) | human gut metagenome | host: Homo sapiens | place: China:Chongqing | collected 2015-07-29...
ATCTCTATATATTCTGGAGAAGGATTCTTATTAGAAGTATCTGCATTTGATGGCGGGGGTATCACTTTGATGAATAAGAAGATACAGAATATTACCCAAATAAGATTTATTGCTAAAAAAATCCAAACTTGTTTCATACGTTGTCGTTGTTTTTCTTTAGTTTCATTACGATATTTATCAGAAATAGACAAATATCGTCCATCGCTAACAAATAATCTATGAGCAGCAAAAGTGAATATAACAGCCAAAAGTATACCTAACTCTTCATTGTTTTGTACTTCCAATGAATGTAATACTCCAACTATTGGGCCAACAAAAACAAAAGTAAACAATGAGGTCGGTAGTAATAACCCTGCTACTTCTGGCGACCGCTTTTCTCCCCACAATCTAAGCTGCCATATATATGTTCGATAAAACAGATATTCATATATCTCATATATTTGTTTAAGTATATTCATTCTCAATACATTTATGAAGCAAAATGGGGATGCTCTCACTAACACCTTATCGAGAAGCATCCCCTTTAACTTAAGAGAAAATTTATTTCACAAGAGATTTAGTCTTACTAATATAAGTTTTCTACTTCCGGCTTGTTGTAAATGAGCGAGCCAAAAGTTCCTATTGAGCGTTTCACAGACACAGACGGTAATCTTTGAATTTCATCCATTTGTGGACGTTCCATTTTCATCTTTCCACTGCGAACTTTAGCTTTGCCTGTATTGGGATCCACTCCTTGAATATCACACAAAGCATACCATAATGGTAAATTGAAATCGAAGTTATCCCAATCTCCAAAAGCATACGGAAACGCATTATCAATATCATCCGTATAGTCTGCATTTTGATTATTCAGCATTACATCTGGCTCAATTCCATCGGCATAATCCCCCCAATCCTTTGCATTGAACGAACGGAAAGTAATCGGAGAAAATTCGTAATAAGAGTTACCATATTTATACTCTTGCACCTCCATACCAACATTTTTTCCTTCAGTACGACTACCAAATAGTTTTACAGGGAAATCAATTCCTCTTAATCCACTAATTACCAATTCACTGGAAGAAGCTGTCTCTTCCGAGCAGATAATCCGTATGGAATTCAAACCTAAATCATCTCCATCACCAAACCGAATATACTCATCTGCACCAGAACTACGTTGCATCCTCATGAAAACATCAGAACGATGTGAAGAACCTGCAATAGAAGCTGATAAATAGCGTGACAATTCAACCGCACCTCCGTAATTATAACGTAAATCCAAGATTAAATCGGTAATACCTTCCGTTTTGAACTGCTGTATCATATATTTTAACTCTTCCGCATAATTCAAATCAAAACCTTGATAAACAAGGTAAGCCACATTCAAATTACCTTCTTTTTCTTTTATAAACATAGAATAAAGTACCGGATTGTTATTATAAGTACCTGTCGTCAAAATAACACTTCCATCTACCAATTCATATTTTTGCAAATCTTCATTAGGCACATAGCGTCTATATCCAATATTGAATGATTCTCCTCCACTTGCATAATATAATGCATTCATGTATTGCTGGTAGTTGTTTTTATTCAAAGTTACCCCATTCACAGCAACAATTACATCACCGCGTCTTAATCCAGCTTTTGCTGCAGGAGAATCAACAAATACATATCCAATAGACAAACCGATTGTCGTTCTATCTGCCATATAGGAAGAGAAAAATGTTCCTAATCCTGTTCCTACCATGCTTGTAGCACGAGTTGTGGCACGAGTATCGCTAGAACCCACTTTTTCAATATATGAATAAATATAACGTTGACCGGCATTCACAGAATATGCACGGGAAATTCCTCCATCTTCTGTATTTGTTTTCATCTTCAGAAGGTAGGTAGATAAAAAGTTATCATACGAAACATTTTTGCAATCAACTTCCAGTGTATTATACTCATCCTTGAATAGATAATGTTCCTTCAAATAGTTATGCATAAATTCGTTTAAAGCAATATCCGCAGAAGATACGTCACCAGATCCTGATTGTGTTATAGTACATACAACTTCAGGTGTTTTATATCCCTCAACTTGCACAAGTACTGTCAGTATTCGTTCCTGTCCGGCTTCATTTTTATCAACTTTTACCCTAAATCCTCCTTTACCGGCAGCAGAATTACCACTGGTATTAGTAATAGCCGCCCAGTCCGATCCTGTAGAGTATTGTAAAGAAGGAGTCCATTTTCCAGAAGCAGTAAACGAGATCTCAACAGTCTCCCCATAAAGTGAAACAGTCTTTTCCATTTCACTGCTAATTGCAGTGATTCCATTATCCGTACCGCCAACTTCTCCTCCGTCATCACTATCCGAACAATTACTGAAAGCAATCAGACACAAAGCAAGCAATACTACACTATAAAAGCTATTAAATAAGTTTTTCATCTATTATTTTATTAAATTAGAAATTAAAATTATTGCGTCGGAGCATCTACTACAGTTTTAGAAACCTCGTAAAAACGTCCTTCTTCATCTATCCAGGTAACATTGATATTAGTTGGCAATGTTCCATAAGTACTTCCCGAATAAGTTGTTGTTTGTTTTACACCATTTTGCATCACATACCTGATTTGTTCATCATACATACCAGTCAGGTAATCTGCTGGCCCTGCAAATACATAAAAGACTTTGCAGGCAGACTTCGGTTTCACAGTATAAGAAACGGTGTAGAATTTGTCTTTTTCTATCTTGTCAATTGTTACTTCCGGAACACTGGCATTCCACAAATCGGCGTCCCTTTCTTTTCGCACATAAGTCGGCTTTGCACTTGTATATTCCTTCTTTGTCACAGTCGAAGAAGGATTACCATCAGCATCAACTGCTATCATGAACAGTACATATTCTGAATTAAATGCAATATCCTCAATCACCAGTTGATGATTCTTCAGTTCAGCAGCAACAATTTCAGTAACATTACCATTCATAATTAATGCTTGCTTTACTGTTTCTTCATTTCCCCAATACGGATAGCTTTTGAAATCACTCAATTTCATGTGGACATAACGGAATTTCACCGGATTTCCGGTCGGGGTCAGTGTTAGTGTTGTAGACACGGTTCCTGCCTCTATTGCCACATCCACCGAAATAGAAGAATTATAGGATATTTCCTTGGAATCAGCTTGCACTTTGACTAATGACCCGAGTTGTCCTTTCTCATTCAATGCTACTGCAACCAAAAAGCCTTTTGTTCCCGGTTCTAAAGAAGCTCTTTCAAAGTTTTTTGCCTCTTTGGAAGAATCTCCGTTTGTAATAAGATAGGAAATAACCTCTTTGTCAGTGCTATAATTTGCCAAAGTCTGTTCTTTCATATAAGAATAATAGAACTTATAACAGTCAGTTCCCGGAGTAATGGTCGCACTAACACTTGAAACTGTAGCAACAATATTACCGATATTTATGGTTGCCGTTCCGTCATACGTTAACGCAGGAACGGGAATCTCCACCGCTACTAGTTCTTCTGTTTTATACCCCTTTTCTTCTTTATAAGGGATAGCCCAAAGTACGTATGTTGTTCCTGGTATTACTTTCGGAAGAAAATCCAACACTTTTCCCTCCAATGGCCCATTATAATCCGAATACTGTTTAGTTCCGCCACCATAAGCCAAATCGTCAATAACCCCTTCTGGTGAATAATTGGACTTATCTACAATCCCTGTGTAAAAAACGTCACAGCCCTTTCTAATTGCAGAAACCGTTGCACCTTCAAAAGTAATATCCGAAACCTTCAGTTCTACAGTTGCAGCAGTCTTAATCACGCTGGCAATCACATCATCAGGCAAATATGCACTACCAGCCTCAGATGAAGGTACTGCCCAAATCATATACGTCTTTCCAGCTTCGGGATCCTTACCTATCAGTTCAGCCAACGGCATTTTATCAAGAGCCTCTGTCTTCATATACATACGGGCAGTATATCCGTTTACTAATTCTGCTACAGCCTCTGCACTATATTCATTGATTTCCAATACTCCCAAATAATACATTTCTATGCCATTCATCAAAGTAGTAGAAACTGTCTGCCCCACAGTAGATATAACTATAGGAGCATCCCCTATGATTACGGGAATCTCTGCGATAATACTCTGTCCGTTGGATGCAACAGCCATTATAGCTACTTTGCCACTCGTCTCTGCATACTGATTTTCTGCCACAAGAGCAGTAATAGTCAGCCCTTTTCCTGTCAGGGAAGCTTGCCAACCATCAGGTTTTGTTACGGTATACTTCGAAATTCCACTCATTTCAACTGAAATCAATTTCTCCTCACCGTTCGTAAAGTATTGCTTTCCGGACAATATATCACATTTCAGTTCCTTAGATTTCGACAACTTTAATATTGTGCCATCTTTCAGAGTAAAATACGCATAATCATCATCCTGACTAACTCCACTAAAAAGAGAGGTATCTCCCGTTCCTTCTCCGGACGCGTAAACACCGGTAAGTTCCCAAGTCTTGCCACCGTCCGTAGAAATCTCCCACTCTTTCGTATTCGTATTAATGCGAATTTTAGGAGCGGCAGCCGTTACAGGCATCATTTTTCCTTCTCTATCTTTCAAGAATGTCTTTTTACCGTCTGTACTAGTTATTCCCCAATAATAGATACCATCCTCTTCGTTCTTTATCACGGTTATTTGCGGAGCATCCTCCCCATTTTCACCATTACGAATAGTTATTTCTGTCTTATCTGAAAACTTAATTGTATAACTTCCGTCTTCATTCTCCAATACAGAAGCGATTGATTTATTTTGAGATAAAGCATCTGTCAGTGTCTTCAATGTGGAAATATCCGTCTGTACACTTTGTAACGAAGCTTCCAACTTATCCATGCGGTCTTCCAGACCGGAAATTGAGTTTTTTAAATCATCGTCATTATAACATGACGACAACATTACCACACATACTGCCAGGAAACATACATATTTCCCCATACTACATAAAAAATATTTTCTTCTCATATCCATGATAATTTAGATGATTAGAGAAAACCGCACGACAGACTTTCACGCTATCGTGCGGAATAATTGCGCCAATACTATTTATTTGGCGTGAGGATGTTTACCCAGTTTTTTCAAATCAAGATAAATAGTACTTCCGCTCATCATCGCACCAGGAGCACTCTTATCTACTTTCTCCTTAATAATCGTATTTGCAGGAATCTGTCTATCTTTCTTTATAACTTGTGGTTTTGTTGTTCCTATCATACCCTTTACTGATTTCGGAGCATCCGGGAACAATACAGAAGGATCAGTAATGATACCTTTATCTTTATCATAGAATACAGTATAAAGATCACCAATAACTTCATTGCCATCACTATCTGCCCCAATTGGTACACATAAAGCAACTAAACGTTTGGCTTCACTTGTCTTATCGTATGATTGAGTCGTTGAATTTACTGTTGTCAAGCCATAATCCAAACAATGTTCCTTCCATACATCCATACACTCCTGATAGGTATAATCACCACTTGCAGAATACGTATCTTCAAGAATTGTATGATAAACTTTAGCCACATCCTTTATAATGGAAAACTGGACAGTGAAATTATTCATTTCACTCATATATGCACGTAATTCCATAGTTGGATTCGGACCTGCCACAATTGCTTCAGTAGTAGCTTTTACAATCTTCACATCCGTCAACACACCATTCCAGTCTTCAGCCATATATGCGAACGTATATTCAGTAGCCGGGTCCAATCCTGTCCAAGTAAAGCTTTCCACTCCTCCTGTTGCATCAGCAGGCCATACATTAGAGTCTTCAGACAGTAAATAATTGATTAATTCCGCTTTATTAGCATCTTCCAGTAAATCCGGTGTCATAATATACTGATGATAGAATACAGCCGTTTTCTGATTATAAGAATAATTCAGTTTCAGACTTGTACGTCCCGGATCAGTGATCGTTATATCAATATCAGCTTCAGATGCATCCGGAGTATCAGTAATACGCGCTTTGGTAGAAAATGAAGCATGCTTTACTTCTTTGGATAACTGCCCATACTCATTACGCCCAATGTAAGCCACGACATAAGGAGCATCAGGAAGCAAATCAAATTGGAATTCTGTACCTTTATAGGAACCTTTTTGAGCGAAATTCGTATTTTTCACACCCCATCCCTCCTGGTCTAAAGTTCGTGCCAAAGTGGTCATGGTTGCTTCATCTGCATTTTCATAAGGAGCCCAGTCAGAAGCTTTAAATATACGATAAAACATGGCAACGCAATTGTCTTTCATTTCCACATTCAAATCAACCATGGAAGCACCAATCCTACTAATTTGTAGATTACATTCCGGCAATTCTGCATTCGGGTCTATTTCTTTCAAATGAAAGTCCTGACGGACATATTCACCCGGAGTCTTGTTCTCATCCAGCCCGATGCTGGTAGCGGTTATCATTCTTTTCGCATCTGCTGTATAACCAAAATCCACCGTATAATACAATTCCTCTTGAGGAACCTGTGCATCTTCCGCTTTTTGAATCCAGTGTCTCATAAAGTCTATATACATCGACTTTCCATACGTATTTATAAATGCATCAATAGGTTCTGAATCTCCACAGAACTGATAGAAATACTTACTGTCCGTATTGGGGAGATATTGTATACCAACTGCATGATAACTTGTAGTAACATCAATATCCACACGAGGAGTGCCTATCACACTCTGAACCGGCGTCTTCAAATAACAAATTTTCATGTCTGCAGGCGTCTGTCCGCCCTCATCATTGCAGCCTACCGTTATAATCAAATATTCCGCTCCCGGCACTATTTCTGATTGGGAATATTTAGAATTTACCCAGTCAAATTCAGTATTCGGGTAACTGTCTCCCAATGTTTGCCTATTGAATGTATAAGCACCCGCCCCCTCAGAATTATAGATAGCCTCCATTATCAAATCTTCCACCTCTTCCTCTGTTGCTTGTACTCCTGTCCCTACACTTTCGAATAAGTAATTGTACATACGACATAAAGGATATACATCCAACCGATAAGATTGGACTTTAGAACCCGGAGTACACTCAAATACAAAATTATGTTCAGTGTTACTGGTAACTTTTATACCTACTCCACGTTCGCCACCGTCCACTTCATTCTCAACCCATCTTATTGGTGTCGGATTTGGAGGAAGCGGAACATCCGGATTCACTGGTACATCAGGTTCTACACCCGGTTCATCACTATCCGAACACGAAAGGACCATAGGACTTATCACAAAGATAAATCCCAACATGAGTAATAAACTAAATAAATTCTTCTTCATAATTAAAAGTGATAAATGTGATTAATCATTTACATATTCATAATCGGCATCGCCATCAATAGCCTTGCAGACAGCCAAATTATTTACATATCCGTTTTCATCGGTAACCAATGCATAAAAAGAAAGATTCTCCGCATTCCATCCTTCTTCCATTATAACAGTATAACTTATGCTTTTCTCTTTACCGGCTGCTATATGTCCCAATTTATCGCCATCAACGGTAGCAGACAGTAATTTACGTACCACATGGTTATGTGTGTAATCACGATAAACTCCCCCGTCATTTTGTTGATATTTCAATCCGTTTTCTACCGCATATAAAATCAAACGATATTCAGCGCCTTTTTCCGATTTAACGCTTACCGTCACATCAGCCTGTCCGTTATATTGTGACTGGATGGCCACTCCGCAAGACGCGGGATACTCTTCCAAAGACTTATTAAATACAGCTCGCATGACACTATAATTTTCAGACAATCCCATTGCCTCACGCATATCGACCACACATGAAGGATAACCGGAGATAGCAAACTTTCTGGAAAGGATCGAAGACTGTTCGATTGTCATCGGATCGGCACTTGTCCCATCGACATGGAATGACATCAGATAAACAATTCCCTCATAACTCGAACTTATCAGATAGTTCAGGCGTGTCATTCCTGCCGGACACATAGCACACCAAGTTCCGGTAAACTCCATTGCACAAATGCGTCTTACAAACTTAGAAGGTGTACCCGGTGCGGCACTCGCAACAACCGTTATCAATTTGGATACATATTTGCCATAAGATGCTTCAAAAGCGTAGGTTCCGGCTTTAGAAGTAGAAAAGGTATTTCCATCCAAAGTTTGTCCGTCCATCACGGAACGGATGATTGCATCAGCAGTTACATCTATTCCCGCATGCATTACCGTAAAGGTTATAATATCCTTTCCGTCCGCAGTCAACGTATTTTTATCGACGCTCAAAATCACTTCCGTCTGCTCCGAATCATCGGAATTGCCTGAACAGGAAATCCAGAATATTCCCACACAGCACATACAGACCAGCAATATTATTTTATAGACATTTATACACATAACTCTTCTTTATTCGTTATACAAGTAATCTGCTGATTCTCCAAGTTTACACTCATTTACATTGTTACACGTATAAGTCTTTCCTCCATCCAAAGTTGTCAGCATCGACACTATCACACGCATATTATCCACATTCCATCCCGGTTCCAACTGATAAGATCGTTGCATGGTAGATTCCACTCCCGCATTTACTTCCCCATTAAAACGGTCGCCGTTCAATGATGTGGACACCACTGCGCGCACCACATTATTATGCGTATAATCATTCGCGCCATTCGTTTGAAAGTATTTGATTCCATCCTCTACCAGATAAATCAAACAACGATAAGTGTTTGTTACGTTGGAAGTTAATTTGCCAGTAATCTTCACTGTACGGTCAGAAGCATTATACACAGACTCAACAGCTACCCCACAAGAAGCCGGATAGTTACTTAATTCTTTCTGAAGCTCTTCTTCAATCTGGCTCTTGATACTGATCATTTCTTTAGTACCCTTACGCAGATTGTAAAAGAAACGAGGCAGTCCCGAGAAATTACCGAGAATATTAGTCCGGTAATTATTGGTAGCTGCTGTACTCATGGGATCCGTCATTCCTCCGAAATCCATGTGGAAAGACGCGATAGCCAATCGCCCCGGTTGTTCAGTCTGAATTGCTTTCAATGTAGTGCTAAGCGCCGGACAGGCCTGGCACCCGATAGAAGTAAACTGCATCCCCAGTAATTTATGATAATAGCTGGTTCCTCCTGATACGGGAGCAACCTGAACGGTCACTTTTTCTACTCCATCTGCCTGTATAGCCGTCTTATCAGCTGTAATACGCAAAATGCCGTCATCCGTCCCTCCATTCTCCGTTTCGTCCGAATTGCCGGAACAGGATGACAGCATTGTTAAACAAAGGATCATTACAATTGGTAGAATTGTCGAGTATAATTTCTTCATAAGTCTTAATCATTATAGAGATAGTCTATGCTACCATTGATCGAACATTCGGTTATATTATCCACCATATACGCGTCATCCACTTTACGCAATGCATAAACCACTACACGCGATGTGGCAGGATTCAGGTTCTTTGCATTAGAAATGCTGAAAGTTGCGGCAGTGTGCTCCTCGTTTGCACTCACAGTAAACCGTCCGTCGGTTGACATCGACAGGTAATTGTTGGAAATAGCTCTTACTGTATAATCGTACGAGGTCTCATTTCCTCCGGATGCTGTTAAGCCATCAGTCACCAAGACATAAACAAGGTCATATTCTCCTCCCAAGCTCGACTTCAGTGCGGCATCCACCGTAATCTCACCCATAGAAGAATTATAAGATGTATTTACCTTAATTCCACAGGTTGCCGGATATTGTCGGATTTGACTTTGTAAAGTCTGTTTGATAGCACTCACGTTCCTGTCTATCGACATGACTTTCAAATCATAGATACAGGTAGGAAAACCGGACGCTCCAAAACGGCCCATGATTGTGCTTGTCTGTGACAAATGGAACGGGTCAGTGGCGGAACTGCTGGAAGAATGAAAAGCCATTTTTACCATACGTCCCGGCATCAGTTCTTCCACTTTCTTTAATGCCGAAGTCATGGCTGGACAATAGGTACACCAAGTTCCCGTCATTTTGAAGACACCTACTTTACGATAGAAAAGTTCATAATTCTTACGATTCTGTGCGGTTACGGAAACTTCATCCGACTCCCAGTCCAGGTAATATGCCTTAAACTTATGTGTCCCGTTCTCTACTGCCGAGAACGTATTGGTCCGTCTCTCCAAATAATCACCGGTAGTTACATCTTCAAAATATACATTCTTCATATATTCGGAAGTCGTCAGTACTTTTCCATTGGCATCAGTCACCGTAAAAGTCGCCATATCTGTTCCATTGGCTTCAATCTTGGCTTTATCCACAGTCAAAGTAATAGGTCCTGTCACTTCGCCGTTATCCGGCTCTTCACCATTGTCGTCAGAATTGCCGCTGCACGCTGTAAAACATCCGCACAAGCATATCAGACTTGACATAAAAAACATTGTAAATTTTCTCATATTCTATATTCTAATTAATAAATGTTTCGATGAACTCAAAATGAAGTAGTTATAGTCAGGTTAGCACCTGTATATTTAGGAATCGTCCGGCAAACTCCACCAGAACAGACGTACCCTTCCTTGTTACGACCATAACTCAAGGCTATACGCGTACGTGACTTGGCATAACTGGCTCCCACATTGTAATAATGGATTTTATCCTTGCCGTGATTATACATATCACTTCCGTAAATGCTCCATGCCGGAGCAAAATTTATCTCCAACAGAGCTGCCATCCAGTCCTTCTGATCTTCTTTTGTAGTTAGATATTGCAACTCCATGCGAGTTGAAAAAGAAGGCGTGAACTTATATTGTAAATCTGCTACAAAAATATTCGATAGGTTGGTCGCCTTATTCGCTCCGTACGAAGGGCTATATTCTTGCATAGAATAAAGCAAGTTCATTTTGAATGACTTTGTCCATTGCTTTTCCACATCAACACTAAAGTCACGAAATGCCAAGTTACCTATCTGGGCTGTTCCTTCTTTTTCTAAAGCATAATAGGTAGAAAAGTTAGCATGTAATTTCAAACCGCGTTTACCTCCAATGACCGTTCCTCTTTTGAAATGATAAAAGACATCCAATTGTCCGCCCATCTCACCGCTAACTGCATTTGTCACATCTCCTATTTGTGGAGTATGAGGATGCAAGTTGGTCAACATATAGGTATATTGCGTACTCATAGCCGGGACATAATTCAACAGATTCGAAGTCGAACCATTACCGGCAATAATCTCACTATTCATCCATTCCAAACGGCGCCCGGTCAGATTTACTCCCAACCCATTGCCGCTATATCCCAGCTCCAGCAATTGCGCATTGGCACGTTTCCTCGCATAAAGTTTGTCATCATGAATGAAATTATAATATTTATTGCCACCGTCCACATATTCACCTTTCGCTGTAAATCCGGAGCGTTCAAAATTTACCCGTCCCGAGAAGCCATTCGAATAAGGTTTTCCCCCTTCTTCTTCGAGGTCGATATTGATTTTCTCATATCGGTTCAATGCCCCTCCTTCGATACTCAAGGACGTATTTTGCCAACTAAGCATTTCAGATAAGGAGAAACTTACATCTACGCCACGTACTTGTGTGTCGGAAAAGTCCATACCAAAACGTGGAGTTCCCCAAATGGCCTTCAACCTTACAATATTCTTGTAATTGTAAGTAAAACGTGCTCCCATCACCGCATTATTCAAACCAAGCATACGGTCCTCCCAACTACGGAATAGCAGTCCACTCCCAAACTGCTCATAAAATGTACCCGCTGTTACGGAAAAATCCTTGTCGGCCCAAGATACGTAATAGTTGGTTAGTTTTGCTTTCTCCAATTCTGTCGGGTATCCCACCAGTACCGGTTCATAAGCTTCCAACTGTACACCTACGGCAAACTTACCTTGATAGTAATCCAGTTTCAGATAATTGTTCGAACCGAAATGATCTTCCGGAGATTCTGCTTTTGTCTTACTATCATCCTTGTAGTAAATCGTATTCGTTTCAAAGCTCCCTGTCAGATAACCTTTTTTGTTATCTTGCTGCGCATAGGTTAGAGTAGACGATAACGCTACTAAAGCCAACACCTGAATTCTTATTCTAGTCATGTCATTGCGTTTATCTATGAATAATAACAGTTTCTATTTCTGTAGTTTTTTTATCGCTTTCAGTAGTTCCAGCTCACTTCCCGGCGCGTACCCGGTGTGTGAATAGACAATCTTCCCATCGGCATCCACTACATATACCTGTGGAGTCAGGCTCACATTCATAGCTCGCATGAATTCCTGATTTTTATCATACAACATGATAAAATCATCCCATCCATGTCCCTCTGCCAATGCACGCGCTTTAGCAGTAGAACGGCTGTCATCTGTCGAAACAGCTACAACACGGAATTTGGCTTCTTCCAACCAATCGGGCAATTGTTCATTTATAGCGTCCAATTCACGAATACAAGGTTTACAGGTTGTTGCCCAAAAAGAAATAATCATAGGTGTTTTGTGATTAACCAGGGAGGAGGTATTTACCTGTGCTCCTTTCGCATTTTCAACCTTGACTGATGGTATTTGTGCCATGGTACAAGTTAGAAAAGCGAACAACAGCGTAATGCAGACAATTAATGCTCTCATAAGTTCTTTTTATTTGTTATGTTAATAATCTTGTTTTATCTGATGTGTTCCATCTTACAGCCAAATAGCCTGAATTTCTGTATTTGTATCAAGCCGTCCTTATACATATCGCCTATCAAATTGGCATTCTCGAAAGTGACAGTTTTAGTTTCAACATCATATTCTCCGCGATATACGTCAGAAGTACTTCCGTCCAAAGCCAGTCTCCTGAAACGAATAGTATACGGGCCATAAGAAGCGACATCTTCACCCGGCACAATGGACAGGTAAGTTTTCTGCGCCTCCGAATCATATTCATAATGCAACCGCCAACTAAATTCCCATTCAATATCATTATCCGGATCAAATCCATTCTTATTCGAGCAGACCAGATAGTGTTCGTATGCCTCCGTGCCTTCTTCCGCTGTATTTATTCTAACGGAGAATCCCACTGGCACATTGGAAACATTGGTGGCAGAAGCCGTTCCGGTAAATACCCAAGTTCCTGAAAGCGTTTCATAAAAACTGGAATCATTGTCTTTGATAGTCACCGTCAGTCGCTTGTTCTCACCAATAGACGCCCCTTTCACATCGGCAATTTCAACATCAAAAGAACGGTCGTCATTAACAAGCTTGTCATCAACGGTCTTAAACTCAAAATTCATTGTTTCCTGCCCGGCAGGAATAAGTAACGTTTTGGTTGTGACAATATAGTTTTCATCCTCTTTGGCGTTATGATCTTTTAATTCGAACGTCACACGGATAGTTCCGGTATGTTCGCCCGTCACAACAACAGGCACAGTACACAAACCGGCAGATTCTTTCACCGTCATTGCAGTTTCCTGCAAGTTTACCGTAGCCGCTCCGGAATTAAACTGTTCCTCATCGTCCGAACAGGCGGCGATCAGAACGGCACATAGAAAAAGGGTGTATATTTTCAGATAGTTCATTTTACTCAAGTGTTTGATAATTTACGTTATTCATTGATTAATATCCCGGATTCTGCTGACCTGCCAATTGAGGGTTGGCATCCATTTCTGTTTTAGGAATGGGCCAAAGCATTCGCTGGTCATCCACAGGTTTATCCAGTCCATCGGTGCTTGCTTGTCCCGGGAAAAGCACCAGTCCTTTGCTTTGCGGTTTTCCACGCTTCACACCTTTCCCCCAACGCTTCAGGTCCATCAACCGGTATCCTTCACCTACAAGCTCCCGTTCCCGTTCGTTCATGATTTCATTTAATAAAGCTTCTTGATCGTAGGTTGCATCAGTCCATCCCTCAATTCGCGCTTTTTTTAATGCATTCAAAGCGTCATTACCCTTTTTCACAGCAGCTGCCGTTCCAATCTTTGCATTAGCTTCAGTGGCAATCAGATACATTTCAGCAATTCGGAATGGTTTCGGCTGATTCAAATAGCGTGTTTCGCTTCCTAATGCATTGTAATATTCATTGCCTGGATATTTATTAAAGAAATAGATATCCGCCGCATTACCTGACGATACGGTTAAGTGGTATTTCCCGAAATAAGTCTTTAGTCGGATATCTTTTTCATTGTATAAGTCAATCAGTGTTTGTGTAGGAATATAATCCTTCTTTGTAGTCGGATAACCGATAAAAATAGTCCCCAGAGGTACACCGGCATCATCGGCACTAGTCATGGCAATCTGCCAGATGGTTTCCGTTCCCTTGTCATTCTTCCATACACTTTCAAAATCTGTTGCTGTGTTCGATAATGGATATCTGTTCGAATTAACCAGGTCACCTGCATATTTGGCTGCATTTTCATAGTCGTCCATTTGCAGGGCAACACGCGCTTTCAATGCAGTCACTACATCTACCGTGATATAATTCCCACAATTCTTGGGAGCCGTGTTGACTGTCACGTATGCACCATTAATATACCTGTCATAATCAGCAATGCCATTTTTTGCAGTCTCGATACGTTCTTCGGCTTCTTCGAGGTCCTCCAATATCTGTTTGTAAGTATCTTCCAATGAAGATCGTCCCGGATATTGGGTAGCAGAAAGTTTAGGCTCATATTTTACCTGAAGCGGCAGTCCCGGAGTACTTGCTGCGGTAGCTACATCGTAATCGCGGCAAAATAAAGTAGCTAGATAAAAGTAGCAGTATGCTCTTGTAAAATACGCTTCCCCCTCATACACATTAATCTGTTGTCTCTGGGTTTCAGTCAATTCGATTTCCGGATTCTCATCGATCTTACCTACCCCGTCAATAAAGAAGTTGACACGTCCAATAGCGGCATAGTAGTTCGACCAGATTGTTTCTACGGTAGAGTTGGTGCTCTCGAAAGTCCAACGGTGCAACTCACCATATTTATTAGAGAAATCCGCCACTGCATTAAAGGCATCTGCCTGAACTTCCGGAGCTAATACATAGCTTCCTCCTGTCAGTCCTAAATATACGGAATAGATACCGGCACGTGCTTCTTCAAAACCGACTATGGTCGTTAACGCTTCTTCTGTAGGAACAGCATCGTATGGCATTTTATCCATATCACAAGAAGTCACCCCAAGTGTCAGTATAGTCAATGCTATCATAGATATTTTCTTCATATTCACCATTCTTTATGTTTTTAGAAAGTTAGTTCGACTCCGAAAGAATATTGTTTCGTATTGGGATAGTTACCCAATTGGATATTACTGTCTACTTCCGGGTCATATCCTTTATATTTAGTCACTGTGAGTAAATTACGTCCTACAAAGTAGATTCTGGCGTTACTGATTACTCCTGTTTTCTGAATCAGTTTGGCCGGAAGGGTGTACCCGACAGTCAGGTTTTTCATACGCATAAATGAAGCATTTTCCAGTAAATGCGTATCAAACTGCATCGGGGAGTCGGGAGTGGCAATTCTGGTTATATCTCCCGGCTTCTGCCACATGGTAAGCATTTCTACAGTTTGATTGTCCGAACCTGCAAAAGTGGGATTCTCTGTAAAAAAGCGCTCATTATTCAACATATACTGGCCTAGCATAAAAGAGAAGTCGGCACTAACAGAAATCCCTTTCCATCCGAACTGGGTGCCAAAGCCACCGGACCATGGTGCATAGCGTTGTTTGCCGACAAAAACTGCATCTTCTTCGGAGTAACTCTTCGTCAGATTTCCATTTTTATCATACCATGTATTATATCCGTCACGCGGATCGACCCCTGCCCATCTTACATAGTAATATTCTCCCCAAGGTTTGCCAACTTTCATCTTCAAACCAGTATCAGGCAAGGTATATTCATCCAATCCATTAAATAGTTTAGTTATCTCATTCTTATTATAATTCAGGTTTCCGGAGATACTCCATGAGAAATCTCTCGTTTTCAGAATATCCACCCCCAGAGTAATATCGAAACCACGATTACGCATACTTGCTACATTTTCCACACTGCTTCCGTGTCCGGTAGTATATGACAATGGATAACCCATCAACATATCGTCCGTCTGACGGTTATAAAATTCCAGTTCTACAGAAAAGCGGTCAAACACTCTTGTACTGATGCCTACATTCAGTGTTTTCATGCTTTCCCATGTCAGGTTATCATTTCCGACGGTAGAAGGAGCAATACCCGGTTGTCCGTTATACAGCAAACCGGAACCAACCAATGCCAACGCATTATAGGCGCTGATACCGGAATTACCAGTTGTTCCATAGCTCACTTTCAACTGTAAACTGTTCAACCATGAAACGTTCTGCAGGAAATTCTCTTTTCTCATATCCCACATGGCTCCCAAAGAATAAAAGTTTGCCCACTGGTTGTTTTTGGCAAACAGAGAAGAACCGTCCCGCCGTGCTGCCAAATCGACATAATAGCGATCAGCGAAACTATAACTGATTGTGCCGAAATAAGAATTGAAAACCTTGTCATACATCGAATGTATCGGCACTTCTGACTCTGCTCCAGCTGCCATCAGCATCATTCGTGAGTCTACCATTTTTTTAGAAGTTGCCGAGAAATTCTCATTCTTTGTGATAATGGACTCCTGTCCGGCCAACACGGTAAAAAGATGCTTGTCTGACAGACTGAACTTATATTCCGCTGTATTGGTGAAAGTAAATGAATAATAACGTTCGAAAGACTCGGACGCCACCCCTGCCCCTTCAAAGGGGCCTTCCGGATAGGCTTTATGGGAGTTACGATAATCAAAGGCATCTACTGCCTGCGAGGTACGTATATTCAATCCTTTTATTGGGTTTATATTAAAGAAGGTATTGCCATTGATACGTACCGTACTCCGGTCATTCGGTTGAAGTTCTGCCAAGTAATACGGATTATAATATCCCATATCGTCAAAATAGTCCAATCGTTTTCCATAGCCTGTAAAGTTGCCTTCTTCGTCTGTCAATATCTCGTTTATTGTTTGGTCAGGACGATAAATACGGGCAGCATACGCTTTATTATAAACGCTATTAGCTTCCGTTCCGAAAGTTGTCGTGTTATATTTCTGATAGGAAAGGTTCACGTTAATCCCGGCTTTCAACCAGTCGGTCACCTTTACTTCCACATTACTGCGCAAAGTCTCACGGCGCAATGAAGAATCGTCCATAATTCCCTCTGTATCATAATGTCCAAATGAAATATAGTAGTTGATCCCTTCGGAACCACCAACCACATTTACATCGTATTGTTGGGTAGGAGCTGCATCTCCGAAGAAAACATCCGCCCAATCTGTAGATATACCATTATCTATATAGAACTTTTTCCGTTTTTGAAATGTAGTATCGTATGCTTTTCCCGGGTCCAGCATTTCCTGCAGGTTAAGCCATTGTTCGGTATTCATCATCTCTATGTTATCCCCAGTCATTCTCGACCAGCCATATTGCGCATTGATACTAACACGGGCTTTCTGTCCCATTTTTCCTTTCTTGCTAGTCATTATTACTACCCCGTTAGCAGCACGAGAACCATATATAGCTGTTGAGGAAGCATCTTTCAATACGGTCATGCTTTCGATGTCGTTCGGATTTAATGCTGTAAATGCTCCGGATGATATAGGTGAGCCGTCGAGAATAAAGAGAGGTTCTGTATTTGAATTGATCGAGCTGACTCCACGCAATCGCATTACAACACTTCCACTTGGTTCTCCACTGGGAGTAAATACTTGTAAACCGGCAACTTGACCTTGTAATGCATCTCCGGCATTAGCAACCGGTCTATTGGCTATCTTGCTATTATTTACCGTTGTTACCGAACCGACTACAGACCCTAGTTTCTTTGCTGATCCGTAACCTACCACAACAACTTCATCCATCAGTTGTGTATCAGACTTTAAGATAACTCTAACAGTCGGTTGAACAGAAACCGACTCCGTTTTCATACCGATATAAGAGATTTGTAATATTTTTGCTGAATGTGGTACATCCAATAATGTGAAATGCCCGTCTATGTCTGTTATTGTACCTAAGTTAGTGCCTTTTACGACAATTGAAGCCCCTACAACAGGTTGTTTGTCATCATCGGAAATCACTGTCCCCGTGACTTTCTGCGTTTGAGCTGTTATCAGCCCGATACCTATAAAAAGGTATCCAAATAGCAGCGCTAATTTTTTCTTCATAAATCTCTTTTTAAGTTATTAAATAGCCCTAAAACAATTAAACTCACTTTTCACACTTCGATAAGTTCTATCAGAACTTAATTATAATCCATTGTTTTTGTAGTGTTTTTACATCAAATATGTAATTCTGGAAAGAAATGTTGCTTGATTTTACTTTTTCAATCAATTTAGATGACTATTCCATAAAAAAAATATGTCTTTTCGTTGTTTTTTGCAAAAAGAATATATACTTTTGTTCCATTATATAATACCAAACCGGAACTGTTAATAAATACAATCCGAAAAAGAGATATAATTTGTATTTTAAGAACTATATATTTATTTTAATAAGAATAGAATATGAAAAAGCACTAAGTTCTGATAGAACTTAGTGCTTTTTCGTTTTAAGGAGCTATTATTAGCCATTTTACTTGGATTTCCTTCCTATTCTACTTTTCAGTTACATTATAATTATATTTTAAATCTCCCTCAAACATAAAATAAAATCAGAAATATAAAAGAGGCTCATTTAAACTATGTTAAATAGACTTCATCTAAAATTTCTTCATATATGACACTCTGTATATTTCTTTATATAGATAAAAACAAGTAAATATACAATAGTACTATTTATTTACATCAAAAACAAACAAGTTATTTTATGATTTCAAAATTTCGAGAGATTTATTCTAGCTTTATCTCTTGATTTTAAGGAGCACCTCGTTGCATTAAAACCAACGAGGTGTTTCTCGGTGTGCAACGGGTCGTTCCTTTAAAAGGAACGACCCGTTGGTTTAAAACCAAAACCCACTTATGTAACTATCTGAAAAGCAAAGCATTACAAAAGCGTCCTCCCGGCCTTTCTTTTTAAGTAAAATTTTCAACAAAAGAAAACGGATACCAATATCAAACACGGTACTCCACTGATAAATATTTTACAAATCAAATCTAAAAACAATGGTTACAGTTACTTTTCAGATCAAGCCCTATCTAGCGGCTTACATGTACATGCGCTACAAAAATCACCTCGACGTACCTCCAGACCGCTCTTCTTCCTCACTTTCCGCGATCCATCTTCTCGACACCCAGCCCATCTACCACTTTCTCCACCAGCTATCCATTCCCCACCCTCCCAACGCCTCATGGCACGAAACCGGAAATATTACCTTCACCCTCCCCCATCCCAGAAACGGCAAAAATCCAAATGTATATAATTATATAGGTCATAACAGTGCACTTATCATTGAAAAAGCAATGGAAGTAGAAATGAGGGCCGAACTTTATGAATTTCTACTGGAAAATAAATACTGCCACGGCATCATGTTCAAAAAATCAATGGAAACTTTTGTCGAACATTATAATATGGTAGGATTAGTGGAAGAAGAAAGTTTGATGAGGGCGTTTCAGAGGTGGAGGAAGATGATGAAGGAGGAGAAAAATAGGTGATTCTTTTATAGGGTGTCACATAAAATGAGACACCCTGCTTTTACTTTTGCACCAAACTTCATTAATAATCAAAACAAAAGTAGTATGGCAATAAAAAAAGTATCAAATGAGTTTATGGCTAAGGTCCTTAACGATGTAGCTTGGAAAGCCTTGTCTAACACAAGTAATGAAATCCTTTTTCATGAGGAATGTATTGAGCATTTTAAAAATTATTGGGATTAGTCAGAACTTTCAAGTAATACTGATCTAAAGTTGAACTATTATCTTATTGACAAGTTTATCGATTTATGGGATTGGAGTGAAATAATCAATCGATATTATGATGATGCGTCACTCTATACTATCGACTTTCTTGAAAAATATGTTGATAGAATACCCACCAACAACTTGCAAAATTCATATTTATGGTATTCCATCGTAAAAAGACGGATGAAAGAATTGGCTTTTGAGATTGTTTCACAATAATTATTCACTACGTGAACAAAGAGGAAAAATTGTCTTGCTAAAGCTACCAGTAGCTATAAACGTTGAAAATATTTCAACGTTATATAAATATCAATTAAATCAAAATTATAATATAGAAAACGAGGCAATCTTTTCGTATTTTTGTATTAACAAAATAGTTTAAATATGGAATTGAATGATCTTTTAATGGAAATAAGCAAGATTTGCCTTATTGAGCAAGAGCGAATGAAGCATAAGCAGCGAAAAGGCGATTGTTTTAACGTTTTCAACACTCTTGGATTACGGT
>ENA-UEOI01001466-UEOI01001466.1-human-gut-metagenome-genome-assembly--contig:-NODE-1466-length-20190-cov-14.592154_pt1 | contig 20190 bp, 15 predicted proteins | sample MGYA00242883_ERZ507882 | MGnify/ENA primary metagenome ERZ507882 (study PRJEB26167, sample SAMN06115502) | human gut metagenome | host: Homo sapiens | place: China:Chongqing | collected 2015-07-29...
GCCCAAAGAAATAAGCATCTTAAAGGAGAGCCTGAGCCGTAGCGACGGCATTGCATGATACACAGAACGAAAGGAGACGTACTATGAGACTGAAAAGCGCACTCCGGCGGGGCGTGGCCGCCGCCGTCATCGCAGGCATCGTGGTGAGTTCCGGCATCCCGGTCTATGCGAAAACATGGGACATCGCTAGCGGTGACATTACGGTCAAAGGTGCGAGCGATGAAAGCGGAAACTATAACGAGGTCAAGCAGGGCGACAAGGGTTTCGAGAAGGATGAGGGGGAGACCGTCATCACCGGCAAGTCGAAGGAGCATACCGTCACCATCGACACCTCCAAGGGCAACGTGGACGTCACCTTCGACGACCTGAAAATTGACGTCAGCGGCAAGGCCGAGGTGGATGGCAGCGGCAAGGCCGAGGGGGACGTCAGCGACAAGACCGAGGTGGATGGCAGCGACAAGGCCGAGGTGGATGGCGGCGGTGACAGCCCTGTCCGGGAGAGCAATGCCGCCGTCACCGTGAAGGGCGACCACGATGCCACCATCGAGCTGGACGGCAAAAACGAGCTGAAGAGCGGCAGCAAAAATGCGGGTCTTGAGAAGAACGATGAAAGGTCTGAAGATGGCAAAACCATCTCCGGCAAGCTGACTATCAAGGACGACAAGGGCAAAGACGGCTCCCTCACCGCTGCGGGCGGCGCCGGCGCAGGCATCGGCGGAAAGCACGAAAGCGGTGCCGGAAACATCGAGATCACCGGCGGCACGATAAAGGCCGAGGGCGGCGAGGGTGCTGCCGGTATCGGCGGCGGTGTGTACGGCATAGGCCACGACATCGAAATTTCCGGCGGCAAGGTGTCGGCCACGGGCGGCAATGCGAATAAAAATCTGGAATCCTTCCGCACCGGTGCGGCCGGCATCGGCGACGGCGCGGGTACGGAGAAAGACGAGATAGACCCGAACGCACCCAGCAACCCCAATCACATCTATATCTCCGGCGACGCCGAGGTGGAGGCCAAGGCGGGCGCAAGCACCGGCGGCAAAACTGCGGCCATCGGCGGCGGAGATGTCGGCGAGATACCCAACAGCGCCCTCTCCGACGACCACCACAAGGTGACGGGCGGCAGTCTGACCCGCTACGACCCCGCCGGGAAGAAGATGGAGGACTACAGCTACGACAGGCGGACGCCCTCCCAGCCGGAGCAGCCCGATGATACCGAGAACAACGACGACGAGGACGACACCCCAAGCGTGCAGGTCGGCGAGGTGCCGGACCGTGTGAAGCAGATGTACGAGACCGTCGGCGTGATCACCCATCCGGATGGCACACAGGAGCTTGGTAATGTGGCCACGGCGGAGTATGACCCGGTCAACAAGGTCCTGAGCTTCGATGCCCACGGCACACTCTTTCGGATGACAGGCGACTCGCTGCGGGAGCTTGCAAAGGAGGTCCATGAGCTTCGCATCCGGTTCCTTGATGGGGAAGGGCGGGAGATGGAGGCGGTCATTCCGCTGGCCCGGATAAAAGACTTGGTCGGCATGAATGGCGCATTCGAACTCGAGCTGTCCCATGAAGGGCTTTCTCGATTCCATGTTGTCGGGCAGACGGGATATGATAGAAAAACATTCTCGGATGAGACCGTCCTGCGCCAAAGCGGCAAGGAACTGATCCTCGTGTACCGCGTTGGCGATGAGGAGCAGAAAGCGCAGGAGGCTGCCCGGGTGGAGGAGGCAATCGCCCGCCGCAAGCAGGAGAAAGAGCAATGGGGAACGGTCCTCTCCGGTCTGGAAGGCGGCTCCCTGAGCGGACAGCCCGGGCTGACTCAGCCGGGAACGGACACCGTCGGCAGCGTGACCGGCTTCAGCGCAAACCCGAAGGATCCCACCATCCTCGACATGGGCTCCATCACGGTCCGTCCGTCCGAGCAGCCCGCCTCCAACCCGACGGTGTGGAAGACATTTACCAGTAACATCGTGAAGCTCGTGGGCGGGAAGCAGGACAGCAAGAAGGACGACCCGGCCCCCTCCGTCGGTGACCTCAGCGGGCCGACGACTCTCTCGCCGGACAGCCTCACCACGGTCCAGCAGCCGGAAATAAGCACCCAGCAGCCGGAGACAAGCACCCAGCAGCCGGAAACAGGCGGATGGGTAACGGACAGTCAGGGTGACTGGGTGTGGAAGCCGGGCAAGGATGACAGTCAGCCGCCGGATTTGAGAGGAGATTGGGAGACGAGAAAATGGATAAGGGACAGTCAGCCGCCGGATTTGAGAGGAAATTGGGAGACAAGAAAATGGATAGGGAGCAGCGACGATAATTTGTGGGGTGGGATCCCTTTTATGACTCCGCATATTATGACTCTGCATGGGATTTCGATTATGAAGGTTGAGAGCGTGGGCTGAGAGGGAGTGCAGCAGGAGGGCCCTGCGCAGGGGCAGCCCTGCCGCCCCCTGCGCACAATCACCAAAAACCACCGATAGAAAATAGCAATGTTGTACGAAGAAATCTGCTCCAAACCCCTTGCAAAATCACGATGAGCTGAGTATAATACCACTCATAAAACGCAAAACGTCCTGCCCCTCGTCCGGCAGGGCGTTTTTGTCGGTAAAGATCCGGCAAAGAAATGTTAAGTGACCGCCCGGGGAGGGGCTTTGTATGACAAAAGACATGACACAGGGCAGCCCGCTCAAGCTCATCCTTGCCTTTGCGGTGCCGCTGATGCTGGGCAGTCTGTTCCAGCAGTTCTACAATCTGGCGGATACCATCATCGTGGGCCGTTTCGTGGGCGTGGATGCGCTGGCGGCGGTGGGCAGCGTGGGCGGCCTGAACTATCTGGTGCTGGGCTTCGTCAACGGCATCGCCTGCGGCTTCTCCATCCCCATCTCGTGGACCTTCGGCGCGAAGGACTACAGAGAGATGCGGCGCTACACCGCCAATACCGTCTGGCTGAGCCTCTTTTTCGCCGTCGTGCTCACGGTGGTGACGGTGGCCCTGACCCGGGCGGTGCTGGTCTGGACCAACACCCCCGACAACATCATCGACATCGCGGACATCTACATCCGCACCATCTTCTGTGGCATCCCCTTCACCCTGCTGTACAACGTCACCAGCGCCCTCATGCGCGCGCTGGGCGACAGCAAGCGGCCTCTCTATTTCCTGCTGGTGGCCAGCGTGCTGAACATCGGCCTCGACCTGCTCTGTATCCTCATCTTCCGGATGGGGGCGTTCGGTGCGGCCTTCGCCACCGTGTTCAGTCAGGCGGTGGCGGGCATCGGCAGTCTCATCTACATCGGCCACCACTACCCGGAGCTGAAATGGAGCAGGGAAGAGGGCCGTCTGAGCGCCAGCCACTGCCTCAAGCTCTGCAACATGGGCATCCCTATGGGCCTGCAGTGCAGCATCACCGCCATCGGCAGCGTCGTGCTGCAGGGCGCGGTGAACGGTCTGGGCAGCAGCATCGTGGCCGCGCAGACCGCAGGCAGCAAGGCCGCCCAGTTCCTCTCGGTGCCGCTGGAGAGCATCGGCACCGCCATGACCACCTACGCCAGCCAGAATATGGGCGCTCACGACCTCAAGCGTGTGGACCGGGGCGTCAATACTGCGCTGGGAATTGGCTGCGTCTACAGTGTGGCATCCTTCCTCATCCTGCGTGTGCTGGATGTGCCGCTCATCAGCCTCTTCCTCGAGAGCAGCGAGGTGGAGATCATGGCGAATGCCCGCAGCTTCATCTTCTGGAACAGCGTGTTCTACATCCCGCTGGCTGTCCTCATCATCTACCGCTACACCATCCAGGGCCTGGGCTATTCCGGCCTTGCCATGTTCGCGGGCGTGGCCGAGATGGTCGCCCGTGCCATGGTGGGCTTCTGGTTCGTGCCGCTCTGGGGCTACTTTGCGGCCTGCATCGCCAACCCTGTGGCATGGTTCTTTGCCTGCTTCTTCCTCATCCCGGCGTACTTTGCAGTGCGCAAGCGGCTGACGAAAGAAAATGCATATGGAGTGGGGGATTAAACCTCGCCTACAGCTCCCCTTCGGGGGAGCTTTTGTTGTATTTACAAATCCCCCCAAAATCGCTATACTATATATAGTTGTGTCAAAACGAGGAGGCGGGACGATGGAGCAGGAGCTGGAACGGCTGGAAGGCACAGTAGAGGACATCATCTACCTGAACGAGGACAACGGCTACACCGTGTTCGAGGTGTCGGGCGGCGGTGTCGTCACCGTTGTGTGCGGCGTGGTGGGAGAACTCCACGCGGGCGAAAGCGTCGTCTGCCGGGGCAGGTACGAGAACCACGCTACCTATGGCCGACAGTTCCACGCACAGGAGTGCGAGACGGATATGCCCAAAGACCTCGAGGCTGTCTACGCCTTCCTTGCCAGCCGGTCACTGCCCTACATCGGGGCTCGGACGGCGGATAAGATCATTGACAAATTCGGCGCGGCGGCGCTGGAAGTTATCGCCAACGACCCCGCCCAGCTCACCCTCATCCCGGGCATCTCGGCGGACAAGGCCGACCGCATCCAGCAGGAGTTCAAGCGGATGTTCGGAATGCGGGAGCTCATCGCCTATCTGGCTCAGTTCGAGATCAGCCCCCGCCGGGCGATGGAAGTCTTCCGTACCTTCGGGCCGGGGGCCATGCAGGCCATCCAGCAGAACCCCTACCTGCTCTGCGGGGAGCCGCTGCAGCTGGACTTCCGCCACGCCGACAGCATCGCCCAGTATTACCAGATGGCAGGGGACTGCGCCCAGCGGCTGGAAGCCGCCCTTCTGCGCACCCTGCGTCACAACGCCGGCAACGGCCACACGTGTCTGCCCCGGGCGCAGCTGCTGGAAACGGCGTCGAACTTTATCCACCAACCCCCCGAAAAGCTGGCGGCGGCGCTGGACAGCTGCATCCAGACCGGGAAACTGGCGGTGCGGATGTTCGACGGCACACCGTATATTTATCTGCCGGATCTGCTGGCCGCAGAGCAGGACATCGCCGACCGTCTGGCCATGCTGACCAGGCGCGGGAAGCAGACGGCCCGAAACCTCGACAAGAATATCCAGATCCTGGAACTGGCGCAGGGCTTTGCTTACGCGCCGCTCCAAAAGGAAGCCATCCGCAAGGCCATGACCGAGAACTGCCTTGTCCTCACCGGCGGCCCCGGCACCGGCAAGACCACCACGGTCAACGCCATCCTGCAGCTGCTCGAGAACGAGGCCGAACGGGTAGCCCTCTGTGCTCCCACAGGCCGCGCCGCCAAGCGTCTGAGCGAGCTGACGGGCCGGAAAGCCTCCACCATCCACCGTCTGCTGGAAGTGGACTACACCGGCGGTGTGGTCAGCTTCATCCACAATGACAAGAACCTGCTCAAGTGCGACGTCGTTATCCTCGACGAGATGAGTATGGTGGACGTCAAGCTGTTCCAGGCCCTCATTGCGGCACTGCGGTACAGCTGCCGTATTATTATGGTAGGCGACGCCGACCAGCTGCCCAGCGTCGGCCCGGGCAATATCCTCGGCGAGATCATCCGCTCCGGGCTGGTGCCGACGGTCTGCCTCAACGAGATATTCCGGCAGGCCGCTCAGAGCCTCATCGTGGAGAACGCCCACCACATCATCTCGGGCGAACCGCTGAAAAAGGGCGGAAAGACAGACGATTTCTTCTTCCTCGAAGCCGACGGCGACGCAGCCCAGAAGCTGGTCTGCGACCTTGTGACCACCCGTCTGCCCCGCAGCTACCAGTTCGACCCGGTGAAGGATATTCAGGTGCTCTGCCCCACGAAGCTCGGCCCCACCGGCACCCAGGCCCTCAACGCGGAGCTGCAGGCCATGCTCAACCCGCCCAAAAAGGGCAAGCCGGAGCTGCAGAGCGCGGCCCGGGTCTTCCGGGTGGGGGACAAAGTGATGCAGGTGCGCAATAACTACGAGATAACGTGGCAGCGCATCGGCGGGGAACAGGGTGTGGGTGCCTACAACGGCGACATCGGCATCGTGGAGTCCATCGACGTGCGCAGTCGCTCCATGGTGGTGCGGATGGACGACCGGCGGCTGGTCTACCCGGCGGAGAACCTCAACGAACTGGAAATTGCGTATGCCATCACGGTACACAAAAGCCAGGGCAGCGAGTTCCCGGCGGTCATCCTCCCGGCGGCACAGGTGCCGCCCCGCCTGTGCTACCGCAACCTCTTCTATACCGGCGTTACCCGCGGGCGGAAGCTCTGCATCGTGGTGGGCCGGCGGGACGTGGTGAACCGGATGATGTCCAACATCCGCCAGAACCTGCGCTACAGCGGCCTGGCCGCTCTGCTGGCCCAGGCTCTGCCGCCGGAGCAGGAGGGTCTTTAAGGGTTTCTTTTTCGATACACCTGTGTTATACTATAATGTGTTTTGATGACCCGCGCCCGGAGATGGGCGATAGAAATAGAGAATGGGCAGCAGAGAAAGGAAATATCACGACTATGGCACAGAATGACATCGGTATCGATCTTGGTACGACGACCATCATCATCGCGCAGGAGGGGCAGGGCGTCGTGCTCAACCAGCCCAGCGTGGTGGCGGTGGATACCCGCAAGAACTGCGTGCTTGAGGCCGGCGACAAGGCCCTTGCAATGGTGGGCCGCACGCCCAACTACATCTCCGCCATCTTCCCGCTGAAGGATGGCGTCATCAGCGACCACACCATGACCCGGGAGCTCATCTGCCGCTTCGTCAATCAGGTCTACAGCTCCCACATGGTCAAACCCCGTGTGGCCGTCTGTGTGCCTGCCGCCATCACCGGCATCGAGAGCGACGCTGTGGTGGAGGCCGTCATGGCCGCCGGTGCGCGTCAGGTCTACCTCATTGATGAGCCTATCGCCGCAGCTCTCGGCTCCGGCATCGACATCACCGTGCCGGACGGCCGGATGATCATCGACATCGGCGGCGGCACCACCGACATCGCCGTGCTGAGCCTCGGCGGCAAGGTCAAGGCCACCAGCGTCCGCGTGGCCGGCAACCACTACGACGAAGAGATCCTGAAGTTCGTGCGCAACAAGTTCAGCATCGCCATCGGCCAGCGCACCGCTGAGAACCTGAAAAAGAACGTGGCCTGCTGCCCCCAGAAGGCGGATTTCAACGAGACCATGGAGATCAAGGGCCGCAGCCTGCTCACCGGCCTGCCCGTGCGTGTCAATGTCTCCACCGCCGACCTCTACGAGCCGGTCATGCGCCTGAGCGAGCAGATCGGCACCGCCGCCCATCAGGTGCTGGAGAAGACTCCTCCGGAGCTGGCCGGCGACATCTACCGCAACGGCGTCGTCCTCACCGGCGGCGGCGCACAGCTCCACGGCCTGCCTGAGTACCTCAGCCAGGAGCTGAAGGTGGAAGTGACCGTCTCGCCTGACCCCGTCAACTGTGTCGCGCTGGGTACGGCCATGAGCCTGCGTCTGGGCGACAAGCTGGAGACCGGCTTCATGGACGCCACCCCCCGCATGGGCCGCCGCTGAGAAGAAAGCGCTGTTCACAGAACCGTGAAAAACAATATGATTTTTGTTCATAGTTGTTGAATCGACCCGGAAAATATTGTATAATATCTTCAAATCGCTTTTTGCCGCCCGCCCCCCGGGCGGCAAAGAAAAAAGTAAATAGGAGGAAGACCATGGATTTAGGTTATGATGTGATCGTTACCATAACCGGTATTGTGCTGGTGTTTCTGATCCTCGTCCTGCTGATGGCTATCATCACGCTGGAGGGCAAGATCTTTGACGCCATGAACGGCAAGAAGGCAGCTGCCAAGGCTGCTTCTGTTGCAAAACCGGCTGCTCCTGTGAAACAGGCCGCTGCGCCCGCTCCTGCAAAGGCTGCTGCCCCGCAGGTCGAGGCCGGCATCCCCGGCGACGTTGTGGCAGCCATCATGGCAGCCATCTACTCTATGGGCAACGGCAAGTATGTGCTGAAGGCAGTCCGCCGCGGCAAGAATGGCTGGGGCAAGGCTGGCGTCAACGACACCACCGCACCCTTTTAACACAGGAGGAAAAACATGACTCAGTTTATTGAGACTCTGGTCGGTATTTTCCAGAGTTCCGGTTTTGCCAAGTTCGGTGAGCCGGGCGGCTGGCTGTACGCAGTGATGATCTGCGTAGGCTGCTTCCTGCTCTACCTCGCTATCGTCAAAGAGTTCGAGCCTCTGATCCTGCTGCCCATGGCTTTCGGCATGATCCTGGCCAACCTCCCCGGCAGCGGCGTCATCCATATGCAGTACTTTGTCGGTGACGGCCTCGAGCACCCGATGTGGGTCGAGATCCTGAACAACGGCGGTCTGGCCGATATGCTCTACATGGGCGTTAAGCTGGGCATCTACCCGCCGCTGATCTTCCTCGGCATCGGCACCATGACCGACTTCGCACCCCTGATCTCCAACCCCAAGAGTCTGCTGCTGGGCGCTGCCGCTCAGTTCGGCATCTTCGGCACTTACATGGGCGCTCGTCTGCTGGCCGCTACCGGTCTGGTGGACTTCACCCAGAAGCAGTCTGCCGCCATCTCCATCATCGGCGGCGCAGACGGCCCCACCGCTATCTTCGTCACCTCCCGTCTGGCTCCTGAGCTGCTCGGATCCATCGCCGTCGCGGCCTACAGCTACATGGCTCTGGTGCCCGTCATCCAGCCCCCCATCATGAAGGCCCTGACCTCCAAAAAGGAGCGTACCGTCGTGATGAAGCAGCTGCGCGCCGTGACCAAGACCGAGAGGATCATCTTCCCCATCATGGTCACCATCATCGTCTCCCTCATCGTGCCGGATGCCGCCGTTCTGGTCGGTATGCTGATGCTGGGCAACCTGATGAAGGAGTGCGGCGTCGTGGATCGTATCCAGAAGACCGCCGGCAATGAGCTGATGAACATCATCACCATCTTCCTGGCTCTGTCTGTCGGCTGCACCACCTCTGCAAACACCTTCCTGAACAGCCGCACCCTGTTCATCATCGTGCTGGGCCTCATCGCCTTCTCCTTCGGCACCGCTGCCGGTGTTCTCTGCGGCAAGGTCATGTATGTCCTGACCGGCGGTCAGGTCAACCCCCTGATCGGTTCCGCTGGCGTTTCCGCTGTGCCTATGGCTGCCCGTGTTTCTCAGAAGGTCGGCCAGAGCGAGAACCCCTCCAACTTCCTGCTGATGCACGCAATGGGCCCCAACGTGGCCGGTGTTATCGGTTCCGCCGTCGCTGCTGGTATCCTCATCAACATCTTCGGCTAAGCATTTCCTGAGATCTCCGCTCCATCGTGGTATTGACCGCGGTGGGGCGGTTTTTGTTTGCATTGTTTTTATGTACAACTTTTTTGAAATGTGATATACTATATTTTAAGTGATATATCCAGAAATGATTGAAAAGAACAGGTGAAACAATGGCAACAGATCTCGCACAACAATTCTGCGCTTTGCGTGATACGTATATCGAAAAGCAGTTCGGACGCCTGAACGATATGCAGCGGGAGGCGGTGTTCACCACCAACGGCCCCCTGCTCATCCTCGCGGGTGCAGGCAGCGGAAAGACCACCGTGCTGGTCAACCGCATCGCCAACCTCATCCGCTTCGGCTCGGCCCACGGCTCCAAGTGGACGCCCCGGGAGGTGACGGAGGACGATGTGAAAGCCCTGCGCACTGCCATCATGACCGGTACCGATGCCCCGTCGTGGCTGGACGGAATGCTGCGGAAGGATGCCGTCCGGAGCTGGAACGTCATGGCCATCACCTTTACCAACAAGGCCGCCGGTGAGCTGAAAGAGCGTCTGCGCCGGATGCTGGGCGGGGAAGAGGGCGACGAGGTGTTCGCCTCCACGTTCCACTCGGCCTGCGTCCGCATTCTCCGCCGCTGGGCCGAGGAGATCGGCTACCCCCGCAGCTTTACCATCTACGACAGCGACGACTCCCAGCGTGTCATGAAGACTGTGTACAAAGAGCTGAGCGTGGACGACAAGTTCTTCCCGGTCAAAAGTGCCATCAACCAGATGAGCCGCTGGAAAGACCAGCTCATCAGCCCCGCCGAGGCCCTGAAGACCCCGGCCCGGGACACGAAGGGCGCTCTTGCGGCCAAGGTCTACGCCGCCTATGAAAAGAAGCTCAAGGAGGCCGGTGCTTTCGACTTCGACGACCTCATCTACCAGACGGTCATCCTGCTGTCGGAGCACGAGGATGTGCGGGAGTTCTACCAGAACAAGTACAAATATCTGCTGGTAGACGAGTATCAGGACACCAGTGTGGCTCAGTTCCGGCTCGTGAGCCTGCTCACCGGCCCGGAAAAGAACATCTGCGTCGTGGGCGACGACGACCAGAGCATCTACCGCTTCCGCGGCGCGACCATTGAGAACATCCTCAACTTCGAGCGCATCTATAAAGGTACCAGGACCATCCGACTCGAGCAGAATTACCGCTCTACGTCAAATATCCTGAATGCCGCCAACTGTGTCATCCAGCACAACACCGAGCGCAAGGGCAAGACCCTCTGGACGAAGAACGGCGAGGGCGACAAGGTGCAGGTCTATACCGCCGAGAACGAGCAGGACGAGGCCAGCCATATCGCGGATGTCATCGGCCAACACCTCAAAGAGGGCGGACATCTGGCCGACCACGCCATCCTCTACCGGATGAACGCCCAGTCGGCCCCCATCGAAAGCTATTTCACCCGTGCGGGCATCCCGCATAAGATCGTGGGCGGCCAGCGCTTCAATGACCGCAAGGAAGTCAAGGACATCCACTCCTATATGTCCATCGTGGCGAACCCCCGGGACGATGTCCGACTTCGTCGAATCATCAACGAGCCTGCGCGCAAAATCGGCACGACGACCATCGAAGTCATCGCGGATTTGGCGGCTCAGCAGGGCATCAGTATGCTGGATGTCATCTCCCATGCCGACCAGTACGCCAAGCTCAGCCGCGCCATCGCGCCGCTGTTCAAGTTCTGGGACATCTACCAGAAACTGCAGGAATCGCTGGAAACGAAGACGCTGGATGAGTTCGCCTCCGATGTCATCGAGATCACCGGCTACCGCGCCATGCTGGAAGCCGACGCCGCCAAGGGTCACGAGGATGCCGCCGACCGTCTGCAGAATCTCGGCCAGCTGGTCAACAACGTCAAGAGCTACTGCGACCAGCACGGCGAAGAGGCCTCGCTGGAAGGCTATCTGGAGGACATCGCCCTCATCAGCGACATCGACAGCTACAACGAGAGCGCCGACCAGGTGGTGCTGATGACCATCCACTCGGCCAAGGGCCTTGAGTTTCCCTATGTATTCCTCATTGGCATGGAAGAGGGGGTCTTCCCCAGTGAGATGAGCAAGTATTCCGAGGCTGACCTCGAGGAGGAACGCCGCCTGGCCTATGTGGGCATCACCCGCGCCAAGAAGGAGCTTTACATCTCCAACAGCGTCACCCGGATGCTCTATGGCCGCACCCAGCGCAACGAGCCCAGCCGTTTTCTCCGGGAAATCGAGCCGGAGTACATCGAAGAGACCCGCAGCCCGGTGCTGGAGCAGCGCTCCCGTTTGGGCGGCTGGGGCAGCGGTTACGGCAGCGATACCGTGCCGGGCGGTGCGTCGGGCTACTCCGGCCCCTCCGGCTGGGGGCGTGCGGCCTCCGGTCACGGCTCGGGCTATGGAAGCCGCAGCGGCTATCTGAATAAAGAATATAACGCACCAATGTCCAATAACCGAGGCTTTGGCTCCGATTATGCGGGCCGGGGAAGTGCTTCGTCGGGTCATGGCGGCTACGACTCCGGTTCGGGAAGCAGCGGCTTCGGCTCTGGCTATGGCCGTCCGGCAGCGCCCAAAGCGCCGGTCAAACCCGCAGGCGGCGGTGTGACGTCTTCGCCCCGTCCGGCAGCGGCATCCACCGGCTCCAAGCACTATGAGCCGGGCGACATCGTGGAGCACAAGGTCTTCGGGCGCGGCAAGGTGCTGAAAGTCAAGCCCGCCGCCGGCGACCAGATCGTGGAGATCAGCTTCGAGAAGGTGGGCGTGAAAAAGACCATGGCCAACTTTGCGCCCCTTGTGAAGATAACGACGGAGGAATGAGAAAAAATGATGACTGTCCGATTGATAGCACATACGCCGGAGCCGGAGAAGGTCGTGGCGGCTGCGGCAAAGCTCTGCTACTCCGACGCCCACATCACCGACCTGCTGGACGGGCTGGATGAGGAAAAGACTGCCCGCTTCCTGACCATGCTCAGCGATCTGGGCCACGCCAGCCCCATCGAGCACGCAAGCTTCACCTTCGGCATCGAGGGAGTCAGCCGTACCCTGCTGGCCCAGATCACCCGCCACCGCATCGCGTCCTTCAGCGTCCAGAGTCAGCGGTACGTCCGTCTGGATGATTTCCGCTATGTCATCCCGCCCGAGATAGAGGCCATCCCCGAGGCAAAGGCGGCGTTCATCGAGAGCATGAACGAGGACGCCAGGCGCTACCTCGACCTCGTGCAGAAGCTGGAAGACGGCCACACCGCCCGCCTGATGGCCGAAGGTCTGCCCGAAAAGCAGGCCCGGGCCAAGGCTTCCAAGCAGGCCAACGAGGACGCCCGCTTCGTGCTGCCCAACGCCTGCGAGACCAAGATGGTGGTGACCATGAACGCCCGCGGCCTGCAGAACTTCTTTCACCTGCGCTGCTGCAATCGCGCCCAGTGGGAGATACGGCAGCTGGCCGAAGAGATGCTGCGGCTGGTCTACCCGGTGGCACCCCATATCTTCCGCACCGCCGGCCCGGCCTGCGTGTCCGGCCCCTGCCCGGAGGGCAAGATGTGCTGCGGCCGCACCACTGAGGTGCGCGCCCAGTACGCCGCGCTGAAAGGGGAGAAGGCAGAATGAGCAAGGGCAGGCTTCTTGTCATCGAAGGGCTGGACGGCTCCGGCAAGGCCACCCAGGCAAAGCTGCTGGCCGCCCATCTGGCCGAGAGCGGTCGAAGGGTGATGGAGATCACATTCCCGGACTACGAGAGCGATTCCAGTGCGCTGGTGAAGATGTACCTCTCCGGTCAGTTCGGCGACAAGCCCGACGACGTCAACCCCTATGCGGCGTCCAGCTTCTATGCGGTGGACCGGTACGCCAGCTATAAGACCAAGTGGGGCAGCTTCTACGAGGCGGGCGGCATCGTCATCGCCGACCGCTACACCACGTCGAACGCGGTGCATCAGTGCTCCAAGCTCCCGCCGGAGCAGTGGGACGACTTCCTCCGCTGGGCCTTTGACTACGAATACAGGCTGCTGGGTCTGCCCGCGCCGGACGCTGTGGTGTACTTACAGGTAGACCCCGCCGTGAGCCAGAAGCTCATGACTGGCCGCTACCACGGCGACGAGAGCAGGAAGGACGTCCACGAAAAGGACATCGAATATCTGGCCCGCAGCCGCCGTGCCGCCGAGTACTGCGCAGAGCATCTGGGCTGGGCCACCGTCCATTGCACGGAAAATGGAGCCATGCGCACCATCGAGGATATTCAGGCCGAGGTGCGGGCTCTGGCGGAAAAAGAACTCGGATAACCGCGAAAATGGGAGGGATACTATCAATGTATCGTTTGATGCAGCCGTCGGATGAGGCGGCAGTCGTGGCACTGTGGCAGAAAGAACGCGGCGACAGCGCCGAGTTCATCAAGACTGCTCTGGAAAAGTTCGCCGGGGCGGAAAATATCTACGTCGCTGAGGAAAATGACGAGATCGCCGCTGCGGCGCTGGCGGTCCCCGTCACCCTCAAGGGACGCAGCGGCAGCTACCTCTACGGCCTCTGCGGGCAGGGAAGCCTGCTTCTGGCAGGACTCGTGGACTATCTCTGTGCGCAGCAGAAGCTGCGGGGCGCGGGCTTCACCGTGGCCGTTCCGGTCGGACAGGAGCAGGCCGCGCTGCTGGAAAGCAAGGGCTTCCAGCGGGCCTTTGCCCTCCGCTGCCTGCCCCGGGAGGTGTCCCGCAACCTGTGGAGTCAGGCGGAGTTCGACTCCGTGACGGCCCGCAAGCTCTGTGAGCTGCGGGAGCGCTTCTATCCCGATACCGTCCAGTTCCCGCCGGAGCAGATGGCCGTCGTGCTGACCGACCTCTACGCCCGGGGCGCGACCATCGTGTCCAGCGAGAAGGGCTACGGCATCTACTTCCGCCGGGAGGACACCCTCTATTTTGTGGAGCTGATGGCCGAAGACGACCGCTCCGCCGAGGTGCTGATGGAAGCGGCCCGGGAGAAGGAAGTCATCGTGGAGCGCGCCGTCATCACAGTGGGTGCGGCTCAGAACCTTTTCCTCGGCGAAGGCACCCGGCAGGACTACGGCATGATACGGTTCGACGCGGAGCCTTTCGATGTGGAAGAAAGCTATATGCGGCTGATGATGGAAAGCTGAACGGAATGGTAAAGGAGTGTGTACATGGCACACGATGCAAAACATAAAAAAAGCAGAAAAGGCGGCGCAGCGAAAATGATTCTGATCGTGCTGCTGATCCTGGTACTGGCGGCGGGCGGCTGTCTGCTGGCCATCCGAAAAGAGATCAACGGCAGCGCTTCCGTCGGCGAACCGGTGAGTGTGAGCATCCAGCAGGGCAGCGGCGTGGCAGCCATCGCCCAGAAGCTCAAGGCGGCGGGCGTCATCAAGTACCCCCACGTCTTCCGCTGGTATGCAGGCAAACAGGGCGCGGCAGGCAAGCTCCAATACGGCGAGTTCGACCTCGCCCCCGGCAGCTCCTACGACGACATCATCGAGGCACTTTCCGCCTACGCGAAGGCCGACAGTGTCCGGCTGACCTTCCCCGAGGGTACGACGGCCATCGCCATTGCGAAAAAAATGGAGGATGCCGGGCTGTGCAGCGCCGAAGACTTCCTCAAGGAGGCCAACACCGGTGATTTCAGCCAGTACAGGTTCTGGCAGTACGTCCCCGACGACAAGGACGCCCCGGATCGCTTCCTCAAGTGTGAGGGTTATCTTTTCCCGGATACCTACGATTTCCTGAAGGATGACACCGTCCATCATTACGTTGAGACGTTCTATTCTCACTTCGACAAGCAGATCACCGATGAGATGTATGCCGAGATGGAAAAGCAGGGGATGACCCTCTCCGAGGTGGTCACTCTGGCGTCCTTCGTGCAGGAGGAGGCCGGCAACGATCAGGACGATAATGTGGCGCAGGTGTTCCGCAACCGTCTGGCCGAGGGTTCACCCTACCCCAAACTGCAGAGCAACACCTCCAGCTACGTCCAGAGCGACGCCGACAACAACTACCTCTGGAACTGGGTCGCGCCCTACTACGGCGGCTGGGACAGCATCCCGGAGAACATTCTGGAAGCCTACGACACCTACGCATGCACCGGCCTCTCCGCCGGCCCGATTTCCAACCCCGGCATCGCGGCCATCCGTGCGGCGCTTGACCCGCAGCCCGACGATGAGGTGAAAGACGCCTATTTCTTTGTCACGGACCTTGCTGGTCACTACTACTACGCCCGCACCTACGCAGACCACCAGAAAAACTGCGATGAGGCGGCGAAAGTAAATAAAAGTATGAAGTAAAAGAGGAATATCATGTTACAGATACCGGAACTTCTGGCTCCAGCGGGCGACCTCGAGCGCCTGCGGTATGCCATCAACTACGGCGCGGACGCCGTTTACTGCGCTCTGCCCGAGTTCGGGATGCGCTCTGCACCCACCAACTTCACCCCGGAGCAGCTGAGCGAGGGCGTCATCTATGCCCACGCCCGGGGCCGCAAGGTCTACCTGACCATGAACACCCTGCCCACCAACGAGGAGGCTGACCGTCTGCCTCAGGCCATCAAGGACGCTGCCGCCGCCGGTGTGGACGCCTTCATCGTGGCCGACCTCGGCGTGTTGGACGCCTGCAAGACGTTCGCGCCCGACATCGACGTCCATATGTCCACCCAGACCGGCATCACCAACTGGGCCGCTGCCCGTGCCGCCTACAATATGGGTGCGAAGCGGGTGGTGTTGGCCCGGGAGATGACCCTGCAGGACATCGCCACCCTCCGCGACAAGACCCCGCCGGAGCTGGAAATTGAGGCTTTCGTCCACGGCGCCATGTGCATGAGCGTCTCAGGCCGCTGCCTGCTCTCCAACTACATGGCAGGCCGCGACGCAAACCGCGGCCAGTGCGCCCAGCCCTGCCGCTGGAAGTACTATCTCAGCGAGGAGACCCGCCCGGGCCAGCTCTATGAGATCGGCGAGAACGAGAACGGCAGCTACATCCTCAACGCCAACGATCTGTGTACCGCTCCCTTCCTCGACCTCATCTGCAACGCGGGCGTGGACAGCCTCAAAATCGAGGGCCGCGCCAAGACTTTCTACTACGTCGCCAGCGTGACGGCGGCCTACCGCCGCGCCCTCGACCAGTATCTGGCCGACCCGATGAACGAGAACTTCGAGCTGCCGGAAGAGGTTTTGGCTGAGCTGACCCGCACCAGTCACCGCCACTATTCGCCCGGCTTCTACTTTGGCCGGGAGCAGGCCCGTCAGGCCACCGACAGCGCTACTTACATCCGCGAGTGGGAGTTTGTCGGTACGGTGGACGGCTGGGAGAACGGCGTCGCCAGCTGCCAGCAGCGGGGCAAGTGGAGCCTCGGCGACACGCTGGAAGTGCTCTGCCCGGATGGCCGCAGCATCCCACTGAACCCCGAGTGGATAAAGAATGAGGCCGGTGAGCTGGTGGAGTCCACGCCCCACGCGATGGAGCGCTATACCATCCCCACCCCGGAGCTGCCGCCGATGAGCCTGCTGCGCCGGAAAGTCTGAGAATCAAAAGCAAAGCCGCCTGTCATTCAACGAATGACAGGCGGCTTTTATCGTATATTCCGATTATTCCGGCTTGACCTGCAGCTCCTGCTCGCAGTAGATGCAGCGATACTTGCCGTTGGAGCTCAGCTCGAAGATCTGGTCGCACTCTTCCTCGATGGAGGAGATGCAGCGGGGGTTCTTGCACCGCACGATGTTGACCAGACGCTTGGGAGGCTGGGGCTTTTCCTTCTTGACGGCCTTGCCGTTCTCGATGACGGTCACGCTGATGTCGGGGTCGAGATAGGCCAGCACGTCGAGGTTGAGCCAGGAGGCGTCGCCCTCCACCTTGATGATGTCCTTCCGGCCCGACTCTGCCTTGTGGCTGCGGGCGTTCTGGATGAGGGCCACACTGGAGGTGCGGTTGCCCTTGATGCCCAGCAGGTCCATCAGGCCGATGGCCGTGCCTGCCTTGATATGGTCGATGACGATACCGTTCTGAATTTCATCAATGTTCAGCATCTCAGTTGCCCTCCTTTTCAGCCTTGGGGTCCTTGAGGCCCAGCAGTGTCATGATCAGCGCCATGCGGATGTAGACGGCGTTCTGCACCTGCTCAAAGTAGGCGGCGCGGGGGTCGTCGTCCACGTCCAGCGTGATCTCGTTGACGCGGGGCAGGGGATGGAGCACGGCCATGTCAGGCTTAGCAAGGGCCATCTTTTCTTTGGTGAGGATATAGCTGTTCTTCAGACGGACATAGTCTTCCTCGTTGAAGAAACGCTCCTTCTGGACGCGGGTCATGTAGAGGATGTCCAGCTCGGGCATGGACTCCTCGAGGCTGCGGGTCTCCTTGTAGGGGATGTGGTTGGCCTCGAGCACGTCGGTGATGATGTAGTCCGGCACCCGCAGCTCTTCGGGGCTGATGAGGACGAAGCGGATGTTCTCACAGCGAGCCATGGTCTTGATGAGGGAGTGGACGGTGCGGCCAAACTTGAGGTCGCCGCACAGGCCGATGGTCAGGTCGTTCAGACGGCCCTTGCGGCGGCGGATGGTCATCAGGTCGGTCATGGTCTGGGTCGGGTGCTGGTGGCCGCCGTCGCCTGCGTTGATGACAGGGATGCGGGAGTACCGGCTGGCCCGCAGCGGTGCGCCCTCCTTGGGGTGGCGCATGGCCACGATGTCGGCGTAGCAGGAGACGACGCGGATGGTGTCGGCCACGCTCTCGCCCTTGGATGCACTGGAGACGGTCTCGCTCGGGAAGCCGAGGACATGTCCGCCGAGGTTCAGCATCGCGGCCTCAAACGAAAGACGGGTACGGGTGGACGGCTCGTAGAACAGGGTGGCCAGCTTTTTGTGGGCGGCCACGTCCTGATAAGCAGCAGGGTCGGCGCAGATGCGGTCGGCCAGGTCCAGCAGAGAGGTGATCTCCTGCTGACTGAAATCCAACGGATCGATCAGATGACGCATATTTTTTGTTTCCCTCCGTCAAAGAAGCTTTCGAAGAATCGAGAAGTCGAAGAAGTTCGTGTAGTAGCTCAACGAACGCATGACGGGATGGCAGAGCCGGTTGTAGCATATCTCATCCAGCAGAAGCATGGCCTCGCCCGGGGCCAGACGCATGGCGGCCCGGATGGGCTCGTCGCCGCAGCTGGCCTTGAGGTGGGCCACATTGGAGGCCACCTGCTGGCGGCACTCCCGCTCCAGAACATCGAATACGTCACCCGACAGGTCGATGCGGGTGTAGTCCCGGTTTCCAAACAGGGCGCGGGGCAGGTAGTCGATGGAGTAGATGACGGGGGTAGTGTCGGCGAGGATGCGCTTCTTGATGCAGATGACATCGTCGCCGGGCTCGATGGCCAGATCACGGGCCAGTTCTTCGCCTGCGCGGACGGGGTAGATCTGGATGCCGTCGGCGTGGGGGTAGCTGCCAAAGCTGCGGATGAGCGGGTAATACTCCAGCTTCTGGTCCAATCGGCAGCGCAGGTTCAGGACACTTCGGTTGACCACTGTGCCGATGCCGCGCACCCGCTCGATGTAACCCGCACGCTCCATCTCGCTCAGCGCATCGCGGATGACGGTGCGGCTGACGCCGAGTTCGGCGGCAAGGTCTACCTCAGCGGGCAGACGGTCGGTCTGCGCATAGCGGCCTGTGCGCAGTTCCTCCAGCAGAGCGCTGACGATGCGGTCGCTGATGACAGCACCACCCAGGCGGCTGGAAGGGGATAAGCTGGAATCTCTCATGGTTCGTTTCCTCCGGTACACGGGCAGGGCGGCCCTGCCTGGACTTCCGAAAAAGCTGTGCCTGAGCACAAAAACTCTTTCTGCAAATATTATAGCATAAATTGACAATGATTCAAACGGCATTTATACTGGAATCAGCCGGAAAGTATGATTTTATTTTGGAGGGATAGAGCAAGAATGGAAATTCTTCTGCACAAAGTGTGCGGCCGGCCCGCAAGCCGCACCATGACCCTGCGCGCTGCCGGGCCGGAGGATGCCGCCGCCTTTTACGCCTTGCAGAACGAGGTGCGGGCCGCGATGCCCCACCCGGAGCAGTTCGTACCCGACACGCTGGAAAACATCGCCCGCTACCTGAAAGAGGACCTGTGCATCGGCGGGTGGGACGGCGGGCGGCTGGGGGCCTACTTTATCCTGCGCTACTGCGGGCAGGACGCGCACAACTACGCGGCCTTCATGGGCATCCCGCGAGAAGAGTGGGACGGCTGGGCCAACGCCGACAGCGCCATCGTCCACCCCGACTACCGGGGCAACGGTCTGCAGCGGAAGCTGCTGGAAGCGGCGCTTGGCCTGCTCCGTCCCGGCATCGTGGGCATCGGGGCCACCGTCAGCCCGGAAAATCAGTACAGCCTCAACAACGCCTTGGCCAGCGGCTTTGAAATCGTCTGCCGCCGGGAGATGTACGGCGGGTATGACAGGTATCTGCTGGCGAAGGCCCTCTCCGTCACCTTCGGTGACACTGCCCGGGTTGCGGCTCCCAGCGTCTGCTTCGCTGCCGCTCGCATCCTTGCTGGCCGCGGCCCCAACAGCTCCTCCCTGTTTCCGCCGCTGGCGGCGGTCGTCGCCGTTGCTCCCGAAGGGAGAGGCACTGGCGCGTCGGTCAAGCCCATGCTGGACGAGTAAAGCTTAATTTGTATCGCAAACAGCAGTGCCCTGCTACCAAGGCTAGCAGCAGCTTGACAAGGAACATGGTTCCGCGGCTGCTGCCCTCTGTAGCAGGGCACTATTTTTTGCGTTATATCAGGCTTCCGGCGGCCAGCTCAGAGTTGACCGGCCTGCCAAAGGCTCTCCCTCTGGGAGAGCTGGCGCGGAGCGCCTGAGAGGGCAAGGAGGCTGCCAAACAGCTCTTGCACTGCGATCGTATCGCTCTGACAAAGAGCCTGCTTACCGCTGTGCAGCAGCTTTAAGGTTCTCGTTCATCTTATGCCGTACCACCAGCAGGCAGGCCAGATGCACCAGTGCGGTGAGTATCCAGCTGACGGGGTAGCTGAG
>ENA-UEOI01001470-UEOI01001470.1-human-gut-metagenome-genome-assembly--contig:-NODE-1470-length-20163-cov-4.130190_pt1 | contig 20163 bp, 18 predicted proteins | sample MGYA00242883_ERZ507882 | MGnify/ENA primary metagenome ERZ507882 (study PRJEB26167, sample SAMN06115502) | human gut metagenome | host: Homo sapiens | place: China:Chongqing | collected 2015-07-29...
ACGATGCGGAGATTGCTTTCCAGTTTTTTCACCTGACCGTTGTACATCCCCGGTTCAGCCGTCCGGATTTCGACAAATATGTGCGTGCCAACAAAATTCAGCGCACCTACGCCAAACCGACGACCGACGACTCGATAGCCTCCGTCATGCAAGAGCTGCACACCCTGCCGTCGCCCCGCATCCGCAAAACGGATACGGCTTACTATGCGGCGATGGATTACGACCGGATGGTGGAAATTTACGACGAGCGTTTCCGCAACGCTGCCGATTTCGCTTTCTATCTCGTCGGTGACCTCCCCCGTGAAGAGGCCCGCAGGTTAGTGGAGCTTTACATCGCTTCCCTGCCGGCGCGCAACGTCCGCGAGACGCCGGTGCACCACCGGTATGCCAGCACGGCATCCGCTACACGCGACATCCGTTTAGGATTGCCCGAAGAGAAGTACATGGTCAGTATCGAATACAAAAACCACCTGAAAACCAAGGCGTCGGATAAAATCTGTTTCCACGTCCTGCAGAAGCATTTCGACAACCTCTTCCGGCAAATCATCCGCGAGGACGAGGGTGGTTCCTACGGGGTACAACTCCACACGGAAGCGGAGGATTACCCGTTCTACGACCAGACCTTTGCCGTGCAGTTCGAAAGCTCGCAGGCCAAAGGTCCCCGGATGCGCCAGATTGTCCACGACCAAATCCGGCAGTTCATAGAGGAAGGTATCTCCGAAGATGACGCCGAATACTATCTGTTGGTGCTTAAACAAGAACACCAAAAGGCGTTTGCCGAAAAGAATGTGGCCTACTGGACGGAAAACCTGCAATTTTACAACCGCACCCATACCCAGCTCGATGACCCCCGCTATTTCGACGGTATCATCGACCAAATCCGTGCGAAAGACATTGTGGCATTTGCCCGCAAATTTTTCGACACGGCACAATGTATCGATGTGGTAATTTATTAACCTTTTAAAATTTAAAGTTATGAAGAACATTTAGATTATGCTGCTGATGGTATGCAGCGCATGTGCTTTCACCGCCTGCTCGGACAATGACGACGAACCGACGCCTCCCGTTGCTCCGACCGCAACCCTGCCGGAAACCTTCACCGCCGGTGAGGAAGTCACCGTTAACGGCAAAGACTTTGTCACAGCTGCCAAACTCATTCTCAAAAACAGTGCGGATGCTACCAAAACCTTAGACATCGAAGGGGCAGCGTTCACGGCTACAAGCGTGACCTTTACCGTGCCTGCCGACGCAGAAGCCGGTAACTAGAAGGTCATCGTGCGCCAAAACAATGAGGAGTATGAATTGGGGACGGTGGAAGTGATTGTGAACAAAGTGGAGAAAACGCTCACCAAAGTCATCTTTTCGGATTATTTGGGCACGATAGAATATACCCTGACTTATGGAGAAGGCGGACAAATTGAGAAAATCGGATATACCGTAGAAGCAGAGGGCGAAACGCAAGAAATGATTTACAATGTAAAACGGGAAGGTGAACAGATTCTTATCGCTGATGAAGAAGAAGCCGAAACATTCACTTATGTCCTGAAAGACGGTAAAATAGCCAGTTATGTGGATGCTTACGGCACGTCGTTCAGATTGGAGTATACCGATAACTACCTTACTTCTGTGATCGGAGTATATGAGGGAGAGAATGAAGATGGAGAAATAGAAAAGGAGGAGTATCCGGTAGAATACAAATATACCGATAACAACTTGGTTGCCATCGACGGAGGCGGACTTAAATTCGGAGAACAAAAGAATATCACGAATGGCGTAGACCCCGTTATTTGTATTTACAAATTTATCCTTACGGCCATTACGGAAAATAGTGATTTTTTCCCGCACCTTTTAGGGCTTTGCGGAAACTCCTCTGCCAATCTTCCTACCTCTTCGGATGTAATCTACGGTAATTTACCGTTCACCTATACATACGAAGAATGGGGTGGCATAAAGTCGATTACCTGTACGGATGAAGAGGATGTATCCACCATCAGTTTCGAATACAAGGATTAATCGATAACAATTCAAACGTTCTTTCCTTAAAAAATCAGGATATCGAAAAATATTTGCCTGCACATCCTCCCGAAGTGAGATAAAAACTTTGGGGGGATGTTTTGAATAAAATAATAACTTTGCTTTCCATTAATCAAGCAACTTTATAACTATGGACATAACGACGATATTCTTTGATTTCGACGGTGTAGTGGCGGATACGGAGCCGCTCTACGATATTTTCTGGAGACAAGTGGCGGAAAAATATCATATCGGTATTCCGGATTTTCCGGCAAAAATAAAAGGGACGACTTTACAACGGATTTATGAACTTTATTTTTCGGATTATTCTTCCGAAGAACTCGGGAAGATTACCCGGGCCTGTGATGAATACGAAGAGACGATGGATTTTCCGGAAGTAAAAGGAGCCGTTCGGTTTTTGCATATGCTTAAAACAAAGGGATATCGGGTGGGCCTGGTAACCAGTTCTTATCGGATTAAAATAGAGCGTGCTTTAAAGCTCATGGACATAGAGAAGGTTTTCGATACGATTGTAACGGCCGATCGGATAACGTCCGGCAAACCCGATCCGATGTGCTATTTGCTGGCTGCCCGGGATTTGCAGGTGGATCCCGGAGAATGTGTCGTTTTCGAGGACTCCTTTTCCGGAATACAAGCGGGTACGGTTGCCGGGATGCGGGTGATCGGATTGGCGACGACGAATCCTGAAGAGGCCATTGGCGATAAAGTTTCAGCTGTCATTCCTGATTTTAGCCGGCCGGAAAAGGTTTTAGAGTTGTTGTCTTGAAATTTGCTTTAAGTTTATTTAAAAACCAAACTTTTTGCTTTCTCCTTTCGTTGAGTATGTACAATACGATAAAAACAAAAGATTATGAAAAGCGAGAATTCAAAACTATTGTTAGGTTTGGGGATTGGAGCACTTGTCGGAGCCGCTGTCGGCTACCTGATGACAGGTGAACATCGCCGGAAACTGGAAGAAGAGCTGCGGGAAGTGGGACATGGGATCAAAGACGGTGCCCGGTCGGTATTCTCAAAAGTAAAAGCAAAAGCTGAACATGCCGGTTCGAAGTTTGCCGGTAAGGCCGGGGAATGGTCCGAAGAGGCTGGCGATAAAGCACGCCAGTGGGCCGGTAAAGCCGGGGATAAAGCCGAAGAATGGGCTGAGGCCGCCGGTAATAAGGCTAGTGCTACCGCCGACGACCTTTCTCAGAAAGCAAATGATTTCCGGCAAACGATGGACAACAGGGCTGAGGCTGATGAACAAAAACAAGCCCAATATGCCGAAAGTTACCGGAAAGACGTGAATAACCTGAAAGATCGGGTAAAGAACTCTGAAAAGTCGGTTAACTGACCAGGGAGGTGATGGAGAATACTGCAGGGAAAATATTTACTGAATTGAAGGAAGATATTTCAACTTATGCCAGGTTGAAACTCCGTCTACTGAAATTAATGGCTATCGAGAGGACTGCTATCGTTCTTGCAGTTCTCTCACATAGCCTTATCTTGTTATTACTGTCCTTTTTTACGGTTCTGTTTCTGTTTGTCGCCTTAGGGTGCTATCTGGGGGAATTATTGGATAGTCCGGCGCTCGGTTTTCTGATTGTCGGAGGTTTTTACCTATTGTTCACTTTGATAGTCTGGGGAATGAAACATGGAATCCGGATCGGGATAATGAATATGGTTATCGAAGCTTTGCAAGCGAATGACGATGAAGACGACAAAGGTCAATCCCAAAACCCCTCTCGGCCAGGTTATCCTGGAGAAGCGGGAGATCCGACGGCTGTGTCAGGAAACGGAGGAGAAAATTTCCGCTGACTGGCAATATATCCGCTCTCATGCCGGACGGTTGATGTGGTCAGAAATTTCTGCCGTCCTTATGCCACACCGGAGGAATAATGGTGAAAAGCAGGGTGGCCCGGGCTTTGCGGGTAATCCATGGATCAATATGGCCTGGCAATTGGGAAAACCGATTCTTTACCGTTGGATGGGAGAAGTGGGATGGCAAGTCTTTAAAAGTATGTTCTGTCGTCGCCGCGCAGAGTGAAAACACTAAAAACGGATAAAGCGGATCAGATTTTTTTGTTTTTCCAGTTTCCTTTTTTCATATACCAATAGGTTAATGAAAACATACAAACCAGGTAGATGTATTCGGTTGTCCAGCAAATAGCGACGTCGGCTTTTAGGTAGATCACCAGATAGATCACCGACAGGACATAGGCCACCAAAGCGATCAGCTCGATAAAAAGTGCCGAACGGGTATTTCCTGTTCCGGATACGGTATTGAATAAAATATTAGCCGGTACACTGACCAGATAGACGAAGATCATCACATAATAGGCCGGTACCGCGCTTTGGATAAGAGCGGAGTTATCCGTATAGATCCGCATGACGCTGTTGGGGAATAAAGCCATCACGAATATCAGGGGGAGGATAAAAACATAACATAGCCGGGACACTTTTTTGAAAGTATCCATTACCCTGCCGGAATCTCCGGACCCCATCAGGTTACTTACCAATGAACTGGCGGTAGTGGCGAAAGCACTGACGATAATAAAGAAAAGGGAGGAGATATTCCTTAACACATTGGTAATGGCTAAAGGCCGTTCTCCGAGGTGTTCGACAGCGATAAAAAATAAAAACCAGGTGCTGATAGAAATAAATGCCTGCACCATTGTCCAGATCGAGATACCCAAAATCCGTTTGAGTAAGTGGATTTCTATGCGGTGGAAACGGTAAAGACGATATTTCTGCCGGTCGATCTTCAAGCCGGTGTATACGATAAAAAAGAGCAACGACGTGACTTCTGCAAGGACGGAAGCAATCGCTGCCCCTGCAATTCCTAAAGCAGGAAAACCCAGTTTCCCGAATATCAGGATATAGTTGAGCACAACATTCGTACCGACCATCACCAGGGAGTTGGCGGTTAGTGTCCGCGTATCGGCAATTCCGACATAAAAGGCACGAAACATCAACGCCGTAAACGAAAAGAACAAACCGAAAATTCTCCGGTTCATATACTCTAAAGTAGCTTCGTATACCTGTGGCGAGTCGATCAGATGCCGGAGTAGCAAAGGAGAGCCGAAACGGGTAGCAAAAAAGATAAAAGTAGCCAGAAGAAATTGGAATACGAATCCCTGGTTGAACAGCTCGCCGATCGCCGTATAATTTCCTTCTCCGTTTCGCCGGCCGATCATAATCTGTACCCCTGTACTGAAACCGAAACCCAGCATGAAAATGGCCAGATAATACACTCCTGCCAGGGCTGAAGCTCCCAGTTCTACTTCTCCGACTCTTCCCAAAAAAGCGGTATCTGTCATTCCGATCAGATGTTCCATAAGGACACTGACGAGTATCGGACCTGCAATTTTTAAGATTTGACGATTTGTAAAACGCATATGGATTCTGTTTATATAAAACCAGGCGTATTTTTAAAGATCGGACCGGCAAAGATAGCAGAAAATTGTGTATTTTCGTCTGAATCTATCTATTCGTTATTTTATGAAAAGGCGTCTGGTGTTTTGGGTACTCTTGCTCTTTTTGGCGGTAGGCGGAATTTGGTATCTGGTTTTCCGTCAATCCGGTATGTATCGCGTCAGGGAAGGAATCCCTGAAGATGCGGTATTTATTGTCGAGACCCCTTCTTTTAATCGAATACGTGACAAATTATACCGGAATCGGATTTGGGCATCTCTGAAAGCATATCCTTACTTCGAAGAATATCATGCCAATCTGAATCTGGCCGATTCGTTGAGCGAGGTATATCCCGGATTGAGAAAATTACTGACAGACCGCCCTTTTGCGGTGTCCTGCCATTTGGTTTCTGCAACCGATTATGACTTATTGTATGTCTGCGATCTTGGGAAACTGAATGTTATCCAGGCATTCGACGGCTTGGTGGGAGGGGTGCTGGGCGACGGACAAATGAGCAGGAAGGGAGACGTTACCGGGATCAGGATCGGGGAGCTGAAATTATATTATGCGATTAAAGCCAATCTGTTGTTTATCTCCTTTTCTGAAAAATTAGTCACCCGGGCCTGGAAGACTTGCGGGCGACATCCGGCTTTCCAGGAACAAAGCAATACCGGGGATATCCGTCTGGAACTCGAACATACCCGGTTCGAAAAATGGATGAAGATGCTTTGGGGTGAAGCTGCCACCAATGCCGATTCTTCTGCTTTCGAGACGACAGCGTTAGCTTTGCAACTGCAGGATAAAGCGCTTGCCTTTTCGGGGAAAACCTATCCCAGCAGGCATAACTTTTCACTATGGAGTGCTTTAAATCTGGTGGAGGGTAATAAATCGTCGGTCAGAGAGATTATCGGTAATCATGTGGCGGCATACGTATCGGTATGTTACAGTTCGTTCGAAGAGCTTGAGAATATATTGCTGGAAGATTATAAGGTAAATAACCTGAAAGAATTTCAGGGATATGAAAAGACCGTAACCCGCTTGAATAAATTTCTGGGATTGGATCTGGCCGGATTATTCACTTCGTGGATGGGGAATGAAATAGCGATTGTCAAACCGGCAGTCGATCAGGAAAACCGGCTGGATAACCTGATACTGGCCATCCGGGCCAAAGATATCGATCTGGCTAAAGATCAGCTGGCTTATCTGGCTGAACAAATCGGGCGGAAGACCCCTGTGCGTTTCCGGAATATCGATTATAACGGACATACAATCGGTTATCTCAGCCTGAAAGGTTTTTTCAATATGTTTCTGGGGAAATGGTTCAGTAAGTTCGACAAGCCCTACTATACCTTTATCGGCGATTATGTGGTATTCAGTAATTCGTCGTCTACCCTGGCTGCTATGATAAAAGATTATTCCTTGGGGAATACCCTCGTTCAGGACGAAAAATACAATGATCTGATGAGTGAATTGGGTAACCGGAGTAATATATACGGATATGTCAGTTCGCCCGAGACCTACGAATATCTCTTTCGTTCTTTGCCACCGGAAGATCGTGCTGAATTTGTAAAGAATAAGGGGGCTTTTCAGAGTTTCGAGGCCATCGGTTTCACTTTGACCAATGCTGGAAGTGGGTATGAAACGCATTTGGTGGCTATTCACAATGTCGATGCTGCCCGGGATTACGAGATCCGCGAACTCAGTCGGTCACTCGAAAAACAGGCCGACTTGATCGAGTCCGGGTATTATCATGTGGTGATTCCCGATAGCATCGCCGTGAGTACCCGGGGAGATTATGCTTATCGGACTGAGCAACTGGACTATGCCGGCAAACTAAGTAACGGTGACCCGGAAGGCATTTGGAAGATTACCGATCGGCAGGGGCAGGTTGTCGCGCAGTTGCTCTACCGGGAAGGTAAGCTGCAGGGAGAATCCCGTTTTTTCTATCCGGATGGGGTAGTTGCTGTACAGGTGACATACGATAATGGTAAGATTACGGCTTATAAAGAATTTTTTTCCGATGGAACTTTGAAAACCGAGTTGGAGTATAATAGGGGGCTGAGGCACGGTGAGGCCCGTTTCTATTATTCTACCGGCCATCTCTTCGGAGAAGGAAAATATAAGAAAGGACGACGCACAGGAACCTGGAAATATTATAAAGTAACCGGGGAAATAGAAAAAAAATTGAAATTTTAATCCCCGACTAAATAACGCTCTATGACACAGACAAAAAATCCTCATGTACTTGAAACGGAATCCATCGGCAAGTTGTTGATACAATATTCGATACCTGCCATCATTGCGATGACCGTTACGTCTGTGTACAATATCGTAGACAGTATTTTTATCGGACATGGAGTGGGACCTCTGGCTATTTCGGGACTGGCCCTGACTTTTCCGCTGATGAATCTGATTATCGCTTTCAGTACACTCATCGGTGTCGGTGGCGCTGCGATCAGTTCTATTTACTTGGGACAGAAGGATGATCTGAAGGCGACCGAAGTGTTGCATAATGTTTTGATATTATGTATCCTGACAGGGATATGTTTCGGAGGAATCACCTATTATTTCCTGGATGAAATATTGATTTTTTTCGGAGCAAGTACTTCCACCTTACCCTATGCCCGCGATTTTATGCAGGTGTTGCTATTGGGAAATCCTGTTTCTTTTTTATTTATCGGTTTGAACAATGTGATGCGTGCAACGGGGTATCCTAAAAAAGCGATGTTATCGTCCCTGCTGACGGTAGGAGTAAACATCATTCTGGCTCCGATTTTTATCTTCCACCTCGATTGGGGAATCCGGGGAGCTGCGACGGCTACGATCCTGGCGCAGATGGGAGGGCTGGCATGGGTGTTGAACCATTTTCTACATAGTTCCAGCTACATCCATTTTCGAAGAGGGTTTTACCGCTTGAGAAAACATGTCATCATGAGTATTTTCTCGATCGGAATGGCTCCCTTCCTCCTGAATGTGTGTGCCAGTGGGATAGTGATCGTTCTGAATCATAACTTCAAGATTTATGGAGGAGATTTGGCCATCGGTGCTTATGGCATTGTCAACCGGGTGGCTACTTTATTTGTAATGGTGGTGATCGGATTGACGCAAGGAATGCAACCGGTCGTCGGATATAATTTCGGTGCGAGGCATTTTGAACGGGTTCAGAAAACGTTGAAGAAAGTGATCCGGATAGCTGTGACTATTATGGGATTAGGTTGGGTGTGCAGTGAGCTGTTGCCCGGGCATATCGTGGCGATGTTTTCGGACGATGCGGAACTGAATAAATTAGCGGAAGTCGGCCTGCGTATCACCATCTTGTCTTTCCCGATGGTAGGGGCACAGATTGTGATAACTAATTTTTTCCAGTCTATCGGGAAAGCAAAGATTTCTATTCTTTTGTCTTTGGCCCGGCAGTTACTGTTCTTAATTCCCTTGCTTTATACGCTGCCCCATATGGCCGGTTTGGATATTTACGGAGTTTGGGGAAGTATGCCGCTAGCCGATACATTGGCTTTTATAGCTGCTATTCTGACATTACGCTGGTATCTGAAGAAAACCCATGGTCTGCAGACGATAGCTTAATTGCAGGCTGAAACAAAGGGACGGGGGTAATGTTTCATATAAGTGTAAATATGTATATAACAGCCATCTTTTTTAGTAACATGGAAATCAGATAAAAATTATTTACTTGTTTAATAATTGTGTATCTTGCAAGCCCGGAGCAAATTTGCTTCGGGTTAAAAACTGACAGGATAGAAGGATCTTGCCGATAAGGTAAAAAGAAATGAGACTTTTTAAAAGTAAAGAAAAATTATCCGAGAGTGAGTCTGTGTATTTGGCTGATATAGAACAAAAAATCAAGGCTTACAAAGCGAAGGGATACCGGGTCCCTACCCGTAAAATGATTAAAACGGCGGCCCAGATAAAAGGGATTCGCCGCAGTGCCGCTATCAATACGGCGGTTTTGGATTTGGTGGCTGCCCATATCCATGAAGGTATGACGACGGAAGAAATCGATACATTAGTCTACAATTTTACGATCGCTCACGGAGCTATTCCTGCTCCCTTGAATTATGAGGGATTTCCGAAGAGTGTGTGTACCTCGGTGAACGATGAAGTATGCCACGGTATTCCTTCCAAAGACGTTGTATTGAGAAATGGGGATATTATCAATGTAGATGTTTCTACGATTCTGGATGGTTATTTTTCAGATGCTTCGCGGATGTTTATGATCGGTAAAGTAAGTCCTGAAATGCAGCGTTTGGTGCAGGTAGCCCGAGAATGCCTGGAAGCCGGTTTGCAAGCCGCCCGTCCCTGGGGCTTCCTGGGGGATATCGGAGCTGCCGTTCAAGAACATGCTGAAGGCAACGGGTATTCTGTCGTACGGGAATTCGGCGGGCATGGGGTGGGACTCAAATTTCATGAAGATCCTTTTGTCAGCCATGTCGGACGCCGCGGTACCGGTGTTTTGCTGGTACCGGGAATGGTATTTACTATCGAACCGATGATCAATATGGGATCCCGCAAAATTTTTATCGATGCCGATAACGACTGGACGGTATTGACAGACGACGGCATGCCTTCTGCACAATGGGAGTATACGGTGCTGATCACCGATACCGGGGCGGAGATCATCACCGGATAGATCAGAGATAACGGATTATTTCTTCCGGACGGTCTACAATATGACAGGCTCCGTTTTCTGTCAGTTCCTGACGGGGACGGAAGCCCCAGCTGACGCCGATGGAAGTGATGCCACTGCGCCGGGCTGTTTGCATATCTACCCCCGAATCTCCGATATACAATGTGTCCGCAGGAGTTATTCCGGTTAGGTGTAAGATCTCGTAGACAATTGCCGGATCGGGTTTTGCAGGTATGTGCCCGCGTTGTCCCAGTACAACCTTGAAAAGATCCGTGCCGAAATAATGCCGGATCAGCTCGACGGTCCCCTGATGATATTTATTGGAAGCAACAGCAAGCTGTATGCCTTTGGCCGATAAGTGTGACAATAATTCCGGGATACCCGGATAAGGGCGGGTCAGGTCTGTCTTGTGTCGCTGATAATAGCCTACAAATTCTTCCCGTAACTGCAGGATAGCCGGTTCACAGCGTTCCGCTTCGGGTAAAGCCCGTTCGATCAATTTTGTAATACCGTTTCCGACAAAATAGCGATAAGCCGGCAAGTCATGTTCCGGATAGCCATGTTGCCGGAGAGCATAGTTGGCACTTACAGCGAGATCGTCGATGGTATTCAGTAGCGTCCCGTCTAAATCGAATATAACCAGTTTTTTATTCATCTTGTTTTCAATTCTTTATACATCATTTCATAAGTAGGTACAGGAAGGTGGAGGGCTTTACCGCTTTCAACCACATAACCGGTCAGCGTTTCTAATTCTGTCGGTTTGTGCTTCCTGAAATCCGTATGCATCGAAGTGGTGGCGTCATAAGGCATTTTCTCCTGGTCGGCAATGACTTGCCGGATCATATCTTGAGGTAGATGTATCCCCTGGGCCTGTGCTACTGCATAAAGTTCTTCGCCCAGCTTTTCATAACCGGAACGATGAAATTCGAGTACTTCTCCTATGCTTTGATCGTAGTATGAAGTGAGGGTGGCACTCAGAGAGATCAGAAAGAATTTTCTCCAGATCCGGTCGTGTATGTCTGCGGGATTTAAAGCTGAGATACCTGCCCGGCTCATCAATTGCAGCAATTCGGCCTGACGCAGACGGTCGCCTTCCGGATCACCGAACCAAAGCCGGTCCTGCTCTGTAAATTTACTGACTGTTCCCGGAGCCGAAAGCCGGGCTCCGATATACACACAACCGTACCAAACCTGGTGTCCCGGGACTAGCCGCCGGATTTCTTCCGTAATATTCGCTCCGTTTAATAAAGGAATAATAACGGTCGACGGCCCGATAAGAGGACGTATTTCTTCAAGATTTCCGGCTAAATCATAGCTTTTGGTGGTACAGAACAGATAGTCGACCGGGCCGATGTCCTTCGGAGAATGAGTCGCCAGGGTCGGATGGGCGATGATTTCCTCGTGCAGAGTCTGAATTTTCAGTCCTTTGCGTGAAATGATTTCCAGATTTTCCCCCCTCGAAATAAAGTAAATTTTAATGTTTTCTGATTGCCGGTAAAAATGAGCCAGTTTGCCCCCATAGTAACCCCCGACACCGCCGATCCCTGAAAATGCAATTTTAATCTCCATACTACTTTCTTTCCGATTCGACTCCAAAAGTATGTTTTTTGTCAGAAAGATCAAAAATGAGGGGGAATTAAATAATTGTAACGAATAAGTGACAGAATGATTCTATGATAAAGGATCCTGAGGGCGCTTTGTTTATGGCCCTATGTTGGCCGCCGGGGACTGTGTAAGTCCCGCGGACAAGGTGCCCGCAGGATCCGAAGACTTTATAAGCTAAAACGTTATGCCGAAGCTGAACATACCGATGTGTTCGTAAATTGTGCTGAGCAGGCCTAATATCAGAATACCTGCCGTGCAGACAATCAGGCTGAGACGGGTATAGATATCGGAACGGACAGGGGCGATAGCTTCTTCGGTTTTGTTGATAAACATGGCTTTGACAACCAGCAGATAGTAATAGAGGGAAATGATCGTATTCAGCAGGGCGATGAATACCAATACATAAAATCCCTGTTCGGCTGCGGCGGCAAAGATGAAAAATTTACTGAAAAAACCGGCAAACGGAGGAATCCCTGCTAAAGAGAATAAAGCCAGCATCATGACGATACTTAACTTCGGATTCGTGGAATACAGACCGTTGTAGTCGTCGATCGTGATCTTGCCTGTCCGGTTTTCGATGATGGCGATCACCCCGAAAGCAGCCAGGTTGGAGATCATATACACCAGGATATAATATACCAGTGACGTCATCCCGATAGCGCTCCCGCTGATCACTCCCAGCATAATATATCCGGCTTGTGAAACCGAAGAATAAGCCAGAAAACGCTTCAAATTCTGCTGGCGGATGGCAAACAGGTTGGCTACGGTGATGGTTGCGATAATGATTACATACAGGATTGCCTGCCATTCTGTCACCAGATTACCGAATACTTTAAATAATAGAGTCATCAGTACGAAAGCTGCCGACCCTTTGGAAATTACCGAAAAATAAGAAGTCACCGTAGTCGGTGCACCTTCATAAACGTCGGGTGTCCATTGGTGGAAAGGCACCAGTGAAATCTTAAAAAACAATCCCACGATAAAAAATCCGAAGGCCATATATTGGAGCGGATTCCCTGAAATTCCTGCCGGTATGTCGGCAAAATAAAGTGTACCGACCGTCCCGTAGATCAGGGAAATACCGTAAAGCGACAATCCCGAAGCGAAAGTGGCCGAGAGAATATATTTAGCCCCGGCTTCTGCCGACTGGTGTTTGTATTTGTCGAATGCAGACAACACGGCCATCGGAATAGAGGCTGTCTCCAGGCCGATGAAGAATAACAGAAAATTGCCCGCAGAAATCATGAAATACATACCCAGCAAGGAGGAGAACAGAATCAGGTAAAATTCTCCCCGGCGGATCAGTACCGACTCGCTGTTTACCCAATTATAAGCCTGGAGCAGGACAATAAGCGTACCTGTGTTCAGGATAGTTTTTACGATCGAACCGATGGGGGTGCACACATACATCCCTCCGAAAGCCTCTGCCGTCCCGGCAGGGAAAAGATTCAGCAGTGTATGGGCCAGAAACAATACACAGGCTACCGGATGAAAATATTTCAGGCTTTTCTGAGAGCCGAACAAGTCGTATACCAGCAGGATCAACATGACGGCGATCAGTGAAAGCTCTTCTTTTAGGAACAGAAAATTAGAATATCCCATATTTAATAATTTTACGATTTACGATATCTTAAAACGGCCACAATCCGTTTAAACTTTCCCGGATCATATCCGATATCCACAACGGAGCCAGCCCTATCCCTGCAATGGCGAGGATCAGGACGATGGCCGAAAAACGTTCGTACCATACGGCATCGGTCAGTTGCAGGTGGTGTTCGTCGACCACTTTACCATAGAGTAGTTTACCGACAACCCGCAGGATATAGACGGCAGTGATCACAATCGAAGTGCAGGCCAGGATAGTCATCACCCGGTGGAATACATCGGCATGCTGAAAGGAACCGACAAAAATAGTCATCTCGGCTACAAAACCGCTTAGACCGGGAAGTCCTAATGAAGCCAAACCGGCGATCACGTAGCAGGTCCCCAGGAAGGGGATGATTTTCATCAGGCCTCCCATTTCCCGGATATCCCGGGTATGGGTCCGTCCGTAAATCATACCGATCAATGCGAAGAACAATGCTGTCATCAGTCCATGGCTCAGCATCTGCATAATGGCTCCTGTCACGGCCGTTTGATTAAGCATCAGGATTGCGAATAATACCAGACCGCAATGGCTGACCGAAGAATACGCATTGATGTATTTCAGGTCGGTTTGGACGATAGCCGAATAAGCACCGTAAACCACACTGATACCCGTCAGGATAATGAATATCCACGAAAGTTCTTTAGCTGCTTCGGGCATAAGGCAAATGGCCACCCGGAAACAACCGTAGCCTCCCAGTTTCATCAGCACGCCGGCATGAAGCATCGACACCGCTGTGGGCGCTGAAGCATGACCGTCGGGACTCCAGGTGTGGAAAGGAAAGAGAGCTCCCAGTACACCAAAACCGATAAAGGTAAGCGGGAAGAACCACCGTTGCAATTCGTCCGGAATATGCTGACGCGCAATGTCAAGAATGTTCATGCTTGTCGCTCCCGAATTGAAATAGATACCCAATATCCCGACGAGCAGCAGGGCCGAACCACCCATCAGCATCAGGGTCAGCTTCATGGCTGCATATTCTTTTTTACCGGTGCCCCAAACTCCGATCAACAGGTACATCGGGATGAGGGCGATCTCATAAAACATAAACATGGTGAAGAGGTCGGTGGAGATGAAAAAACCGAAGACACCGATACTCAACAGACAAAACCACATAAAGTATTCCCGGGGCAAGAGTTCCATCTTCCACGAAGTGAATATGCCGGTGAATACGATAATGGAAGATAATAATAACATAGCGACCGAAATGCCGTCGACCCCCACCGAATAATGAATATGAAACGGGGCATACCACACGCTGCTGGCGGTGAAAAGCATTTCTGCCGTATTTCCGCTGTTCCTTTCTCCCAGAAACAATACCGTCAGTGCTACGGCAAGAAGCAGCAGGAGGGAAGCTCCTGTCGCACAAACTGCACGAATTTGTTTGATGTCCGATGCCAAAAGTAAACCTCCTAACATCAAAACCGGGATCAGAACGAATAAGGATAAGAAATTCATAATGTTCAATTTTATAATTTACGATCCTATATCAACACCACTAATAAAACAAGCAATAAAGTGCCCACCAGGAAAACAAAAGCATATTGCTGGATTTGTCCCGACTGTAATCCGCGGATAGCGTACGACACCCGTTGGGTAATATAGGCCATTCCGTTCATGGTACCGTCGATGATGTGGCGGTCGAACCAGGCGATCGGGCGGGATACACCGTTGAAAATGATTCGTTTGGTGATAAACAGGTAAAACTCGTCGATGTAAAAACGGTGATAGGCTGCTTTATAGAAATGGGCATACATATGTTGCAGCCGGTCGGGAATGTCGCACTTCGATTTGTAAAAGAAAGTGGCGATACCGATGGCGATTAAAGCGATTATAATGCTGGGAATGGCGACACTCCAATCCAGGTGGATGTGGTAAACCAATCCGTCGCTGCTCACAAAATGCCCGAACGGGATGAAACCTGCAAAAAGTGTGATCGCGGCAAGGATCATCAGGGGAATGGTCATCGAGCGGGGAGCTTCGTGGGGAGTATGTGCGTACTGTGACGGAGTGCCCCAGAAGATATTGTAGTAGAGCCGGAACATGTAAAAGGCTGTCAGACCGGCAATAAAACTCATCAGGATACCGAAATTCGGGTTGAAATCGAAAACGGCTGTCAGAATCTCGTCTTTACTGAAAAATCCGGAAAAAGGAGGAATTCCCGATATGGCCAGACAAGCGACGAGGAAGGTCAGATGCGTAAAAGGCATATATTTACGCAGACCACCCATGCGGCTCATTTCATTGCTGCCGATGGTATGGATGATGGCTCCTGCGCAAAGGAAGAGCAGGGCTTTGAACATGGCATGTGTGAAAAGGTGGAACATCGAAGCCATATAGCCGAGTCCCTGACGGCCTCCCATACCCGAGACTCCGAGCGCAACCATCATGAAACCGATCTGAGAGATGGTAGAAAAAGCCAGTACCCGTTTGATATCGGTTTGTACGCAGGCTACTACGGCTGCATACAACGAAGTAAAAGCCCCCACATAACCGATGCCGACCAACACATCCGGGGCTGCACTGACGTATACAGGGAACAGACGGGCCACGAGAAAAACGCCGGCAACCACCATCGTTGCTGCATGAATCAGAGCCGATACCGGGGTAGGACCTTCCATCGCGTCCGGTAACCAGATGTGTAATGGGAACATTGCCGATTTTCCGGCACCACCGATGAATATCAGAGCCAAGGCCCAGCTCATCACGGAAGCTCCCATGAAAGTGACACCTGCAGCTCCTGCAAAAACGGAAGCATCACCGGAAGTCAATAATTCGAAGCTGAATGTCTTGGTGAAATACGACAGCAACAGAATGCCCAGTAAAAAGCCCAGGTCGGCAAAACGGGTGACGATAAACGCTTTTTTCGAAGCTGCGATGGCTTCGGTTTTTGTATAGTAGAATCCGATCAGCAGGTAGGAAGAAACACCCACCAGCTCCCAGAAAATATACATCTGGAAAATATTGGGAGCTACTACCAGACCTAACATAGAAAAGGTGAACAAGGATAGAAAAGCGTAGTAACGCTGAAAACCGCGTTCGCCTTTCATATAGCCCATACTATAAATATGTACCATCAGCGATACTGTTGTGATGACCACCAGCATCATGACAGAAATCGGATCCAGCAATATACCCAGATCGATGTGGAGGGCTTCTGTGAAACGCAGCCATTCGAAATCGACAGGCATTATCCGGGCAAATACTCCGTCTACCCGGGGAGCTGAAAAATAAAGTCCTGCAGTGATATAGGCCAGGCCTGTTGTGACAGCCAGAGAGAGGCTGCCGATATAGCCGGCTGTGTTCGGACGGAGTTTCATCCCGAATAATCCGAGCACCAGGAAAGTGAGCATCGGAAGCAGGAGGATCGATATTGTATATTCCATAATCTGAAGTTTAGTCTTTCAATTTATTTAAATTCTTCACCTGAATATTCCGGATGTTCCGGTATATATTGATAATGATTGCTATGGCCACTGCTGTTTCACAGGCCGATATTCCGATAGCGAACAGGGTGAAGAAAAAACCTTCCAGTTGGTCCGGGAATAAAAAACGGTTGAAAGCCACAAAATTGATATCTACAGAATTCAGAATCAATTCAATAGAAATCAATACCGCTAACATATTCCTGCGGGTCATAAATCCGTAGATTCCGGCGAAAAACATGATCGTGCTGATCACCAGATAATATTCCATCGTTATTTCCATACTATTCAATTTTCATGTTTAACGTTTCCGGGCGATCAGGATACCCCCGATAATACAAGCCAACAACAAAACACTGATTACCTCGAAAGGTAACAGATACTGGTATTTCTCCGTCCCCATCAAAGCGGTTCCGATCACTTTCTGGTTGATCTCACCGGGTACGAAATGCGATACCGGGAACGAGTGGGTAAGTGTGATGAAGATACAGAGGGCTGCACCTCCTACCGCAGCCAGTATGCCGGCAAAAAATTTGCTGTTTTTGATCTTGTCGGCTTTCTTATTGTCGGAACTGGTCAGAAGAATCGAGAATACGTATAATACAATGATACCTCCGGCATATACAGTCAGCTGTACAGCTCCCAAAAAGGAATAGTTCAACTCGAAATATATACCTGCCGTAGCAAATAACACGAACAGCAGATAAGTCGCCGAACGCAATATCCGCTTCGTGGTGACGGTCAGTATGGAGCAGACGACGATCACTGCTGCCAAAAATAAAAAGACCGCTTGGGGGAGAGTTATATTCATAAGATTTCTTTTATAATATACTTAATTCAATCTTTTGCCGGTCAGGCTTCATTTTTGGTTTCCAACCTGGAACCTTCGTGGTTTAGTTGGAGTACCAGTTTCTCACGGGTAAAAACGGCGTGTTCGTAGGTCGGGATAAAAGTAATGGCCTGATGGGGACAGCTCCGCACACATAGCTGGCAATACAGACAGCTACCGTGGTCATACAGATACCGCACCAGTACCTTTTTCTTTTTTCCGTCTTCGGTAGTTACCATTTCCGATTCGACACGGATGGTATCGTTCGGACAATTCATTTCACAGATACCACAGGCGACGCCATGGTGTTCGTTGCGTTCGTTGTGGGGCATCGTCAGCTCACCCCGGAAACGGTCGAACATTTTCAGGGTAGCCCGGTTCTCCGGATATTTTTCAGTAGTCTTGGGGGTGAAAAATTCCCGGAGGGTAATGCTCATTCCTTTCAGTAATGAACCTAAACCATTGAAAAATGAACTGAAATATTCTTGTGTACTTCTCATAAATCTTGCTAAAAATGTAATTTGAATACCACCACAAAGACCATCAGGAACAGGTTACACAAATTAATGGGCAACAGGTATTTCCATTCCAGTGTCAGCAATTGGTCGATACGCAGGCGGGGTAATGTCCATTTAAACCACATGATGATAAATACCATAACGGCACTTTTTCCCAGAAACCAAAAGATCGAAGGGATGTAGTCCATCACGGTGTTGAAATTTTCCCAACCCGGTATATGTAAAGGCATCCAGCCGCCCCAGAATAAGGTAGTCGCTACGGCTGCCACAATAAACATATTGACGAATTCGGCCACGTAGAAGAAACCGAAGTGCATACCCGAATATTCGGTATGGTAACCTGCCGTCAGTTCCGATTCGGCTTCGGGTAAGTCGAAGGGACCGCGGTTGGTTTCTGCCGTACCTGCGATCAGATAGACGATAAAAGCGATTAAAGCCGGGAGATGGCCTTTAAAGATAAACCAGCCGTCTGCCTGGCTTTCGACAATCGTCGAGAGCTGCATGCTGCCGGTAAGCACTACCATCGTCAGGATCGATAACCCGATCGATAACTCGTAGCTGATCATCTGGGCTCCGCTTCGCATGGCCCCGATCAGGGAGAATTTGTTGTTACTGGCCCAACCTGCCAGCAAAATACCGACAATACCGATGGAGGATACTGCGATCAGGAAAAATATCCCGACATTGAAATCGATAATCTCCAGCCCTTTGGCAAAAGGTATACAGCTAAAAGCCAATAAAGAGACTATGATGACAATGTAAGGAGCCAGGTTGAACAGAAAACGGTCTACATGATTGATCTCGATGATCTCCTTGATCAGCATCTTGATCATATCGGTGACAGTTTGTATCATTCCGAAAGGACCTACCCGGTTCGGACCCAGACGGCATTGGAAGAAAGCACAGACTTTCCGCTCTGCATAAATCAGGCCGAGTGCCATGACTGCATAAGCGACCAATAAACAGACACCGACCAGGACAAATTCAGTGGTGGTGACCAGCGAGGCGGGCAGATATTGGTGTAGGGTGGCGTCGACCCATTGTGTTACTACTCTAAAATCAAACATATCTTATTCTCATTTATCTTTCATCTATCATCTTTCATTTCTTATCGGTCGATGTCCGGAACGACATAGTCCAGTGAGCCGCCGATAGCGATCAGGTCGGCAATTTTGTTGTTGCTGGCGAGCAGATCGACTACCGATACCAGCGGAAGACCCGGCGAACGGAATTTCACCCGGTACGGGAATTTATCTCCGTGGCTTTCGATATATACACCGAATTCTCCCCGGGCGGCTTCGACACTTTTGTAGTATTGGCCTTCCGGAAGTTTGATGATCGGTTTGGTCTTAACGGCGAAATCTCCCTCCGGAATATTGTCGACCAGCTGCTCCAGGATGTGAAGCGATTCGACGATTTCATCCATACGCACCATGTAGCGGTTGAATGTATCTCCATGGTTGTAAGTGATTTCTTTGAAATCGACTTTATCGTATACCCCGTAAGGATGAATTTTACGGATATCGCATTTCCAGCCTGAGGCACGTCCTGAAGGACCGGTTACTCCATAGGAAATAGCATCTTCCAGAGAAAGAATACCGATGTCTTTCATCCGCTGCCGGGCGATAATATTACCGGTGAAAACACCATGATATTCTTTTAGCATAGGGGGCAGGTATCGGATGAAATCTTTGATCCTTGTGATCAGATTCGGATGGATGTCGGCCATGACTCCTCCGATGCAGTTGTAATTCTGAATCAAGCGGCCCCCACAGGTTTCTTCGAACATGTCCAGGATCTTTTCCCGGTCGCGGAATCCATAGAAGAAAGCGGTCAGGGCTCCCAGGTCCATACAGAAGGTGGACCAGAACAGAAGATGGGAAGCGATACGGGTCAGTTCGTCCATAATCGTCCGGATATATTTGGCCCGTTCCGGGATTTCCAGCCCCATCGCCTCTTCGATACACATACACAAGGCGTGACGGTTCATATGGGCCGAAAGGTAATCCAGCCGGTCGGTCAGTGCCAGAGTCTGGGGATAGGTGAGGGTTTCACACATTTTTTCGATTCCCCGG
>ENA-UEOI01001475-UEOI01001475.1-human-gut-metagenome-genome-assembly--contig:-NODE-1475-length-20086-cov-3.511020_pt1 | contig 20086 bp, 16 predicted proteins | sample MGYA00242883_ERZ507882 | MGnify/ENA primary metagenome ERZ507882 (study PRJEB26167, sample SAMN06115502) | human gut metagenome | host: Homo sapiens | place: China:Chongqing | collected 2015-07-29...
GGCCATAAAGAAAGGGTACAGGAAACGTCTTTATTTCAATAATATAAAAAAGTTGTGAAGGGAAGTTGAGTATGTTGAAAAAAGGTACGAGTAAGAGTGCATTGATGGTAGCGCTTGCAACTGGCAATGTCATCTGGGGGGGCACTGTAGTACATGCTGAAGAACCAAGTCAAGCATTTACGTTAGATCCTATGGTAGTAACAGCGCAGAGAATGGAAACGCGTGATTTAGATACACCAGCTGCTGTAACAGTAATTCCTTCAGAAGAAATTAAAAAGAGCGGTGCAGTAAATGTTGATACTCTTTTAGCCCAACAAATTGGGTTTAATGGAATGTCATATGGTCCTAATGGGCAAGAATATGGTGGCTCAGCTAGTAGAACAAAAATTCGTGGTTTGGATAAAGGCACATTGGTATTAGTAAATGGTGCTCCGATGAATTTGTTAAATTATAATGCGATATCCAATATTCCACTGGACAGCATAGAGAAAATAGAAATTGTTCGTGGCTCTAATGCAACTTTGTATGGGGCCGAAGCTATGGGTGGGGTAATTAATATAATAACAAAAAAAGCTTCTGGTTCTGCAAAAACAACAATATCCGGAACTATTGGTAATTATACAGATAAATGGTCAGTTGGCCATCAAAATGAATATTTTTCAGTTTATTATGATAAAGATTATTATGATGGAGTTAATCCTCAAACCCGTAAATTTCCTTATGGAGAATATGTAAGCTCATCAGGAAGCAAAAAAAATAATTATAATACTTTAGGAAAATCCAGAAAAGAAAGTATTTTTATTACAGGTAATATAGGGAAGAATTTGACGTTAAATTATAACCATTCAAAATCAGATCTTAATAGATTTCAGATAACTCGTTCTAAAGCAGCTGCTGATAAGCTAGGAACATCATATAAATATGACGATAATCGTGACACAGCTAGTTTAGTTTATGATGATACAAGTAACAAATTAAAATCTGTATTTTCTTTTAATAGCCGCTGGTTTACTTCAAATCAAAAAAAGAGTAATGAAAAAGAATTTTCAGTATCTGGTGGATCTTATAAAATGTTCAATATAATATCAGATACTCAGAAGGGTTGGTCTTTTAATGGAGATAAAGATAGCTTAATTGCGGGTATTGCAATTAAACGTGATTTTTACCAAAATTATAAATATACTTTTCAAAAGTCTGATAGAACAAGTTTAGAACTTTATACGTCTTATACTCACCAATTTGCACCTAAATTTAGTGCTACTTTGGGATTGCGTGGGGAAGCCATCAATGATTTTGATACAGACCAAAATGTATTTTTGCCACAATTACAAACATTATATAAATTTAATGAAAATTTGACTTGGTATACAAATATAGGTAAATCATTTATTATGCCTGCAATGAACAGCCAATTCTATACGACAGATAAAGATGCACACAACTTGAAAAAATCACGTGGGTTAAAGCCTCAAGAAGGTTGGACGTATGAAACTGGAATGAAAACGATAACTAATTCGAGTTCTTTAAAACTTGCCGTGTTTAATATGGATATCAGTAATAAATTTGGATGGGCAAGCGAAGAAGAATTAGGTATAGGTACGAATACTAAGGCTGAAATACAAATTAATAAAGGCGATTTTCGGAATACAGGCATTGAAGTTGAATATACAAAATTAGTTGGCGATAATTGGCGATATAATCTTGGTGTTACCTATTCTAATCCAGAAATAAATGATTCTGGTGAATGGGTACAGGACAATGCCAGACTTCAATTTGTGGCAGGAATTGGATATCAGAAGAATAAGTTTAATGCAGGATTAAACTATCTTTTCTTAGGAGACAGGAATGATAGCTATTATCATGAAGTTACTTCTAGTGGTAATAGATATTATGCTCTTCCAAATAGAAATATAATGAATGCTACATTACAATACAGTGCAGATAAGAATAATTCTGTAGCATTAAATTTCTATAATATTTTAGATAAAAAAGATGTCGTGAACGATTATGAAAATTATGGATTACCATTCAATTGGACACTAACCTACAATTATTCTTTCTAAAACTAAAATTAATAGGCGGCACACTGTGCTGCCTATTATAACTATAAATAAAATATTTTAAAACCACTAATATAAAAAATGTAGATAAAACGATGCAGCAGAAAATCCAGTACTTATTTCTTGAAAATAAATACAGAAATATTGCCCTAATAAGACACAATATGAATTTGATAGTATATATTGAAAAATAAATAGATTTATATTATACTTAATTAAATTAAATATTTCGTAAATCAGGTGACGCTAGTCTTAATAGAGAAGTTGGGTGTAAATCCCATACGATCCCGTCGCTGTAATGGTGAGTGAATTCAAATTTATGCCACTGGAAATATCTGGGAAGGCTTGAATAAACGTTGAACCTAAGTCAGAAGAACTGCCTGATTATTTGTTACTACTGCGTGTGACAGTAAGGTAATGTAGCAGTTTTTCTATTGTAGTTAAGCTGTTTTATGCCTTTTGCTTTCAGCAGGAGGCATTTTTATTTTTATTAGCCGATTGTTAATAAAAGTAAATACTATAAGGCCATTAAAGAATGGGTATAGAAAATGCTTTTATTTCAATAAATACAAAAAATTCTGAAAGGAAGTAGCGTATGTTGGAAAAGAGTATGGGTATAAGTGCTTTGATGATAGCACTGGTAACTGGAAATGTCATCTGGGGGGGTACTGCAGTACATGCTGAGGAACCAAATCAAGTATTTACGTTAGATCCAATGGTAGTAACTGCAACACGGACAGAAAAAAGAGATGTTGATGTACCTGCATCAACTACAATCCTGACTAGTGAAGATTTAAAAGCAACAGGTGCGCAGAATTTGCAGGTTGCTTTGGGGCGTGTGCCTGGATTGGTTTATAAAACGTTTGCACCTGGTGGTGGTGCTATGGGGACAATGGCTAATGAAATAGCCATTAGAGGTGTAAGTAATGGTACTTTGATTATGCTAAATGGATCTCCTATGAATTTGAGAGGAAAATATTTTTTAGATGCTATACCTATTGATAGTATTGAGAAAGTTGAGATAGTAAAAGGTGGGGGATCCGTGCTTTACGGTAGTGAAGCAATGGGCGGTGTTATTAATATTATAACTAAACAAGATTTTAAAAATTCAGTAACTGCCGGAGTTGGTAATTACGGTCAACAAAAATACAATGCTACTGTTAATGCTGATAAATTAAGCGTTGGTTATAACTTGGAAAAATGGGGAAATGTTGATACAATTTCACGTTCACATGATAAAGGTGACAAACATACAGATATGAACAGTTCTCATAAAAATAATTTATTTTTGAACTATAAAATTAATGATAACTGGAATTTTTTATACAATTATTTTGAAACAAATGTAAAATATGATACATGGTTTGATGATGGATATAAAAGCGTTCCCAAAGGCGGAGCATTGCAACAGAATAGAGAATATGTAACAAAGCAAAATTTAATGCAGATGACATATCAAGATGACAGTGTTAAGGGGAATTTCTATTATAACCAGAATAAATTAATGGCAGATGGATATACTAATTACAAAACAAGCGGTGCTTATTCTGGAAAAATGTATGATACAGATGAGAAAAATCGTACATATGGAGCTGATATACAAAAAAAGTGGGAGTTTGGAAATAAAGCCAATTTGATTTTGGGAAGCAGTTATCAAAATGAGTTTTATGATGATTATGATAAAGATGGCCATAAATCTCCTGATCAAGTAACGTCAAGAAATATTTATGCTGTTTATGGGCAATATGACTACAAATTTGATGAAAAAAATGAATTTATTTTTGGGGCACGTGAAACATGGACTACTGGTGGGTATAAAGACCAGAATTATGATAATTTTAGTATGTCTGGTCAGTATTTGCATAAATTAACAGAAAATGATTCATTGTATGCTAGTGTTGGACAATCATTTATTATGCCTACTTTTTCACAAATGTATGGTGCTAGTGACAGTGCTGTCTCTAATCCCGATTTAAAGCCGCAAAAAGGAACTAATTATGAATTAGGATGGAAGCGGGTTAGTGACAATCATAGTTGGAAAGCAGCTATTTATCATATTGATATCACAGATAATATTACTGCAACCTGGGATAGTAGTAAAACGGAATATAAATATACTAATGAAGATTTTAAAAATACAGGTGTGGAAATAACTTGTGATATTATTGGTAAAGATGGATTTACTTATAATTGGGGCATAAATTATGGTGATCCTAAGGTTAAGGGAACTAAAAAGCCCTATTGGGATAGAAAGTATGGAAGATGGCAATTGAATGGTGGCATTAATTATACAAAAGATAAATGGATAACAAGTTTACAAGGTACTTATTTAGCTCAAAGGGTTGAGACTCCTAGCAGTAAGCAGTCGTTTAGTGAAAAACCTTATTTTCTCACAAGTCTGACAACTACCTATAATGCTGATAAACAAAACTCTATTTCGCTGACACTGGATAATTTGCTTAATAGAGAAGACAATTTAAGTCATAGTGGATCAGAATATTATTCTACTCCTTTCAATTTCTTGCTGAGCTATAATTATAAATTTTAAAATATTATAGGCGGCGTTGAAAGCCGCCTATATAACTTGATTTCAGACATAAGTTTTAATATAACATTTGATTTAGGAAATAGCAGAGATTTACTTTTAATATAAACTTATCTTAAAATAGTTTTATAAAATCAGGAGGCTATTATGACAGAAACTATTATTGAACTGAGAGATTTATCGATTGGCTATGGAAATAAAAAAGTTCTGCAAAATATTAATGCCAAGATAAATAAAGGCGAGATAGTAGGTATTATTGGTTGTAATGGCGCTGGCAAAAGTACACTGCTGAAAACGATCCGCGGTTTGCTGTCAAAGCAAAGCGGTGATATTTTGTATTTTGGCAGGAATTTGGAAAGCTTTGCTGAAAAAGAACTGGCTCGTGAGGTTGCTTACTTGCAGCAAAGTGTAGAAGTTGGGTTTGGCTATACTGGTAAAGATATAGTGCTTGCAGGACGTTATCCTTATATGAAGTGGTGGAAAGGCGAAAGTATCGCCGATGAAGAATTAGCGCTAAAATGTATGGAATATACCGGTACTAGAGAATTAGCAGAGAGGCCAGTAAATGAAGTCTCCGGCGGGCAAAAACAGCGGATTTTGCTGGCTAAGGTTTTGGCGCAGCAAACGCCGATTTTATTTTTAGATGAACCTACAACAGGATTAGATATGGTCTATCAGGAAGAGATTTTTCGCTTTAGTAAATCATTAACTGAAATGGGAAAAACTATCTTAATGGTAGTTCATGAATTGAATTTGGCTGCTAAATACTGCAGTAGAATAATTTTATTGGGAGACGGTACTGTTATTGCTGACGGAAAGCCTGACGATGTATTTACGGAGACTGTTTTGAGTAAAGCTTATCATGCTCCGGTCAGAGTTATTCGTAGCCACAACACAAATGAGATAATTGAAATAAGTACAAAAGAGGACAGCAGCAGATACCAGCGCGATAGAGAATTGCTGGAACTTATTTGCTGCAAGGGATATGTATGCTAAAAAGGAATTTTTGTTGGATTGTGATAGCTGTTTTTATGCTTTCGCAGACTGCGTTTGCAGAAGGTATAAATTTAGAAACCGTTTATCCTTATAGTTTGGAACATAAAAATATTTATAAAACTGTTGGGAGTGCAACTAATCCATTCTATATAAATATTGAAAGCTATGATGCACCTGAACCTCAGGATGTCAATGTAGAAATTCTATTGCCGGAAGGTTTGACTTTTAATGAAGACGATGACTGGCAGGAAGTGAAAACAGGTAAAGGGCTGATTATTAAAAGAAGTTGGACTTTACCAGCTAATTATGGACAGAATTTTGATTTACTTTATTTAAGGGCTAATGAAAAACTTACCGAAGGAAAACATGACATTGTTGTTAAAGTTAGCAGCAAGAGTTGGCAAAAGAATAATAATCTTACATTTAATGATGAATTTGGAGAAAAACACGCAGATGCTATACACCTACAAGAAAAACAGTTGGACAGTTCCAAATTTAACTGGTATATCCAATCTGTTACTTTGCCTGTAGATAATTTGGGAAATAAAGATGATCGTATCCAAGAGAGAACTGTTTATATTAAAGACACTGCCTTAGAATCTTTTCGTAATAGAATGACTGGGGATGGTGCTACTAATTGGGCGGCTGTTTTTAATCATCCGGCAGCACATCTGCTGTTAGAGATGCGTAATCCGCAGCAGGATACAAGAATCTTGAAATTTAGAGCTGAGTTGATAGATAAAGCTACTGGCAAGCTAGCTGCTGGATTATGTACTGCCAGTCAGAGTGATAATGAAACTGAGCATGGGTGGTCTGGGAAATCAGGAATAGAAGATGCGTCTACGGCGATGATATCATTAGACGGCAAGAAAAGTCAGGCTTTTATTATACCCTTATATGTAGATTATTTCAGAGTTGTGGAAGGTGAATATAATTTACGTGTGACTGTATTCGGTAATGGGCAGGAAAAAATACAGGAGGTACCCATAACTATTGCTAAAAAACGTAGTATGGGTTTATTTGCTGTAGCTTTTTCATTTGGTTGTTTTATTTTAGTCTGTTTAACAATTGGTCAATTAAAAAAATGTATTTTTGATATTGGCGCTAAAGGCGCTATTACTATTGCGTTGTTTGCGGCTGTGGCTTTTGGCAGCATTGTTGTGCCGACGACTTTATTTGGTGATTTGCTGCATGTGTTTTTAGGGCCTTTTTCCGGATTGCTTACAGGAGTATTGAACGGGGTTTTGTTATACCTTTTAGTTATGTCTTTACTGGTTATTTACAGAAAGCCGGGTATAGTGGCACTCATGTTTTTATTGAAGTGGATGTTAGCAGGACTTATGTTTGGCCGCTTTACTCCTCTTGGTATACTAAGTTATATGGTATATATAGTTGTGTTGGAAAGCATTTTGTATATCAGTGGATTTTATAGAAAACAAGAATTGACCTCGGGATATGTTTTTATAGTTGCTATATTGATTGGTACTGCGGATGCATTTATAACGATGATTAATTTAGAACAAATGATGTTTTTTTACAGACTATATTATGCTGATTGGTATATCGGTCTTTATATGCTTATTAACGGTTTACTCTACAGCAGTATTGGTTCGTGGCTTGGCTATAAGGTTGGAATAAAATTGCAGCAGGTTATGGGAGAATGATATGCTGAGAATAAGTGACGTTTCATACCGATATAAAACACGCAAAATTCCTACATTAAAACATTTGTCTCTGCATGTAACAGAAGGCGAAATGCTGCTTTTGGCCGGTTGCAGCGGTTGCGGCAAGTCTACGCTCATTAAAGCTGTCAGCGGTCTTTTAAATACTGCCGGCGCCGGTGAACTTGATGGGAAAATTTATCTGAATAATAAAGATACAGCGGAGATGACGCCTGAAGATATTGGAATATTGGTTGGTACTGTTTATCAATCGCCGGATGATCAGCTTTTTGCGATGACTGTTTCTGACGAAGTAGGTTTTGCGCTTGAAAATCAGGGGCTTGATGAGAATATAATTTCAGTTGAAGTACAAAAAGTATTAGAGCGAGTTGGACTTGCCGGTTTTGAACAAAATAGTATTCATACTTTATCAGGAGGACAAAGGCAGCGATTGGCTCTGGCTTCAGTACTCATCACGAAACCTAAGCTTTTGGTTTTAGACGAACCGGTAAGTCAGATGAATCCACAGGGTGTTGAGGATTTTTTGCAATTATTAGTATCTTTAAATCGTATAGACGGTATAACTATCATTGTAGTTGAACATCGTGTCAATGAACTTGCAAAATATTTTCCGCGTCTGGCAGTGATGTTTGAAGGTGAAGTTATTTATGATGGTCCAATAGAACTAGCCTGGCAAAAAATTGGTTCTGCAGAGAAATATGGTTTGAGAGAGCCGCAAAAAGTTAAATTGTGCCGGTTTCTGAATTTGTCTAAACTGATAGACGAAACGAGTAAAGTTGTTGATTTGATCAAAAGCGAATGTAAAATAGAAAAAACAGCACTGACCGTAAGATCAAAAAAAGCTTGTAGTGAAGCAATCGTAACTGGCAAGGCCATATCGTTATCCTGGTTCTACAAGCGATACGTTGCAAGGTATAGATTTTGAGCTTTATAAAGGTGAAACTGTAGCGCTGATGGGGTTTAACGGTGCAGGAAAAAGCACATTGATCAATTTGTTGGGTGGATTAGCAGAACTGTCGTCAGGCGAACTGGATTTGTTGGGTGGAACGGTTGGAGAACGAGCATATGAAATAGGATATTTACGTCAGGAACCTGACTTAATGTTGTTGGCTGACAGTGTTTGGGAAGAATTAACATGGAAAAATAAAAAAGTTAGGAAAGAGGTTGTATGGGAGCTTCTTGAAAAACTAAAACTGGAAAATAATACGAATGATTTTCCGCTCGCATTAAGTAAAGGGCAGCGTTTAAGGGTAGTTTTGGGAGCCTTGCTGGCAAGAAATCCCAAACTACTGCTTTTGGATGAACCAACAACGGGTCAAGATCAACAAAGTCTTGAAGAAATAAAAAAACTCATAGCATATTTTTCTCAAATGGGCGGCTGCGTTCTTTTTTGTACGCATGATATAGAGTTGGCATCAGAAATTGCAGATAGAGTGATTATTATGGCAAACGGTAAACTTATTGCAAATGGAGCGCCGGAAGTTATTCTATCTGATAGATGGATACTGTCAGCCGGCGGTTTAACTGTTCCGCCATTATTAGAAGTTTCCGAGGCGTTGTTATTACCCAAATGTATTACAGTAGAGGGGGTTGGACGTTATGTCAGTACGGCAGTTATGGGAAGGTTGTGATGCTGCAGTATGGGCACGGAAATTGGATGGAAGAACTAAATTGCTTATTTTGTTTTTAGTTGCGGTACTGGCTATAGTTGTTGATAACCCCAGAACATTGTTTTTACTTTTTACTGCGACGTTATTACTGCATTTGTCAGCTCGTACATCTATTTATAAGTGGCAGGTTTTAGCAATTTTATTATTACTGGGTTTATGGGGGTCTATGTTTAGCCAGGCGCTGTTTTTTGCGCAAACACCAAGGACTCCTTTATTTGTTATAATTGAACCAACTATGCCTGTTTTAGGACAAATAACAGGCGGTTTGTATATTTACCGCGAAGGGGTTATTTACGGAGCTGTACAGGGGTTAAGGTCAGCTATGATGTTGTCCTTAGGGTTATTTGTCTGTTGGACTTCCGATCCACGTCAATTGCTGAAAGCTCTTATCACCTGGAGACTATCTCCGCAGATAGCGTTTATGCTTGTGACGGCGATACGATTTTTGCCAGTGCTGGCTGCTGAAGCAGGGGAGGTTATTATCGCTTTACGTTTACGTTCTGATACAAGAGTTGGCCGCAAAAGTATTATCAGGCATTTACCTTATATTGCCAAACCATTATTGGCACGCTGTCTTAGAAGAGCTCAGACTTTGGCACTTTCTGTTGTCAGCAGAGGGTTCTTTCTGGCTACAGCGCGGAAAGATGAGTTTTGGCACACCAAAGAAAAATTTGTCTGTTGCTTACTGATTATTTTTACTATTGGTATAACTTTTAGTAAAATCGTATATTTACTTTCTGAACAAGGTCTGTATTTTGGTAATTTAAGAATAGTGTATGATTGGACGAAATTATATTTATGAGCAAAATAAAAAGTATTATTGCAATTGTCATTTTAATAATTTCCTGGTGTCTGATGTTTTGGATAACAGGCAACCGAACACCATGGCAAGCTTTTTCTTCTACAGACAAGGGCGATGGAGTAAGTGTTTTTTTAGGTGATATTCCAAGTGAAAATTATGATCGAATGGGTTTTACTAAAGGGTTAATTGAATATATTGTTTCTAAAAATGCATGGTTAGTTGGAACCGATAGAGGTGAATTATTTTTATTTGATAATAGTGGCAAGCAGATATGGAAACGTTCTTTGGGGATTGGCAAACTGGTATCACTGTGTGTATCTCATGATGAAAAAATTACTTTTGTAGGTGAGCAAAGTCCGGCTGGTAACTTATATGCAATCGATCTTGATGGCGGTGATATATTGTGGAAATTTGCTGCTGAAAAGGTTGTTGGCGTTGAACCTGACAAACGTTCTTATCCAAGCATCGTACATATTTGTATTGATAAAGATGATAATGTTTACGCAAATGCTTATCGATTTGTTACAGCGAAAGATGGAGGGCGCGGCTATAATGGTAAAGCTGTTGCTTTTAATAAAAACGGTGAGCAGCTTTGGCAATTCCCAGAGAGCGAAAATATTGATAGTTGGATCAATTGGTGTGATGTTAATGATAATAACGATAAAGTCGTATTATCAACTTCTGCTTATGAAATCAGACCTGATATGAAATACCGTGATACAATGTATTTGATAGATAAAAAAACAGGTCAACTGATTAATTCTATTGAAGTACCGCCTGTTGCTCCGTTCGAGAACACTGTTATGCGTGGCAGCCCTAATTTTTCTGAAGATGGAGAGTTTTTGGCTGCAGCCTGCAGTGACGGACGAGGAATGCTTTTTGATGCTGCTGGAAAAGCTTTATGGCAGCGTGAGTTATCTAAACCTGCTCAAATAGATAATGTTTGGATTAATGCATCTGGTCGAGATGGGTTTGCTGCAGAGGCTGGCGTTATTTTTACAACGATCAATACATTTAATAGAGAAAACTGGCAGTTACCGACTCCGGTTGAACATCCAAGTAATAATAGTATGTTCGTATTTAATTATGATGGAACATTTAAATATAAATATAGAGCCTTGGGGACAATGGAGCAGATAGATTTTTCTAATAATATGGCGGCGTGTGCTGTTGGACGCAATGTTAGAACTCATAATTACGCTGCTCATGGAGCGGTAGTGCTTGATTTAAACGATGGGACAGAATTGAATTTCTTTCATACTGAAGGACCATTACAAGCAGTTGCAATAAGTAGTAATGGAAAAAAAATAGCTGGAATAGAGGCTCCTGCTGTAACTCCTGAAGGTAAGATCATTGGGGCCTATAGACTGCATATCTGGAAGCGTTGAAAACAAAGGGGTATTTCATGATTCATAATTTTTTACATTATTATAAACCGTACAAGAGCATACTTTATGGTGTGGTAATTGGTTCCCTTGTTGCTGCATTACTGGATTTGGTCTTTCCTATGTTGGTGCGGCAAATATTGAATGAAGTCTTACCACAAAAAAACACTGATAGATTATTACATGATACAGGTATACTGTTTATTTTATATTTGGGCAATTACGGTTTGCTCTATCTTGTTAATTACTATGGACATTTGATGAGTGCAAAGATAGAGAATGATATGCGCCGCGATTTGTTTGAGCATTTGCAGCAAATGTCGTTTAAGTATTTTGACAATGCCAAGACGGGGCAGCTGTTGTCAAGATTGACCAGTGATATAGCTGAAATAGGAGAATTGTCATTCAGAGGACCCAATGACATCATTGTTTGCTGTATTACTATGATTGGTACAATTGGCATCCTTTTTTGGATGAATGTTTACTTGGGGATTTTGATTGCTGTTTTATTAATTGCTAAAACGCTGCATACTGTGTATGTAAATAAAAAATGAAAGCAGCTTTTAGAGAGAATAGGGTAAAAAGCGGTGAAATAACAGCCAGGGCGGAAGAAAGTTTAGGTGGAATACGGTTAGTAAAAGCGTTTGCTCAAGAGGAATATGAACTGGCGAGATTTATGGAAAAAAGTTTGGATTTTTTGGAAACAAGACGAAGATCTTATAAAATTTTGGCTTATTTTTCTGGCAGCGTAAATTTTTTTACAAATATTACCAACTTACTTATTTTGGCTTGTGGAGGGTTGTTAATAGCCAAGGATAAGCTGTCGTTGAGTGATTTTGTTGCTTTTTTGTTATATGTCAATTTATTTATGAAACCGCTTTTACGTCTAACGGTTTTTACTGAAATGTACCAACGTGGAATGGCTGGATTCCAGAGATTTTATGAAATTATGGAAATGAAACCTGAAATTATCAATCAGAAAGATACGGTTGTTTGTAAAAAAATACGTGGAGAAATAGAATTTGATAATTTAGTATTTGGTTATTCTGATCAGAAAAAGGTAATTAAAGGATTTAATTTAAAAATAGCTCCGGGCCAGACTGTAGCATTTGTTGGAGAAACAGGTGCGGGTAAGACAACGATTGCAAGCCTATTATTAAGATTTTATGATCCGCTTAGCGGCAGGATTTTAGTTGATGGAATCGATATACGTCAGTATAAACAACAGGAACTGCGTCGTAATATAGGAATAGTGCAGCAGGATGTTTTTTTATTTTCAGATTCTGTGACGCATAATATTGCATATGCAAAACCTGAAGCTGAGCAAAGTGAAGTAGAAAACGCTGCCAGGCTGGCCGCGGCTGACAAATTTATTGAGGAGCTCCCCAATAAGTATGCTACTGAAATTGGTGAACGTGGCGTGAAACTATCCGGGGGACAAAAACAGCGTCTTGCTATTGCCAGAGTATTTTTGAAAAATCCGCCTATTGTAATTCTAGACGAAGCGACTTCTTCTTTGGACAATTATACAGAAAAATTAATACAGGAGTCGTTGGACAAGTTGGCGGAGAATAGAACAACTCTTATTATTGCTCATCGAATGTCGACAATAAAAAATGCAGATAAAATAATCGTTTTGAATAATGGTGAAGTTGCAGAAATTGGAACACATTCTACCTTGATGTCAGGGGGTGGTCTGTATTATAATCTATATAATGCTCAGAAACAGACTGATGACAAATAGGTGATTTGATGATTAAAATAGAAAATTTAACTAAACGTTTTGGCGAGCGTATTGCAGTAGCAGGAATAGATTTGGAAATTAAAAGTGGTGAGATATTTGGCCTTTTAGGACCTAATGGAGCTGGGAAGACTACTACAGTCAGGATATTAACCTTACTTTCCAAGAAAAAATCCGGTTCTGTAAAAATATGCGGATACGATATTGAAAAAGACAGCGAGAGAATTAAGGAACTAATTGGCGTTGTACCGCAGCATATGAGTTTGGATCAGGATCTTACGGGAAGGGAAAACTTAGTTTTGCAGGCAAGGCTGCATCATTTGAAGAATAAAGCTGCTATGGAACAGCGAATCAATGAAATTTTAGAATTTGTGGAACTTACAGATAGGGCTGATGACAAATCCAGAAGGTACTCAGGAGGAATGAAGCGGCGCTTGATGATTGGCATGGCACTTTTGCATAAACCTAAAATGTTATTTTTAGATGAACCAACTGTTGGATTAGACCCACAAGTACGGCGTAAGATGTGGGATTTGATCCGTAAAATGAATGAAGCTGGAATGACAGTGCTTTTAACTACTCATTATATAGAAGAAGCAGATCAGTTATGCAGGCGTGTTGCAATTATGAATAGAGGTCGTATTATAGCTGTTGATACACCGCAGAAGCTGAAAGAAAAAGTTGGCAGGGTTGTTGTTGAACATATGGAAGCAGACGGCATGATTAATAATTTTTTTGATAATCGTGAGCAGGCTGCATCTTATGTGGCAGGATTAGACTCTAATGCAACTGTGCGCGAAGCAAATTTAGAAGATGTTTTTATTGAATTAACGGGGAGGCGAGTAAATGATTAGTAATTTTTGCTATGACGTCTATACCGTTTTTTGGCGTGATTGGGTGGTTTTTAAGAAAATATTTTTTAAATTCTTATGTTCGCGCATGATTACGCCTTTTTTGTATATTTTCGCATTTGGGATCGGGTTGGGGAGAAATGTTTCTGTTGATGGTGGGAGTTATTTGAGTTTTCTCATTCCAGGTATGATCGCGCTTAATTCGATGAATATTTCTTTTAATACTATTGCTGCGCCTCTTAATATGTCACGTATTTATCATCATACTCTGGAAACATATTTGATTTCGCCAATTTCAGGAGCTGCATTCGTTTTTGGTAAGGTTTTATCAGGTACAGTGCGTGGACTGATTTCTTCTGTAATTATAGTGCTTATTGCGGAATTATTAGGGGTACATTTATATTTGGGCGGCTGGTTTGTTCCAGTGCTGGTCCTTAACTGTTTTGTGTTTGCAGCACTGGCAGTAGTGGCGGCAATGACTATTGACAGCCATGAAGAGATGAGTAGTTTTAGCACGTATGTTTTAGTGCCGATGTCTTTTTTATGTGGGACATTTTTCAAAGCTGACAGTTTTCCAGAAATAATAAAGTGGTTTTTAAGTATTTTACCGTTGACTCCTGCTAGTAGTGCATTAAGAGCAGCGGCAAATAAAATGCCTGTAGAATGGCATTGGCCGGTTATTATGGCGATATATTTTCTCATATTTTTTAGTTATGCCTGTCATTTGCTGAAAATGAAAAAAGAGGAATAGAGTGATGTTTTTTAAATATTTAGTGTTGAATATATTATAGTTTTTATTGCAAATGTTAATCTAACGTGATATAATTCCAATCAGTAATAAAACTTAATAAGCGGAAATCTAGGTGTGAATACTTAATAGAAAAATTGGTTGGAAGCCAATACGGTCACGCCGCTGTAATGTCGAGCAAACCTCAATGATTGCCACTGGGAAACTGGGAAGGCGGGGTAAGCAATGAAGCAGAGTCAGAAGAACTGCCTAGATTTTTCTACTGTAATCCAGCGAGTGACAGGAACAGGTAGTATGAAGTAGGTATAACCTTTCTGTTTTGCGGAAAGGTTTTTATTTTTAATAAAATGTAAAATTTTAATTCGTTTAGTAAGTTAGCATTGGCAAACTCAATCAAATTTGGTATTATTAATAATATAAAAATTTTAGGAGGCATTTTTGATGGAATCAATTAAGGAAGCTGTTGAGTATTTTCATAAAGGCGGGCTGGTAATGTGGCCACTGTTATTGTGTTCAATAATAGTTGTTACTATAGCTATAGAGCGGTATTTGTATTATAAAACTGCTGATTCTGGTTCGTTATTTACGCAGGAATTTTGTACTTTAATCAGTAAAGGTGATTTAGTAGGTGCTGAACAATTGGCGTCAGCGTCTGCTGGTGAGTGCGCACGTATTATTCGTGAGACTATGGTTTTGTCTGGCGACTGTACAAGGCACTCTGCCTATATGGAATCTCAAGCTGGGCTTGTTATAGCTAAATTGCGTAACCGCCTGCATTATCTTGGTGTTATCGTTACAATGTCTCCTTTACTTGGATTATTAGGTACTATTATTGGTATGATTGGTTCTTTCAGTATTTTTAATCTGCAGGAAGGACAACCAATGGCAATTACGGGTGGCATTGGTGAAGCCTTAATTGCAACTGCCAGCGGTTTATGTGTGGCCATTTTAGCATTATGTGTGCATTCTTATTTTGCGCAGCGTCTGGATACTTCCATAACTAATATGGAACAATGCTTTTCGGCTTTGCTGGAGGCTGAAAGCAGAGGTGACATCTAATGAAACTGCGTGATAGCAGAAGCCTTAAACAACCTGAGCTAATGATAATACCAATGATCGATATTATGTTTTTTCTGCTGGTGTTTTTTATGCTTAGTACGATGTATATGGTTGATTTAAAAACAATTCCTATAAAGTTGCCTAAAGCGGAATTTTCGGCAGTTGACACTCAGACAACCTTTGCCGTTTCTGTAAAAAAGGACGGTAGCATTTGGCTTGGTGATAAACAGACTGACATTGCCAGTTTAACTATGCAGGCAAAAATGGAACAGAAAAACAATCCGCGTTTTTCAATCGTTATTAGGGCAGACAAAGATGCAGATTATGGTAAAGTCATAACTTTGCTGGATAGATTAAAAGGTGCAGGAGTTCAAAGGTTTGGTTTAGCAACGGATGTAGGAGCTGGTGAATGATGGATGACTCTAAAAAGAGGTTCCAAATAGGTTTTATTGGCTCATTAGGATTTCATTTATTTGTATTTCTTGTTTTGGCGTTTGCCGGTCTATTCACTGCTAATAATGTTGATGATAAGATCGTCGAAATAGCAGTTTTTGGCGGTGGCGGAGGAGGCGGAGGAGGCGGCGGCAGCGGTATGAAGCCAGCCGATGCTACAGAAGCAGATTTGGCAGCAGCGAAAACGAATGCCTTGCAAAATAAACAGCATAGTGCTTCGCAGCCACAACAGCAGATAAAAAAATCCGGCCAAATAAATACTGACGATATAATTGAAAAAACTAATCGTCAGGAGCAAGTGTATCAACAACAGCAGAATAATCAAGTCAATGAAAATGTATCTGAGGAATTACAGACCCAAAGTAAAAATATTGCCGGTGCTGATGTGAAAGAAAATACTGGCAGTGGTGGTGGTTATGGTACTGGCCAAGGAAGTGGATATGGAAGCGGCAGTGGTTCTGGCAGTGGAACTGGAACAGGCGGCGGACATGGTGCTGGAGTGGGTACTGGTATAGGTGACGGAACAGGTTCTGGAATGGGTACTGGAGAGGGTGGCGGCTATGCTGGCGGTGATCCTTCGGCAAACCCTGCTATTCCTCCGCGTTTGTTAAAAAGTCGTCAACCTAGCTATCCAAGCAGCGCCAGAAGTGCCAGCATTGAAGGAACGACGACAGTGCGCATTTTGGTAGGCTACGATGGTGAAGTTGAATCTGTCATTGTCGCAGAATCTTCTGGTAATGCTGCTTTAGATGCTGCTGCTGTTGATGCATGCTATGGCTGGCGTTTTAGCGGTGCTAAAAATGGTGTTGGACAAAAAATACGTTGCTATACATATGTTCCTATTACTTTTAGGCTAAGATCAATTTAAAACTTAATAAGAATCTCCATTGGTTTTTTCTGAATTTTATGCTATAATGATACGGTAATTTGATATTATTAGGTGCCCGTGAGGGCGTAAATGGCAAGATCGGTGTAAATCCGACACGGTCCCGCCACTGTAATAACGCTGAGGCGTTTAAGTCAGGTGCCTGCCTATGTGTGAAAGCTGTATCCACGAGTGATGGAGATGGCAAGAGAGCTGTGTCTTTTAAGGATAAGTATGCGCTTGTATCTTTGTGACTTCTGTCGGAAACGGCAGGAGTCTTTTCTAATTATTAGTAAAAAATACTAGGTGGCAGAATGTCTTTAGCAAGATGTTTGTTCAGGAAGAGGTTGACGCATGGAAGAATATCAGATTTCTCAAGGGAAACGTTTGCGTTGTGGTTATACAACTGGAAGTTGTGCGACTGCAGCCTCCAAGGCTGCTGCAATGATGCTTCTGACAGGTAAACGTGTTGATTTTGTTCAGATAGATACCCCAAAAGGTATTATACTTAATTTGGAACCAGAAGATGCTGTTATTACTGAAATGAGCGTAACATGCGCTATTCGTAAGGACAGTGGCGATGATCCTGATGATACGAATGGGATATTGATTTATGCTACTGTAGAAAAAACAGCAGAAAAGGGGATAAATTTATTAGGCGGTATTGGCATTGGCTATGTAACTAAACCAGGATTGGCCTGTAATGTTGATGGACCTGCCATTAATCCGACACCTCGGAAAATGATTGTTTACGAACTTGAAAAAGTAATGAAGTCTGCAGGATATGAACAAGGGTTAAAAGTTACTATTTCAGCTCCTGAAGGCGTTGAAATTGCCAAGAACACTTTCAATCCACGTTTAGGTATTTTAGGTGGCATTTCTATTTTAGGAACCAGTGGAATTGTTGAACCAATGAGTGAAAAAGCTTTGATAGAAACAATGTATGTGGAAATTGATACACAGGCAGCGTCTGGAAATAAAAATTTGCTGGTGTTTTTTGGCAATTATGGAGAAGACTTTACTCGTGATGTACTGGGACTTAATATTGATGATGCCGTGACCTGCAGTAATTTTGTTGGGGAACTTTTAGATTATGCGGTTTATAAGGGTTTTGAGACCTTGCTGTTAATAGGCCATTCAGGAAAGCTGGTAAAACTAGGGCAAGGTGTGATGAATACCCATTCAAAATATGCTGATTGCCGCACAGAGTTAATGGCTCTTTTGGCACTGCTTACCGGTGCTAAAGTGGAAGTTGGTAAAGAAATTATCGATTGTCCGACTACAGATGAAGTAGTGAAGATTTTGCAGCGTGAAGGTATTTTTGAAGAAGTAATAAGTGGTGTTACTGAACGTATTGATTTTTACATGCAGCATCGCGTGCATGGTAAAATAAAAACGGCAGCACTGATGTTTTCTAACGTATATGGTATTTTAGGAAAAACAGCAGCTGCTGACGAACTAATTAAATTACATTTAAAGGACAAACAGGAAGGATGAAAAACATGAGAGGTAAATTGTACAGTGTAGGTATCGGACCGGGGGACCCGGAATTATTGACTTTAAAAGCAGTGCGTCTGCTCAAAGAATGTGACGTTGTTGCTTTGCCTAAAGGTGATACCGATGTCATGACTGCTAAAAATATTGTCAATCAGGTAGTTGATCTTGATAAAAAAGAACAGCTTATTATTTATATGCCGATGACAAAAGATATGGCAGTAATGGATAAAGCTCATCAGGAGGGCGCCGATGCTGTAATAAAATTGCTTGATGAAGGCAAAAATGTTGTTTTCATTACTCTTGGTTGTCCTACAGTATACGCAACCTGCATTTATGTGCATAAGCTTGTTTTAAAAGCTGGCTATGATGCCGAATTGGTTGCAGGTGTAACTTCTATTTGTGCTGTCGCGGCAAAGCTGAATGTGTCTTTATGTGAAAGGGCAGAACCGCTTATTGTGCTGCCTGGCAGTTATAAAGAAGCATCTAAATTTCTTGATGGACCTGGTAATAAGGTATTAATGAAATCTGCCAGTGAAATTGCCAGAGTACGTGACGAATTAAAAGAACGCGGGTTGATTAAGAATGCAGCCATGGTTGAACGCTGTGGTTTACCGGGAGAAAAAGTGTACCGTGATCTTAATGAGATTGATCCTAACAGCAGCTATTTTTCTGTAATCTTGGTTAAAGAAAAGGAGTTTGACAAATAATGATTTATTTTATTGGTGCAGGGCCTGGTGCCGCTGATTTAATTACTGTTAAAGGTAAAGAACTTTTGGAAAAGGCTGATCTTATTATTTATGCCGGTTCATTGGTTAATCCGGAGCTTTTGAACTATGCAAAACCGGAATGCATTATTATGGACAGTGCTAAAATGACTTTGGAAGAGGTCATTGCAGCTATGGTTCCGGCAGCACAGGCCGGTAAATTGGTTGTGCGTTTGCATACTGGTGACCCAAGTGTTTATGGTGCTCATCGTGAACAGATAGATCTTTTGCGCAGTTATAATCTTGATTTTGAAATTGTTCCGGGTGTAAGTTCTTTCTGTGCGGCGGCTGCCTGTTTAGATGCAGAGTATACTTTGCCTAATGTTAGTCAATCTGTTATTATTACCCGTATGGAAGGACGTACACCGGTACCTAATAAGCAAAAAATCGCTGATTATGCAGCTCATAAAGCAACAATGGTTATTTTTCTTTCCAGCGGTATGTTAGAAAAATTGCAGAAGGAAGTGATTGCAGGCGGCTACACTGCTGATACTCCGGCTGCTATTGTTTATAAAGCCTCATGGCCTGATGAGAAAGTATGCCGTTGCACAGTAGGAACTTTGGCAGAAACTGCGAAAGAACATAATATTACTAAAACAGCTTTGATTACAGTAGGAAACTTTTTAGGCAATATTTATGACCGCAGCGAACTCTATAATCCTACTTTTGCACATGGATATCGTGCTGCTGATCCCAGCAAATTGGATTTAAAGCCAGAGGTAAAATAAAATGAAGGCTGTAGTATACTCCTTTACCAGACGTGGAGCAATGCTAAGTATAAATATTGGTGAAGCACTGCAAAAGTTTGATTTTGAAGTGCGATGTTTAACTATGCCAAAATTTGCTGAAGAAAAAATATTTTTGGAAGCGATGGACGATCATAATAAAGCTTGTGTATATGATTGTAGCCCTGTTGATTGGATGTGTGATTTTAGCTGTGGGAATTGCGCTTGAGGTAAAGGCTAATG
>ENA-UEOI01001480-UEOI01001480.1-human-gut-metagenome-genome-assembly--contig:-NODE-1480-length-20053-cov-3.532038_pt1 | contig 20053 bp, 20 predicted proteins | sample MGYA00242883_ERZ507882 | MGnify/ENA primary metagenome ERZ507882 (study PRJEB26167, sample SAMN06115502) | human gut metagenome | host: Homo sapiens | place: China:Chongqing | collected 2015-07-29...
GGGGGGCTTCTTCATCTCGACCACGCCGCCCAGATACTTCTCCAGCTTAGCGATCTCACCCAGGTGCTTCATGACTTCCTTCTTGGGCAGCATGTCAAAGGTGCCGTCCTCCTGCATCTTCTTGAGCTGGTTCAGACGCTCCACGCGGCCGCGCATGGTCTTGAAGTTGGTGAGCATGCCGCCCAGCCAGCGGGCGTTGACATAGTACATGCCGACGCGCTCGGCCTCTTCCTTGATGGCCTCCTGAGCCTGCTTCTTGGTGCCGACGAACAGCAGGGTCTGGCCGGACTCGCCCAGGGAGCGGACGAAGCTGTAGGCCTCCTCCAGCTTCTTCACGGTCTTCTGCAGGTCGATGATATAGATGCCGTTGCGCTCGGTGTAGATATAGGTGGCCATCTTGGGGTTCCAGCGGCGGGTCTGGTGACCGAAGTGGACGCCCGCCTCGAGAAGCTGCTTCATAGATACGACTGCCATAGTAAAAATTCCTCCTTTATTTGTTGATTCCTCCACCCGGTTCATCCGAAGCCGGCCAACCTCCCATTTGGAAAGCACCTGGCCCACCGTCCGCGGGTGTGCGTAATCACATGCTTTGGTATAATATCACATCGTTCCCCGTTTTGCAAGGTTTTTTTCATTCCCGCGCAAAAAAGGGCCCGGATAGCTCCGGGCCCCTTCATAAAGTATATACTCAGTCCTTCCTCCAGTAATAGTTGACCTCGTTCCAGTAGGTTTCATTTTGAAAATGCCAAGGGCCGAAATCAAACTGGATTAGAGTGCCGGTCCGGTCCTCCCCTTCGTAGATTCGGCTGTTATCCCCTGTAAAGACCAGATTCTGTATTTCCGCCACATCGATGGGGGATTCCAGTTCGAAACGGACATGATCCGCCCGGAAAAAGGTTCGTCCTGCATCATCGTGAAATACGTCCTGAACCCCTCCCACCTTCTAAAACCGGGTTTGAATCTTGCTTCCGTCTGACATCAGGACGTACATCTGCCAAGGGCCATCCTGACCGAAGGCCGCGTCATAGGCCGCCCCGTCCGGGATCACCAGATCCATGCTGACGCTGATAGGCGAGATGGTCAGGTTCTCTGCCACCGCCAGAGTCACGCCGTTCAGATTCACACCGCACCGGCCCTGGAAGTCGTAATGGGTACCCATGCCAACCAGGGGGACGATCAGATCGATGTCCATACCATCCAGCACGGTGACCCATTCCCCCTGATACTGCATACACAGGGACTGGATCCCGGAAAACAGACAGTATGCGGCATCCTTTGGCATCGGATCTATATGCCCACGAATGATAAACTCCATTTTGTTGTCTGTGGGGTCGCTGTCCTCCACATAGTCTATTGCATACCCCGCCTCGCTGGAGCCGATAAAGCTGGTGCAACTCTCGTCCCTATAGGCTCCGAAGCCGATTCCCCTGCCGTCCGGCCCGCCCCAGAGGACGGCGCGGTTGAAGCCCTCCTCCACCTGGTCGGGCTCGGGCAGTACCGTCCCCTCCGGCGCGGCAAACTCCACCAGGATATAGAACTGTTCCTGATCCGCCGCCGCCTCCTTCACGGTGACGGTGGCCCCGGAGCCGTTCTTGTCCTCGAACACCTGGTTCATCTGTACAACCCCCAGGTTTTTTGCCTGTTCCTCGCTGGTGATGCCGAACAGCTCCCGGAAGGCTGGGGACACCCCGGCAAGTGAGACGGCCCCCACCGCTCCTGTCAGGAGTGAAGCGGCAGCTACGATGGCCACCAACCCGCGATAGGGGAAGCGTGGGCGCTTCTCTTCCTGCCCGCTCCTCCGCTCCAGCAGGCGGCAGGTCAGCGCCTCCTTTTCCTCCGCCGAGAAGTTCAGCCGCTCCAACTCATCCCGATAGCCTGCCATAGCCCAATCCCTCCAATATATGCTTTAATTTCATCCGGGCCCGGCTCATCCGGGTCCGCACCGCATCGGCCCGCAGGCCCAGGATCTCCCCTATCTCGTTGGTATCATATCCTAAATAATAGTAGAGCACCAGCACCTCCCGGTACTTGGCAGGCAGACGCTGCACCTCTTCCAGCACGCCGCCCTCCTCCGGCTGAAACGCCGCAGGCTCGGCCACGGCATCCAGGCCCACAGTGCGGGTGCGCCAGGGACTCCGGCGGACGTTTTTGCAGGCGTTGACCGTCACCCGCACCATCCAGGCCTGTTCGTGCTTCTCATTTTCAAAGGCACCTGGATATTCCAGCCGCTTAAGCAGCACCTCCTGGCATACGTCCTGGGCGTCGGGCACAGAATTCAGGATGGAATAGGCCAGCCTCAAGAGCCGGTCGGAGTAGATCTCCACCAGCCGGGCGGCCAGCGTCTCCTCCGCATGCTCCGCCATGAATCTCCCTCCTTTTTCTCCGTTTGGAACGCGTTCACCTGATATACACCTCACGGCTCCCAAACGTGACACCCTCCGGCAAAAAAATGCCCCGGTTTTCACCGGGGCGGCGGAACGTATCTCTTTTTTAATTATCATTCAACTGCGCACTCATGGCCTGGTCGAAGTGCTGGTTGATCTGCTTGGTAAACTCCACGGCGGCGTTGTACCCCATCTTCTTGTGGCGGTTATTCATGGCCGCCACCTCGATGATCACCGCCAGATTTCGGCCAGGCCGCACCGGCACGGTGAGAGAGGGCACCTGCACGTCCAGAATCGTGGTGTAGAGGTTCTCCAGGCCCAGGCGGTCGTACATGGCCCCGTCCTTCCACTGCTCCAGGTTGATGACCATATCGATCTCGGCCTCGTCCTTGACGGCGCTCATACCGAACAGGCGGCACACGTCGATGACGCCGATGCCCCGCAGCTCGATATAGTGGCGGATCAGCTCCGGCGCAGTGCCCACCAGCCGGTCGGTGACGTTGCGCTTGATCTCCACTGCGTCGTCCGCGATCAGCCGGTGGCCGCGCTTGACCAGCTCAATGGCGGTCTCGCTCTTGCCCACGCCGGACTCGCCCAGCAGCAGCACGCCCTCGCCGTACACTTCCACCAGCACGCCGTGGCGGGTGATGCGGGGCGCCAGATAGGACTTCAGCGCCGCAATGATGTTGCTCATGAGCACGCTGGTGGTGTCCGGGCTGCGGAGGATGGTTCGGTCATACTTCTCGGCCATCTCCATACACTCGGGGAAGGGCTCAATCTCCCGGGAAATAATCAGGGCCGGAATGTCCTGGGAGAGCAGCAGTTCGAAGCTCTCCCGCCGCTCCTCGGAGGTCAGCCCCTCCAGATAGGTGGTCTCAACGCGGCCGATCACCTGGAGCCGCTTGGCGTCAAAGTAGTCGAAAAATCCGGTGAGCTGCAGGCCCGGCCGGTTCACGTCCTCCGTCCGGATCGACACATCCTCGTACCCCGCCCCGCCCCTCAGGACCTCCAGGCGAAATTCCTGAATCAGTTTTCCCAGCTTTACGCTATAAAGGCTCTCCATTGGCGCTGCCCCCTTGCGGTATTATTAGTTATAGTATACCATTCTCCCCTGCTCCTTTGCAACACACTTTGGAAGAAAGGGATTTTTTGAAAAAAATGCTTGCAATTTTCGAAAAGCTCTGTTATTATATCATTCGATGCTTTATCAAGCTATCCTGACGAGCGAGGAGGTATAAGCGAATGGCCAAATGTGAATTTTGCGATAAGGGCGTTGTGTTCGGCATCCGGGTGTCCCACTCTCACCGCCGCTCTAACCGCCCCTGGAAGCCCAATGTGAAGCGCGTCAAGGCGATCGTGAACGGCACGCCCAAGCACGTGTACGTCTGCACCCGCTGCCTCCGTTCGGGTAAGGTCACCCGCGCTGTGTAAGTTTGTAAAAAAGGGACCAGCCTTTGGCTGGTCCCTTTTTTCTTTGGAACGATTGCGCCTGTCCCCACATAGCATGGGGACAGAATGGAGGCGTATTCCATGGCTGATGCTCTGTGCCGCCTGCCCCGGGTCCTGCTGGATGGCCGCCCTGCCGCCCGTGCACTGCTCTGTGGCAGCAACGCCCACCCCGGCCTGCGGGGCGAGGCGCTGTTTTATCCCTACCAGGACGGAACCCTATTGCTGATACGCGCCCTGGGGCTGCCCGGGGACGGCTTTTATGCCTGCCACATTCACGCGCTCGGCGACTGCTGCACCGGGGGCGACGTGGCCTTTCACTGCGCCGGTCCCCACTACGATCCGGAAGGCCGCGAGCACCCGAACCACGCGGGAGATCTCCCCGTCCTGCTCTCCAGCGGCGGCCGGGCGCTCTCCCTCGTGTATACCGGCCGGTTTCAGCCCGGGCAGGTGCTGGGCCGGTCGGTGGTACTCCACGCTCTGCCCGATGACTACCGCAGTCAGCCCACCGGCGCCGCCGGGGGCCGCATTGCCTGCGGCGTCATCTCCCCTGTGGCCTGAGCCGGGCCCGCATGGCTTGTCATGCGGGCCCGGCTTTCTGCTCTCTATTATCTATTGTATCTTGTTTTGCTATCCCACGGTCACCACCCGCACCACGGCGTCCCCGCCCAGTGCGCCGCTGTAGTACACGGTCAGCTCCGCTCCGTAGGATTTGGCGGCCGAGAGGGTCGTCCAGCGCCCGGTTTCTTGGTTGTAAACCTCTACCCCGTCGCTGACGGGCACCCGAAGGCCTTCCACCACCACGGCCTCCTCTCCGTGAAAATCACCCAGGCTCACATCGGCCTTCTTCAGGCTCACAACCTCCACGGCCTTTCCCTCGGACGACACCGCGATGCCACCCATGGTTCCGCTCCTGACCGTCTTTCCCGTGATATATGCCTGGCTGGCTCCGCTGCTGTTCTCCACGGAGACGGTTCGGTTGGTATAGGTCATGCTGCCGCTGCCCCCAGTCTGCTCCCCGGCGGTCAGCAGACCGTAGGTAAATGCGTTCCCGGTCACATCGTCCAGCAGGAGGAGGCAGACCTTCCCGTTTTCGTCTGTGGCGTAAAAGTCGATTTGGGAGGCGGGTACGGTATCCGTCAGAATATCCTCCAGGGCAATTTCCGCCACCACGCTGGAGCCGGCCCGCTCGTAGAGCTTCACATCCTCCGACAGCGGAAGGCTCCCCAGGGTGCCGTCCGACGGATCCAGGGCATACTGGCTCCCACCGGACACCGGATAGACCGACAGGGCCCCGATCCCGGTGGAGCTGACCCGAACCAGCTCACCCACACCGGCGCCGTGGACGCTGAGCTCACCCGCCGCAGTCAGCCCGCAGGTCAGCTCCACCCCGTCCTCCTGAAGCACGCCGTAGAGCTCCGCCCGCTTCTCCGAGGGGGCGCAGGCAGAGATCACCTCTCCCGCCCCGTTCAGGGTGACGGTAATCCGGTCGCCCACCGCGAAGGCGGACAGCCCGGCCGCCGCCCCGTCCGCCACCTCCAGCTCCACGCCCAGCAGCGTGATGGAGGCGGGCGACGCGGCGTTGGGGCTGGCATTCTCATAATAGCCGGTCAGCATGACCCCCTCATAGGCCGCCGCCTCGGAGGCCACGACCAGATCGAGCGCCCCGGAGTCCGTATAATACAGCGTCACCTGCTCCCGGCCCTCCATCTCATACCAGCAGTCGCCGTAGGTGCTGACCGCGCCGTCCAGCAGCACCCTGGTTCCGCTGGAGATGGCATACGTTCCCCCTCCGGCGGCGGTGATGCCGTCCGCCGCCACCTCCGCCGGGCGGAGGGTGCGATGGGACGAGTCGTCCGGCAGGAAGCCCACCGCCTTTCCCGCCTCGTCCAACAGCAGCGCGCCTTTCCGCCCCACCAGGCGATCCGGCACCGCCTCCGCAGGCTCATACCAGCTAATCGTCTGATTGGCATAGACCTCCACCGTGCCCAGGGTGCCGTCCGCCGCCTCGGCGTTATTGTCCAGCAGCACCGCGCCGGTTACCTTGGAGGCGCAGAGGTTGTCGATGTAATCCTGTCCGTCCCGGTCTGTCTGCCGCAGCACGCGATAGAGCAGCAGGGCCGCGTCTCCCCGGGTCAGGCCGGCTCCGCCGTCTGCGGGCAGGCCGTCCAGAAGCCCCAGTGCCCCGGCCTTATTCAGATAGTCCTCCGGCCAGAAGGGGCCGATCTCCTCCGCCGTATAGCCCAGCAAACGGAGAACCACGGTTACCGCCTGTCCCACCGTCACCGGGTCGTCCGGGCCAAAGCGGCCATCGCCATAGCCGGAGACCAGCCCCTCCTCACAGGCCAGATTGATATAGGGGGCAGCCCAGCCGCCGCCCGGCACGTCGGAAAACCGGGTGCGGTAGGCGCTCCCCCGCGCCTGATCCCCGTGTCCCTCCGTTAGAATGGCCAGCTTGCAGAACTGGGCGCGGGTCAGCGCGTCGTCCGGGTGGTAGCTCCCGTCGGAGTACCCGGAGACAATACCCAGGTCGGACAGCTCTTCTCCGCTCACATCCGAAAAGGCCAGGGCGGGCGCCGCCGTGATCAGCCCCAGGCACAGCCCCGCCGCCAGCAGCAGCGCCAGAATACGTTGTTTCATCTGTGTTTCTCCTCTCGATTAGTCGGCGCGCAGGGCGTCCACAGGCTGCAAACCGGACGCCTTGGCCGCCGGGTAGATGCCGAACACGATTCCGATGGCGACAGAGAAGGCGAAGGCGCCCGCCGTCACCAGCGCGTCGGGATACAGGATCAGATCATACATGGCCTTCCCAAAATGAGCGACAGCAGGTAGCCCAGGGCGATGCCGATGAGGCCGCCCAGAGCACTCAGGATAGCGGCCTCCACCAGGAATTGCCCCACGATCTCCCGCCGGGGCGCGCCGATGGACTTCTTGATGCCGATTTCCCGGGTCCGCTCCGTGACGGTGACCAGCATGATGTTCATGATACCGATTCCGCCCACCAGCAGGGCGATGCCCGCGATGCCGCCCAGTACCACGCTCATGGAGGTCATCTCCTCCGTGCTCTCGCTCATGGCGGAGTTGCCGTTCTCCAGCTCATACTCCCCCACGCTCGTGTCGATGGTCTCCCCCAGGAAACGCTCCAGCTTCGCCATCACCGCGTCCATATGGTCGGACTGATCCACCTTGACGGCAAAGCGGGTGAGCTGGGCGGTGCCCAGTATGGCCCGGTCCAGGGAGTAGGGAATCACCGCCATGTCGTCCATGGAGCCCTCCTCGCCCCCGTCCTTCTGGTAGTAGATCCCCACCACGGTGAAGGGCTCACCGCCGAAGTAGACGGTCTCCCCGATGGGATCCGCATATTGAAACAGGCTGTCCGCCACGTAGGAGCCGAGCACGCACACCCGGCTGCGCCGGTCGACGTCAAAGGCGCTGATGTCCCGCCCCTCCTTCAGGGTGTAGTTCCCGCAGACGGAGAACTGGTCGCTGCCCAGGTAGAGCGTCCCGCTGTCCAGCGTGGTGGTGCGGTATTTCATGGGCAGGCTTGTGGACAGATCGGGGCTCACCCCCAGCACCATATCGCCCAGCTCTCCATTCCCATAGTCATAGAGGGCGTCCATCACATCCACAGACCGGCTGGCGTCGTACCAGTTCACCGTGACGTTGACCTTGTTGACGCCCAGCTTCTCATAGTAGGCGGTGATGTCCGCGTTGTAGCCGGACACCAGCGCCACCAGCACCAGCACGGCGGTCACGCCGATGATGATGCCCAGCATCGTGAGGAAGGAGCGCCCCTTTTTCTCCCGGATGGAGTCCAGGGCCATGCGCAGCGCGTTCATGGCGCCACCCGCGCCGGCGGGGCGCTCCAGTCCACCAGCACGCCGTCCCACAGGCTGTCGTGGACGATTCTCCCATCCTTCACCCGCACGGTGCGGTCGGCCTGGGCGGCGATGCCGTTGTCGTGGGTGATCAGGATCACGGTGGTTCCCTCGGCGTTCATCTGACGCATGAGGCCCAGTACCTGTTCGCCGGTTCTGGAGTCCAGCGCCCCGGTGGGCTCGTCGGCCATGAGGATGGGCGAGCGGGCGGCGATGGCCCGGGCGATGGCCACCCGCTGCTGCTGGCCGCCGGAGAGCTGGGCCGGCCGGTTGTCCGCCTTGGCGGCGATCTCCACCTTTTCCAGCGCCTCCATGGCCCGCGCCCGCCGCTCCGCCAGCGGGCCCCGCTGGTAGAGCATGGGCAGCGCCACATTCTGCCAGACGTTCAGGGACGGGATGAGGTTATAGCCCTGAAAAATGAACGCAATCTGCCGGGAGCGGATCTGGGACAGCTCCCTCTGGGTGCGCTCCCGGATCGGGGTGCCGTCCAGGAGATACTCCCCCCGGGTGGGCACGTCCAGGCAGCCCAGTATGTTCATCATCGTGGACTTGCCGGAGCCGGAGGTGCCGATGATGGCCACAAACTCCCCCTGGTCTATGCTCAGCGTAACCCCATCCAGCGCGTTGACCTGGTTTTCCTGCCCCTCGGCGTAAATTTTATAGACGTCCTTCAATTGAATCAGGCTCATACAGAATCCCCCTTCTCAGCCCATAGGGCCGCCGCCGGGCATCCCGCCGCCCATGCCGCCAGGCATTCCGCCGCCGAAATCCGGCATTTCCCCGCCGCCCGGGAAGCCGGATTGCTCCTCACTCTGGCCCTGGCTGGTGGTATCCCCGCCGCTCGGGGCCGTCTGCTGATAGCGGGTGAACACCTCCACCCCCTCCTCCACGCCGGAGAGGATGCGCACATACCGGCTGTTGGACACCCCGGTTTCCACCGGCACGGCATAGAACCCGTCGGGCACCACGCCGTCCTCCAGCTCCACCGCGTTGTCCGGCGCCGCGTCCGCCTTGACGAAGAGGCAGGTTCCCTGGCTGGTGCTCTTGAGGGCCGCGATGGGGGCCAGCACCCCCTCGGACTCGTCGCCCACGGTGATGGAATAGGAGACGTTGACGCCGGCGGAGAGAGCGCCCCCACTGGGAATGGTGATGGTGATGGGGAAATAGGCCACGCCGTTGGAGTTGGTGGCCTCATAGCTGATCTCCGTGACGGTGCCGGTGTAATGGGTGTCGCTCTCCGCCCCCGACTGGGTAATGTCCACCTCCATACCCATGGCAATGCCGTCGATGTCCAGCTCGTCAATGTTGGCGGTGATGGTCATGGAGTCCAGGTTGTAGAGCACCACTGCGGTCTGCCCCGCCTCCCGGGGGCTCTCCCCTTCCCGGACATTGACCATGATGATCTTCCCCGCCAGCTCGGCGGTCACCGCATAGTCGGAGCGCTTTTCCTCCGCCTCCGCGCTCTTCTCCTGGAGCTGGACAATCTTTTCCTGAGTCTGGGTGATCTGCTTGTTCACCGACTCCACCTGCTTCTGGTAGTCGGCCCCGTCGAGCTGGACGAGGACGGCCCCGGCGCTCACCTGCTCATAGTCCACCGCCCCGATGCCGGTCACCTCGCCGCCCACCTCGGCGGTGAGATCCTGGCTGCGGCGGTACTCCAGCTCCCCATCCACCGACGGATAGAGCTTTTCGCCCGAGTCCGCCACCAGATAGCCGGCGCCCGTCATTCCCTCGGTGAAGGCGCCCGGATTGTCCAGGGTGACGGTGACGGCAAAGCAGTGGGTGCCCTCCGCCGTCACCCGGTCCACCATCTGAATGTCGGTGACGGTCCCCTCCTGGTTGAGCATGAGGCTGGCCACGGACACCCCGGCCTTCATGCCTACGTAGACCTGATCCTCATAGGCGTAGCTGAAATACTGGGTCAGGCACATCTGGCTGTCGTCCACAAGGGTGGCCAGCTTGGTCCCGGCGGCCATATTGTCCCCCATGTCCACGGCCACATCGGTGATCCGGCCGGCAAAGGGGGCCTTCACAGTGAGGGCGGCGATCTCCTCCTGGAGCTGGGCGAGCTGCTCCTGGTAATCGTCCAGCTGGTTTTCCTGCTCGGTGATCTGATCCTGATACTCCTCAATCTGGTCGTCCAGCTCTGAATCGTCCTGGGTGTAGAGCAGCTCGCCCACCTCCACCGTGTCGCCGGCGGAGACGTATACGCCGGTGATCTCCGCCTCCGAGGCGGTGGTGTACGTAACGCTGTCCGCCGGCATGGTGGTTCCGGTGCCGGAGAGCGTTGTGGACAGGCTGCCATAGGTGGTCTGCTCCGTCAGGGGCGTCTGCTCCTCCCCGCTGAAAAACAGGGCCTTCCCCCCGAGGGCGGCGCCGGCCGCCAGGGCCAGAACCAGCAGCAGCGCCGCCCCGCGCCTGACCGTCAGCCGCCGGCCGGGCTTCCGCTCGGGCGGCGCGCTCCCCTCCGCTTTCTTCCGCAATGCCGTCAACTGCATGCAATCGTCCTCCCCTTCTGTTCCGGTTTCGGAGGCCAGTATAGGGGGAGAAACTGAAATTACTCTGAAAAAGGGCCGCGTGAGATTGTTAACACTCTGTAAATCCTTTCGTCTGCCGCCCCGCCTATAATACATTTCAGACAGATTTCAGTTCTCTCCCTTATAATGGAGAAAAACGCAGGAAAGGACAGAAGGTATGCGCATCTTGATTGTAGAGGACGAGCGCCGCCTGGCTGAGGCGCTGGGCCAGATCATGGCGGAGCAGCGCTATCAGGCCGACGTGGTGTTTGACGGGGCGGACGGGCTGGACTACGCCCTCACCGGGCAGTACGACGCCATCGTGCTCGATGTGATGCTTCCCAAGGTGGACGGCTTTGAGGTGGCCCGCCGCCTGCGCTGCGCCCACGTCTCCACCCCCATTCTGATGCTCACCGCCCGGGATGAGATCCCGGACAAGATCGCGGGGCTGGATCACGGCGCGGACGACTATATGACCAAGCCCTTCGACATCGGGGAGCTGCTGGCCCGGGTGCGGGCGCTCACCCGGCGGCAGGGCGAGGTGATCGGCGAGCAGCTCGCCGCCGGGGATCTGGTGCTGGACACCCCCACCCGCAGCCTGCGCTGCGGGGAAAAATCCGTCCGGCTGGGCTTCAAGGAGTTTGACGTGCTCCGCCTGCTGCTGGCCGCCCCCCGGGCCGTCATTCCCAAGGAGGACATCATCTCCAAGGTATGGGGCCTGGAGTCGGAGGCGGAGGACAACAACGTGGAGGTCTACATCTCCTTCCTGCGGAAAAAGCTGGCCTATCTGGGTTCCCGGGTGAGCATCGGCACCGTGCGCAAGGTGGGCTATCACCTGGAGGTGCCTGCGGTATGATCAAGCGGCTGCGGCGGAAATTCATCCTGATCAACCTGCTGCTGGTGGGCCTGGTGCTGGCGGTGGTGTTCATCCTCTTTGTGGGGGCGAACGTCCGTCGCCTGGCGGGGCAGAGCGATGCCGCCCTCCGGCTGGCCCTGTCCTGGCAGGAGGGGGAGGGGCCGCCCCGCTTTGAAATCGGCGGCCCGCCGCCGGAGGAGCGCGAGCCGGACGGGGCGCACCGCTTCTCCCTGATCCCGGTTTTTGTGGTCACCGTGAAGGACGGGGCCATTACCGGCCTCAACGACGGCGGCCAGGTGGACGTTTCGGAGGAGACCGCCGCCGAGGCGGTGGAGCAGGCCCAGTCCTCCGGCGCCAGTCAGGGCGTGCTCAGGGAGCTTCGCCTGCGCTTTCTGGTGGAGCGCAGGCCCGACGGCGAGCTCCGCATCGCCTTTGCCGATCTGGGCTGGGAGACTGCCTCCCTGCGCAATTTGTCCCTGCTGTCCCTGCTGGTGTGGGCCCTGGCCATGGTGGGTCTCTTTTTCGTGAGCCTTGTCCTCTCCTCCGTGGCCCTGCGCCCGGCGGAACGGGCGTGGCAGCAGCAGCGCCAGTTTGTGGCCGACGCCTCCCACGAGCTGAAAACCCCCCTCACCGTCATTCTGGCCAATACCGGCCTCGTCCTCTCCCATCCCGAAGACACGGTGGCCGCCCAGTCCAAATGGCTGGAGTACACCCACGACGAGGCGGAGCAGATGAAGGAGCTGGTGGACGATCTGCTCTTTCTGGCCAAGTCGGATGCCGCCCGCCAGCCGGCCGCCCGGGCGGAGACGGCCATGAGCGAGGTGGCGCTGGGCTGTCTGCTCCCCTTCGAGTCGGTGGCCTTTGAGGCGGGCGTGGCGCTGGAGCACCGGATCACCCCCGGCCTGTCCCTGCGCGGAGACGAGGGGCAGCTCCGCCGGCTGGTGATGATCCTCCTGGACAACGCCGTGAAGTACGCCGGGCCGGGCGGCACCGTCACCTTCACCCTGGAGCGACACCAGGAGCGGCTGCGGCTGGCGGTACACAACACCGGCGAGCCCATCCCGCCGGAGCACCTGCCCCACCTCTTCGAGCGTTTCTACCGGGCGGACGCCGCCCGGAACCGGAGCGGGGGCGGCTACGGCCTGGGGCTGGCCATTGCCAGGAGCATTGTGGAGGGCCATCACGGGCGGCTCACCGTCACCAGCACCGCCGCGGCCGGCACCACCTTCACCGCCCTGCTCCCCCGCCGGTGACGGTTTTGCTTGTCAGAACGGCGCGGCTGTTGTAAAATGGGCCTGTTCCAGAAGAAGTTGGAAAGGAGAAACCAATTCATGTCCGTTACTGTAGGAAGCAAGGGCCGCGCCGCGTGCGTGGTCAACGATCAGAACACCGCCGCCGCCGTGGGCAGCGGCCTGCTGCCCGTGTTCGCTACTCCCCAGATGATCGCCCTGATGGAGAACGCCGCCGTCGACGCCACCCAGGCCTCCCTGGAGGAGGGGCAGGGCACCGTGGGCACCCGGCTGGACGTGAGCCACGACTCCGCCACCCCCGTAGGGATGCAGGTATGGGCCGAGGCGGAGGTCACCGCCGTGGACGGCCGCAAGCTCACCTTTGCCGTCACCGCCTACGACGAGGCCGGCCCCATCGGCAAGGGTACCCACGAGCGCTTTATCATTCAGAACGACAAGTTCCTGGCCAAGGCCCAGGGGAAAAAGAAGGGGAATTGATATGTCCATCGAGACGGGCCGGGCCTATCTGCGGGCCAGAGGCTATGAAGACCGGATTCAGGAATTCAGCGTATCCAGCGCCACGGTAGAGCTGGCGGCCCAGGCGGTGGGGTGCGAACCCGCCCGCATCGCCAAAACCCTCTCCTTTGCGGTGGACGGGGGCTGCGTGCTCATCGTCTGCGCCGGAGACGCCAAGATTGACAATACCAAGTTCAAGGCCCAGTTCCACGCCAAGGCCACCATGCTCACCCCGGAGCAGGTGCTGGACTTCACGGGCCACGCCGTGGGCGGCGTGTGCCCTTTCGGCATCGACAACCCCGCTGTGACCACCTACCTGGACGTGTCCCTCCGCCGGTTTGACACGGTCTACCCCGCCGCAGGCAACGCCGCCTCCGCCGTCCGGCTCAGTTGCGGAGAGCTGGACATCCTGTCCAACAGCTCCGGATGGATTGATGTATGTAAAAACTGGAGCTGATTGGACACTCCCGCCCTTCTGTCCAATGACTTTTCCGCCCGCCGGGGGTATACTAGAGCATAAAGGGGGTTTTCTTATGCGGGAATTTTTTCATAATATGAAGCTTAGCTTTCTTCTGGCCGCGGTGCTCTACATCATCCTCGGCCTAATCCTGCTGATCTGGCCCGGCGTCAGCGCCACCGTGTTTTGTTATGCCTTCGGCGGCATCCTGCTTATTTACGGCGTGGTGACCATCGTCAGCTTTTTCCTTCGGGACAGCCGGCAGGGCAGCTTCGTGTTCGAGCTCTTCCTCGGTATCGTCGCTGCGGCCCTGGGCCTGCTGTTCCTGCTCCGCCCGGTCATCGTGGCCTCCGTCCTGCCCGTGATCCTGGGCCTGTTCATCGTGGTGGACGGCCTGGTCAACCTCAAACGGGCGCTGGAGCTGCGCCGGATGCTCTATCTCCGCTGGACCGTGCCCCTGGTGCTTTCCGCCGTATCGGCGGTGTTGGGGCTGGTGATCGTCTTTCAGCCCTTCCTGGCCGCGGAGGCCCTGGTCATGCTCATCGGTGCGGTGCTCATCTATGAGGGGCTGTCCGACCTATGGACTATCTTCCGGGTAAGCCAGTGGACCAAGGAGTACCGCAAGCACCATCCGGTGGATGTCGACCAGATCGATTTTGAATAAACCAATAAAAAGCAACTCCCGGGCGAACGCCCGGGAGTTGCTTTTTATATTGACATTTCACTTTAACGTTTATATAATAATAGACACTAAAATAAAATGTTTGTTGTGTGGTGGTTGTCATGGAAGAACAGGAATTATTATGGTCGTCCTCCCAGCAGGAGTTGGTACGGGGTATCGCCCTGCGGGATGGACAGTACCGCTGCCTCCTCTGCGGAGTCGCCTTCCCCCAGGGGGAGGTCTTTCCCCGCGGGGGCCGCTTCTATGATGCCGAGGCCATGGCAGCCCTCCATCTCCGGGAGGCCCATGGCTCCGTGCTGGAGCATCTGCTCCACCGGAACCCCGGTCTGCTGGGGCTATCCGAGGTTCAGTTGGAGCTGCTCCGCATGCTCGCGGAGGGCTGCACGGATAAGGAAATCGCTGCGCAGAAGAGGGTTTCCCCCTCCACCGTGCGCAATCACCGCTTCAAGCTCCGGGAAAAGGAGCGGCAGGCCCGACTCTTTTTGGCCCTGATGGAGCTACTGCGCACCAGCCGCATCTCCAGCCCGGTGGATACCGGCTTTTGCCACCCCCATCCCACTGCGTCCATGGTTGATGCGCGCTACGCCGTTACTGAGGAGGAGCGGCAGGCCATCCTGGCCGCCTGTTTCGACGAGGCCGGCGCCCTGCGCCAGTGGCCTGCCCGTGAGAAGCGCAAGTTGGTCGTACTCAGCGCCATCGCTGAGCAGTTCACGCCCGGCCGACAGTATACGGAGAAGGAGGTCAACCGGCTGCTGGGCCGGATCTATGAGGACTTTCCCTACCTCCGCCGCCTGTTGATCGAATACGGCTTTCTGGAGCGCACCGCCTCCGGCTCCGCCTACTGGCGCAAGGAGTAGGCGGTGGGCCGGGCTGTCGGCGGCCGGGCCGCCGCCCTCCTGCTGGCCGGACGAACGGTTTCCCGGTTCGGCTCCTCCTTTTATCTGGTCGCCCTGCCCCTCTATGTGCTCGAGCGCACCGGGAGTCTGGGGGCGTCCGGCCTTTTCTTCACCCTGACCAGCCTTCCGCCCCTGCTGGCCGTTCCCTTCCTGGGGCCGCTTGTGGAGCGCGCCCACCGGAAAGGATTGCTGATCCTCTGTGATTTTGGTGCCAGCGCGCTCTGTGCCCTTCTCCTGCTTTTCCCCGGCCCCCCGCTCCCCTTCCTCCTTGCGGGCACCATGCTTTTTCACCTGCTGTCCCATTTGTTCGAAATTGCATCCAAGGTTCTCTTTTCGGAGCTGTGTCCACCGGAGCGCCTCTCCTCCCTCAATGGAATCAAAAGCCTGCTGGATCACGGCGCGGCGGTACTGGCCCCTGCGGCGGGCGCGCTTTTGTTTGGACTGTGTGGATTCCGGGCCATCCTCCTGCTGTGCGCGCTGGCCTACGGCCTCTCCGCCCTCCAGGAGTGCTTCATTCCCTACGCGCCGCGCCCCATCCAGCAGGCGGAACCGCCCCGCCTGCGGGCCGGTATTCGATATCTGCTGGGCCGACGGGAATTGTTCTCCCTCTTTCTTCTGGTGATGGCCCTCAACTTTTTTGTAGCCAACAGCGAGGAGATCATCTTCCCCGGCATTCTGGTGGAGCTGTACCAGTTTCCAGAGTCCCGATACGGCCTGGCGGTCTCCGCCTCCACCGCCGGAACCCTGCTGGCCAGCCTGTTCCTGATCCGGGCGGCCCGCCTCCGCCCCCTGGAACACCTGCGCGCCCTGTTTCTGGTCAACAGCGCCCTGATGGCCGCCCTTGGTCTGGCCGCGCCCCTTCTGCGTTCCGCTCCAAAGCTTTACTTTGTCCTCTTCTTCACCTTCCAGCTTTTGATCGGCTGGCTCACCGCCTGCATCAATGTCCCGCTGATCTCCTATTTCCAAACCCGGGTACCGCTGGAACAGCAGGGGCGGTTCTTTGCCCTGCTCGCCTTCTTCTCCGGGATACTGATCCCCCTGGGCATCTCCTATACCGGAGTCCTGGCCGACTGGCTGGGTCCAGGCGCGGCCTATGCCTGCAACAATCTCTGTGTCATTGTTCTGGTACTTCTGGTAAGGCTTCCGGACTGAAGCGGACAAAGCCCGCGGGATATAAAATCCCGCGGGCTTTGTTCGTTGTCTCTTATTCCCAGTTCTGAAACTGGCCGTCCAGCACCGCGCGGCGGTGGAAGATGACGAAGTCGGGGGCGGCATCGGGGCAGTGCTCCCGGATGGCCGCCACCACCAGCTCCGGGTTGAGGCCGGGATTCTGGGCCCGGAGCACCAGGTCCAGGGCGATGGTGTCCCGCCGCTCCTCCACGGTGGCCCTGGCGATCAGGGGAATGAGGTCCACCTCGGTAAAGCCGCTCTTGGCCTTCTTGCTCCTTTTGGTCATCACCAGGCAGTCCCGGGCCAGCAAATCCCGGATGGCGCTCTCCGCGCCGAAGGGGGCCCCCGCCTCATACTCCAGGGTGACGATATAGTTGACGTAGCACAGCTCCTTCACCGGCCGCACCGCCTCATAGCAGCGCTGGACGGTGATGCCCGCGGGCAGGGCGGCGTTCATCTTCGCCGGCACCTGATCCAGCGGGGTGTCCAGCACCTGGCACTCCAGTACCTCGCACCCGCTGGAGAAGCCCACCGACAGGGGCAGAGGGATGGAGACAAAGGCGTGGGGATTGAAGCCCTCGGTGTGCTTGATGGCGATCCCCGCCCGGAGGAAGGAGCGCTGGAAGGTGCGCATCAGATCCAGATGGGAGATAAACTTGGCGGTGTCCGCCTTGCTGAACGCTAATCTATGCTTCGGCATCGCATTTCCCTCCCGGATAGAGCTTGTCCGCCCCGCAGCCGGTACACTGTACCCGGCAGTCGGGGGTGATCACCGCCTGATAGGCCCGCTCCCGCTCCCGCCACAGGAAGGGCGTGGTCACGCCGGTGGAGGTGACCGACCAAGGCAGCACCTCGTCCTTTTCCCGCACCCGGTTGGCATAGAAGGCGGGGTCCAGGCCGCAGGCGTCAAAGGCTGCCATCCAGCGGTCAAAGTCAAAATACTCGCTCCAGGCGTCGAACTTGGCGCCCTGGCGCCAGGCCTCCTCAATCACGTCGGCCACCCGGCGGTCCCCCCGTGAGAACACCGCCTCCAGGAAGCTGGTGTCCGGATCGTGCCAGTTGTAGCGGATGGAACGACCCCGCATGTTGTCCCGCAGCAGCTTGACCCGCCGCCGGTACTCCTCCATGCTCACCTGGGCCTCCCACTGGAAGGCGGTGTGGGGCTTGGGTACAAAGCAGGCGGTGGACACGGTGATGGTCACCCCCCGCTTGGGGTTGGGGGTGCACTCCTTCCACGCCTTGTATACCTTCTCGGCCAGCTCGGCGATGCCCAGCACATCCTCGTCGGTCTCGGTGGGCAGACCCAGCATGAAATAGAGCTTCACGCTGCTCCACCCGCCGGAGAAGGCGGTGCGGCAGGAGCGGAGGATCTCCTCCTCCGTCACATTCTTGTTGATGGCGTCCCGCAGGCGCTGGGTGCCCGCCTCCGGGGCAAAGGTCAGCCCCGACTTGCGCACATGCTGCACCCGCTCCATCAGGCCCAGGGAGAAGTTGTCCGCCCGCAGGGAGGGCAGGGACAGGGAGACCTTGTTGGGCTCACACCACTCCAGCAGGCCGTCGCACAGCCCCTCCAATGCCCGGTAGTCGCTGGTGGACAGGCTGGAGAGGGTCATCTCCTGGTAGCCGGAGTCCCGGCACGCCTCGATGCCCTGCTGGACCAGACGCTGGGGATTGCGGGGCAGCCCCGGATGCAGCCGCGGAACACCTCCAGCATCACCCGGTCGTGGACGATCTCGGTGGAGGGTACAATGGTCTTCACCGGGAAATAGCTCTTGTCAAAGTCCTGGACGATGCGCTTGGTCACCCTGGCCGGAGCCCCCTCCAGCGGGGTGACGGCGGCCACCGTGCCGTCGCCGTGATAGCTCACCTCGTAAAGAGAGGGCACATAGACGCCAGGAATCCGGGCCGCGGCGGTGAGGAACTCCTCCTTACCCCAGCCCTCCTCCCGGGCCTGGCGGTAGAGCTGGATAATCTCCACACTCACGTCCTCCCCTTCCCCCAGGACGAACAGATCCACAAAGGGGGCCAGGGGCTCTGGATTAAAGGCGCAGGTTCCCCCCGCCACCACGATGGGAGACAGCTCTGTCCGCTCCCCGCTGCGCAGGGGAAGGCCAGCCAGATCCAGCATGTTGAGCACATTGGTATAGGCCATCTCATAGCCCAGGGAGAAGCCGATCAGGTCGAAATCGGCGATGGAATCGCCGCTCTCCAGGCCGTACAGGGGAATCCCCTCCCGGCGCATCTCCTCCTCCATGTCGCCCCAGGGGGCAAACACGCGCTCACACCACACCCCATCCATCTCGTTCATTAGCCCGTAAAGGATACGCACGCCCAGATTGGACATGCCGATCTCATAGGTGTCCGGGAAGCAGAGCGCGTAGCGCACATCCACCGCGCGCCGGTCCTTGACCACTGCGTTATACTCCCCTCCCGTATACCGGGCGGGCTTCTGAACCCGTGGGAGGATGTGTTCCAAAGTACGATTCATGCCGAACCCTCTCCATGTATCTCGAAATCAATAGAAAATGCAGTAAATTGTATTATACTATGTCTTTTCCCGCCTTGCAACCCCCATTCAAAAGGAATTGCATTCCATCTTTCCATCTACCCGGCCAGAAGGGCAGCGCATAGGCACAGGAGAACCAATGCAGCCCCGTTGGCCGCAGTGAACAGCAGCAGATAGCGCCCCGGCCTGGCCCCCGGCGTACGCAGGTAGACCTTAAGCGAGATGAGGCTGGCCAGCGAGGCAATGGGGGTCCCCAACCCGCCCAGGTTGGAGCCCACCAGAAGGCCGCGCCAGTCCGCTGTAAATCCGGACAGGAGCACTGCTGCCGGAACGTTGCTGATGATCTGGCTGGTCAGGCCGGTGGTCAGCGCCGTGTGGCCTTCCATCAAGGAGGCCAGGGCGGCATGTACCGGGCCGCAGGCCCCGATGTTTCCGGCAAACAGGAAGAAGCAGAAAAAGGTAGCAAGCAGGCCATAGTCCACCCTGCGAAACAATCCCCGGTCAAAGAGCAGCAGACCGCCCGCCACTACGGCCAACAGCGCCGGATAGGGCAGCACCCGGAATACCGACAGCAGGCAGAGCACAAACAGGCCTGCCATCAGCCCCAGACGGCCCGGCCTTCGAAGCTCCGCCTGTTCCTGAAACCGGACCTGAATTCCCTCATCCCGGACACACAGGAGGGATGCGGCCGTCAGCACAGCCAGGCTGACCAGGGTCAGCGGAAGCATGGTCCCAAAAAACTGTTCCGCCGTCAATTCGTAGTCGGCATAAAGATAGAGATTCTGCGGATTACCCACCGGGGTAGCCATGCTCCCAAGGTTGGCGGCCATGGTCTGGAGCACCACAAGGGGGGCCAGGTATTCCGTCCGTCCGATCAGCCCCAGCACCAGAACCGCAAATGGAACAAAGGTGATGAGCGCCACATCGTTGGTCACCACCATGGACACAAAGAAAGGTAGCAGCACTAGGGCAAGGCTGACCAGGCGCATCCGCCGCTCCCCCGCCAGCAACCGCTGGGCCAGCACTGCAAAAACACCGCACTCCTGCAGTCCCGCCACCACCGCCATCAGGCAGAACAGAAGGGTGAGTACCCGCCAGTCAATATAGTTCAGATAGGCCGGCGAGGGCGGATTGAGAAGCGTGGAAACTGCCGCGCAAACCGCCGCGATACAGAGTACCGGCTCCTTCCGCAGCAGGGCCAGCCACCTCCCCCTCTTCTCCTGAACCATCCATTCATCCCCTTCCAAGTGCAAAGAAAAAGCCACCCCGGCGGGTGGCCTTTCTCTCATGTTCGACAGCCGAATGCCATACATTAGTTTACTCGCTTCCCGCTCTGTGGTCAAGAGCAAAGCGGCCCGCCGCCCCGCTCTTTCACGAGTGCCGGAAGTCCTCCACCACGTCGGCCAGATGTACCGGTGACAATCCCGCGCTGTTGCAGCATTCGGCCAGCCGGTTTACCTCCTGGAAGTCCGTGGATATCCGTCCCACGCAAATGCCATTCGTCCCCCGAATTCCGT
>ENA-UEOI01001481-UEOI01001481.1-human-gut-metagenome-genome-assembly--contig:-NODE-1481-length-20051-cov-3.750375_pt1 | contig 20051 bp, 22 predicted proteins | sample MGYA00242883_ERZ507882 | MGnify/ENA primary metagenome ERZ507882 (study PRJEB26167, sample SAMN06115502) | human gut metagenome | host: Homo sapiens | place: China:Chongqing | collected 2015-07-29...
CAGCATGTAGGTCCAGGGGAGGTTTTCCCAGGTGGCTGCGCCGTATGGCCGGATCAGCACGTCGGTGAGATAGCGGATCTTCTCGCGCGGGGCCTCGGAGCGGCCGGTGGTCAGCATGGCGTCCACCCGGTCGCGGTTATGCCACAGGTCGGCCCAGGTTCCGCGAAGGCCTCGGGGTGGCTGACCATGGCATAGCTGGAGGCGAAGCCCTCGGACCCGGAGCCGGCGGAAAAGGGGGCTCACTGGCCGCAGGAGGCGCTCCAGCCATTGACGATCCGAGCGGTGGAGACCACCATGTGTCCCATCTCGTGGCTGTACTCATAGGGAGAGCCGAAGCCGGTGCAGTAGATGCGGTCCACCTTGGCCGCGGAGTAGTCGTAGACGTGTTCGCCATGGAAGCCGCCGCCCATGCCGCTGGGCTCGCCGTTGAAGAAGATCCTATCGACGGGGAAGAGAACGATCTCAGTGGGACGGCGGCTCCACTCTCTCAGTGCCGGAGTGCGCGGGGTCCTGCGCTCTTTATTGTAACGCATCGCTCCATAAAAAAGCAACCTTTGAAGGGCGGCAGCCGAAATTACGGCCAGGAGCACAGGGGAATGCCTGCCGAACGGAGGGGGAGGAGAGGGAAAACAACTTTTCCTTGACAAGCGGAAGGGAACTGACTATACTGACAACAACAACTGAATATGGAAAGTAGAATTCTAGGGGGACTCCATGCGGAGTTGAGATAGATTAATCTGACCCTTTGAACCTGATGGTTAAGACCAGCGTAGGGAAGCAATTCGAACAGAACGACATGATTTGTTTGTGGCCAAAAGAGTGCTTTTTCACGTGAAAAAGCACTCTTTTTATTTTTGCCTGATGAAAGAAAGGAAGATGTGCAATGCAACAGGAAGGCTGCGGCTGCCAGCGGGAGGACCTCCCCTGGTCCGGGCGGGGCACCAAGCTGGATATCTCCGGCTGCCGGTTCTCCCTCTATCCCATGGACAGCGATTTTGTCTCCATCATTTTGGGGGCGCTGGAAAAGACCGACACCTCGGCGGTGTGGAGCCAGTCCGACGCCCTGTCCACCGTCTACCGCGGACGGCTGCCCTACGTGGCCGACGCGGTGAAGGGGCTGTTTATCAACGCCTGGCGGCCGGGCGTCCACATGGCGCTGGAGGGGCAGTTCTCCAAGGGCTGCCCGGGCGACTGCGACGGGGACAGCCTGCTGGACCGTCAGGGCCCAGCGCCCAACCAGGCGCTGGCGGCGGAGCGGCACTTTCCCGTGCTGTGCAAGCTGGCCCTGTACCCCATGGGGGTGGGGGACTACATCGACCAAATCGCCCAGGTCTGGCGCATGGCGGAGGACGCCGGCCTGGCCCCCGCCACCATCCACTATGCCACCCGCATCTCCGGCGACGTCCACCAGGTGTTCGACTATCTGGAGGCGGTCTGCCGCCGCATGGAGGAGACCGTCCCCCACTACATCCTGCATTTCACCCTGTCCGTCAACAGCCCCACCCAGGAATAACGAGAGGAGAAGATCCATCATGAACGAGAAAAAGGAATACGGCTGGAAGCTCCAGGAGATCATCCTGGTGGCGATGCTCTGCATCGTTTTCGGCGTCGTCTATCTGGCGGGGGTCTATCTGGCCTCCTTCCTCAGCACCCTGCTCACCCCCGTCGGCCTGGCCCCCCTGGCCAACGAGCTCGTCTTCGGCGTGTGGTTCATGGCCTCCACCCTGGCCGCCTACATCCTCCAGAAGCCCGGCGCGGCCATCGTGGCCGAGGTGCTGGCTGCCCTCATCGAGGTGCTGCTGGGCAACATGTACGGCCCCATGGTCATCGTGGCCGGCATCATCCAGGGCGCCGGCGGCGAGATCGTCTTTGCCGCGGGCGGCTACAAGAAATTCGACCGCAGGATGGTTTGCCTGGCCTCGGTTGGCTGCTGCATCACCAGCTTTTTGTGGAGTTTTGTCCGCTCCGGCTACGGCAAGCTGGCCGTCCCCCTGCTGGCGGTGATGTTCCTCATCCGGCTGGTCAGCTCGCTGATTTTCTCCGGCGTCCTCAGCAAGGCCATCGGCGACGGGCTGGCCCGCACCGGACTGCTCAAGGGCTACGCCCTGGGCCGGGCCCATGCCTGAGCCGCTGCTGGTCGGCCGGGAACTGACCTTCCGCTATGGGAAGCAGTCGGCTCCCATCTTTTCCAACCTGTCTCTGACGGTGGAGGAGGGAGAGACGGTGCTGCTGATGGGGCCCTCCGGCTGCGGCAAGTCCACCTTGGCCTACTGTCTGGCGGGGCTCTACCCCGAGTATGCCGGCGAGCTGGCGGGAACGGTCCGGCTGGCGGGACGGCCGCTGGAGTCCTATGGGCCGGCGGCCCGGGCACGGACGGTCTCCATCCTCTTCCAGAATCCGGACAACCAGTTCTGCATGGACCGAGTGGACCATGAGGTGCTCTTCGCCCTGGAGAACATCAACTACCCCGGCGACCTGCGGGCCCGGATGGACGAGCTGCTGGAGCTGGCGGGCCTGAGGGAGCTGGCCCAAGCCCCCATTCGCACCCTGTCCGGCGGCACCAAGCAGAAGCTGGCCCTGTGCACCGCGCTGGCCACCGGCGCAAGGCTGCTCATCCTGGACGAGCCCTTCGCCAACCTGGACCCGGCCTCCTGCGCCCAGCTCTCCGCCCAGCTCCAGGCGCTCAACCGGCGGGGCCTGACCCTGCTGGTGGTGGACCACCGGCCCGACTGGTGGCGGAGCTTCCTGACCCGTGTGGTGCTGATGGAGGACAAAGGAAATCTGGATGCAGGGGCGTTCCCTCCGTCGGAGCTGGAGGCCCGCCGGGAGGCGCTCACCCGCCGGGGCCTGTTTCTGGACGACGGCTGGCTCAACGGGCGGAGACCGCCCGCGGTGCCCCGGCCGCCGGAGACGGCGGCGGAAGCGGAGGATCTGGCGCTGTTTCACGCCCGGGAAAAGAAGCCCTGTCTGGAGCACCTCTCCTTCCGGCTGGAGAAGGGGAGCGTTACCGCTCTTATCGGCCGCAACGGGGCGGGTAAAACCACTCTGCTCACCGCCTTGGCCGGGGTGGGCCGCCACAGAGGAAGGCTCCGGGTGGCTGGGCGGGTCGGGCTGGTCTTTCAGAACCCCCGCTTCCAATTTCTCACCCTGACGGTGGAGGAGGAGGTCCTCACCACCCTGCGCGCTGCCCGGCCCCAGGCGGCGGAGGAAGCGCGGGCGGCGGAGGCCGAGGCCCTGCTGGGAGAGTTCGGCCTGCTGCCCTGGCGGAAGCACTCCCCCTACGAGCTGAGCCAGGGACAGCAGCGGCGGCTGGCCCTGCTGTCCATGCTGGCGGGGGAGCAGTCCCTGCTGCTGCTGGACGAGCCTACCTACGCCCAGGACGAGCGGTCCACCCGCTTCATCCTGGACCTGCTGGAGCGGCGGGTGGCGGAGGGACTCACCGCCGTGCTGGCCACTCACGACCTGGCGCTGGCCCGGGCCTGCGCCAATCAGATCCTGCTGCTGGAGGACGGACGCCTGACCACTCTCGCCCCAGCGGAGCTGGACGCCTATGCCGCCGAGAGGAGGATGCCGTCATGCGAAGCCTGAATCCCGGCTATAAGCTGCTCACGCTGATTTTGGCCTCCCTGCTGCTGTCGGTGACCTTTCACACCCGGCTGAATCTGCTGACGGCGGGGCTGGCGCTGCTGGTCACCTTCTGTACGCCCGGAGTCCGCCGGCGGAACCTGCTGCTGGCCCTGATCCCTTTTTTCCTGACGGCGGCCGGCATGTTCACCACCGGCCTGTTCTTCTCCAACGGCGGGCAGGAGGGGGTGGAGGTTACGCTGCTGGGCCAGCGGACCCTCTACGCCACCAACCTGACCACCGCAGCCCAGCTCGCCTCCCGGGTGCTGGCCTTCGGCGGCCTGGGGATGCTCTTCGCCTTTACCACCGACTCCATGGAGCTGATTATGAGCCTGATGCAGCAGTTCCGCCTGCCGCCCAAGTTTGCCTATGGCATTCTGGCGGCCTATCACTTCTTTCCGGTGGTCAAGGAGGAATACGCCGTCGTGGGGGCGGCCCTACAGGTGCGAGGCGTCAAGGCGGGCCTCTGTTCCACCAGACGGCTGTTCCCCATGCTGGTCCACGCCCTGGAGCGTTCGGAGAGCCTGGCCATGGCCATGGAGTCCCGGGGCTTTGAAAGCGGGAGCCCCCGGGCGGTGGCGTTTCGGGTGGAGCTGCGCCCGGTGGATTTCCTGTTTCTCTTCGGACTCAACGGCGCGCTGCTCGCCGGACTCATTCTGCTGTGAGAAAGGAGACGCGTTTATGATTGCGGCCAAGCGGGGGGAGTGGGCTCAGGCCTGCGCCGACTACCCCGACCTGTCCCCCTTCACCCTGCTCAAGCTGAGCATGGTGCGCTACGGCGCGGAGCTGAGCCGGGGCGCGCTGGAGCGCCTTCAGGACCCCCGCTATTCCTTCGGGCAGACGGAGCCCTTCGGCATCCGCTTCGAGGGCCGAGCCCCCGCCCTGGCCCTGCCCGGCCCCATCCTGCTGCGGGACGGCTCCTTTGTCTACATCAACTACGGGGAGCGCTTTGACGATCCCTACCGGATCGACTACGACCGGGACAGCGGCGTGTTCCTGCTGCGGGAGGGGGAGGAGACCCTGGAGGAGGTGGACTTCGTGCCCCGGCCCGCCTTCTTTGGGAAAAAGACCAGCCGGGGCACCCCCATGGAGGCGCTGGCCGACGTCCGGGCCCAGAAGCTGATTCTCACCGCCTTCCAGCGGTGCCGCCTGTGGGAGGGAGGCGACCAGTGCCATTTCTGCGCCTTCTTCACCGACGGCCGCAGCCAGGGGGAGGTGGACGGTCAGGACATCTACGAGACCGTGCGGGAGGCCATCCGGGAGCCCGGACGCTTTTCGGAGATCTACCTCTCCGGCGGTACGGATTTCAGCGGGGACCCGCCCTTTGCGGCCGAGGCGGAGCGCTACATCCGGGTGCTCCAGGCCGTCGGGCGGAACTTCTCCGGCCGGTTCTCCAGCCAGCTCATGGCTCCCGCCTATCCAAAGATGCTGCTCCGGCGCATTTACGATCAGACCGGGGTAACCTCCTACTGTCCCAACATCGAGGTGTGGGATGCGGCCATTTTTAAGGAGCTATGCCCGGGAAAGGAGAAATGGGTGGGCCATGCCGAGTGGGTCCGCCGGACCCTAGACGCAGTGGAGATATTCGGAAAAGGGCAGGTGTGCACCCAGGTGGTGGGCGGCGTGGAGCTGGCCGCCCGAAACGGCTTTGCCACCGTGGACCAGGCCCTGAAATCCAACTTTGAGGCCTGCGAATTCTTCGCCCGGCACGGGGTCAGCTACCTCAGCGTTCTCTGGCACCCCCACAAGGCCTCCCGGCTGGGGTTCCGGCCCCTGCCGCCGCTGGACTACTATATCCGGCTGGCCAAGGGCCTCCACGAGATCCGGCGGGACTACGGTTTGACCTCCACCAACGACGACTACAAGCACTGCGGGAACCACCCCGACAGCGATCTGGAAAGGTTGGATTGATATGCTGCGACTGCCTGGAAAGACCCCGCTCCCAGCGGCGGCCGCCGGCCGGCTGGAGAAGGCGGATTGCTGCAGGCTGCTCCAGGTCCCGGGGGCGGCGGCAGGGGAGCGGCACGCCTTTTTGTGCCCCTCTCTCACCAGCCTGAACGGCGTGACGCTGGCCCTGAGCCTGCCCCAGGAGCGGACGGATCTGGGCCGGGGGCTGGTTCGCGGGCTCTGGTTTGACCAGCCTCTCACGCTGTGGCTGTGCGGAGCGGGGACCACCCTGCGGGCACGGGCGTGGGCCTACCGCTGCCACATTGCCGGTCCGGTATTTACCCGCCTGTTGGCCCGGGCCAGGGAGGCGGACCCCGTCGGCGACATCGCCTGCGCCTGGGAGCTGCTGGCGGAGGAGTGGCGGGAGACGGGGGAGCTCCCTCCGGCCCCCGAGCCGCTGCCGGACGGCCCGCCGGAGCTGCACCTGGATCACCCGCTGCTGCACACAGACCGATGAAGACGGCCCGCCCCCGCGCCTATGGCGCGGGGGCGGGCTGTGCGTTAGGGTACGGTATCGGGGCGCTGCCTGGAGGCCACATAGTCCAGATAGGCCTGACGGATGGCCTTCAAGCCGCGCTGCCGGATGTAGACCACGTCCCCGGTCACCAGCAGAAACTGCTTGTCCGCCTGCCGGATGTAGTCCATGTTGACCAGAAAGCTCTGATGGCACCGGAGGAACCGCCGGTCCCGCAGCTCGCCTTCGATCTCGTTGAGGGTCTTGTAGATCACGTAGGTCCCGCCGGTGCAGCAGTGCAGAATGCATCTGGAGTTGCTGCTCTCGACATACAGGATCTCGTCGTAGGAGATGTGAAAGACCGTGGTGCGCTGCCGGATCTGATAGACGCAGGCGCTTCGGACCTGAGTGATCCGGTCCATGACCCTGCACAGCTTTTCGTAGTGGTACGGCTTGAGCAGATAGCCGTCGGCCCCCACGTCGTAGCTGTCCACCGCAAACTCCGGCGCGACCGTGAGGAAGATGATGCTCCCACCATAGCCGAACTCCCGCAGCCGATGGGCCAGAGCAAGCCCCAGCATATCGCCCAGGTAGATATCCAGAAGGACGGCATCTAACCACGCGCCTTCCTCGATGTCTTACAGCAGGTCTATTCCCTTGTCATTCGGTACGATATCGAAGGGAATGGTCTGGGTCGAAGCATAGTGGCGGATCAGCTCTGCGATCAATTCTCGGTCGATAAAACTGTCGTCGCAAATGGCAATACGCATGTTCCAGAATCCTTTCTTTGGAAAGACTGCTTTGCAGCGATCCCATAACCGGCTCGGACGGATCAAAAAGAAGCGTATTTCGTTCTGGACGGAGGCGGGAGTTGGATGATTGACGAATTCATCGGTTTTTCATGCGTTTTCGACATGTCGAGGCACGGATACCGGAATATGCTACAATGTTTCCGGGATGGTAAAGAAGGGCTGCTTGCCCGATGGGAGTAGCGGAATGAGGAGGATAGTATGTTTGAATATCAAGCAGAGCAGGAGCGGCTGTGCCGCTCAGATGTGGGGGAATATACCGCGTTCGCTGTGCGGGCCTGCTGCAGGTGCGGCGGACAGAGGGAGACGGTAGCCTTGATCTCGGATGTGTTTTTGGACGAGGGTACGGCGGAACGGTGCGTCAGACAATGGAACCGGATGGAGCTGGATGTGATCCATTTGTGGGACGTCATTGACGATCTTTTGGCACTGTAAACCGGAAAGCAGAGCGTCATAGCAAAAAAGTCAGCAAACCATCGTTTGCTGACTTTTTTTGGTGGACCTGAAGGGATTCGAACCCTCGACCTCTCGGATGCGAACCGAACGCGCTCCCAACTGCGCTACAGGCCCATGAAAATCGCCCGGCACGAACCGAACGCCATATTATTATAGCATATTTTCTCTTTTTGTAAAGCCCCTTTTTCACAAATAGCAAAAGCGTCTTGATAATTTAGGATAAGTGTAGTACAATAACTCCTACCGGCTGATACCGGGCCTGCCCGGCCCGGCGCAAAGCAAGGCCGCGCTAGTCGGGGAGTTAGCGGTGCCCTGTACCTGCAACCCGCTACAGCAGGGATGAATCCCGGCCCCCGGAACTGCGTTGTGCTGTCTGCCCCAGGTAAGCAGCGATGATGGATCGGTCCCGCGCAAGGCCGCACCGTGAACCGTGTCAGGCGGGGAACCGAGCAGCACTAAGCGGACCGCGACCTGTGCCGCGGGGGTCCCGCTCCTGAGCCGGCTGCCTGGGTAACGGGTATAGCGCAGTCTCCAAAGGCCGGTGTGCGGTCTTGCCACGCGCCGGACGCGGCGGGAGAGGGGCGAAGCGACGCGGCTTTCCGCATCCTCCGCCCCTCTCCTTTTTGATTTGATTTGAGGTGACCGCCCTTGTATCAGGCCCTGTACCGCAAATGGCGGCCCCGCACCTTTGACGATGTGGTGGGCCAGTCCCATATCACCGACACGCTCAAGCGCCAGGTGGCCACCGGCCGGCTGAGCCACGCCTACCTGTTTACCGGCACCCGGGGAACGGGAAAGACCACCTGCGCCAAGATCCTGGCCCGGGCGGTGAACTGTGAACACCCGGTGGACGGCAATCCCTGCAACCAGTGTCCGTCCTGCCTGGGCATTGAGAGCGGCTCCATCCTGGATGTGCTGGAGCTGGACGCCGCCTCCAATAACGGCGTGGACCAGGTGCGCGCCCTGCGGGACGAGGCGGTATACACCCCGGCGGCAGTGCGCAAGCGGGTGTATATTGTGGATGAGGTGCACATGCTCTCCACTGCGGCCTTCAACGCGCTGCTGAAGATTTTGGAGGAGCCGCCGGAGCACCTCATGTTCATTTTGGCCACCACGGAGCTGCACAAGGTGCCGGCCACCATCAAGTCCCGGTGCCAGCAGTTCTCCTTCAAGCGGATTCTCCCCGGCGACATCGCTGCCCGGCTGGCCTATGTGGCCCGGGAGGAGGGCATTGAGCTGCGGGGGGAGGGGGCCAGCCTGCTGGCCAGGCTGGCCGACGGCGGCCTGCGGGACGCCCTGTCCCTGCTGGATCAGTGCGCCGGTCCATCCGGCCCCATCGGGGAGCAGGAGGTGCTGGACGCCCTGGGGCTGGCGGGCAACCTGGAGACGGCGCGGCTCATGGAGCAGCTCGGCGGGGGAGACACCGCCGGGGCCCTGGAGACCCTGGCCCGGCTGTACGGCGCGGGGAAGGACGTGGGCTCTCTGCTGGGCGAGCTGTCCGCCCTGACCCGGGATCTGCTCATCCGAAAGACGGCCCCCCAGGGGGGCGCGGCCCTGCTCACCGGCGGCTATGACGAAAATACGATGCGCCGCCTGTCCAACCAGTTCCAGACGGCCCGGCTGGTACAGATGCTGGGCCTGCTTCAGACCACCATCGCAGATCTGTCCCGCAGCGGCAACCGCCGGACGGACACGGAGCTGTGCCTCATCCGCCTTTGCGACCCGGGCCTGGACGAGAGCACCGCGGCGCTGAATGCCCGGCTGGCCCGGGTGGAGGAGCTGCTGGCGGGGGGGATTCCGGCGGCCTGCGCGGTACCGGGGCAGCCCATGAAGCAGTCCGCACCGGCGAAGCGGGAGCCGTCCGCCCCAAGGGTGGAGTCAGCCCCGGCAGAGCGCCCCCCGTGGGAGGAGGAGCGGCCCCCACTGCCTGATGAGCCGGGGGAGCGGGTAGACGTAGACGAGACGCCGGAGCCGTCTACAGCTCCTGAGGACCGCCTGGTGGCCGGAGAGGCGCCCACCGGCGGAGAAGCCGGCCGGAGCGCCGCGGCCGACCTCTGGCCCGGCCTGGTGGCGGCGGTGCGGGGAAAATTTCCTGCGGTCTACCCCTTCCTGAGCAACCCGGCCATGGTGCAGGGGCGGCTGGAGGACGGGGTGCTCACGCTGTGGGTGAAGGACGAGTTTACCAAGAGCATGGTGGGCGGAGCCTCCATTCTGGAGGAGCTGGGGCGGCTGGCCTCGGCTCAGACCGGCGTCCCGGCGCGCTGCGCGGTCAAGGTGGGGAAGGCGCCCGCTGCCCCGGCCGCAGCGGCACCCGCCCAGGCGGCGGAGCACGACAAACTGGACGATCTGCTGGCGTTCAGCCGGCAGTTTGACAACATCATCATTCAGGAATAAAAGGAGTTGCGACCGATGGCAAAGGGATTCAACAGCCGCGGAATGGGCGGCTTTGGCGGCGGCATGAATATGAACATGATGAAGCAGGTTCAGAAGATGCAGCAGGACATGATGAAAATGCAGCAGGAGCTGGAGACCAAGACCTACACGGCCGCCGCGGGCGGCGGCGTGGTCTCCGCCACAGTGACCGGCAAGCGGGAGCTGAAGGAGGTCGTCATTGACCCCGAGGCGGTGGATCCGGAGGATGTGGAGATGCTTCAGGACATGATCGTGGCTGCGGTGAACGAGGCTTTGCGGGCGGCAGAGAGCGACTCCGCCTCCACCATGCAGCAGCTCACCGGAGGGCTCGGCCTGCCGTTCTGAGCCGGACACAGGGGGACGGGCCAAAGGCCCGCCCCTAAGACTGCCGATAAACCCTCCTGCCGAAGGATTTGGAGGGGAAAGATAGTGTGAAAGGGAACCGTCAGGGTTCCCTTTCGCGTTGGATCAAACGACTTTTTATTATTTTATGTTAATTTTAGAAAGCCCGCCAGCTTGTCGAAACACCTTTTCGACAAGCTGGTAGCGGACCTTTGGTCCTGAGAGGGGGACAGCGCGTGGAACAGACGACACACAGGCAGATGTCGGAGAGCTTTCGGCTGGGGGCGGTGCTGGCCCTGACCGGAGGCTTTCTGGATGCGTATACCTACCTTATCCGGGGTGGAGTGTTCGCCAACGCCCAGACCGGAAATATCGTGCTGCTGGGGGTACGGCTGATGGAGGGGGACTGGGGCGGCGCAGGCCACTATCTGGTACCCATTCTGGCCTTTGCCGCGGGGGTACTGGCGGCAGAGCTGATCCGCGGACGGTTCCGGGGGGCCCAGGCCCTCCACTGGCGGCAGATCACCGTGGCGGCGGAGTTGCTCCTGCTGGCGGCGGTGGCCTTCCTGCCCGCGGCGCTGGACAACGCGGCCAATGTGCTGGTGGCCTTTGTCTGCGCGGTCCAGGTGGAGAGCTTCCGCAAGGTCAACGGCAACGCCTTTGCCACCACTATGTGCACCGGAAACCTGCGCAGCGGCACGGAGCGGCTGTACCTATGGGGGAAGACCGGCGAGCGGGACCACGGACACCGGGCGGCCCAGTACTACGGCATTATCGTGTTTTTCATCGTCGGAGCGGCACTGGGGGCCTGGTGCAGCGGCCGGTGGGGGCAGAGGGCGGTGTTGGGGGCCTGCGTGCTCCTTTTGGCGGCCTTTTTGCTTATGTTTCAGCGCAAACCCCTTGCGAGAACGGGCAAAGGAGTATAAAATAAGAACCACTTAACAATTTGAACCAAAATGGGAGGCACACAGAAATATGGGAGAGCGGTCCAAGGTTTACATGACGGACCTCCGGTGCAGGCCGGGGGTCAGCCTGCTGAACAAGCTGGAGAAGCTGATGCGCACGGCGGGCATCGGGGAGATCAACTTTGAGCGTAAGCTGGTGGCCATCAAGATGCATTTCGGTGAGCCGGGAAACCTGGCATTCCTGCGGCCCAATTACGCCAAGGTGGTGGCCGATGTGGTGAAGAGCCTGGGGGGCGTCCCCTTCCTCACCGACTGCAACACCCTCTATCCCGGCCGCCGGAAAAACGCCCTGGAGCACCTGGACGCAGCCTATGAGAACGGCTTCTCCCCGCTGTCTACCGGCTGCCAGGTGATCATCGGTGACGGCTTGCGGGGCAACGACGACGTGGAGGTGCCCGTGGAGGGGGCGGAGTACATCCAGACCGCCAAGATCGGAAAGGCCATCATGGAGGCCGATGTGATCATCTCCCTGTCCCACTTCAAGGGGCATGAGCAGACCGGCTTCGGCGGCGCCATCAAGAACTTGGGTATGGGCTGCGGTTCCCGCCGGGGCAAGATGGAGCAGCACGCCCAGGGCAAGCCGATGGTGGCGCCCCGCCGCTGTGTGGGCTGCCGCCGGTGCGCCACCCAGTGCGCCCACGGCGCCATCACCTTTGGGGAGGACCGCAAGGCGTCCATCGACTGGGACAAGTGCGTGGGCTGCGGCCGCTGTATTGCGGTGTGCAACACCGACGCCATCCGCCCCGGCAACGACGCGGCCATGGAGGAGCTGGGCTGCCGCATGGCGGAGTACGCCAAGGCGGTGGTGGACGGCCGTCCCCAGTTCCACATCAGCCTGGTCATCGACGTGTCCCCCTACTGCGACTGTCACGGGGAGAACGACCTGCCCATCGTGCCCGACGTGGGCATGTTCGCCTCCTTTGACCCGGTGGCTCTGGACCAGGCCTGCGCCGACGCCTGCGGGAAACAGCCCCCCATCCCCGGCTCCCACCTGGACGAGCAGATGCACAGGGAGGGCTTCTGCGACAAGCACGACCACTTCATCAACAGCATGCCGGACACCGACTGGCGGGTGTGCCTGGCCCACTGTGAGAAAATCGGCATCGGCACCCGCTCCTACGAGCTGGTGGAGGTAAAATAACTGCACGACGCGTAGAAAGGGAGTAATCTAATGGACGTGAAGAACATCCTGGCCCACTGCGACCACACTCTGCTCAAACAGGAGTCTACCTGGGCCCAGATCAAGGAGGTCTGCGACGACGGGCTGAAGTACGGCTGCGCCTCCGTGTGCATTCCCGCCTCCTTTGTGAAGCAGGCAGCGGACTACGTGGGCAACGAGCTGAAGATCTGCACCGTCATCGGCTTCCCCAACGGCTACTCTACCACCGCCGTCAAGGTCTTTGAGACCGAGGACGCCATCCGCAACGGCGCCGACGAGATCGACATGGTGATCAACATCGGCTGGGTGAAGGATCAGCGGTGGGATGAGGTGCTGGCCGAGATCAAGGCCATCAAGGCCTCCTGCCAGGGCCGCATCCTCAAGGTGATCGTGGAAACCTGCCTGCTCACTGAGGCGGAGAAGATCAAGCTGTGCGAGCTGGTGACCGAGTCCGGCGCGGACTACATCAAGACCTCCACCGGCTTCTCCACCGGCGGCGCCACCCGGGAGGACGTGGCCCTGTTCAAGGCCCACATCGGCCCCGGCGTGAAGATCAAGGCCGCGGGCGGCATCTCCAGCCTCCAGGACGCCGAGGACTTCATGGCCCTGGGCGCGGACCGCCTGGGTACGTCCCGGATCGTCAAGCTGGTGAAGGGCGAGCACGCCGAGGGATACTGAGCAGAACAGAACGGGGGACCGGCCCGCAGGGGCTGGCCTCCCGTTTTTGTTTCTCAAATTTTATAACAGGCGGCCGGTTTTCAACATGAAGTTCTGGCGTATCATCCATCCGGGGGAACGATGTCTCCACGCTACCCCAATATCCATCCGTAAGGTCAGTCAGGAGCCTGTGACGCAGTTAGGCCAGTTCCTGGACGAAGCATCCCAATAGTCCGGTGATCAAACAGAGCCTGCCCCCTTTTCAAACAGGGGGCAGGCTCCTTACATAGAGGGGCCAGGGACGATAAAATTTTAGAGAAAATTTCCTGTGGGGCCGACTAAGGGCTGGGTTTCCGCGTCTTATTAGGCAGAAAGGAGTGAGCAAAACACGTGCAGCTGCAATTCTCGCACCCTTCCATCTCCGACTCGGAATTTGTGGAACGGATTGAGCAGAAAAAGGCATCCTTTTACCGGGTGGCCTTTGGGTATACACGAAATGAGGACGACGCCCTGGAGGTGGTTCAGGAGGCCGTCTGCAAGGCGTACACCGCCAAGTGGAGGCTTCGGGACCCCGAACGCTTTTACCCCTGGTTTTACCGAATACTGACCAATACGGCGCTGTCCTTCCTCCGCCGGCGGCCGCCGCAGGGGGCTGTGCAGGAGGCGTGGGACGCGCTCCCGGCTGAGGACGGTGAGGAGCGGTGGGCAGACTCCCTCTGGCTGAGGGAGGAGCTGGGGCGGCTGGATGACCGAAGCCGAACCGTCATTCTCCTGAAATTTTACGAGGATATGACCTTCCGGGAGATCGCCCAGGTGCTCCGCAAGCCGGAGAGTACCGTGAAATCCGATTACTACCGGGGGATGAATCAATTGAAGGAAAGGACGACACAGATATGATACAGACATCCGAAGGAAACCTGCCGCAGGGGCTGGATGCCGCCATTCGCACCGGCCTGGAGCGTGGGCGGCACACGGTGGCCCGGCGGGCGCGGGTGCGGCGGGGGGCCGTCCGGTCGGCCTTGTGCCTGGCACTGGTGCTGGGCCTGTTTGCCGGAGGGGTGAACGCCTCGCCGGCCTTCGCGGCCGCCATGGAGGAGCTGCCGATTCTGGGCAGACTGGTGCAGGTGTTCCGGGTCAATGCGCCCAGCGTGGACGGCGGACAGACTGCCGCAGGCGGCCGGGCGGCCCTGACCATGGAGCGGGAGGGTGATACGGAGTGGCTGACCCTCCGCTACGAGCAGTCCAGCGCCGGGCGCTACCACGCCGAATTCGCCTCTTTTCCCAAGACGGTCACGCTAACCCTGCCCGGGACGGAGCGGGTGGAGATCCTGTCGGAGCTCTCCCGCGCCCAGGACACCAGCCAGTACATCAAGTCTGTTTACACCGCCGAGGGGTGGGTGGACCGCGCCGCCGTGGTCCAACTGGAGCTGGAGAGCGACGCAGATGTGCAGCTCCAGGAGTACCAGGAGCCGGGCAGTATTGTGATCCGCCTGACTCCCGCAGAGAACCGGCTGGACACCATCTACTCGCTGCGCACCCTGTCGGCGGACAGCCCGGAGGCCCTCAGGGCCATGGCCGCGCCGGAGGAGGGGGCGCGCCTGCTGCGGGACGACGCAGGTCGGCTTTTTGTGGAGCTGGGCCAGTATGACACCCGGGAGAAGGCCGAGCGGGCCGCCGGTGACCGGGGGGCGGCGGGCCTGATCGTGGAGCGGCGCACCGGCAACAACGTGCCGGTCTGCTATGAGACGGAGGAGGCTTACCAGAGTGCGGTTCTGCTGGACGGGTACAATGAGCTTCTTCAAACTACTGTGGAGGTGGAGCCTATCCTTGCTTTCCTGGAGGAACACCTGGCCGGCGCGTCCGCCGAGGTACAGGACACCATGCTCCGGGGCCTGACGGGTTTCCTGGACGGGAATGAAACGGGGCTGGACTGGGAGCGGATCGCGGCCTGCTATGCTATGGCGGGACAGACGCTGCCCGAAAAATTCCAATGAGAAAGGCGGAGGAACATGAGACAGAGATACCTGAGACTGATATCGGTGCTACTCCTGCTGGCCATACTGACGGCCTGCCGGAAATCGGGACCTCTGGAAATCGCTTTCGATATCGACGGAATCGAGCGGTTCGGCTCCATCGAGGTCCGGATGCTCGACCCGACGCACGACTTGGAAAAGGTCTTCTCCGCCGGGACGGTCTCGGGCCCGCTGAAAGTCCGCACCGTATCCGAATCGAGCGTTATCCTGATCGAGCTGAAAAAATCCCGGCCCGATCCGGCAGAAAAATAGGCATAGTCCCGGAGGAGCGCCCGCCTCGGAAACGGCAGCTCTCGGAGCAAGCGCGGCGTTTCGGCGGCATGGGCCGAACGTATTCGGCTTTGCGCTTATGACGGGACCGCATTTTCTACGAATCCGACCCGGCGAGCAGCCGACGGGCGTACCCGTCCGGCAGCCGTATCGGCACGATTCCCGACCTGCGGAGCGTACCGCCGCCGGACGATCAGCCCGGAAACGGGAAAAGAAAAACCGGCACGCGGCCTGCACACGATCTGTCCGGAACCGCCGAGACCGCCGAACTTCCGGGGCCGGCGTTCGTCCGCCCCGCAGCGCCGGAACGAAAAAACCGGCCGTTATGGATATCAGGGGAAGGTTTTTCGGCTCGCAACAGGGACCGGCAGGAAAACGCCTGTCCTCCCGCAAGAGGCGCAAGCCGGCCTTCCCGACGGAAAGCCCGAGCCTACAACAACGCCAGCAGCTCCCTGAGCGATCCGATCCTGTACGTCGGACGGCATTCGCACGGCATACCCGAGGGATCGAACCAGATCGAATCGATCCCGGCCCGCTCCGCGCCGGGAATATCGCTGTACGGGTCGTCGCCGATCATCACGGCCGCACCGGCCTTTACCCCTGCCAAATCGAGGGCGTATTCGAAAATGCGCGGATCGGGTTTGTTCGCCCCGGCGTCTTCGGAGCAAACGACGCCCCGGAAATAGCCGTCCAACCCGCTGTGACGCAGCTTGATCTGCTGCACTCCGGCGAAACCGTTGGTCACGATATACATCGGATACCGCCCGCTCAGCTCGCGGACGACCTCCCTCGCATGCGGAATCAGGCCGCGGAACGTCGGGGCGAGCTTCAGGTAATCGTCGGCCAATGTCCGGGCCAATGTCCGGTCGCTCAGGCCGATCTCGTCGAGCATCCGCTCGAAACGCGTGTCGCGCAGCGTCTCGCGCGAGATTTTCCCGTCGCGGTAATCGTCCCACAACCCGGCGTTGATCCGCTCGAACACCGCGAAGCAGCGCTCGAACCCGATGCCGGAACGATCCAAGCCGTAACGGCCGTACAGCACCCTCAAGGCTTTCTTCTGATTGCGATCGACATCCCACAGCGTGCGGTCGAGATCGAAAAACAAGCAGTCGTACCTCATCGTTTTTTCGTTACATTTGCCGGCAAAGATAGTGCAAACGGACGAGCCGGGAATATGCCTCCGCATTTCCGGCACGTTCGGGCTTTTCCCGAAGCCGCCGCAGCCGGCCGAACGGATCACGCCTTTTCCGGGAATCGCGTCCCCGGCCGGAAAACGTGAAGGCGGCGGAGCAGCGGCGACCGGACAGAAACGACCACGATGAATCGAGCAGACGACCTGATAGCCATCCTCCGGGCAGCGGCCTCGCCCGAACACCGCAGCAGCATGAGCCGTTTCGGCATTCCGACGGAACGGGCGCTGGGCATTGCGGTTCCCGCGCTGAGAAAGATCGCCCGGGAGACGGGTACGGACCACCCGCTGGCCGTCGCGCTTTGGGACACGGGCTGGCACGAGGCCCGCCTGCTGGCCCCGATGATCGCCGATCCCCGGCAGACGACCGTCGGACTCGTCGACCGCTGGACGCAACAGTTCGACGCATGGGACGTCTGCGACCTGTGCTGTCAGAACCTGTTGCGCCGCACCGCGTTCGCCTACGAGCTGGTCGAGCGATACGCTCCGCGCGAGGAGGAATACGTCCGGCGCACGGCCTTCGCGCTGACGGCGGCGCTGGCGATCGGAGACAAGCGGTCGCCCGACGAGAGGTTTCTGCCGCTGCTCGGACTGATCGGAAAAGCTGCGGACGATCCGCGCAATTTCGTCAAGAAAGCCGTCAACTGGGCTCTGAGACAGATCGGCAAACGAAGCCTACGGCTGCACGGCGAGGCCGTCGGGCTGAGCCGGACGCTGGCCTCGTCGCAAGACCGTACGGCCCGCTGGATCGGCCGCGACGCCTTGCGCGAGCTGACCGATCCGAAAACGATCGCCCGGATCGGAAAATAAGGCAGGGAAGAGAGTCGGCGTCGCTCAGCCGAAAACGGCGGCGGACCTCCAGTCCATGCGAAACGATGAAACGCGCACGAAGAAAACGCATCCGATGCGGACCGAGCGCCTCAAAAGACGATCCGACCGGAAGTTCAGTGCGGCTTCGCGCAAAAAACGCATGGCAGCCGGCCGGACGCGGCTCACGACAATCCGCACGCCAGACGACGGTACGACTCCGCCGGTAGCGATCGCACAATGCGACGCCCCCCTACTTCCGGCAAAGCGCGCTATGACGCGAAAACCGGCAGAAGCGACGGGAAGAACTCTCCCGAAGCCATACGGCGATACGGCAAAACAGAATAAAGTCAGTCGATCGAGATCACGCGCTCATCCTCGTCGGGCACGTCGATGCGCACGTTCATCGCATCGTCCGGGAGCAGGCTCTCGATCTTCTCGGGCCACTCGACCAAGCAAAGGTTTCCGCTGAAAAAATACTCCTCGTAGCCGAAGTCGAACGCCTCCTCGATCCGGTCGATCCGGTAAAAGTCGAAATGATAGACCGGAGGCGTGCCGTCGCCGCGATACTCGTTGACGATAGCGAACGTAGGGCTGGTCACCGTGTCGGTCACGCCGAGGCGGTCGCAGACCGCCCGGATCAGCGTCGTCTTGCCCGCGCCCATCCCGCCGCGAAACGCGATCACCGTGCGGCCGGCCCGCGCGTCGAGAATCGCTTCGGCCACCTCGGGCAAATCGCTCGTCGAACGTATCCTGAATGTTTTCATGGATTTTTCCCACTCTCTTTGGAGGCAAAGATAACGGTTCGGAGCGAATTTCAAAACCGCGCGGGTTTTCCGTCCGCCGCATGTCCGGCAGAAAGCGCGCTCCGCAGGTCCGCCGGCCATCCGCCCGACAGAACGCGGAATTTCCGTTCCCGCTCTTTCCCGAAGTCCTGCGCGGGACGGCAAACGTAAAAGCGGGCGCACGGTTCCGCCCGCGGCCGCCCTGCTCCCGCAGCGAACCGCAAAATCCGCCGGCGCACGGCCGGAAACGGACCGGACGAGGCTGTCCGAACCCGGGGAAGCCGTCCGGCACGCCGCGACTCCGGGCAAAGGGACCGGCGCTACCTCGGCTTCATGACGATGAAGGGAATGATCATCTCCTCCATCGAGATGCCGCCGTGCTGGAACGTATCGTTATAATAGCGCACGAAACGGTTCGTATCGTTCGGATAGACGAAAAAGTCGCGGTTGTAGGCGAAAATATAGGTGGACGTGATGTTCGACTTGGGCAGGTGAGCCTGCTCGGGTTTCGTGATCGCGAACACCTCCTTGGGGTTGAAGCCCAGGTTGCGGCCGGTCTTATAGCGCAGGTTGGACGACGTCTCGCGGTCGCCCTGCACGCGGACCGGACGGTCCACCTGAATCGTGCCGTGGTCCGACGTGACGATGACCGTGTGCCCGCGATCGGCGACCAGCCGCATCAGCTCCAGCAGGTCCGAGTGCTCGAACCACGAACGCGTGAGCGAGCGGAACGCCGCCTCGTCCTCGGCCAGATCGCGGATGATCTGCGTTTCGGTCCGCGCATGCGACAGGATATCGAGGAAGTTATAGACGATTACCGAGAAGTCGGCGGCGGCGACCCGGTCGAAATTCTCGATCAGCCGCTTGCCCGAGTCGGTCTTGACGATCTTGTCGAAAAACAGTTTGTAGCTCTTGCCCTGAGACTGCATTTGCCGGCGCAGGAAATCTTCCTCGTGCTGATTCTTGCCCCCGTGCTCGTTGTCGTTGAGCCACAGATCGGGCATGATCTTGTCGATCGCCAGCGGCGTCAGCCCGGCGAAAATCGCGTTGCGCGCATACTGGGTGGCCGTCGGCAGAATGCTGCAATAGAAATCCTCCTGCTCGACGTCGAACAGTCCGTGCAGCACCGGACGGATCATCCGCCACTGGTCCAGCCGGAAATTGTCGATCAGAAAGAGGGTCGTCTTGGCCGAGGCGTCCACAATAGGAAAGACTTTCGAGCGGACCAGCTGGTGAGACAGCACCGGAGCGTCGGCATCGCGATCCGAGAACCAGCTCAGGTAGTTGGCGCGGACGAACTTGGCGAACTCGTTGTTCGCCTCGTTCTTCTGGTACGACAGGATCTCGCGCACGCCCGGATCGGTCGACTCGGTCAGCTCGACCTCCCAGCCCACGAGCTTCTTGTATATCTGCACCCAGTCGGCGAACGTCCGCGCGGAGGCGAACGACGAGGCGATGAGACCGAACTCGCTGCGGTAGTCGGCCGTCGTCTGCTCGGTGACGAGCTGCTGGCTGTGGACGTTTTTCTTGATCGACAGCAGCACCTGATTCGGATTGACGGGTTTGATCAGGTAGTCGGCGATCTTCGACCCGACGGCCTTGTCCATGATGTTCTCCTCCTCGCTCTTGGTAACCATGATCACCGGCGTCATCGGCCGCAGCTCCTTGATTCGCGGGAGCGTCTCGAGACCCGTCAGGCCGGGCATCATTTCGTCGAGGATGATCAGGTCGAACGGCTGGGACGAAGCCAGATCGATCGCGTCGTAGCCGTTGTTGCTCGTAACCACGTCGTAGCCCTTGCCCTGAAGAAACAGAATGTGAGGCTTAAGCAGGTCGATCTCGTCGTCGACCCACAGGATTTTGGCTGCACTCATCGCTTCACCGATTTTATTTCATACAAAGATAGCTAAATTCGGCACATGCGTCGCGCCGCGCGACGCATGCCCTTTACAAATAATGCAAAAACCGGACTTTTATTGTCCGGAGCCGCAGACTAACCGGTAACTTTCAGCGTTATATCACTGGCAAACCGGGATCAAGCCGCCGCCTCGGACGGCGAAAGCGCGTCGCATGCGGCAGAATATCACCGTCTCAGATTGCAAACAACTGAAAAACAATACGATAACTAAAAATTTACTGTTT
>ENA-UEOI01001500-UEOI01001500.1-human-gut-metagenome-genome-assembly--contig:-NODE-1500-length-19784-cov-6.012990_pt1 | contig 19784 bp, 14 predicted proteins | sample MGYA00242883_ERZ507882 | MGnify/ENA primary metagenome ERZ507882 (study PRJEB26167, sample SAMN06115502) | human gut metagenome | host: Homo sapiens | place: China:Chongqing | collected 2015-07-29...
CGAGGGCCTGGAGAAGCGTTCTGACGACTTCGCTGCTGAAGTCGCAAGCATGGTGAAGTAAGCCAGCTTCTACTGCTGAAGTAAACGAGAGCCGCAGTACCTGTAACAAGGTGCTGCGGCTCTTTTTGTTGTGCTTGTAAGGGAAACTGAGGATGGATGTATTGCTCCACGACAGCTATACAGGAGTCGGTAGCTTTCTCTTCGGACACGGTGACCGGGTTGCGGCTCCCAGCATCCGCAGCTGGCAGCGGTCGGCTCCGCTACAGTCGTCGCTGTTGCTCCTACCGAGGGGAGGCCTTGGCATTTCGTAAAGCTTGGCCTCTTCGCCAGAGGCTCCCCTACTAGGGGAGCTGTCGAACGAAGTGAGACTGAGAGGTTGTATGAAGGGAAGCCTGACCGTGAGCCGCTGCTGGACTCAACTTCTCCGTCAGCGCTGACGCGCTGCCACCTCCCCTACCGAGGGGAGGCCTTGGCAGTCCCCGCAAAGTGAACGGTTTCGCCAGAGGCTCCCCTACTAGGGGCAACGGCGATGACCGCCGCCAGCGGCGGAAACAGGGAGTCGCTGTTGGAGCCGCGGCCAGCAGGATGCAAGCGACAGCGCACAGCACAATAAACAAACAAAAACGCCGCCGACGGTTCAGAAGCCGTCAGCGGCGTTTTGTTTATTCAGTCAGCAGCGGTCAATGGATCAGGCCTTGGCCTCGCTGTTGTGCTCTGCCTTCTTGTAGGCGGAGAAGGAGTGGAACACGATGTTCAGGCCCAGAACGATCAGCAGGACAGCCAGGATGAGCTGCAGGCCGTTGGCGATGAACACAGCACCCCAAGTGGTCTCACCGGCAGGGATGGTGACAGCAGCGGCATTGCTGATGGCCTTGACCATCGCCATGAGACGCTGCACCAGAGCGGTGAAGGTGACGCAGAGCATGATGATGAGCGGGGGGAAGAGCATCTTGTTGCTGCGGCCGGTGACCTTCAGGAAGACGCACAGGGTAGACAGGACCAGAGCGCTCAGCAGCTGGTTTGCAGAACCGAACAGGGGCCAGATGTTGGCGTAGCCGATCTTGGTCAGGATGAAGCCGAACACCAGAGTGATGAAGGTGGAGAAGTAGACGTTGCAGAGCAGCTTGCGCCAGCCCTCAGCGTGCTCCATGTCGTCCACGCTGAACAGCTCCTGGAAGCTCATGCGGCCGATACGGGCCACGGCATCCAGGCTGGTCAGAGCCAGTGCGGAAACGCACATGGTCATAAAGACGGTAGCGGCATAAGCGGGGACACCGAACATCTCAAAGAAACCGGCGACGCCGCGGCTGAAGATCTGGAAGGGAGTACCGGCGGCGGGGGTGCCGTCAGCAGCGGCAGCAGCACCGGCGACGCAGAGAGCCAGAACAGCCAGCAGGCTCTCGAGGATCATGGCACCATAGCCGACCTTCAGCATATCCTTCTCGTTCTCGACGGTCTTGGAGGAAGTGCCGGAAGAGACGAGGCTGTGGAAGCCGGAGACAGCACCGCAGGCCACGGTGACGAACAGGATGGGGAACATGGTACCCAGCTTCTCGTTGGTGAAACCGGTGAAGACGGGCAGGTTCATGGTGGGATGAGCCACCAGCAGGCCCACAACGGCACCGGCGATCATGGCCACGAACATGAAGGTGGTCATGTGGTCACGGGGCTGCTTCAGCAGCCACATGGGCAGAACAGCGGCAAAGAAGATGTAGACGAAGGTGATGTAGCTCCATGCAGCCTTGCCCAGAATGATGGGCAGGTTTGCACCGATGACGAAGGAAAGCACGATGAAGACGATGCTGATGAGGCTCTCTTTCCAGCCGGAGAAGTTGAACTTCTTCTGGATGAGGCCGAAGACGACAGCGAAGACCATGAACATGATGGAGACCATACCGGCAGCGCCGTTGGTCTGAGCAGTCTCCGCCAGAGCACCGTCTGCGCCGAAGGCGTTGAAGGTACCGGCCACCATGTCAGCAAACGCTGCAATGACGATGCCGCAGAACAGCCAGCAGAACAGCAGGAACAGCTTGCGGCCGGTCTTGCCGATGTACTTCTCGATCAGCATGCCCATGCTCTTGCCGTCGTTCTTGACGGAAGCGTACAGAGCGCCGAAGTCGGTGACAGCGCCGAAGAAGATGCCGCCCAGCAGCACCCACAGCAGGACAGGCAGCCAGCCAAAAGCAGCAGCCTGGATGGCACCGGTGACAGGGCCTGCACCGGCGATGGAGCTGAACTGGTGCGCAAACACGGTCCAGCCGTTGGTGGGGACGTAGTCACGGCCATCCTCGTGGACGACTGCGGGGGTCTTGGCGGTGGGGTCGATGCCCCACTTGTTGGCCAGCCAGCGGCCATACAGCGTATAAGCGCCGAACAGACACACGGCTGCGATCAAAACGATGACCAGCGTATTCATTTCTTTATACCTCTTTCCTTTCTTTCACACCGGCAACCGGCAATGTGCCAGACAGAGCGTCTGTACCCAAAAGCAGGGCAGGCGAAACGGCCCGGAGGGTGAAAAAAGCCTCCGTCCTCACGAAAGACAGAGACACAAAAATGTATCCCATCTTCCTCGAAGACGAAGGCCAAACGGTGCATCTGCACCGGTCGTTCTCCGCGGTACCACTTCGTTTGCTGCTTTCGGGAGCAGCCGCTTGCGCGTACAGGCGTTCCTGCCGCCGATACGCCGCCCTGTAACGTGGGCTGAACGGCCATGCACTACTGCCGCAAGCGGGTTCGCACAGGCTGCTCGCAGGTGAGGGTCTATCGCACTGTGCTGCCGTCTTGCACCGGAATGGCGGCTCTCTGAGCGCAGGGAATGCGAAAAGTCATGTCCTGTTCATTGCATTTGCCGAATGATTGTGTATACTTTAGTCCTGATTTCATAACTTGTCAATATATTTTGGGCAAGTTAGGAGACTGTGCCATTTTTGCGGGGGAGAAACTAAGAAAATTTAGGCGATTTTTGTTCAGATGTGAGATGAATAAAACTGAATGCCTCCACAGGTGAAATCTTCTAAACCCCCGGAAAGAAAGACCGAACACTTGACTTTTACACTTTCAAGTGCTAAAGTAACAGAGTAATAGAAAGACCCGTGTCGCACCCTGCGGCACTTTGCCCTAAAGGAGGAAGCTATGGCGGACAAGAACCCCAGAAGAAACCCCACCACCGACGCACTGTTCGACGCGATCCTGAGTCTTGAGACGAGGGAGGAGTGCTACAACTTCTTCGAAGACCTCTGCACGGTCAAGGAGATCTCCGATATGGCCCAGCGTCTGGAAGCGGCCAAACTCCTGCTCGGCGGCAGCACCTACGACCAGATCGTAAAGGCGGTGGAAATCAGCACCGCCACCATCAGCCGCATCAACCGCTGCATCCAGTACGGCTCCGGCGGCTACCGCGACACCATCGAGAAGGTACAGAAGAGCGCAAAGCCGGAGTGACATCCGGGCGGCGAGGCACATAGGATGGACTGCGCCCGATTCCTATTATAGAAAGGAAGGTCCTTCTTATGGCTGATACCACCAACTGCACCCCCTGCGTTTCCTGCGGCTGCCCCGCGCTGCCGAGAGTTTCCCTCGACCAGGCCGTCGTCGACCTGATGGAGAGCATCGCTTTGCAGGAGTCGGCCCTGAGCCACATCCTCTGCGCCGAGACCCAGAAGATGAAAGCCGCCCTCAGCATGGAGGAGCTGGATCTGTGCAAGCTGCTGGAAGTCAACGACTCCGCCACCAACATGGTCCACGCCGTGGCGAACCTTGAGCTGGTTCTGAAAGAGAAGCTGGAATTCATCGCCAACAACCTCTACTACCCCTCGACGGGGAACTGCACCGCCACCGAGAGCTGATGTCAAAATGCGACTGCCCGCCCGCAATGGGTGGGCAGTTTTTGCTTTCCGGGGCGGGGCTGCCTAAAAATATGTATAAAAGTCGGAAAAGTGTTTTGTTGGAATTGCTGAATATCGAAATCTGTGCTATACTATATAATGTTTATCCAAAGAGAAAGGGGAACCTGACCTTGCTGCACTACGATGCGATCCTGTTTGACGTGGACGGTACGCTCATCGATTCCGCCCCCGGCATTCTCAATACACTGGAAGAAGTTTTCAGCTCCATGGGCGTTGACGTCGCCCGGAGCGACCTTGGCCGCTACATCGGCCCGCCCCTCCGCAAGAGCTTCGGCGAGCATTTCTCCGACCCTGCAAAAATCGAGGAGGCCACGAAGCGCTACCGCGTGAGCTACGCCGCCAAAGGCTGCCACGAGGGCGATGTCTACCCCGGTGTGGTGGAGATGCTGGGCCGTCTCAAGGCTGCGGGCCTGACCCTCTGCACGGCCACCTGCAAGCCCACCGACGTTGTGAGGCCCATCCTCGAAGAGCAGGGCCTTGCGCCTTACTTCTCCTTCGTGGGCGGTGCGTCCATGGATGAGAGCCGCGACAACAAGACCGACGTCATCCGCCACGTCCTCGCCCAGCCCGTCATGCAGGGCAAGCGGGTGCTGATGGTGGGCGACCGCCGGGACGATATGCAGGGCGCTGTGAACTGCGGCCTGGACGCCGCCGCTGTGCTCTACGGCTACGGCGGCAGGGAAGAGGTCGCCCCCTTTGCGCCGGTCTTCATGGCCGCTGACTGCAAAGAGCTGACGGACTGGGCTCTCCGCCCGGTGGACGAGCCTTCCCATTCCTGAAACGAGAGGGACTGAATCTATGAGTCAAAAAAGACAACAACAAAACGAAACCATGACTCCCATGCAGCATCCGGATTACGGGCTGTATCACCGGCGGTTTCCGGTTTATTTTCACCTTTCCACATATCCGGTCTGCCACCATACCATACGGCATGTCCTTGCAAAGTATTCGGAGCATCAAACCAAATAGCAAGTCCTTTTGTATAATCTGTCCCTCCGGCACAAACTGCAGAGGAGACAAGTAAAGTACTGATAAAAAATGAATAAAGTTTCTTCATTGTCATAGTATTTATTTTTTGGGGTTAAAAATCAACCTTGATATATTTCTTTTTCATCTGTCTAAATTCCATTTTTTTATCACAAACCTCCTCCAGCTTATTCTCTCTGATTACAACACCTTTACAACCATTTAAAATAAACAAAGGCTTTTGACGAAAATCGTCCGAAGAAGTACATTCTACATGATTCTCTTTAAAAATCAAATCCTTCGTACTTTTGGCGTATAACACCGGATTCCCAAATGTACGAAACGTATTACCTATGATACGCACATTTCTATGCACCGGACGTTCCGCATCCACCACCGTATTAGAAGGATGCAACGCAATGACTGCATTTTCAGGTCCTCCACTATACGCACAGCCGATAAATATATTGTTCTGAATCAAAACATCATTCACCGGTCCCGATTCATACCAGCCTTCGGCATCTCCTTCTATCAGGATAGCGCTCATGCCCGTTTTATAATAAGTATTATCTGCAATCACTACTTTTCGGGGAGTAGTCATTAAGGTACCCCGCGTACTTGTCCTCGTAAAATAACAATGACGAATTTCCACTTCGGGCGTGCAACTGATATTCTCTACACAATCGTGATTCAATTCCAATTCACCGGGAATATCCCGATTGAAGGTGACTTGAACAATACGGTCTGTCAACCGTTTCACAGCAACCACTTGCGCAGATGCAAAACGCTCCATAGTAGACGCCTTGACAAAAGCGACCGTATCCCCCTCAAAGTAAGCGTTATACCCATAGCTCTGCCCATGCATGAAGCGCAAATTCAAAGTACGGGTGTTTATTTTCTCAACGGCACGCAAGTTAGTACCGTGCACATTTATCGGATCATCCTGTGCACCCGCAAAATAACAACCAATTATCTTCACCTTTCCACTACATCCGGAAAAGTGCATCATATCCGCAGAAGCTGCCAACAACCTGCCACTGCCTTCACGCGGCATACATTTCACTTTATCCATGGTAATATTACGAGTGTATTGACTTACTATACCAAGCCCATGCATATAGTGCATCTGCACCCGGTTAAGTGTAATATCCCGACTTTCGAAAATAAACCATCCCACCTGGTCACGAATAATGTCACGAATTGTCAAAGTATTCCCCACTTTCGGGCGAAATCCTTCCGGGACATGGAAACGTACTACATTCGGGGCCACCCCTTCCGCCTCCGCAGCAGCAAGCACATTCCACCCCTGGCTATAACGGAAAGTACTATCAACAGGACTATATTCTATACAATGATTCTTGTTTGAACGCCAACCCTCACCAAAGAGGCTCATCCGCCCATTCACTATTTCATAACGTGTGTCACGATGTACAACAACTTCCACCTCATCATCTTCCACACGGGCAAATGTCATTTCCGAACCGGCAGGACGTTCAAAATCAATATGCAAATCTTTAAACACCAGATTCTTACAACGTTCGAGAGCGATAGTCGTCATTTTTCCGTGAAACATCAGCGTTGCTCCGTTTCCTTCAATCATCAGATCTTTCATATCTTCAAACAGCAGACCGATAGTTTTCACTTTGGAAGGACACTCTTGTTCGGTCGATGTATTCGATATAAAATATTTCCGCCGGATAGCACCTTCGGGCCAGATATCATAACGCCCTTTCTCAAAAGAGAGCACGCGAGCACCACTTCGCTTACATTCACTAATAGCTTCCTGCAAACAGGTCACACAATTTTCATATGTATACGGATGTGCTCCGAAGTTTGAAACACGGATAGTATCTTTTTGTTGCGCCCGGGTAATACCGGAAATTCCGACTATTGACAAGCATATAAATAAAGCAATAAATCTCATAAGCAAATATGTATTAAAGAAGAAGTTGTCGCGTTACTTTATATTTATACAAAGATAGCGAATTATGTTCGATTATTAAATAAAGAGCCGCCATCAAATCGCATTTATTCACATAAACCCGATTCTCCAGCGGCTCTAACCTTTCTTTAGTGAGAAATATAGCTATCTATTGAACTCTGTCACTTCAACGGACTCACTATTAATAATATTATTTCTTACTTGTCGTAAACATTATCTCTGCAATACTTGCATTTACACCATTATTACTACCCGTAACCAAAGCACGTATATATCTTCCTCTTACAGGTTCCGGCAACAGCAGGGTTTGGGCATTGGTCGCCTTTTCACTAGGGAAGTTCAATTGTCCCAATTCTGTCCAATGTTCTTCACTTTCACCTATGCTGAATATAACAGTTTTAGTATCTCCGTTACCTTGCCTTCTTGCCAGTTCTATCGAAAGAATATCCTGTTGTGATTTCATATCAATAATGATTTCATGTGGCAATGGAGGATTAGCCCCTTCACCTTTCCATTGTGAGTGCCAGAAACTGGCAAGATCTCCGTCAAGGATACAGGTGGCAATACCATATTTACCAGCATTTTCTCCAACCTTTTCTTCTGTCGAAGCCGAGATTCCCCAATCCGTTCTGTCTGCATCAACATATTGTTCGTGAACCGCATCCCAATCTTCTTTTGAAATGGTATAATAAGCAGGAAAATCCATTATTTTTTCCAAAGTTGGAATATCATCGAAAGCGTCATCAGCTGGCTTAAATGTAGATATCAACTTAAATGATGTCTTAAGGACCGCATCCGGTATAACCGTAGAAGTTTGCCCTTCATCTACTTTGATGATTTTCTCCTTTCCCTCATTATTTGTATACGTCAACGTAGTTCCGGTACACCCCTCTAACGGAACCCAATTAATCGTTACTCCGTTCAAATCTGCCGAGATCGAATTAATTCCCTGAGCTGATAGACTGGCCTGATAAGTGGAACCGTACACTTCACCCGCAATAGTTCTTACCAAAGACTCTTTACCTGTATCACTCCTCGTTATCATATTGAATATATATTTCCCTTCCGGAAGGTCAATAATCGTCGATATAGGATCCTTTATAACACGATTCTCCGGAACAGGAACTACCACAGGATTTTCATTTCCCTCCCACGTAATCACACAAGAGCTGATTCGTGGGTCGGCATTCAGATACCACTCCAACTTGACACGATTGAACCCGCTATAGGCACTCAAATCCTGAACGGCCCCGAGATAGGTTTCTTCTCCCATTTCAAGGTATTTTTCGTGTATCTCATACATATCTCCGCAAGCGGTCATCAAAAAGGCTGACAAGCCACAAGCTATATATCTTATTATATTTTTCATAATCTGATTTTTTTAATTACTCTGTTGCAGGTTGTCCCCAGAAAGTCATTTCGCCAATCTGAGCGTAAATACCTCCACTCCAGGTTTCAAGCATAAGAATTCTTACATAACGGAAATTAGGAGCTTCAATGGGAACTTCGTGTTCATCGCCATTCTGTATATATTCAATATCTTCATTGGTTATATTCGGATTATCTTGTCCGGAAGGTTTATAACATTCAACATCCATAATCTTCGTCCAACCCTCAAAGGTAGGATACATGATACCATCTTTTTCCACACCGCTATTATACATTTCGTCCGTAAGTTCCGTACAACCATAAATCACATATTTCTTCAAATTATTATGAGTATAGGTCCAAACGTTCGCATCTCCTCTGCGTTGCCACATCTTGAAACGGCTTACCTTGGCAACCTGTCCCATATCGAACGTTATACACCGACCAGGGGCAGGATTATCACTATTAGTAACACTATGGAAACAGTCTGTGTTATTATTACCCTGCCAGATATTTCGTATCGGCAGACCACCCATAGCCTCACAATCACCAGGCAAACGTGTCGGAAGTTCTTTAAATTTCGACTTGTCAAGTTCCTCTTCATACAAAGGATTGCTTTCCAGCTCCAACATCTCGGAATAATTATCCCAACGGTCACGAATTCTGTATCCTAACGTGATTGGTTCAGCAGCCAATCCCCGGATTTTAGCTTGCCCTTCCACTATACTGGAATAGAAATTCTCCAAAGAAACCCATTCTCCGTTTTCCTTTTTGGTAACTTCCAGAATAATATTCTGTCGAGTCGGATTTTTCCACGTCAAACTCACTCCTCCAAAACTATCAGTAATCTTGAGTGACTCATAAATATATTCTACAGGAGGAGTTAATGGACTGATAGAAACGGTTTTCGGTTCAGACTCGTTCTGGCTTTTGTCTACACTCTTCAAAAAGATATTATAGTCACCCACCTTTCCGAATCCTTCTACGATCAAGCTATCTACATAAGGAGAAGCTTTTGTGGTTCTTTCCACCCCATTAATCATATAAGACGCCACAACACACAAGAGATCATCATCTTTCGGAGGAGTATAACGAATGATAGCTCCTCCATTAATGTTCTCCACCTCTATATTCGTAGGCAATCCCGGTGCTACACTGTCGGTAGCATTGAGACCAATCTTTTCGTCCTGCCCACATCCTGCTAGGCAGAGTGTACCGAGCAATGTGACGAACGCATATTTCACAAGCTCTGATATATTATTCATATTTCTCATATTTCCAGTCATTTTAAATTATGAATATCATAGTTACCACCCTGGGTTTTGTACCAGGTTCGGATCTTTCAATATTGTTTCCAGTTTCAACGGCCACAAATAGTCCTTATAACTATACTTTGAACGTAAGTAGATAGTGGTTACTCTATAAAATTCCTGGGCAGTCTCTCCTTGAATATGCCACCCTTTCACTTCGCGGGGAAGTTCTTTTTTCCAACGACGCAAGTCCCAGAAACGTTTTCCTTCACAGGCCAGTTCATTCAAACGTTCCATGCGAATGATTTCACGCATACCGTTTTTCGTATTAGGCTTATCCGGGGACTTGGAATATTTACTCCACGACTCCTTTACCCCCTTCAACCCTGCACGTTCGCGAACCAAGTCCACGTAATCATATACATCCTGTGTGGGTGATTCCTGCGATTCATTCAAAGCTTCCGCATACATCAGATACAAATCAGCAAGACGTATGATTGGGAACGAATAACGGTAGGGAGAGAAACCGTCTTTTGTCAAACCAGTCTTATAGCTACATACCTTTTTATTCAAATATCCCGTATATGAATGGTCTTCCGAAGTCTGGCGCCCTGATACCTCCTTTGCCCGAAAATGATAGAAAGCAAGATTTGCCGGCTCATCATTCGTATAACCATCTCCATACCATGTTCCACGGTCGAATGACAATGAAGCATAGAAACGCGGTTCACGGTTCAAGTGAAGATAGGCTGTTTGCTCTCCTATCTGAAGGTAATATTTATTATTTCCCTCATCCGGGATAGTGGTAATCTCATAGCGGTTAGGATAATTAGCCGTCCAGAAATCACTGTTATCTTCAGAAATAGGCACACCATTTGAAGAATAGAATGCTTCGGCTACTGATAAAGTTGGTCCTAAAACAGAACGCGCGTTATAGTGGTTCCCCTTCGTATGTTTAGCCATTGCAACCGTCTGCAATCCGTTAACGTTCCGAGTACTTCCCCAAATAATTTCTTCATTCCATTTTTCTGTGACAGCCTCACCGATATCCAGCAGTTTGCGTGTTGCCGCAGAAATACTATTGATCGGCAAAGAGAAAGTATAAAGTTTCTCGTGACCATTTTCTTTTGCACAATTTATCGCTTCAAGCGCTGCGTCTGCTGCCAATTTCCATTTACTGTTATCAACCTGTGTCGGGAACAAATGCCTACCCTGATTATCTTTCACATTAATATAATCCGAATTTCCATTAAACAAAGGGCTGGCAGCCAATAATAACAATTGTGCTTTTACTGCTTTTGCAATTGGCTGGGTGATGCGCCCCATCTCCTGTCCTGGATCTGTGATCTTTGAAGGCAGATCTTTATATGCTTCATCCAGCAGGTTAGAGATATAAGCCACTACATCATCCACCGGCTCGCGATAACGCCTTACTTCATCCTGTGAAGCATCTACCGCAATATTAGTATCCATGATAGGAATAGGACCGTAAAGCATAAACAGATAATAATGATAATATGCTTTGAGGAATTTTACTTCCGCAATCCAACGGGTGCGTTCATAATTCTGCAAATCGAGAGGTTTGTTGATATTTTCCAAGAAAATATTACAATCGCGGATAGCTACCCAAAGATTGGTTCCCCCATTTCCTCCATCCCAAAAATTCTGGTAGGGGTCATTATTATTTTGTTCACCGCGACCTATTTCCCATGCGTTGAGAGAGATACGCTGATCTATAAAACCGGTTCCTTTAGGCATTAACCAATGTTCATCACCTGCCAAAAAGCCAATGGAGCCACCCTGATCCCATGAAGGCAGGTAACTATAACAAGTATGTAGAAACTTAAATGAATTAATGCGGTTGCTGAAGGCATTATCCATGCTTGGAGTACCTTCGGGCACTATATCTAGGTAATCACTACAAGAAGTGCTACACAGCATGGCAGCAATCACGAGTGATATGGATATGATTATTTTTTTCATATAACATGTTTTAGAGTGAAAGTTGAATACCTACATTAAATACTCGTTGAACAGGATATCCCAAACCGTTGTTCCCCATTTCCGTATCCCAAATTTTGAATTTGGAAATATTGAACAAGTTCGTCCCGCTTACGTAAATACGCAAGTTTTCCAATTTAGCTTTACTGGTCAGCCGCTTTGGAAGCGTATAGCCTATTTCTGCCGATTTCATACGCAAGAAAGTACCGTCACGCAACCACCATGTACTCGACTGGTTATTATTACTGATAGCCGTATCCGACAACCGTGGCCAGAAAGCATACATATTCTGGTTGGACTCGCTCCAATGATTATTGGCGATAACCTGAAGCAAAGCATTGTTAGCCTGTTTTCCTCCCAATTCGTTGTCCGGGTCATAAGGCTGGGCAAACGGAGTGATACGCAAAGGACTAATAAAGAAGGAAGACCGTGCCGATCCCTGGAAGAAGCAGTTGAAATCAAACGCCTTATATCCCACAGAGAAACCGAAACCATAGATAATTTCTGGTGTAGTCGGATAACCGATAGGCACAATATCCTGCTCGTCGATGATTCCGTCACGATTGATATCTTTATATTTGATATCTCCGGCTGTATATTCGCCAAATTGTTGTTTCGGAGAGTTTGCCACATCTTCATCATCTACAAACAAACGTTCGGCTATGTAACCATAAGTCTGGCTCAGCTTAGAACCGATTTTACTTCTCCATGGAGTAGCCGAGTAGTCCGGTTCTTCGTATTCAGAAAATTCACTGCTGGCGTATGTGAAATTACCTCTGATAGTAGTCCACAGGTTTTTGTTGAAAATATGCGAATAATCCAAAGAAATATCGACACCTTGTCCTTTAGCCTCACCGATATTTGCCCGGATAGGCGCCTGGAATCCCATCAAACTGGGGATATCGGCACGCTCTTGCAGGATATTCGTTCTTCTTTCTTTAAAATACTCTGCCTGAATCTCCAGGTCATTGAATAATTTCAGTTCAAATCCCACATTCATTTTATGAGAAATTTCCCAACCAATCTTCGGATTGGCATAGCGGCTGATAGAAATACCGTTATAACCTTCGTCAAAGTTGGTTCCGAAGTTCATTCCCCTACCGGAATTATTCATATTTACTTCCGACAAATAGAAGAAACGGTTGTCATTATTAGAAATATTATCATTACCGACCAATCCGTATGATCCTTTCAACTTAAGCATATTGACAACTTTGGAAATCGGTTTGTCCGCCCAGAATTTTTCATTGGACACAACCCAGCCCAAACCTCCCGACGGGAAGAATCCCCAACGATGACTCTTGTCAAAACGTTCGGAACCGTTGTAACCGAAATTAAACTCCGCAAAATAACGGTCGGAGAATCCGTAAGTAAAACGTCCTGCTAATCCCAAATTACGGGTAGGGAGTGATTTCTGCAAGGTGTTTTCATTGCCACTTTTCCCTTCACGCACTGTATAAACCAACATACCACTGACATTGTGTTTTTCAACAAACGTCCGATCGTATGACAACGATGCTTCCAAATACAGGGAACTGCCTACTTTTTTACTTCCCGGAGAGTATCCTAGATAATCTGTACCCAAATCCGGATTTAGAGCAGAAAGAGTGTATTCATCTTTTTTCTTATCATAACTATCCAAGGCATAATAGAACGGAGTATAAGAACGTTGAAGATCATAATATGAAGTTCGTGTGACATTTCCCAACAAACGCCCTTTCAAGCCTTCGGTTATAAAACTGAAATCTTGCTTTAGCTCCAACTGGGCAAGTATAACTGTGTTTTCATATTCTTTATAACCGCGTGCCATTTCAGCATACGGATTCAAGTAATTTGCACTAGTTCCATAATTACCGAACATAGGATGATTGGTATATTGGTTAGCTGCATCCGGAGCATACATAGCAGGAAAAAGAACCGGACTTGCTTTAATAGCCTGACTGTAAACCTGCGAACCGCCCTGTATCGGACCTTGATAACTATCAAACGTGCCGCTCACGCGCACTCCCAACTCGGTTGTTTTGGTCAGATTAATATTAACATTCGAACGTACCGTATATTTATCCAACTTAATATTATTATCAAAAAGGTTACTGGGAACCTGTTTCAAGATACCATTATCCCGCGAATAAGACAATGCTACATAGTAACGGGCTACACGGCCACCACCGCTAAGGCTCATGTTTCCGCGATAGTTAGTTGTGAAATCTTTGAATAGCATATCCTTCCAGTCTACCATCGGATAAGCCATCGGATTCAACCCTTTTTCGCGAGCAGCAATCGCGCTTTCCAGATAAGGTAATGCACCATCCGGATTTCGAGTTCTCACCGCCTCATTATGAAGTTTCATAAACGTCAGCGGATCAGCAATTTCAACCTCTTTGGAAGGAGCGGAGAACGAACTTTCTACCCTGAAAGATAATTTCATTTTACCTTCCGTACCTTCTTTTGTCGTTACAAGAATAACACCATTAGCACCACGCGCACCATAAAGCGCAGTAGCAGTAGCGTCTTTCAGAATGGAGAAACTGGCGATATCATCGGTATTCAATCTTGCCAAATCTGATGAAGTCAATTCAATGTTATCAATCAAAATCAACGGATCGGCTTTCCCTGTTCCAAATGTCGTCACACCACGAATAAAGAATTCGGCATTATCTTCACCCGGTTCTCCACTTCTTTGATAAGCAACTACTCCCGCCAACTTCCCTGCAAATCCGGTAGTAAGATTACTACTGGTAGTTTTTAACTCCGCCGGTTTGATAGTAGAAACGGAGCCTAATACGGACTCTTTCTTTTGTTTGGCAAAAGCTACAATCGTGACATCTTCAAGTGCAATACCGCTATCTTCTTTCATCGTCACAACACGAAAGACATTTAGATCTTTAGGGTTGAACGGAACAACTTTCTTCTCATATCCAATGTAAGAGAATTCTATATTTTTCGTGTTTGCCGGTACTTTCAGTACATAATTTCCGTCCAAGTCTGTAGCTACTCCGATACTGGTTCCCGGAATAAAAACACTGGCACCAATAATCGGTTCATTGTTAAAATCCAATACAACTCCTTTAATTGTATAGGTCTTGCCTGTCTGTTGTGGTGATGCAATATCCTGTTTGGCGTGAAGGGGAGGTAAACAAATACCATACAAACAAAACAGGATCAATAATCGCAGTATTCTTCCACAATTTTGTTTTTCATTCATCATAGAAATTAAAAGTGTTAACAATTCATTCTTATGCTTTTCGATAAGCATGAATCTGGGTTAATTAAAGGTTTTCAATAAATAAAGGATAGCACTTTCATCTATTAAATTGCTATCTTCACAAAAACGTTTATTTTTTCTTTGCCAGCATTCGTTATTAGTTTATAATCTTGTTAAAGGTGTTACACCGGAAATTCTCAAATAGACGGCATTTTCTATCTTATGAATCACATCCGTTTTTTCAAAAAATCCCACTACCCGATACTACATTCTGTTGCATCGGTTGTGGGAACTTGGGGGTATGTTAAGTTTCAAATAATACATTATACAAGACTTATTCAATCCCCGGACAAAAGCACTCTTTTTTCCATAAATTGAATATAAAAAACAAGATGATATAACCTGGTTATACTGTACCAGAGGAGATAAACTGTGCTGAGCTGTACTGTTCATAGGATATAAGGTCTTTTTTTATTTATCGCTACACTAAGTTCTACTGGAACTTCGTGATTCGTTTTGTAAAGTGAACTAATGTGTTAGTTTGTATGCAATAATAATTGTAATACGTTGCAAATATATAGATAATTTTTGTAATTGCAATAGATTTGAGTAATGTTTTTATTATCTGGTCAGATAAATATAAAAAAAGAACTTATCTGTTTTAATATTTTTACTCAATGAAATAAATTGTCAATAGTTTTATTTGCAAATAAGCGTTTATATCGTGATTTTTGTATCTATATATTATGCGCTTTTTGTAATTAACTTTGGTAGAGTCCTTATTTTCTTCATTTCATACCCCTCTGATATATATTCTTTTTTTATCACGAAGTTCCAGTAGAACTTGGTAAAAGTTATTTCAAACAAATTCTGAATAATCTTCTAATTGCATATTTTCTTTCAGTAAAAAAATCTATTAAATTTTATAATTATATATCTTTGAATAGTTTTTAAGGAACATATAGACTATCATCGGGAAGCTACATTTGAGACTTCATTCATATTCTAAATAGATTATTTCATTGCCTACTATTACTTCGCATAACCATAGTTATACGAAAAGAAGACTATAGTTACGCGAAATAAAAAACTAATAAAATAGTAAACAGTGAAAAAGAAACGCCTATAACGACAGGAATCATTTATTATACCAATACAGACTTTTCTTATTCATTGTAGTATTTTTAAATTTTCAAAAAGATACGATGTTTATACATCATTTGAAGTATAAAAAAGACAATGAGATAATTAGCAAAACTTAACCATACAGAATAATAGTTACCAAGAAACTGCTCTAAGCCATAGCTGATAGAAGCTGCTATACAACGGAAATTAACGACCTCACCTAAAATATAGGCAGTGATAGAGTTCATCCCATAAATTTTCAACCAATCCAACCCATAGGTATGCCCTTTATAGTCTATCCAATAATAAAATAATCCCATAAGCAGAAAGCAGAGTCCTCCGGAAAACAAAGTCATACTACAAGTCCATAGCCGCTTAATAATAGGCATTTGCAAACTCCATAGCAAAGATACCCCTATTAATACTATGCCTAACAATAATAAAAGCCTCACCACTCCCTTTCTATTTTCTTTTCCTTCTTTCATTATCTTTCCGGCAAAAGTACCTAGCATAACTGTTACTCCAAAAGTTAAGCTACTCCATATCCAAGTATAAGTATAATAAGGAGAAAAATGCCAGTTTCCATCTTCTCCCCAATACACACCATCCCGAAACTGGCCTAGCACTAGTCGGTCTACCTTTTCTGCAAAATTCCCTCCGGGAGTAAAATCGCCGAAGAAAGTCATCGGTATCCAGTAGAGCAGTAACAATAATAATGTAATGAGCACCTGATAACGGAAAGAACAGTGTAACAAAATTATTGCTGCAATAAGATAGCCTGTTGCTATCGCCTGCAACGTATTCGAATATAAATAAAGAGAATCAGGATTCAATCCCAAAAGGTTTCCCTGCACAATCATGCCGAAAATAAAAAGCAATACAAAGCGCTTTATTATTTTACGATAAATATGCCATTTATTAGGGGCATTTTTAAACTTGGAAAAGGAAAAAGGCATGGAGGCTCCTGTCATAAACAGGAAAAGTGGCATCACAAGGTCCCAGAACCGGAAACCAATCCAAGACTCATGATCGAACTGATATAAAATGTCATTAAGCCACGGAAAATTCAAACGTTGCCCCAAAGCCACAAATACCGGTTGAAAGAAAACTAAAAGAAAGAGGTCGAAACCCCGTAGGATATCGAGTGAAGCCAAACGCCCGGAGACGGGAGACAAAGGTGTATTCATAAACATTATAATTTTCAAATTAAAAAGGAGTCGTTGACATAACGTGCTTACTCACCACCTCAACGACTCCCAAGACCTCAATTGTTTGATTTCAGTTTATTTGCTACAAATATAAGAAAATAATACCTATTTATTCAACACAACTTTGACAGTCCATGTTTTCTTTGTTCCATTTGCAGCCATGACACTATATCTACGTTCTGAGGTCCAATCGCCCGGAGCCCCTAACTTCGGGGAGCCATCCAGTGGTGTCACGCGTGCAGCAGTAGACACATTGAAGTATACAACCAACTTATTCAACGACACTTTTGCACGTTCAGCATCAGTAAAACTGCCACTGGCAGCAGGAACCGTGAAAGTCGCAGTAACAACCGCTTCGTCTTCGTTGATACTATTGGACTTCTCCAATTCCTTCTCCGCCACCTTAAACTCACCTGTCAAAGCATCCTTCTCTGTTGTATAGTAGCGGTGATATGCACCGACTGAGGTAATTTCCGCTTCTTCATAAGCCTCAAGATCATCTTTACATGAGGAAACAAATGGCAGGCACAACAGTACAAGCAACCATTTTATGTCTGATAATTTAATTCTATTCATTGTTCTTGTTTCATTGATTAATAATTCGAATATTGGTTATCATTTTACCACAGAGGATTTTGGTCCTTCTCTGTTATAGCAGAGTTTGCATTAATCAAACTTTGCGGAATAGGATACAAATAGCGTTTCTTAGAAAAAGTACGGTCGGCATTTCCATATCCTTGTGTACCGATAAACATACGATGACGGTCACTGCTAATTTCAATAAATGTAGCCGGAGTACGCAATTCTTTGATGACTTCACTTCCGGAGGGTTGTCCGTCGTTTGCTTCTTCACCATATTTGCCCCAACGCAACAAAGACCAATAATAGTCGCCTTCCATTGGCAATTCTACATGACGCTCAATCTTATAATCTTTCCATGCCTCAACCAACGTGGATGCTTCGGATTCCGGCAAACCACCATGTACAGTGCGAGTCTGATTGAAAGTAGCTACTGCTTCTGACAGTTTTGAAGGGTCACTCTTTGCCAGACAAAGAAGGGCTTCAGCCTTATTCAACAGCGCACGTCCGTACCGGAAAATTACATAATGATAATCCGTAGGCACATCAACAAATATACGCCAGTCATTAATGTAGACACCTTTGCGCCACAAGTAATTGGTAGACCCCATTTCAGCGGTTCCCGGAGCCTCACCCAAACTACAACGTTGCAAGTTACCGGTCTTATGCATTGTGACTAATTCCCCATAATATTCACAGGAGTCCTGTACGATTGTCGCATAAAAACGTTTGTCGCGATGCGTATACATAAAATCATTAATACGGGTATCACGCCCTTTATCTTTCGTTTCATAAGCCAGAGAGTGTTCATCCAATTCATCAGCATTCACAGCCAAATCTCTTACAGCATCATTAGAAATGACATTGGTATTATTCACAAACTGGGAAGTCGTATTCCACTTTTTAGCTTCATTTGTCAGTTGGTCAATAACCAGATAATCATCTACCAAATTCTGGGAAGGCGAATGTTCCAGCCAGCACTCAAAGACCCAGTCTTTTTTAAACAAAGGACCACGTCCCAACTTTTTTAGATTATCATTTCCCTGATTAGGAATGACAGTCTGCATATAAGTATCACCGCCATTTGTATTTTCTTTACTGAAATATCTGGCTAAAATAATCTCCGTTGAAGAATAAGAGTTCTCCTGATTGAACATGCCACCATAATTGGCGTCCAAAGAATAACCTTGGATAGCATCTACCGCTACTACCGCTTGTTCCCATAATGTCTTCTTTCGTGTAGCATCCGTAGTGTAAGCAGCAGCCGTCAGACAGACTTCCGACTTCAAAGCCCGAGCCGCATTAGCATTGGCACGCCCGGCAGGATATTCCTCCGGAAGTCCTGCTATGGCATCATCCAAATCACTCAATATCAAATCATACGTCCGGTCAATAGATTCAGTGAGGGGCAAATTAAATTCATCGTCTACTTGCAATACCCTGTCTACCCAAATCACACGTCCACAATGTTTCGCCTGATAATAGTAGATCATAGCCCGAAGCATTTTTCCCTCGGCAACCAGTTCTTTTTTATCCAAATCGGATAAAGCAGTAGAGGCGGAAGCCTGTTCAATAATCAAGTTACACCGACGGATAATACTAAATTTATTAAAACCGAAATCATGTTCCCGATTTATCAGGTCACGTGCCTCTCCCGGACAACTTTGGCGTAGAATTGTATTTAGTGTTATCTGATCGTCTCCCCAAAAATCGTGGTATAATCCCAAAATATCAGGATATGTGCGTAGTACGAATGCATCGGCAGTAGACCGACTCCCCCAAACCAATTCTTCCGAATAAGTTTCCGTAGGTTTCGTATCTAAAAAATGTTCACAACTTTGCAGTGTTAACATCCCTCCTAAAAGTGCAGGAACTATATATTTCATTATTTTCATATTCTGTGTTTTTAAAGTTATTAGAATCCAATGTTAAAACTAATCGAATATACCCTGCTGACAGGATAAGTATATAAATTAGTATTTCCAATCTCCGGATCAATATCGTATTTATTCGATTCGCTGAAAGTCAACAAGTTATATCCACTCAGAGAGACATCACATTTCGTGATCCATGGAACTCTCTTCAATACTTTATGTTTCAGATCATAACCGATATTCAAACTCTTCAGACGGATATAGCCAGTATTAACCAACCAGAAATCAGATGAACCATAATTGTTGCTTCCATTATATTTAGAAGTACTCCGTAGACGAGGGAACTTGGCATTCCGAT
>ENA-UEOI01001503-UEOI01001503.1-human-gut-metagenome-genome-assembly--contig:-NODE-1503-length-19745-cov-3.326622_pt1 | contig 19745 bp, 16 predicted proteins | sample MGYA00242883_ERZ507882 | MGnify/ENA primary metagenome ERZ507882 (study PRJEB26167, sample SAMN06115502) | human gut metagenome | host: Homo sapiens | place: China:Chongqing | collected 2015-07-29...
TGTCTTTTTAAGTATTTATAAGTTTAAAATACTTGTTTTTTGCTTTGGAGGTTGGTTTATAGGTGCATATCTTTAGCCTGCAAGCAGTTTTACAATCTGTGCTGCAATTTCATACAGCTTATCTGTTGCCACACTGTCAGCCGCTGCTTCATAAGTCACATATGGCACGTCTGACGATTTTGTAATGTTGACGGTCACATTTGTAAATCCAAATCCTTCTTTTAAATTTTCTTCCATATCCTCAAGAAGCTGGCTTCCTTCATCTGAAACTGCTGTGTCACTTACAATGTACATACCAAGGCTTTCTCTGTCAGCCTTTGCCTCAACAGAAACTTTTCCTAATACGTTGCTCTGCATATTTACAGATATACGACCTTTATTGTCGTCATCCTGAACCAATGTAAGCTTCAACATACCTGTACTTCCTGAATCTGTTATATATGGTATTCTGTAATCATGCCTTAATGCCAGATTCTTAATATATCCTATTGTTCTGTCCTTAAGCCTTAAATCCAGAAATTCCTCGTAATTGACATCTATCTGTGTGTCAAGGTCCCCCGCTTTGGAAAGAACCTCCTGAAGTTCTTCCTCTGTCTCATCTTTCATTTCTTCATACATAAGTGACAGTTTTTCTTTATGTCCGATTTTTTCAATCGAATCCCTTGCATAATCACGTGTTGTCTTAATGCCCCTGATATCCGGGAACTGTCCCGATTCTAAAAATGCTTTAACAGCCTGTATGTTACCACTGTTTATTTCTGTGTCTGCATTTCTTATCTGCCTTAATACATCAGCTCCTGCCTGTACTGCTACCTGCTGCTCCTTAAGATATTCCTCATAATACTCTTCTTCAGCTGCTGCATCGTAATTTTCCTCTAACTGTTCAATAAACATTTCAACAGACTGTTCTCCGATTCCAGATGAGTTATCCACATTCTTTAATGTATTCGGAGTAACTAATCCACCATTTGCCATAAATAATGCACTGTAATAGTTAGCAGTTCCGCTTACCTCTGCCATTCCTGTATTCTCATCAATAACAGTGTCCATGTCATAATGCTTTCTTGAATTATATGCAGTCATAAGATTATTCATAGTGACCTCAGCTCCCTGCTTAATCAGTGCGCCTGCTGCCACTCCGGCATCTCTGGTAAATATATTCATCATCTGGTATATTCCTATAAACTGCTTTCTCTGCTCTTTAGTAATACCATTTGTACGGTCAAGCTTGTACAGAAACTTTGAAAACTTCTCCTCATTATCCTTAGATGCTTTATCATTAGCCTCTGTAAGATATTCATTGACTTCCTCAATTGAAGCATTCATTGGATTTACTCCGTCTTTTATCATATTAAGAACCGTCTCCGGTTTCATATTCTTAATAAGATTATTAATCATTGCATTAACAGATTTGACTATCTCTACATTTTCCTTTGTCATATCCATGTTATTAGCAGCCAGCACCTTTATTGCTTCCTTGTCCTCATCAGTTCCCTCAAGTCCAAGCGCCTTAATAATATCATCAGTGCTTCCCTGTACTGCCTTCTTTAATGAATCACCGAGGTCGCCTCTTATCTGAGTTCCAACCGCCTCATAAGTTTCATTCATCTTGTCAAACATACTGGCAAATACACGCGCTGGATTTCTTACCATCTCATTCAATGTCTTTCTTGCTTCAAGAACATCTGTATATGCAATCTGCGCTTCTTCATACATTTCATCCGCCTGTTCATATTCCATAAGCATTGAATTAAGCTCATCTATCGGAGTTGTAAGAATAGAAATGTTATTCTTAACGAGATATATAGACGCATTTGCACTCATAAGAACTCTTGCTGTTACAAGCGTGTCATACGCCTTATCTGCTGCCTGCTGTACATCAGATGCCTGATTTCTAACTTCACTGTTTCCTGTACTTACTGATGCTGCACTGTATTCAATTCTGAAGCTTCTTACATCCATCTCCAGCTTAAGGCTTGCTATTGTAAATGTTTCCCCTTTTGATACCACATTTGCAACATCTGAATACTCTGCCCTGTTAATAGTATCAAGAGCTGTCCTTATATCATCAATTGGCGAACCTGTAACGAGCGTATTCTCTGCCTTGCCTCCAAGCTTCATGTTATCAAGTATCTTATTAAGCATTTCATCAGGGTCAGCCTGAATCTTTTCAATATCTATCGCATCAAGCTGTGCCTTATATTCAAGATTTTCTTTAGTAACAGGAATCTGTGCATTAATAAATGCTCTTGCATCCGAAAGTGTATTATCATTAACCTCAAGACCTGACGAAGCAATTATCTTCTCAATTCCCGGCCTTAAAGCTTCAAAATCAGCGTCAGATATTGCATCTGCGCACTTTCCTATTGTAACGCCATCCGCACTGATACTTGATGAGGTTGCCGCCTGTGCCTGATATATTCCAGCAATTGAAGGCTCTATGCGATTAGCAACCATGTAATTCTTTGTGTTCTCTGATAATGGCTTTAACTCTTTACTCTTTTCAAGTGTGCCTTTAACCTCAGCAACACTTTCATCATTGACAGCTATATCTGCTCCCTGCATACGACTCTCGACACTTGCCGCTGTTGCTGCACTTCCAGTCACACTCTCAATCTTATCCTTGGAAACTGCTGTGCCATAATTAACATAATCATCAGAGTGCATCGCAAGTTCAATCTTAATTTTCTCAATAATATTAACCATATCATCTGGTGTAGCATCTGTAAGATTAAAGCCGTCCTCATCTAGCTTTACCGCATCAGCACCTGATAACTTCATCATCAATGCCTTAAGGCTTATCTTTGCACTGGAAGCACTCGCCATAATCTGGCTCTTTACATCATCTGCCTCCTTAAGAAGTCCCTCATATGTATTGTCATTTGAAGCTGTCACACTGCCAGAGATTACCACTCCTGCAAATGAGCCTGCCACACCTTCACTTTTAACCGCCTTATTTTCTTTATAATTAATAGATGTTCCCTGTGCCGCAACATCTTTATTAAAATTCGCGCCTGAAACTGTATATGTCATATTCTGCTGCCTTTCTTATTTACTATCTGAAACAATCACTCATTGTCATATAATAAATATTTCGGCAGATATAGCGGGATAATTGAGAGATTAGTGGCAACAAATAAAAAGGAAGCCAATTCAGAATTAATAAAAATCCAAACCAGCTCCCTTTCTCTATATTATTGTCCTATATCTTCGTAGCATGAACCTTAGAAACATCACCGTTAAACTCATACACAGCTATTCCATACTTATGTAAGTCAATAAGCAATGACTGCGGATATCCATCACAATCTCCCTTAACGGCTGTAAGAGTCTTCTTCTGGTCAGCTTCATTATCTCCAAGAACCAGCTTATACTTAGTCTTGAACGGAACTCCTATTCTGAATCTGTCTCTTTCAACTGGTGTAAAATTAAGTACAAAGAGAAGATTCTTCTTTCCATCCGGACTGATTCTCATAAATGATAAAACGCTATTATCTTTATCATTGGCATTAATCCATCTGAATCCTTCACTACTGTAATCAGTAGCATACAGGCATGGATAATTCTTATTAAGCTTAAGACACTTCTTCGTAAAATCCTTAAGTTCTGTATGACTTTCATCCTCTAACAGATACCAGTCAAGAGCACGCTTCTCACTCCACTCATTCCACTGTCCAAATTCCTGTCCCATGAACAGAAGCTTCTTTCCTGGATGTCCACACATATATGCATATGCCAGCTTAAGATTCTTGAACTTATCCTCCCTGTCACCAGGCATTTTCCCAAGCATAGAACACTTAAGATGTACAACCTCATCATGTGAAAGCACAAGAATGAAATTCTCGCTGTAAGCATACATCAACGAAAATGTCATCTTGCTATGATTAAACTTTCTGAAATATGGATCAAGCTTCATATATTCAAGGAAATCATGCATCCAGCCCATATTCCACTTAAATGTAAAGCCAAGACATTCGCCATTGTCAGGATCACCACTTACCATAGGCCATGCTGTTGACTCCTCAGCTATAGTTATTGCCTGTGGGAATCTCTTCTTTAACATGCTGTTAAAATGCTTTAAAAAGCTGATTGCTTCGAGATTACCGTTGTCACCATATTTGTTAGGAACCCAGTTTCCTTCTGTCCTTCCGTAATCCAGATACAGCATTGAAGCAACAGCATCAACTCTTAAACCATCAATATGGAACTTGTCCACCCAGAACATTCCATTAGCAATAAGGAAGTTAGCCACTTCATTCTTGGAATAATCAAATACCTTCGTTCCCCAGTCAGGATGCTCTCCCTTTCTAGGGTCTGCATACTCATATACACAGCTTCCATCGAAATTAGCAAGTCCATGTGCATCCTTTGGAAAATGTGCCGGAACCCAGTCTAAGATGACGCCGATCTTGTGTCTGTGGCATTCATTTACAAAATAAGCGAAGTCTTCCGGTGTTCCATAGCGCGAGGTAGGCGCATAATAACCGGTTACCTGATAGCCCCAGGAACCGTCAAAGGGATGTTCTGCAATACCCATCAGTTCTACATGGGGATACTTCATCTCCTTCAGATATTCTATGATCCGGTCCGCAAACTCCCGGTAATTGTAGAATCCTTCGGCGGTACCGTTGTTAGGATGCTTCATAAAAGAACCAATATGGCATTCGTAGATCGCCATAGGCTCTTTATTCATATCCTTTTTGTCCCGGGCTTCCATCCACTTGGAATCTCTCCAGTCAAAGCCTGTAATATCGGTGACGATAGATGCCGTACCCGGCCGGTACTCCGCATAATTGGCAAAAGGATCTGCTTTGTAGAGCTTTCTGCCATCCCTTGCATAGATCAGGAACTTATACATCGTTCCCTCTTCCACGCCGGGAATGAACAGCCCCCAGATACCGCCTTCTCCCAGCTTCTGCATGGGATGGGATTCCTCATTCCATTCATTGAATGTGCCAATGACATTCACCTGTGCTGCATTTGGTGCCCATACTCCGAAATAGACTCCCTGCACGCCGTCTTCCACCGACAGATGTGCACCCAGTTTTTTGTAAATATCATAATGGGTCCCCTGGGCAAAAAGATACTGATCTGCTTCGGAAATAAATACCTTCTCCTTCGTCATGACCGCGCCTCCCGCTATACAAAGTCTTTCTCGGTGAGGATGATCATATCCTCATCGTCATATCTCTTGGCAAACAGGACATCGAAGAAATGCTTCAATGTCTTTTTATTTGCATGAGCGATTGCTTCATCCACGATCTGCTTTACATCCACTACCGTAACCACATGATCTATCGTCTGCATATCTTCGATTCTGGTATGTAACGCCAGCTCTCCGAGTTCGTCAATAGAGTATTCCATCTCCCGTGCATACTGTTTGCCGAATGCCACCAGTGTGTTATTGCTGAGGGCTTCCACATCCATTCGTGCGGTAAAGCACTCTCTCAATTTTTCATGTTTCTCGAGGAATTTATCAATATCCCTCTTCGTATCTTCCAGAATAATTACGATTCCCTGACTCTCCTGCTGCAATGCCTTGTGAAGTACATTTGCCGTAGCATCGTTCATTTCGGATGCCTTGCAGATGATCAGCGCGCCGTTTTTCAGCTTGGATAAGGTATCTGCAGTATCCTTTTTATTCAATGCATGTCCAGAGATCTTTGCCACTTTTCCGGAGAAATTGCTGTCGGTTGCCTGAATTTCGCGAACCATGTTCTTCGCCAGAGATAAGGTATCCATACCCTCTTCTCCAGTGATGATCACGTTGCCGGTGTAGGCTGCCAGACTGATATTATCAATGGCCTTGACTAACTGCTCTCTGGCAGATCTGCTCTGGATAAAGGGTGCATACAGCTCTCTCTCTTCTCTGGTAAGCGCACGAACCTTTGCTTTGTCTCGCTCTACTGCGGGGCGCTCCGGCTGTTCCGGTGCTTCCCCGGCTTCCGGCGTTTCCTCAGCCGTCAGTTCTATCTCTTCCCTGGCTGTTTCCTCATCTGCCGATTCTACTGCTTCCGCCGTGGGCTCCTCTACAGGCTCGTCATCCATTGCTCCTTCCGGTTCTGCCTGTTCCTCGTCTACGATTTCTTCCTGCTCATAGATTTCTGCTTCCGGTTCCGCAGATTCCTCAAATTCTTCTGCTTCCGGCTCATATGCAGGTTCTTCCGCGAGTTCTTCTACAGTATCCTCTTCCGGAAGCTCTTCTACAGGCTCTTGTTCCGCTTCCTCTGCAGGAGCAGCCTCCGTCAGTTCTTCCACGGGTTCCTCTGTGGCAGGCTCTTCCGTGATCTCTTCCAGCTCTTCTACCTCATCGGTATCTGTTGTATCTTCTGCCACGGTATCTGCCGTGTCCGCAGCTTTTTCTTTTTCCAGTTTTTCCAGCAATCCGTCTCTTACCGCCTGCTCAAACTCCGTGAACATGGCTCCGGTCTGCTGTAATACATGTTGGCGAACCTCTTCTTCTCTCTTCTCCAGATTCTCCTTCTTCTTGCGTTCCCACTCTGCCAGAATATCCTCGATATTCATCTGGCCGGTGATCTGTTTCTCAATGCTCTCTGCCTCCGGCATTACCAGGCTGATCTGACCGTCGGATTCCTGTGCCAGCACATCGGCCAGTTCCTTGGGTGGCTCTACGGGAGCTTCCGGTACTTTCTGTGTTTCCGGTTCCTTCACGATTTCCTGTACTTCCGGTGTCTTCTGTACTTCGGATAGCTCCGGTACTACATCGGTTCTTCTTGCAACAACAGGCTCTTCCGGCAGAATCTCTTCCGTCTCTACCTGGGGCACCTGTGACAGATCGCCGATTTCTCCGGTCTCCCCAAAGAATACTTCCGAGCTCTCCATCTGCTCCGTCTCCGGCTCCAGATCGTCTTCACTGACATCTGCGATCTCCGGATAATCCAGAGACTCCGTATCGGAATCCCCGGGATCGATCATGGGTGCCACGATAGAACGGGTAATGGAATCCGAAGTCTCCTTCGCATGGTCCTCACTCAGTACCTCCCGCAGGCCTGCTGCCAGTTCTGCCTGTAGATTGATCGTATTATATTGTCCCACATCCATGGTCTTCACATGAATGTCGAAATCATCTTCCGCCGGCTGTGCGGGTGCCTGCTGGGGCTGCACCGGTTCATAGACTCTGGTGTCATCAATCACCTGATCATAAGCCCCCTCCTGCACATTGTCCGGATTGGAATCGTAACTTCCATCCTGTGCATAGCCCTGATTCGGGTCATAACTTCCATCCTGTGCATAGCCCTGGTTCGGGTCATAACTTCCGTCTTGTGCATAGCCCTGGTTCGGGTCGTAACTTCCGCCCTGTTCATAGCCCTGATTCGGGTCGTAACTTCCGTCTTGCACATAGCCCTGATTCGGATCATAAGTTTCGTTCTGTCCATAACCGGGATCCTGCGCATAATTCTGAGAATACTGCTGCGTACCGGGTGCGTCAAAACGATGATCGTATTTTTCCTGCTGTTCCGGTGTCAGCGGCTGATGGAGCATTTTCAGCTCCATTGCCTTGATAACGTATTTGCCCTCGCCAAACCAAAGGATCAGCTCATCACATTCCTCTACACATCTGGCAGCAAGTCCTACTCTATGATATAGATAAGCCAACTCATATGCCCATTTTTCTCTGTAATCTCTCTTTTTCAGTTCCTCCAGAACGGCAATGCGTTCCTCCAGGCTGACATCCTGCGCTTCATATAATTTGTACTGCAAAATATATCTGCCGGGATCCTTGGGCGCTACCTGCACAAACTCTTTGTAATACTCGATAGCCTGTACATACTCTTCCATTTTAATGGAAAGTTCGCACAGAGAATAGCAGATCGTCCTTCCTCCCGGACGGCGTTCATATGCCAGAAGCAGCATATCTCTGGCATCCTCGTATCTTCGATTGATCTTGTAAAGGTCACTGATGGTGCACAGCATCATAACACTTTTGACTCTGCGCCAGTCAATGGTATCCGCAATCTCAGCAGCCTGCGCATACTCCCCACGGCTGATCAAGTCTTTGATTTCTTCCGCTCTTAATTTATATTCACTCTTATCCAAGGTATTTCGCTCCCTTAACCTTTTCTTATCCTAAGCTTCTCATTTCCCCGGGTATACTACCCCACTTTTTTCTTATTCAGTGTACCATAGTACCCATTGATATGTCAAAATCAAACTGGGCAAAATGTATGGAAATCTCCCCTTCGGAATACTACCCACGAAAGTGGGATGACTTCTTGGGCTTTTGACGTTTTTTCGCCTGTCGGATTGCTTCTTTGCGTCGGTTACGAAGGTCCTGATCCACCGAACGATACCGGGATCTGGAACGATTTCTTCTGCGGTTAAATCTCCAGGTCAGGCGGGTACTGCGGTGGGCAAAATGATAATTCTTGAAAAACGTACGTAATAACAGTGCAAGGAAGATCAATACCGCAATTCCCACGATACAGAAAAATACTTTTACCACATTAATGAAAATAACCGCAGGACCGCCGGAAGTGCTGTTTTCCTCCTCCAGGGATGTCTTCTGTGCAACCGTTGGAATTCCACCATTGTTTCCGGTGTTATCTCCTGCTGTTTCGGTTGTCTCTGTATTGTCTGCCTCTGTGGTCGTTGTGCCTGACTGCGTTTCATCGGTTGCACCGCTTTCCTCTGCAGACTCCGTGGTCTCTGCCGTATTTTCGCGGAAGACACTACTGCCCTTTTCCGCTGCCGTAAAGTCCAGGGATGCCGTTCCCAGTACCACATCATTGTAAGTATAAGTGATCACAGCCACCTGTCCTGGTTCTGTATTATCATAGGAAATACTGGACACCGCATCCTGAAAGGTGATGGTGTTCGGCAAAGTGATGCTGTCCGTCTGGTTCAGTTCCAAAATCGGTTTGGAGTTGCCGAAAATATCATTCCCACTGTAAAAAGATCCTGCATTCTCGATATTATACTTGGTCTCTGTCTGAGAAATGTTCACTCTCTGAAAATTGCTGAAACCATAATCAAACAGAGTGATTGTATCTTCATAGTAATTCGGATTTTCGTCTTTCATGACCACACAGATCAGCTTCATGCCGTCTTTTTCCGCACAGGACACCAGTGTACTGCGGGCAACATCGGTGTAACCGGTCTTACAGCCTACCAGATACGGATATGCATATTTACCGCCGGGGATCAGTTCCATCTTGTTGACTTCCATAATATCATCCGGTTGGCGTTCCGACGGCAAAATGTGCAGCATATGTGTCATTGTCATTTTACACAGCGCTTCGTTGGCAAAAAAAGCTCTTCCGATCATCGCCAGGTCATAGGCACTGGTGTAATGATCCTCATTGGGAAGTCCGTTGGGATTGACGAAATTGGAATCAACACACCCCAGTTCCTTGGCTCTTTCATTCATGATCGGTGCAAAGTCCTGCCAGGTCGTTCCGGAAATATGCTCTGCTACCGCGAAAGAAACTTCATTGGCGGAGCGGATCAGAATGGCATTCAGACATTCCTCCATGGTCAGCTGCTCGCCGGGGTCAATAGCGATATGGTTGCTTCCGGGATCAATATCGTGTACCGCATCATAGGAGAAATCCACGATCTCATCCATGCTGCAGCGCTCGGATGCGATCAATGTTGTCAGAATTTTGGTGGTACTGGCAGGGTATTCCTGCTGATGGATATTTTTGGCATAAAGGATCGCTCCGGTATCCGCATCCATCAAAATGGCGGATTCTGCGCTGATTACCGGTCCCGTAGGCCAGCTTGCCACTTCATTGGACTGAATGGCCAGTGCCTGATTGCGGGCGATGTTCTCTTCTTTGATCGTTGCAGCAGAGACACTAAGCCCCTGAGATGCAAAAAGGCAGAGAGCGCTGATTCCCATCACTGCCCTGGTTAAAAAACTTCTATATGAAAAATGCCTGAAAAACTGCATGTATAAATCCTTCCTGATATCTTCAAAATAAAATGGTGTATGATAATGCGCATTCTTTATCATACACCATTTTACCTAAAAACCAAAGTCTTATCTCTATTTTTTAATTCTTTTTAAGACCTTCTGCGAACGCTGTCATTCTCTATACGGAATACCGTAAATGTTCCTGTCCGTCGAAGTCTTTCCACACAAAATTTTTGCCTTCCCAGATCATGTATCCGTGCCAGCTTTCTTCCTTGGGAATCGACACGGACCCCGGATTCATGCAGATATACTGCTCTGTCTCATGAACAACGCATTTCGGCACATGAGTATGACCGTGCAGTAAAATATCTCCGAAATGCAATGGCGGCAGTTTCTGCTCATTATAGATATGTCCATGGGTGGCATAGATTGCCTGCGTCCCCTCCGCAAGTACACAATAATCACTCAGCACCGGAAATTCCAGCACCATCTGATCCACCTCCGTATCGCAATTACCGCGTACACAATAGATATCATTTTTCCGCTCGTTCAATAAAGCGATCACTTCCTTGGGCGCATAATCTCTGGGCAGATCATTTCTGGGGCCGTGGTATAAAATATCCCCCAGTAAAAGCAGCCTGTCGGCCCCTTCCTCCGTATATGCTTCCAACAGTTTTCGACAGTAATATGCCGATCCGTGAATATCCGATGCAATCATCCATTTCATAAATTTTCTCCTCCTACTGCCAGTATAATCCCCCAGCCTGTGACTTGACAAGCTTTCTCAGATAAAGTACATTGACAATACAGATTACTATAAGAAAGGCTGAGATTACCATGAGGTTACGAAATATTACCGGTTCCCGGGAAGTTATTGCGGAAAGTCCCTATGTCGTACCGGAAGATACCCTGGAAGCATGCCCCGGAACCTGGCATGAGATTTTCGGAAACGATCATCCGATCCATATTGAGATCGGTATGGGAAAAGGACGTTTCCTACATACCCTTGCAAAGCAGAATCCGCAGATTAATTATGTGGGAATTGAAAAATATTCCAGCGTATTGCTCCGCGCGATCCAGAAAATGGAAGAGGACGAGCTTCCCAACCTGAAATTCATCCGTATGGATGCAGAAGACATCGATAAGGTATTCGGAAAAGGTGAAGTGGACCGCATTTATCTGAATTTCTCCGATCCCTGGCCCAAGGACCGTCATGCGAAGAGAAGACTTCCTTCGAGACAGTTTCTGGCCCGCTATGATGTGATCCTGAAAAAAGAGGGTACGCTGGAATTCAAGACAGACAACCGCCCGTTGTTTGATTTTGCAGTAGAGGAACTGGAGCCCGCCGGATGGAAAGCGCAGGTGATCACCTACGATCTGCATAACGATGCCGCGCTGATGGAGGGGAACGTCATGACCGAATACGAGGAAAAGTTTTCCTCCGTTGGCAATCCCATCTGCAAATATATTATTTACAGATAAGGCCCCGAATATAGAATCTTATTTTTGAGATACTATCAACAACAGATAACAGAAAGGAAGGATACTTATGGAATATACGTTTACCGTTGCTAATTTTGAGGAAGAAGTTCTGAACTCCCCTCTACCCGTTCTGGTAGATTTCTACGCAGACTGGTGCAATCCCTGCAAGATGATGGCCCCTACCGTGGCAAAGCTGGCAGAAGCTTACGAGGGAAAAGTAAAGGTCGGCAAGATCAATGTGGATGAGAACATGACCATCGCCCAGAAGTACCGCGTGGCAAGCATTCCGAATTTTGTGATCTTCAGAGACGGACAACCCGTGGCCAACTTCGTCGGCGCCATGTCCGAAGCGGACTTCCGTGAGAAGCTGGAGCAGGTGATTCTGTAAAAATCAGTTTTTTAAACCCGGGTACGGTGAGCGGATGCCTCTGCCGTATCCGGGTTTTTGATTTTTTACAGATATTTTCCTGTAATGCTGTCGGCATCTGCCTTGATCTGCTCCAGAGTTCCTACAGCAACGACCCTGCCGCCATCTGCTACGCAGCTGATTTTGCTCATTTATGAGGTGGTGGCTCAAATAATTAAAACAGATCCAGCATATTGTCCAGATAGATTTCTTCTCTGACCTGCAGCTGGTACTCCGGTTTCGTCATATAATACAGTAGAAATTCCAGAACCAGTGCACTGCCCAGTCCTCGGCCCTCGATCTTATAATTGGAAAATCCCATAGGCAGATATATCTTCTGAATATCTCCCGCACTGATAAATCCGGGATTTTTCATAGCTTTGGAGAAACGATAGCCCTCCTCCGCCCCCGGTGAGGTACAACTAAAATCCGGCTCCTCTCCCAGATTCCTGCGGCTGACGGCTTCGTAGCATTCCTTCCTGTCCTTGCAGCCAAAATAGCAGCACTCATTGCACAAAAACTCCACTTTGTCTTTCTGTGATTCTGTCAGCGTATTTAATTTTTCATAAGCCTTGTTCAGGCGGAAATCCGGTACAACATAGCGAAAATCTTCTCTGTCTGTTTCCTTTTTTAACGCTTCAAAATCCGTCAGTACTTTTGTGGTGGAGGATATCAGATAAAGTTGCGGATAATGACTTTTCAAATACTGTAACAGCAGTTCCGAATGGACGATCACGCCGTTTTCCGGCTCTATATTTTCCGCAAACAGGGCACAGAGTTCATTGCATTTTCTGTCGGAAAGATGTTCTTCGATAAGCTTTGAATTGCTGAAGGTCAGACGGGCTGAGATCCCGTATTCCTGTAACAGTGCCAGCACTTCTCCTGCGTCGTGATCCTCCAGTGAGACCCGGCCGCCTCCCCAGATACAGTCCGGCGGGGCTCCGTAGATGGAACCGATGTCGCACCAGTCGTAAAAATATTCCCGGTGCTCCCGAAACAACGGCAGGAACATTCTGTATAATTCATAGAATTCAAACAGGCCGGGAAGATGGTAATGGGCTGTTTGTTTATTCATGTTTCTGCTTCCTCCGTATTATTTTTCATATTCAAAATATTTCAAAAATCCCCATTTAGAAAATGTTAAACAGGGATAACCATAGGTATATTATAGCCTATCCAGAAAAATGAGACAATTGAATATAATTAAAATTCCGGCGACCACCTCTCTGGTAATCGCCGGAACCACGTTTATTTATTTCCCCCAGACTTCCTCCGCCACTTCTTTCACAAGTCGGAGTTTTGCCCACTGTTCTTCCTCGGTCAGCTTGTTGCCGATCTCGCAGGAAGCAAATCCGCACTGGGGGCTTAAGTATAATCTTTCCAGTGGAATGTATTTTGCCGCATCATGGATTCTGTCAATGACAAGCTGTTTGTCCTCCAGTACGGGAGACTTGGTAGTGATCAGTCCCAGAACGACCTTTTTCTCCCCGGATACCTTTGCAAGCGGTGCAAAACCGCCGGATCTCTCATCATCAAACTCCAGGAAATAGGCATTCACATTCTCTTTGCCGAACAGGATATCCGCTACGGAATCATAGGCACCCTCGCTTGCGTAGGTGGAATGGAAATTACCGCGGCATACATGGGTGTTGATGATCATATCCTTCGGTGCATTGACGATCACCTTATCGTTAATATCCTTGTGGGCTTTCTGGAACTCCACAATTCCCTCTCTGGTGGTTCCGTACAGGGTATGACCGATCTTGTCTGCGAACATGCCCCAGGTGCAGTCATCCAGCTGTAAGTTCCGGCATCCTGCCGCATAGAGATCATCGATCACTTTTCCGTAGGCCGCCACGATGTCATTTATCAGTTCCTGCTCATTCGGATAATGCTTCTCTGTGCAACCTCGGTTAAAGGGCATGGTAAACTGTGCCAGAAACTGGGCGGGAGAAGGTATGGTCTGCTTTGCTACGGTATTTTCATCCTCTAATGCTTTTACAAACCGGAAATGATCTACAAAAGGATGCTCCCCGGTCAGTCCGATCTTGCCTACAATATAGGTATCATCCACCATGGCCGCCTCGCCGTGAAACGGAAGTCCCGTCTTGGTAGGGGTATGGCCGATGCCGTCGAATCCCCACATGAAATCCAGATGCCAGGTGGCTCTGCGGAATTCACCGTCTGTGATCACATGATAGCCCAGCTCTTTGATCTTGCTCACAAGCTCTGTGATGGCTTCATCTTCCACTTTCTTCAGTGCCACAGCATCGATCTTTCCTTCATTGAACTGTCTTCTTGCTTTCTTCAACTTCTCCGGTCTTAAAAAACTTCCTACGAAATCATAGCGAAAAGGTGTCTGTAAATTGCTCATTGTCATTCTCTCCATTTCTTTGTTGTTTTGTCGTTTATTGAATTGTCCTCATTATAAGAGAAATGATGAAATCCGCAAAATACGTAAAAATAAGGGTTGTCCATAGTTTAAAACTATGGGCAACCCATTCATCCTAAATACTTCTGCAGTGCTTCCAGGTAGGTAGTACCCAGTCTGCTGAGCATTCCTTTTCTGTGTGTGATATAACCGATCCGCATGTCACTCTCATCTGCCAGTGGCACGGCGATAATATCTTTTCCGTTTAATTTTTTATCGATCACGCCGCTGCACACGGTGTAACCGTTCAGGCCGATCAGCAGATTGAACAGTGTCGCTCTGTCCCGCACACGGATATTTTTCCTGCGTTCAAAATCAGAGAAGATTTCCTCTGAAAAATAAAAGGAATTGTGCTCTCCCTGTTCAAAAGACAGGTACGGGTATTCTTCCAGTTCTTCGTTCGTAATTATGCTGTTACCCGCCAGCGGATGTTTTCTGCTGATAAATACATGGGGACTGGCAACAAACAACTGGTGGAATTCCAGATCATGGGATTTCAACAGCTTGCTGAGTACCGCTTCATTGAAATCATTCAAAAACAGGATTCCGATCTCGCTGCGCAGACGCGCCACATCTTCTATGATCTCATAGGTCTGTGTCTCCCGCAGGCTGAAATCGTATTCTTCCTGCCCGTACTGTTTGATCAGGTCCACGAATGCGTTGACGGCAAAGGAATAATGCTGGGTGGATACGCAGAACTGTTTTTTGCCCCCGGGATTTCCCTTGTATTTATCCTCAAGGATCGCCGCCTGCTCCAGCACCTGTCTCGCATATCCCAAAAAGTCATCTCCCTCTTTGGAAAGCGTGATCCCCTTGTTGGTCCGGTTGAAAATAACAATATTCATTTCCTTTTCCAACTCGTGGATCGCGTTGGTTAAACTGGGCTGTGAAACATACAGCCTGTTGGCTGCTTCCGTGATGGTGCCGGTCTCTGCTACCGTTATTACATACTTTAATTGCTGAAGTGTCATTCTTTTCCCTATTTTTTATCCTTTTTACTTTCACCGTAAATGGCGACAGCAACGCACAGGATCGCTGCTGCAATCGCCAGTCAGAATGCCAGATCCATATATTGTCACTCCCAAAGTTTTCAAAATCTCTTCCTATGGTTAGCACTCGCTAACCTCCGTGTCAATCATTCTTCCTTTGGGAAACAGGATTTATTCTCAGACAATATCTTTCAGTTCTTCCTCTTCCTGGCGTTTCATTTTCTCGATTTCTTTTTTATCCATACGCTCGATCACACGGGAAAACAACACGGTTCCTACTATAAATGCGATCACTTCCAGCGTGAGGTTGTCTCCGAATATCAACGTTGCCACAAAAAGGATCAACGCACTGATGATCATTCCGGCTTCTATATATTTCAGTTTTTCCCGCCAGCGCTGCATCATAAGATCAGTCCCTCCCTTGCATCCACACCAGTCTCCCTGCGGTTCAGGTAATCAAACGAAATCATCTTATGTTTCACATAGAGCCGCTCGAGTGTCATAATGGGAATCTTGTAAGAATTTCCCCGTTCTTCCCAATATCCCACGCCGTCTTCTCTCTCCTGCTCGATCAGCATGTGAATGTACGGATCTTTGTCGGTGTAGCAGATGTAGAACTTTTTCAGGCTTCCCATAGTAGGCGTGACTGCGATCTCCACATGGCCCGTCCGGTATTTCGCCAGCCACTTGATGGCATATTCGATCTGGGAAAAATCCGTGACGGTCTCCACCTTATCCCCGTAAGTTAAGGTGAATGTGTAGGTCAGAGACTTGTCGATCTTATACTTGGTGTATTTCGTTTTCTCCTTGTGGTATTTGACAGAAAAGTGAACACTAATCACGAAGATCACCAGACCCAGCAGAAACATGATAAGCGGCGGCAGGATCTGCTTCTCCTTTGTCGCACCGCAGAAATAAATAACCGGAAACACCATAAATACCAGTCCCACCATAATGAGACCGGAATAAAAGGATTCCCAACTCCTTTTTGTAAACATATTCTCCCCACTCCTTTGTATTATTTTCCACCATAGTAACACAAGAGTGGGGCTATCGTCATCTTTTTTAGAAAAGAATTTCCTCCGGCCGGATCTTATCTTTCTCCGTAATGGGACGGATCACCCGGCAGGGAACGCCTGCTGCAATCACTCCCGCCGGAATATCATGGGTAACCACACTTCCGGCGCCGATCACAGAACCCGCGCCGATGGTTACACCACCGCAGACCGTGGCATTTGTTCCGATCCATACATTTTCTTCCAGCGTGATGGGTGCAGAAGTACCGATTCCCTGACTGCGCTGTCCCGGGTCAACCGCATGTCCGGAGCAGGCCAGACAGACGCCGGGCGCGATAAATGCACCCACACCGATATTGACGGGTGAGGTATCCAGAATGACACAGTTATAATTGATGACTGTAAGTCCGTGGGTATGAATATTAAATCCGTAATCGCAGTGAAAATCTGGTTCAATGCCTGTCATCGGATGACAGGTTCCCAAAAGCTCCTGTAAGATTTCCCGCCGCTTCTGCTGTTCCTTCGGAGCTGTCCGGTTATATTCCCAGCAAAGCTGTTTTGCCCGGTTCTGTTCCTCTCCCGGGATATTTTCATAGCCACTGGCATAGGCCGCAGGGCGCTTCATAATGTCTATAACGTTCATGTTTTACGCTTCCTCGCTTTTTCTTTTCCCGAAAACCTCACAATTTACAGTAATGTCACCATTCTCCTGGATGATAATATTCTGCCAATGAAATGTATTTTCATTTCTTTCCACAAATCGCCATTTTCGATTGGGATTTTCCAGAACAGTTCCCGTCAATATTCCATTTTCCATGGTAAAACACAAATTTGTAAATTTACTCTTGCATGCATATACCATATCATAGCAATGGGTCTTTGAATTATATATTCTAAGTCCGACACCATACTCACCATCCGGCTGTGGAGAAGTCTCCCTCGTCGCTCTGGAAGGACATATGAACATATCTTGAATACCTATCCCGTTCAATACCCGTCTGAAGATCCACTCTCCTTTTAACTGGCGCTGCGGCCTGCTACGATCACCATCTATAAATTTATCTTTATAATCAAATTCCCAATCACCCAGCAATGGTGCAAACCAATCATATTCCTCCGGAATAGTTTCTTCCGATCGTCCATATAAAGCTTCTATAAAGCTATCCATATCTTTATACCTTCCCTATATCTGCATCATATTAATCCTGCAATAATCGCCCTCACATCTTTTATCCCCGGAAGCAATCCTCGACCTGCTTCACAATCGCTTCATCCAGCCAGCCCTTCTTCGCCATATCCCACAGGATCTCGCAGGCTTTTTCATGGGGCATACCCTTCTTGTAGGGACGGCTTTCGGTCAGTGCCTGATAGATATCTATGCATGCCATCATGCGCTCCTGTGTGTTCAGCTCTGCGGCAGTCTTGCCAAATGGATAACCGGTTCCGTCCAGCCGTTCGTGGTGAAATGCCGCCCAGTCACGGATCTCGTCAAAATCATCAATGTCAGACAGAATATAATAGGTATATGCCGCGTGATGCTTCATCACGGCAAATTCATCTTCCGTGAGTCTTCCCGGCTTCTCCAGGATCTCATTACCTACCGCCACTTTTCCGATATCATGTAAAGCGCCCGCCAGGTACATTTTCTGCACGGTCTCTTCATCAAAGCCCATATAGCGGCTTAGGCGCTCCGCATCCTCCGCCACACCAATGGAATGGGTGCTGGTAAAGGGTGACTTGTAATCAACGATCTGTGCAAAAAAACGGGCCAGTTCCTTGATCTGTGCGAAGCTTAGCTCCTGTTTGATGCGGGGGATTTTCTCCCACAGATTTTTCTCAAAGCTATCCTCTCCCAGTGTCAGAAAATGCGGCAGGGGAAATGCCTGCAGGAAAGCATCCACACATTCCTTGTCCACAACGGTTCCTTCATTTTTGTGAAGATATCCACAAGCTTTATTGAAAATATCCTCCGTGAAGCCCTTTGCACCGTACGCCCGGTCCAACAGATCGCCTAAATGAATGATGCGGGAAAAAAGCGGAATCTCTTCCCATGTTTTTCCAAACGGTCCACTCCCATTGGCATTTTCATGGTGATACAGAATTACATTCTTCACATCCGTATGGAAGGGAAGTCTCTGTATATTTTTTTCACCCAGGGTACAGTGAATTCCTACCTGAGAAGCTTGCGGAACATTTGCAACATCCTTATGTAATTCTTCCTGAATATACTGTGTCAGTGCAATATCATGCAACAGGGCACATGCTGCCAGATCCTGCAGGCTCTCATCGCTGATCCCCAGCTGCTCTGCCATGCAGACACTCATGTATGCCACACGCTTCGCATGTTTGTCAGACACATGTACCAGTTCTGCCTCCACACAGTCCAAAGCATACGAACAGGCTGACAGTAATCCTAAAACATCTAATACCATTATTTCATCTCCATTACTCTTTTGTTATATTCCTCTTCCAGCCCCCACCGCTTACAGTTCTCTGCCAGCTCCGCCAGCGAATATCTGAGGTAATCCATAGGCTGTTCCTTCGTAATCTCCACGGCAAAACGAAGATTTTTATAAGTGTTCTTCATTCCCCAGATCACATCCTCCCAGGGAGTTCCCTCCGGGATTCCTTTCACGCTTTCATCTGCATAGACCACATTTTTGGCTCCCGCCTGATACAGAAGATCGAAATAGGCTTTCATTTCCACTTCGTTCAGCTTCTCGTGAATAAAAATAAGCCCTTCTCCGTATCCCGTAAATGATGCCTTGCCAAGATACCGGCACAGCATCTGCTTTAGCATCTTTTCCGCACAGGTATAGTCGCTGACTCTTCCCAATACGATCGGAGAAAAACCAATAGAATTAGCCGGAAGAGCGTAAAGCATGCCTTCGCACTCTTTTCCGGCTGTTATCATTTTCCCTGTTTTCTCAAAAATCACCAGGGATTTCTCATCATATTTTACTTTCTGCTTATAATCATAGATCTTAATGTCTGCACAAAGCTCTGAAGGGGTAAACTTTTCCATCCCGGTACCTCCGTTCGTTTCCGGAAATAAGTATACCTCTTTTGCCCTGTCAGTTCAATCCGATTCTTTTACCGAGAAATCCGAATCTCTTCTACAAAGAAATTCGTGCGATAGAGATAGCACAGTTCCTTCTCTGTGATGTAAAAGCCGTAATCGGCATTAAAATTTTCTTCGTTTTCTTCTTCAATAGAGCCTGCTGCCCGGATCTCGTCCCAGGTCTTCCCCAAAACTTCTTCCGGAGTGACTTCTTCGCCGGTGGCAACGGAGATCGTCACGGGTATGTAATAGGATAATGGATGCGCTGCTCCTGCATAATAAACCGTGTCATTAAAATGTAGGCTGACATACTCGTCATCCGCTAAAGTAATGCCATTGAATACCAGATAATTGTCATCATACCGCTGTCCCTCGGAAAGAGTTTCATCGACTAATTCATAGGCCCCGGAGTGATCCTCCCCTTCCTCCTCATACTGGGTTCTGTAATTCTCATACATCTGCTGCAGATAATCATTCACTTTG
>ENA-UEOI01001514-UEOI01001514.1-human-gut-metagenome-genome-assembly--contig:-NODE-1514-length-19663-cov-4.872562_pt1 | contig 19663 bp, 18 predicted proteins | sample MGYA00242883_ERZ507882 | MGnify/ENA primary metagenome ERZ507882 (study PRJEB26167, sample SAMN06115502) | human gut metagenome | host: Homo sapiens | place: China:Chongqing | collected 2015-07-29...
CATCCTGCTGTATGTGCCGGGCGCTCTGCTTCAGTCGTCCCATAAAGTCCGGGGACGAACGTCTGCGCTTGTTTTCACTCAAGACAGGGCACCTTCCTTTCTTTTTCAGTGTATAACCTGTAACAGGCGTGATAACTTTTCGTGAGCATCACATAAATTCCCACTATAAAGAGTATTTTACCACACCTGTCAAATCCAAAAAAGAGCTATTTTTGTCAAAAAGCGCCTTTGCCCCCTATACATTTCGGTAATTATTCCCTATTTTGCCCCGTTTTAGTAATGAGAACGGAAGAAAACGCCAACTCCTGCCACTTGCTTTTTTCTCCGTCATCGGGTACAATACAGATAACATCATCAAGGAGGTCATCCCCATGAGCGAGGATTTCGGCCCTAATTTCATCACCCTGACCGACGAGGACGGCAACGACATCGAGCTGGAATACGTGGATGCCATCGAGGTGGACGGCCAGACCTATATGGCCTTCTTCCCCACCGTGGACGACGAAGGTGACGAGGCCGCCGCCGAGGACTTCGGCCTGGTCATTCTCAAGTCCGTCATGGAAAACGGCGAGGAGCTTCTCAGCACCCTGGACAGCGACGAGGAGCTGGATAAGGTCTACGACCTGTTCATGGAGCAGCTCATGGCCGATGAGGACGAGGAAAACTGACAGTATTTTCACCCCCGCTGAGGTATACTATGACACAAGCCCGCCACACCCGCAGGCGCGGAACACCCCTCTTTCGGCAAGATTTTTCGTCCTGCCGATGACGAGGCGGCACAGCTGTACTTTGTGTACAGCAAGCCGACTCGGCGATGGCAGGGCGGAAAAGATGCCGAAAGAAAGTTTTGAACGATGGGCAGCGGCTCTATTTATCCTGACATTGGTTATACGGGACGTCGGATCGGTAAATGGTTTGCAGGCCTCCCGCCTGCCCTTTGCGGGCGGAAGTTGGAAGCAGTAAAGTTGGCCGGAGACGACCCACCTGCGAGCTGTGCAGGTTATAACATGGCCGCTGCCCGTCGCTGAAGGAATAACCCCCGTCCTTTGAACGGGGGTTATTCCTTTTGCGGCAAAATGTTCATAAATTCCCACCGTTTCCCCCTTGCGGAAAAGGGCGGTTTACGATATAATAACTGGGTCTGTAACCAACAAGGGCGTTTTGCGCCCAAAATTGAGAGGAATGAGTATCAAATGAGCGCATCAAGAGAAAAGAAGCTCCGCCAGGATCTGGCGGCACAGGGCATCACCGACCCCAAGCTGATCCGCGAGGCGGAGGAAAAGGCCAAGGCCCGCAAGACCAACACGCTGTACGGCATTATCGCCGCGGTGTTCGTGGTGGTGGCGGCGGTGGTGCTGGTGTATAACTCCGGCGTGCTGCAGCGGGGCAAGACCGCTGTGACCATCGACGGTGAGAAGTACACGGCGGCCCAGGTGAACTATTACTATATGAGCCGCAAGAACAGCATCCTCAACAGCGGCTATGCCACGTACTACGGCCTGGACGGCTCCAAGTCCATGGACTCCCAGATCGTCAGCGACACCGCCAAGATGTTCCTGCAGATCACCGACGAGAGCGAGATGACGTGGGACGAGTACCTGCGCAATGACGCCATCCGCACGCTGACCATCCGTACCCGGGCCGCCAAGCTGGCCGAGGAGAACGGCATGGGCGCGGACGAGCACACCCAGGAGGAGATCAACGCCACTATGGACGAGGTGGCCGCCTACGCAAAGCAGAACGGCTACTCCACCAAGGAGTACCTGAAGCTGGTGTTCGGCAGCACCATGACCGTCAGCACCTTCAAGCAGATGGCGGAGCTGGACGATGTGTCCTCCCACTATATGCAGCACTATCAGGACGAGCTGACCTACACCGACAGCGACCTGGAGTCCTACTACAACGAGAACAAGGACAGCTTCGATGTGGCCGCCTATGAGTACATCTACTTCAAGGGCACGGCCGCCTCCACCACCGACGCCGACGGCAAGACCGTTGAGCCCACCGACGAGGAGAACGCTGCCGCCAAGGAGCTGGCCGCCGCCAACGCCGCCGCCGCCCTGGAGCGCTACAACGACGGCGAGGATCTGAAGACCATCGCCGAGAGCTACGACAACGCCACCTACTACTCTCAGGATGCCGGCAGCAAGGGCTCCGGCGCGCTGGCCGACTGGCTGTTTGACGATGCCCGTCAGAGCGGTGACTGCGACGTGGTGGACAGCGACCCCAACACCTATGTGGTTCTGTTCCACAGCGTGGGCCGTCAGACCTACAACACCATCGACGTCCGCCATATCCTGTTCCAGCCGGACACCACCGGCCTGAACAGCGAGTCCGAGACGTATGACGCCGACCTCCAGGCCCGCCGCGACGAGGCCAAGGCCAAGGCCGAGGACGCCCTGGCCCAGTGGAAGGCCGGCGACGCCACCGAGGACAGCTTCGCCGCCCTGGCCAACGAGCTGAGCGCGGACGGCGGCAGCAACACCAACGGCGGCCTGTATACCGAGGTCTACAAGGGTCAGATGGTCACCGAGTTCAACGACTGGTGCTTCGCCGAGGGCCGCAAGACCGGCGACACCGGCATCGTGTTCAACGAGAACACCGGCTACCACGTCATGTACTTCGTGGGCGAGGACATCCCCTACTGGAAGGTAGAGGTCAAGAACACCCTCACCTCCAACGACTTCAACGCCTGGGTGGACGGCCTGTATGACAACGCCGAGATCGCCCGGGACGACGCCGGCATGAAGTATGTCGGCTGACCGTAACGAGGCCTTTCTCCGCACGGAAATGATCTTAGGCCCTGCCGCCCTGGACAAGCTCCGCCGCAGCCATGTGGCGGTGTTTGGCCTGGGCGGCGTGGGCAGCTACGCCGCTGAGTGCCTGGCACGCAGCGGCGTTGGTGCTTTAACGCTGGTGGATCAGGACACCGTGTCCGTCACCAATATCAACCGCCAGCTCTGCGCCCTTCATTCCACCGTGGGACAGTATAAGGCCCAAGTGGTGGCCGCCCGCTGCCGCGACATCGACCCCGATATGCAGGTCTATCCCCTGTGCGCCACCTACGACGCGGCCCACCGAGAGGACTTCTTTCTTCACGACTACGACTACATCGTGGACTGCATCGACCTGGTCAGCTGCAAGCTGGATCTTATCCAGCAGGCCCACCTGCGGCGCATCCCCATCCTGACGGCGCTGGGCACGGGCAACAAGCTGGACCCCACCCAGCTCCGGCTGGCGGACATCTCCGAAACCTACGGCTGCCCGCTGGCCCGCGTCATGCGCAAGGAGCTGCGGAGCAAGCTGGGTATTTACCACCTCCGCGTGGTGTTCAGCCCGGAGCAGCCCCACGAGACGCAGCAGCTGGAGGCGCCGCCTCCCGGCCGCCGCTCCGTCCCCGCCAGCGTGGCCTGGGTACCCGCCACGGCGGGGCTGCTGATGGGCAGCACGGTGGTGCAGGACCTTATCACCGGAAAGGGTCTGATCCCATGACCCTTTCCGGCGCATTGGTCAACGGCCTGGCCATCGCGGCCGCCACGGCGCTGGTGTCCATCGGCATCTGTCTGAACGCACTCTATCGTCCCAAGGGGCGGGGTAAACCCCGCCCCTTCGCTGTCATTGCGAGCCAGTCCGCAGGCTGGTCGCGGCGATCCGTCCCCCATCCGGCGCAAAATCACGGCCCTCCGGCATCGCCGGAGGGCCGCTTCATTCGGTGAAATACCTTTATTTATAGTTTCTTCAAGGTTTTTCCACTTTTTTATAAAGTGTTTTCAAGTTTTTTCCTGCATTTTTCAAGAAAAATGCAAAGTTTTTCATCCTGTATATCGTCTATCTGCATGTTGTTCGGCGAATTTATGTCTTTATTGCTTCAGGGCCAGCGTCTTTTCATAGGCCGCGACAACGGCGTTCATGGCCGCCGCCCGGAAGCCGCCCTCCTCCAGCGCCCGCACGCCGGCGATGGTCGTGCCCCCGGGGGAGCATACGGCGTCCTTCATCGCGCCGAAGGGCTGTCCGCTCTCCAGCGCCAGCTGTGCCGCGCCCAGCAGCATCTGCGCGGCGTACACATTGGCCTTATCCCGCGGCAGCCCGCAGCTCACCGCGCCGTCGGCCAGCGCCTCCATAAACAGGCAGGCGAACGCGCCGCCGCAGCCCGCCACAGCGCTGCCCGCGTCGATGAGATTTTCCGGCAGCCGCTCCAGTCTTCCGGAGGCCGCCATGCCGTCCAAAAAGCCCTGCAGCTGCGTCTCCGTCACCGCATCGTTGCCGTCGTACAGCACCAGCCCCGCCCCCACGGCGCAGGCGGTGTTGGGCATGATGCGGATGATGGGGCAGTCCGCAAAAGCGTTGTCCCGCAAGGCTTTCAGCGTTACGCCCGCCGCCATGGACACCACTGTGGCTGGGGTCTTCCGACTCTCCAGCACGGGCCGCAGCGCTGCCAGCAGCGCCGGGATCTGCCCGGGCTTCACGCCCAGGAACACATAGTCGCACCGGGCGGCGATGTCCTCCGCCGAGGCTGTTTTCGCCCCCAGCTCGCGGGCCACCTTCTCCGCCTTTTCCATGGTGCGGTTATAGAGAAGCACATTCTCCCCGCCGATCGCCTTCGCCGCCGCACGGGCCAGCGCGCCGCCCATATTCCCCGTTCCGATAAATCCGTACGTCATACCAAGCACCTCCCGGTCTTACTCGTTTTTCAAGTGCGCCAGCGCCGCACAGGCGGCGGACTGCTCCGCTTCCTTCTTGCTGCGGCCCATTCCCTCGCCCACCGTAACGCCGTTGAGCGTCACGCGGAAGGCGAACTCCTTGGCATGGTCCGGGCCGGACGAGCCGGTGAGCTCGTAGCGCAGCACCTGGTCGCTCTTGCGCTGCACCAGCTCCTGCAGCTCCGTCTTGTAGTCCCGGCGGCGCTCCTCCACCAGCTCCTCCCGCTCCTTGTCCAGCAGGACGCGGTGGATCAGCTCACGGACCGCCTCAATGCCGCCGTCCAGATATACGGCGGCAAACACGGACTCGGTGGCATCCGCCAAAATGGAGGGCCGGCGGCGTCCGCCGCCCTGCTCCTCGCCCTTGCCCAGGCAGAGATGGTCGCCCAAGGACAACGTCTGGGCTACCTCATGCAGGCTCTCCTCGCAGACCAGCGCCGCACGGATGCGGGTCAGGTCGCCCTCCGGCAGGTCAGGGTGCTTTTTATACAGATGCTCGGCGGTGACGAAGCCCAGCACCGCGTCGCCCAGAAATTCCAACCGCTCGTTGCTGGCAATGTGCGCACCTCGATGCTCGTTGGCATAGGAGCTGTGGTACAGCGCCGCCTGCAGCAGCGCAGGGTCGCGGAACACATAGCCCAGCTTCTTTTCCAGTGTTTCCATACAAGTATCTCCTTTGAAAAAATACGACCCGCACGGGTCGTATTTTTTGTGTCGTATATATCTCAGCCCAGCTTGCTGCTGAGGTAGCGGACGCAGTCGCCGACGGTCTTCAGACCCGACAGATCCTCCTCGTCAATCTCGCCGATGTCGAACTCCTCCTCCATCGCCATGACCAACTCCACCAGATCCACGGAGTCAGCGCCCAAGTCGTCCACAAAAGAGCTGTCCATGCTGATCTCGTCGGTGTCGATGGCAAACTGCTCGGCGATCAGATCCTGCATCGTTTTGAAGATCTCCTCCACTGTCACGGGGTATTCCTCCTTCTCATTTATCTTGGAAAATAATACGGCAATCCTACGGGGCTGTCAATAGTTTTTTTCTGATTTTTATTCGGACACCGTCTGCATTTTGTGGATGTTGGCGGCGATGTCGTCTATGATGCCGCTTTCCGCCACCTGAATGGCCTGTCCCACGGCGTTTTCGATGGCCTCGGCGTTAGAGCCGCCGTGGGCCTTGATGACAGGTCTGGAGATGCCGATGAAGGCCGTACCGCCCACCTTGTTGGGGTCGAGCCTGGCCTTGAACTCGTTCAGCCCCGGCATGACCAGCAGCGCCGCGAGCTTCGTCAGCAGGTTCTTCTTGAACATACTCTTCAGTGCGCTGCCGGCGAACGAGCCCACGCCCTCGATGGTCTTGAGCATCACGTTGCCGGAGAAGCCGTCGGTGACGATGACGTCGCAGCCGCCCTTGATGGCGTCCTTGGCCTCGATGTTGCCGATGAAGTGCATATCGCCGGCCTCATCCGCCTTGCGCAGCAGGGCCAGGGTGGCCTTTTGCAGCTCCGTGCCCTTGCTGTCCTCCGCGCCGATGTTCAGAAGGCCCACACGGGGTGTCTCCACGCCCAATACCCGCTTGGCGTAGAAATTGCCCAGATAGGCGAACTGCACCAGGTACTCCGGGGTACACTCGGCGTTGGCGCCGCAGTCGATGAGCACGGCACTGCCGGTGGTGGTGGGGATGACGGGAGCCATGGCCGCACGGCGGATGCCGTGGATACGCTTGGTGATGAGGGTCGCCCCGGTGAGCAGCGCGCCGGTAGAGCCGGCGGACACCACCGCGTCTCCCGCGCCGTCACGGAGCAGCGTCAGGGCCACGCCCATGGAGCTGTCCTTCTTCCGGCGGAACACGGTGGCCGGGTCGTCGCACATCTCCACTGTCTCCGTGGTGGGGTGGATGGTCACGCCCTGGGGCAGGGCGGACGCGCCGCACCGGGCGGCAGCACCGCGGATGGCGGCCTCGTCGCCGGTGAGGATGATGTTGCAGCCGAAGCGGGCGTGGGCGCTGAGAGCGCCCTTGACGATCTCCAGAGGGGCGTTGTCGCCGCCCATGGCGTCGATGATGATATTCACAGGGAGAGCACCTCCTCTTTGATCTGCTCGATGATGGCGAGGGAACGCTGGCTCAGCTCCGCGTTCTTGTTGCGCTTGCCCTTGACCCGGTGGTCCAGGGGCGGGATGATGCCGAAGTTGATGTTCATGGGCTGGAAATCGGCCACGGTGGGGTTGCTGATATACAGGCCCAGCGCGCCGATGGCCGTCTCCCGGGGAAAGTCAATGGGGGCCTGTCCCTTGAGACGGCGGGCCAGCTCCACGCCCACCAGGAAGCCGCTGGCGCAGGACTCCACATAGCCCTCCACACCGGTCATCTGGCCGGCGAAGCCGATGCGGGGCTCGCTTTGCAGGCGGTAGTAGCGGTCCAGCAGCTGGGGGGAGTTCAGGTATGTATTGCGGTGCATGACACCGTAGCGCAGGTAGACAGCGTTGCGGAGGGCGGGGATCATGGAGAACACCCGCTTCTGCTCGCCCCACTTCAGGTGGGTCTGGAAGCCCACCAGGTTGTAGATGGTGCCGTCGGCGTTGTCGCGGCGGAGCTGCACCACGGCGTAGGGCTCTTTCCCGGTCTTGGGGTCAGGCAGCCCACGGGGCTTCAGCGGGCCGAAGCGCAGGGTGTCCTCGCCCCGGCGGGCCATGACCTCCACGGGCATACAGCCCTCGAACACGTTCTTATCCTCGAAGCCGTGAACCTCCGCCTCCTGGGCGCTGATCAGCTCCTGCCAGAAGGCCAGGTACTCCTCCCTGGACAGGGGGCAGTTGATATAGTCCGGCGTACCCTTGTCGTAGCGGGAGGCGAAGTAGGCGCTGTCCATGTCCACGCTGTCGTAGGAGACCAGGGGCGCGGCGGCGTCGAAGAAGTTCAGGGTCGTGCCGCCGCCCAGCTTGGCGGCGATGGCGTCCGCCAGCGGGTCGGAGGTCAGCGGGCCGGAGGCGATGACCACATCGCCGTCGGGAATAGCCGTGACTTCGCCGGGCATGAGGGTGATCAGCGGCTCGGCCAGGATATGCTCCGTGACCATGCGGGCGAAGCCCTCACGATCCACCGCCAGCGCACCGCCGGCGGGCACAGCCGTGGCATCGGCGCAGCGGAGGATCAGACTGTCCAGTCGCCGCAGCTCCTCCTTCAAAAGGCCCACGGCGTTTTCCAGTCCCGCGCCCCGGAGGGAATTGGAGCAGCACAGCTCCGCGAAATAGGGGGCGACGTGGGCCGGTGTGGTCTTTTCCGGCTTCATCTCCCGCAGCACCACGGGGATACCCCGCCGGGCCAGCTGCCAGGCACATTCCGCGCCGGCCAGGCCCGCGCCGATAACTGTCACTTGGTTCATGCTTCCTCCGATTTCTTGGCGGTCTTGCGGGCGGCGGGCTTCTTGGCCGCCGCCGTCTTCTTCGCCGCTGGCTTCTTGGCCGCCGTCTTCTTCGCAGCGGGCTTTTTCGCCGCAGCCTTCTTCTCCTCTGCCGGGGCGGCGCTCTCCCCGGTCGTGGTCTCCGCCGTCTCACCGTCGGCAGTCTTGCGGCGGCGGTAGCCCCGCTGGTCCTCCGGCAGGAAGTTGGAGCACTCCGGGTTGGCGCAGAAGGGCTTGTTGAAGCCACGGCCCGCCTTCTTGAACATGGTCTTGCCGCACACGGGGCAGTCGTCCTTCACCGGCACGTCCCAGGTCATGAAATCGCAGGTGGGGAACTTGTCGCAGCCGTAGTAGGTATAGCCGTTGCGGCTGGTCTTTTTCAGGATACGTCCGCCGCACTTGGGGCAGCGGCCCGGCATCTCCACCACCAGAGGCTTGGTGAATTTGCACTCGGGATAGCCGGGGCAGGCCAGGAAACGGCCGAAGCGTCCGGATTTGATGACCATGTTGCGGCCGCAGAGGTCGCACTTCTCCTCCGTCACCTCGTCGGGGACTTTCAGGTAGACGCCCTCCATGTCCTTCTCCACCTGCTCCAAATTCTGATGGAACGGAACGTAGAACTGGCGGATCAGATCTTTCCATTTGACCTTGCCGGCTTCCACATCGTCCAGCTTCTGCTCCATGCGGGCGGTGAACTTCACGTCCACGACGTCAGGGAAGCGCTGGCACATCAGATCGTTGACCACGCCGCCCAGGGGGGTCAGGCGCAGGTATTTGCCCTCCTTGATGACGTACTCCCGGTCCAGAATAGTGGACACCGTGGGCGCGTAGGTGGAGGGACGGCCGATGCCGTTCTCCTCCATGGTGCGGATGAGGGTGGCATCGGTGTAGCGGGCGGGGGGCTGGGTGAAGTGCTGGGCGGGGGTAAAGCCCGTCAGCGTCACGTTCTCGCCCTCGTTCAGCGGCGGCAGGGGCGACTCCTTCTCCTCCTTGTCATCGTCGCGGCTCTCCTCGTAGACGGCGGTATAGCCGGAGAACTTCAGGTTGCTGGCGGAGCAGCGCAGCGCGTGCGCCCCGGCAGCGATCTCCACGGAGATGCTGTCGTAGACGGCGTTGGCCATCTGGCTGGCCAGGAAACGGCTCCAGATCAGGCGGTACAGGCGGTACTGCTCCGGCGTCAGGTCGGGCTTCACCTGCTCCGGCGTCAGGGACGGGTCAGCGGGACGGATGGCCTCGTGGGCGTCCTGCGCCCCGGCCTTGGTCTTGTATTTGCGGGGAGCGGCGGGGTAATAGGCCGCGCCGTAGCGGGAGCAGATCAGCTCCTTGGCCTGAGCCTGGGCCTCATCGGAGATGCGCAGCGAGTCGGTACGCATATAGGTGATGAGACCCACCGTGCCCTCACCGGCAATGTCCACGCCCTCATAGAGCTGCTGGGCGATGGCCATGGTGCGGCGGGGCGTCATGTTCAGCTTGCGGGACGCCTCCTGCTGCAGACTGGAGGTGGTGAAGGGCGGCGTGGGGCTGCGCTGCTTGTCCGTGCGCTTGACGGTCTTGACGGTAAACGTCTCCTTTTGCAGCTCGGCCACGATGCGCTGGGCGTCGGCCTCGTCCTTGGGCTCGTATTTCTTGCCGTCCACGCCGTAGTAGTGGGCGGTGAAGGGCGCGCCGTCCTTATTCTGCAGGGCGGCGTCCAGCGTCCAGTACTCCTGGGGGACGAAGTCTGCAATCTCCTTTTCCCGCTGGGCCACCAGGCGGATGGCCACAGACTGGACGCGGCCCGCGGACAGGTTGCGGCGGATCTTCTTCCACAGCAGGGGGGAGAGCTGGTAGCCCACGATGCGGTCCAGCACGCGGCGGGCCTGCTGGGCATCCACCAGGTCCTGGTCAATGGCACGGGGATGCTGGATGCTGTCCGTGACCACCTTTTTGGTGATCTCGTTGAAGGTGACGCGGCGGGCCTTGTCATCCGGCAGGTCCAGCAGGTGCTGCAGATGCCAGCTGATGGCCTCGCCCTCGCGGTCCGGGTCGGTGGCGAGAAAGACGGCCTTGCTGTTCTTGGCGGCGGTCTTCAGGTCCTTGATGATGTCCTCTTTGCCCTTGATGGGGCGGTAATTGGGGGTAAAGTCATCGTCCACATCCACGCCCAGCGTGCTCTTGGGCAGGTCGCGGAGGTGGCCCATGCTGGCCTTGACCACGTAATCCGGCCCTAAGTACTTGCCGATGGTCTTGGCCTTGGCCGGGGACTCGACGATGACTAAATTCTTCTTTGTTGCCATGTGTGTACTATTCCTCCTTGAGTTCCACCGTGCGCAGGAAGCTGCCTGCGCCCTGACGGCGGACGTAGCCGTCGATCTCCAGCATGGTCAGCGCGGAGAGCACGCGGCGAATGGGTATATCGGTCTGCAGCGCCGCATCGTCGGCCAGCAGCGCCTGGTCCGTTGGCAGCACCCGCAGCAGCGATAGCTGGTCGTCCGTCAGGCCGTCCGGGCCGTGGGACACATCCAGCACCGGCAGGTGCGGTGTTTCCTGCTTTTCCGGGATGGGAACGGGCTTTGTCTCCGGCGCGTCCGTACCCTTGGGCAGGTCCGGCAGCGCCGCGCGCAGGCGGCGCAGCTTGTGGGGAAAGCGGCCCTCGTAAAAGCTGAGAATGTCCCACGCCTCGGAGACAAGGCCCGCGCCATCCCGGATGAGGGCGTTGCAGCCCTTGCTGTTGGGGGCGTTGATCGGGCCGGGCACGGCGAACACCTCCCTGCCCTGCTCCAGCGCCGTGGACGCGGTGATCAGCGCGCCGCTGCGCTCCGGGGCTTCCACCACCACGGCGGCCAGACTCAGGCCGCTGAGGATGCGGTTGCGGACGGGAAAATGGGATGCCATCGGCTCTGTGCCGGGCGGGTATTCGGACAGCACCACACCGGTGGCGGCCACGTCCTCGTAGATGCGCCGGTTTTCGGCGGGGTAGACCACATCCACACCGCCGCCCAGCACGGCGGCGGTGAAGCCGCCGGCCCGGAGCGCACCCTTCATGGCCGCGCCGTCAATGCCCTTGGCCATGCCGGACAGCACCAGCGCCCCCTGCTTTGCCAGCTCGTAGCCCAGCTGGGACGCTACGTCCAGGCCGTAGGCGGTGCAGCTCCGCGTGCCCACCACGGCGATGGCGGCCTCGTCATCGAAGAGGGGCATCGAGCCCTTGCCGTAGAGCAGCAGAGGCGGATCAAAGATGTCCCGCAGGCGGGAGGGATAGGTGGTATCGTCCATGGTGACGATGAACTGGCCCGTTTTGGCGCAGGCGGAGAGCACGTCCTCGGCCCGGGCCAGGGACTTGTCCGCCAGCAGCTGGGCCTGTGCCTTATTGACAGCACCGGTGAGCAGCAGCTCCTCCGGCTGGGCGTAGTATATCTCCTCCGGCGAGGAAAAATGCTCCAGCAGCTGGAGCTTGGCGCGGCTGCCCACGCCCGGCAGGGAGGCCAGCCATACCCAGTATTTCAGCGCAGCCATTTACATCCCCTCCTCGGCACGGTATGCCTCCCACAGCAGCACCGCGGCGGCCGCGGCGGCGTTCAGTGACTCGCAGTGGTCGGCCATGGGGATGCGCAGCGTCTCGTCACAAAGGGCCAGCACCGTGTCGCTGAGTCCCCGGCCCTCGCTGCCCACGGCGATGGCGCAGCGCCGCAGGTCGCGGCGGCGGACATCTACTGTGTCATGGCGCAGGGCCGCGCCGTACAGCGGCAGATCTGCCGCCGTCAGCAGAGCGCGGAGCGTCTCCACGTCCAGCGTCCAGGCGGGCAGGCGGAACACCGCGCCCATGGAGGCCCGCAGCGTTTTCAGGCTATACAGGTCGGCGCAGCCGGGGAGCAGCAGCGCGGCGGTGCAGCCGAAGGCGTCCGCCGTGCGCAGCACCGTGCCCACATTGCCGGGGTCCTGGACGCCGTCTAAAATGACGTAGCGCCCCGGCGCAAGCGCCGCAGGCGGCGCGGTATCCGGCAGCTCACACACCGCCAGCAGCCCCTGAGGCGTGCGGTGGGGTGAAATAGAGGCCATCACATCGGCAGGGACGCAGACGCGGCGCACGCCCGCAGGCAGGCTCTCCGGCAGGGCCACGCCGTCGGAGACCACCATGCAGGTGACGGTCACGCCGTGGCGCAGCGCCTCGTCCACCAGCTTGGGACTATCGCACAAAAATGCGCCGCATTGGCGGCGGTATGCACCGCTGTCCAAGCGGCGGATATGCTCCAGCAGCGGATTTTTGCGGCTGGTGATGCGTTCCATGGCAAAGTCCCCCTCCCCGATGAATATTCTTTATAATATAGGTATCGATGGCGGTTGTCAACAAAAAATAAGGGAACGCCTGCCGGCATCCCCTTATTTCTGCTTATATGGCGTGGCCCTTGGCCTTGATGACGGCCACGACCTCCTCTACGCAGGCGCGGCAGGTGTCGTCCTCCGGGGCTTCTACCATGACCCGGAGCAGCGGCTCTGTGCCGGACTCGCGCACCAAAATACGGCCCGTGTCGCCCAGCTTATTGGCCACAGCCTCCACGGCCTTCTGCACGTCCGCGTCCTGCCGGGCTGCCAGCTTATCCTTCACCCGCACGTTCTCCAGCACCTGGGGGTAGATGGTCAGCCCCTCCGTCAGCTTGCTCATGGGCAGCTTCCGCTCCAGCATGACCTCCATCAGCTTCAGGCTGGTGAGGATGCCGTCGCCGGTGGTGGCGTGCTTGGAGAAGATGATATGCCCCGACTGCTCACCGCCCAGGGCGCAGCCGTTTTTGCTCATGTACTCGTATACATACTTGTCGCCCACGGCGGTCTTGGCGTAGCGAATGCCCTCCCGGTCGAGGGCACGGTACAGGCCGAAGTTGGACATGACCGTGGTGACCACGGTGTTGTGGGGCAGCTCGCCGCTGTCCTTCAGGTGCTTGCCGCAGATGTAGAGGATATGGTCGCCGGTGATGATGTTCCCCCGCTCATCCACCGCCAGGCAGCGGTCGGCGTCGCCATCATAGGCAAAGCCCACGTCAAGCCCCTTCTCTACCACGAACTGCCGCAGGGCGTCGATGTGGGTAGAGCCTACGCCGTTGTTGATGTTGAAGCCGTCGGGCTGGTCGCCCATGACATAGGTGGTAGCGCCCAGGGCGTCGAACACGCTCTTGGCGATCATCCACGCGCTGCCGTTGGCGCAGTCCAGCCCCACCTTTTTGCCCTTGAAGGAAAACATCCCCAGGGAGATGAGGTAGCCCACGTAGCGGTTGCGGCCCGCCACATAGTCCACCGTGCGGCCGATGTGCTCCCGCTGTGCCAGAGGCAGGGAAGGCCACTTCTGGCCGAACAGCTCCAGCTGGCCGTCCAGATAGTCCTCGATGAGGGCGATGGTGTCCTCGTCCATCTTCTCGCCGGAGCGGTCCATGAGCTTGATGCCGTTGTCGTAGAACGGGTTATGGCTGGCGGAGATCATGATGCCGCAGTCGAAGCCCTCCGTCCGGGCCACGTAGGACACCGACGGCGTGGTGGTGACGTGGAGCAGGTAGGCATCCGCGCCGGAGGCCACCAGCCCGGAGGCCAGCGCGTACTCAAACATATAGCTGCTGCGGCGGGTGTCCTTGCCGATGACCACGCGGACGGGGCTTTCGTCCCCGGCGCGGCGCTTCGTCTCGCCGCAGTACCAGCCCAGGAAGCGGCCCACCTGATAGGCGTGGTCCGCCGTCAGCGTTACGTTGGCCTCCCCGCGGAAGCCATCTGTCCCGAAATATCTGCCCATAGATAAGCCTCCTTACTGCTGCTGCTGCCGGGGAACGATGTTCCCCGGTGCTTTGAAAATGCTGTCTGCCGGGACTGTGCCCCGGACGGCGCTGAGGGGGTAGACATGGGTATGGCGGCCGATGACCGCGCCGGGGTTCAGCACGCTGTTGCAGCCGATCTCCACATGATCGCCCAGCATCGCCCCCACCTTTTTGCGGCCTGTGTCCATGCGCTCCTGACCGCAGACACAGACCACGTGGGTCTTGTCAGATTTCACATTGGAGGTGATCGAACCCGCGCCCATGTGGGACTTGTAGCCCAGGATGCTGTCGCCCACATAGTTGTAGTGGGGCGTCTGTACGCCGTCGAACAGGATGACGTTCTTCAGCTCCACGGAGTTGCCCACCACGCAGCCCGCGCCCACCAGGGCGCTGCCCCGGATGAACGCGCCGTGGCGCACCTCCGTGTCCGGGCCGATGATGCACGGTCCGCCCAGGAAGGCCGTGGGCGCGACCCTGGCGGTCTTATGCACCCACACGTCCGGGGCGGGGCTTTCGTAGTCCGCTCCCAGCGCCGGGCCGAGGGTCAGGATCAGGTCGGAGATGCCGGCCAGCGCCTCCCAGGGATAGGTAAAGCGGGCCAGATAATCCCCCGCCAGCGTGTGTGTCAGGTCAAACAGATCATGAATGGTATACATACAGCTTCCTCCTGCCGCGCTCTGTGCTACTGTACGCAGAACGCGGAGATGATATGCGCCCAGTATAGCGCAAATCGTGGGGTTTGGCAAGTAGAGGGGCAAAAAACCACCCCGGAGGGTGGTTTTTTTGAAAGGTTCTTTACTTGTCCAGCGGCTTCATGGTCGGGAAGAGAATCACGTCGCGGATGGAGTCCGCACCGCACAGCAGCATGGAGCAGCGGTCGATGCCGAAGCCCAGGCCGCCGGTGGGCGGCATACCGTATTCCAGCGCCATGACGAAGTCCTCGTCCATCATGTCGGCCTCCTCGTCGCCGTTGGTGCGCTTCTCCGCCTGGGCCTTGAAGCGCTCATACTGGTCGATGGGGTCGTTCAGCTCGGAGAAGGCGTTGCCCATCTCGCAGCCGCAGATGAACGCCTCGTAGCGCTCCGTCAGCTCCGGCTGGGTGGGGCTGCGCTTGGCCAGGGGACTGACCTCCACGGGGTACATGGTGATGAAGGTGGGCTGCACCAGCGTCTCCTCCACCTTCTGATCAAACGTTTCGTACAGGGCGTTGCCCCAGGTGTGGGGCACGCCGTCCATGTCCACGCCCACGCTCCTGGCCAGCTCCACGCCCTTGTCGTTGTCGCCGATGCAGGCCATGAAGTCCGCGCCGGTGACGTTCTTCACCGCGTCGGCCATGGTCACGCGCGGCCAGCCGGGAGTCAGGTCGATGTCGTGGCCCAGCCACTGGACCTGGTAGCCGCCGTGGATCTCCTTGCACGCGCCGGAGAGGATGCCCTCCAGAATATCCATCATGCCGTCCAGGTTGGTGTAGGCCTGGTACAGCTCGCAGGTGGTGAACTCGGGGTTGTGCTTGGTGTCCATACCCTCGTTGCGGAAGATGCGGCCCACCTCGTACACCCGCTCCATGCCGCCCACGATGAGCCGCTTCAGGTGCAGCTCGGTGGCGATACGCATATACATATCGATGTCCTGGGCGTTGTGGTGGGTGATGAAGGGCCGGGCATTGGCGCCGCCGGCGATGGGGCTGAGAACGGGGGTCTCTACCTCCATGAAGCCCAGATCGTCCAGATAGCGGCGCAGGAACGCCACGAACTTGCTGCGGATCTCGAAGTTGCGCTTGCTCTCCGGGTTCATGATCAGGTCCACGTAGCGCCGGCGGTAACGGATCTCCTTGTCCGTCAGGCCGTGGAACTTCTCCGGCAGGGGACGCAGGGACTTGGACAGCAGGGTGATCTCACGGGCGCGGACAGACATCTCGCCCCGCTGGGTGCGGAACACCTCGCCCTTGACGCCCACGATGTCGCCAATGTCGTACTTCTTGAAACGGTTGTAGTTGTCCTCATCCATCTCGTCCTTCCGGGCGTAGATCTGGATGCGGCCCGTCTTATCCTGCAGATCGCAGAAGGAAACCTTGCCCATGCCGCGCTTGCTCATCAGGCGGCCCGCCACGGACACACTCTGGCCCTCCATGGCGTCAAAGCTGTCCTTGATGTCCTGGGTGTGGTGGGTCACGTCGAACCTGGTGATGGCGAAGGGATCGCGGCCCTCGTCCTGCAGCGCCTTCAGCTTCTCACGGCGGATGCGGAGCAGTTCGCCCAGATCCTGGTTCTGTTCGTTATTGGTCACATTGGTATTCTGATCTGCCATAACGGCCTCCTTATCTTGTCATCGTTCAATACTGTCCACACGGTAGTGGATAACGCCCTTGGGCGCTTCCACGGTCACTTCATCGCCCGCCTTGCGGCCCATCAGGGCTTTGCCGAAGGGAGATTCCTCGCTGATGGCCCGGCTCATCACATCGGCCTCCTGAGAGCCGACGATCTTATAGGCGGGCATCTGCTTTCGTGTATCCAGATTGGTGACGATGACCTTGCAGCCGATAGAGATCTTATCGGAGTCCATCTCCGCCTCGTCCACGATGACGGCGTGGAGCAGGATGTCCTCCAGTTCGGCGATGCGGGAATAGAGCTTGCCCTGCTCGTTCTTCGCCTCGTCGTACTCGCTGTTCTCGCTGAGGTCGCCAAAGCCGCGGGCCTCCTTGATCAGCTCCGCCACCTCGTCGGCGCGGGTGGTCTTGCTGTAGTCCAGCTCCTGTTTCAGCTCGTCATAGCGAGCCTGACTCATTTTGAATTCCTTAGCCATGCTGCACATCCCTTTCTATTGGTAAGATGCCCCTCTACAGGCAAAATACGCACAATATATCACGTTGCATTATAGTTATTTTCCCGCCGTCTGTCAAGAAAGGATATGACGGAAGCCACATGAATTTCTGATGGTTGGCATTTGTCCGCCGCCGTCAGCGCCGCCAGCAGCGGCTCAGGCAGGGAGGGACTGCCGTATGTCACCGACTGGACACGGGCGCAGTCGTCTGTCAGGTACAGCACCGGACCGGTTACTGCGGAAGCGTCATGGCCTGTGCAAACCGTCAGGGCCGGCGTCAGGCCGCCGTCGCCGGGAGATATGCCCCAGCGGCGCAGCAGCAGATCCGTCAGGCCGGCGGGGTCGCCCTCGTCCAGCCGGATATACCGGACGCGGCGGGCCAGCACGGCCGCCGCCTGCCGGGCGGCGGCCTCTCCGCCTCTGCCGCAGCGGAGATATACCGCGGCGGCGGGCAGACCGTCGATGCAGAGGGCGTCCAGCAGCCGGTCCAGCAGCGCCAGCCGCAGCGGCAGCACCGGTATGGGATCGATGCCGTATCGGGCGGCCATGGCGGCCATGCGCTCATCTTCGAAAACGCCCCGGCGGATGCCGGACGCATACAGATGCCGCAGGTAAGCGGCGGCGCGGCGGCGGGCAAAAAAGCCGCTGCCCACCGCAAGATGCCACAGGGGCAGACCGCGGACGGTGATAGGGACGAGCGTTGTTTTGGCGTACTGCGTTATGTAAACAAGCATGGCGTGTCCTTTCTGCAAAAAGAGCGCTGACCCAGTATATGGGCCAGCGCTTTCCTGCATACGTACTTCGTTACCATGCCTTGATATAGCCCGCCAAATAGTTCAGCGGGTTCTGATACACGCCGCTGACGCGCACCTCGTAGTGCAGGTGTGCGCCGGTGGACGCACCGGTAGAACCGGTGATGCCCAGCACCGTGCCCTGGGACACCATCTGCCCCTCGGAGACCTTGACGGTGCTCATGTGGGCGTACAGCGTGGTCAGGCCGCCGCCGTGGTCCACCACCACGTAGTTGCCGTAGCCGCTGCCGCCGTAGTAGCTGCCCTGAAGCGGGCTGCTGGCCAGGATGACCTTGCCGCTTTTGACGGCAAAGACGGAGCTGGTGAACCCTACGTTGCAGATGTCCACGCCCTTGTGGTTGGTGCTGCCGAAGCCGCCGGGGGCGACACGGTTGCCGATGGGCGAGCTGATCTTCTTGCTGGTGTTGACAGGCCAGATGAAGCCCTCGTTGCTGGGGACAACATCGGACTCGGCGATCAGGCGGTCGATCTCGGCGGCGATCTCCTTGGCCGCCTTTTCCTCCGCGGCGTAGATCTGCTCCAGCGCCTTCTGGTCGGCGGCGTACTCCTCCATCAATGCAGTGGTTTCGTTCAGCTTGGTCTCCAGCTCGTCCTGCTGCTCGCCCAGCTGCTTTTCATGCTCCTCCATGGCGGCCTTCTCCTCCGCGATGTTGGCGCGGGTCTCCTGAATGGCGGCGATGAGGGACTTGTTGTATTCCGCCACCTCGTTGACGAACTCCATACGGTTCAGCAGGTCGGCCATGCTGGTGGCCTTGAACAGGACGGACAGATAGCTGAGGCTGCCCCGCTCCTCCTCACTGCGCACCTGCTCACAGAACAGCTCGTATTGCAGATCCTCCAGCTCCTCGTAGCGGGTGATCTCGTCCGCCGCGTGCTGGATCTGACCCTGGGTGTCGTCGATCTGCTCCAGCAGCAGCTGGTTGCGCTGGTCCAGCAGGTTCTTCGTGGCCATGACGTCCTCTTTCTTCTTCTTGGCGTCGGCGATCTGCTTTTCCAGCTCCTTGAGCTTGTCGGCCTGCTCCTTTTTCTTCTGCTCCAGCGCCGCCATCCGGGCGGCCTTCTCCTGCTCCGCCGCCTCCTGCTCCGCCGTTTTGGCGGCGTAGGCCACCGTCACCGTCCCCACCAGCAGCAGGGACAGCGTCAGCGTCAAGGCCAAGAGGCCGCAGAGGATACGTTTTGCTCGCTTCATGGGGCTCTCCTTTCGTCGTTACACGCGAAGAAATCTGCGGATAGCGGTCAGACTGCCGCCCACGCCCACTAAAATACCGGCGGCCAAAAACACCAGCGCCACGATGTACCAAATGTCCGTAAACGGCACAATATGCAGGATCTGCAAGCTGTCGGAGGACGCGATGCCCTTGGCCACCGCCAGATACAGCAGCCATTGCAGGCCGAAGGCCACCGCGGCACTGAGCGTTCCCAGCAGCAGTCCCTCGTACACGAAGGGCCAGCGGATGAAGCCGTTGGTGGCGCCCACCATCTTCATGATGGCGATCTCGTCGCGGCGGTCAAAGGTGGTGAGCTTGATGGTGTTGGAGATAATGAACACCGACACCAGCAGCAGTATGGCGATGAGGGCGATGGAGATGACACCGGCCACATTGCGGACGGTGACAAAGCCGTTGGCCACCGCCTCATCGGCCCGGGCCTTGGCGATACCCGGCACTTGCTCCACAGCATCCTTGGTGTCCATGATATGGTCCGGGTCGGTGACATGGATCACATAGCGATGCCGGAACACCTCCGGCAGCAGGTCGCCGTACACGCCCTCGGCGTCGTATTTGGCCACGTAGGCATCCCGGGCCTCGGTACGGGTCACGAAGGAGCAGTCCGCCACATTGGCTACCGCCTCCACCTGGGACTGGAGCGCCCGGGCCTGGTCCTCGTCCAGCGTTTCGTCCACAAAGGCCACGATGGCGTTCTCCCGCTGGAGGTCAGCCAGGTTCTCATTGGCGTTGTAGGCCACCAGGGTAAATGTGCCCATGATGAGCAGACATGCCACGGTAACGCCGATGGCGGCGAAGGACATGAAGCCGTGGGAGAACATATTCCCCGCGCCTTCCTTGACAAAAAACTTAAAATCGGTGCGCATTGTAAAAACCATAACCGCCACTCCATAGGTATCTGCTACGAAGGCGGTCTGGACATTCGCGG
>ENA-UEOI01001515-UEOI01001515.1-human-gut-metagenome-genome-assembly--contig:-NODE-1515-length-19601-cov-54.245800_pt1 | contig 19601 bp, 25 predicted proteins | sample MGYA00242883_ERZ507882 | MGnify/ENA primary metagenome ERZ507882 (study PRJEB26167, sample SAMN06115502) | human gut metagenome | host: Homo sapiens | place: China:Chongqing | collected 2015-07-29...
CGAATGATGATTTTATTGAAGCGTTCGAGAATGCGTGATAGGTGATAAATAAAGCCCCTAGGTTTATTGCCTAGGGGTTTTTTATATGTTGTTTGTTTTTACGGCGTGTTGTGTTTTTTGTTTGTGCTATAATAAAAAAAATCAACCACAAGGGAGGTAAATAAAAAAATGGAAAATTATAAGCAAATCGTAAAGGAAGCTGGCGTTAGTATTGAGAGTGTGCGGGAATTGATGGCGCGCGCTTGCGTCAAGAGGGTTGAGACGCCATACTATCGCACTACCGAAGACGGGCGTAAGGTGGACGCGGTTGAGGTGTTTTATGCCGTTTACGCTGATCATTGTTGTCCCGTCGTTGTCTTGGGAACTGGAGACACTATCGCGGAAGCGGTAGCTGAAGCCTTGACTCACTGAATTGGAGGTAAGCAAATGTGGTATTTTATCATCACTAATGATGGGTTTCAGGTTTTCGAGATTTTGCCTGATTGCGTGAAGCCTAGTGGCATGTTCCGCACAACGTCGTTGAAAGCGTCATTGGACGGCATACTATCTCATATTCGAAACGCCTATGCGGGTGTGGATGTGGACGTGGATATTGACAATGCCACGTTTGACATGGATAGTACTATGGTTGGCATGGTTAAGGTGGTGTTGGTATAATGGTTGGCATGATTGTTGCCGTCTGCATACTTTCTGTACTGTTTCTCACGATGGCTGCTGCGGTGTTTTGCGAACTGCCGCGTGATTGGCGTGACACGTTTTGTTTTTTGGTCATGCTTGCGGTAAGTGTGGCTATGGTTTTGGTTTTTGTTGTGAAAGGTTTTTGAAATGGCTGAACATGATATGAAGGTTGCTACGTTTTCCTCGCAGTTTGTGGGGGGTAATGTGGAATTATGGTATTGTCCTCACGGTCAACGGTATGAGCTGAGGTATGCCGTCCGATTCCGTACTTCGGTCGGGTTTTGCAATGCGACTGCATTGTGTGCGTATGACGCGGGTGATGGTAGTCAGGTGGTTGATCTTATGCTGGACGCCATCGATATTGCACGAACTCCACTATTAGATAGGGATTAGTCATGTATTTTCGTGGCTGGGTGCATTCATGGACTTGTAAGGACTGTGTTTATGCGGACGTGTATTGGCGTTTGCGTGCGTTTTGGGCGGGAGCGAAACGCAAGGGTGACGCTTTCACGCCACCGAAACGGTGTCCGAGTATGGACTTGTGGTTTGACATATGGTGGCTCGGTGCCGAGTCTGATAGTGAGGAATTGGAGTTTTAATCATGTACGAAACGTTTGTTGCATTGGCGTATTTGAGACATGGTGATAAACCCCCTATCGAAGTGGGGTATGCCACCTCATACGATAAGGCCGCTGAGCTGATTCGGAAGTGGGCGGCAGTACCCGCACACACGAGAAATATCGCATATTTTAAAGTGGAGAGGCGCTATTATGTTTAATCGTGGCAATGACCGGACGCCGATCTATCGTATGCGCCGGTTTGATGATGCGATCATGGAATCGCCACGTATTGTCAAGGCTACGAAAGGCCGGAAACGTGAGCTGAATCTGAAACGGTACGATAAGGGGTACGGGGATTTTGAAACATGCTGCCGTGCCGTAAATATGCTATGCGAACTGTGGCGCGACGGGGCTAGCACATGGTTTACACAAGCGGTGATAACGGTATCGCAGATTTGCGGGAGCATGACCATATCGGACGGGTTTTCCGCCGCCCTGTCCAGAACGTATGATGTGGAATACTTGGACGGTCACATCAACCCGCCTAATCTGATTGCATGGTGTGCCGTCTGCGCGGTCAAGGGTTGCACGTCATATGATTGCTGTACGGTTTTTGATAGTCCACAGGCTCAAAATCTGATTATCGCCGTTTTTAAGAATTTTGACAGACTAGACATGACACGGTATAATGATGATGAATTGCAAAAAATCTTACTACAAGGGAGGTAATGCATATGGCTAGGACCAAAACCGATATTTTCCGCACGCGCGTGTATGCCGTGCTTAAGGGCATGGAGCTTGTTGACGGCGATTTTATGGAAGCCGAGCATGTCATCGACGGGCGACTTAAGGATGCGCGTGCGTATTCGATTCGCGCGAAGAAATTGTTTCCTAACTTCATCCCCCGTTCTATTCACATTTTTTCGCAAAAAGTCTCGATGAATGAGGAAACTTTTTACAAGTATGCGACTTTCGGGGAGCCGCAAGAGTGGGACCCCGAAGAGCATACAAAACGACACGCCGAAATTGAAAATAATGACGGTATGTGATATAAAAGATTTTAGGCATAAGCCTGAAAACAAAAACAATAACCATAAGGGAAGGAAATAAAATGGAAAACACCAATACCGCACTCGTAGCATTCAATACCGAAAGCACCGAACTCGGCACCGTCCAGCATTTCATCGACACTTCCACTCGCGAAGGCAAAATCAAGCTCTACTCGGCACTACAGAACGCCGAAAAGCTCGACGAACATTTGAACGAAACACTGAACATGGTGAATGCCGTCGCACAGGCCGTACAGGTGACGGATGACCAGACTGGCGAAATCTCCAATACCGTGCGCGTCATCATCGTAACCGATGACAACAAGGCGTATGCGGCCACCTCTCCCACTCTCGCTGCCGGATTGAACACCATGTTCGGCATTTTTGGAACCCCGAACACTTGGGAGGCACCGCTTGCTATCAAGGTGGTGGAACGTCGCTCCCGCCGTGGCTTCAAGTTTTTCAGCATCGAGCCGGTGGACGAAGAGAAAACCAAGTGAACTTGCTATAATCGTTAAGTAGCGTTCGATCATAGAGAGCACCCAATCTTGGGTGCTCTTGCCATCTTAAGAGGTGTGCACCATGTCCCGTAGCCGGAATCAAAAGCATGTCAAGGCACGTCAAGCGGCGCAAGCACGCGCCGCACGCAATATCAAACAACTTGGCTCTTACTCCCGCTCGAATCTCGCAAAAACCGCCGATAAACAATTGGTCAATATCGCAAAAACCTTGGGCAAAGAGTGGGAGCGGCAGAAGAGACAGGCCATAGCGGAAGCGAAAAGCACGCCATACCATGCCACCGCCGTTGAAAAGCCGACGAAAAAAGACATTATGTTTGCCCAACGCACGCCCATCACGAATGCTCAGATCGAAGCGGAACCGGTGGCGAAACGGCGCAAGCTATTGCGGCAGCAGCAGCGTAAAATCAATGCGGCACGACGGAAAATCAACGAATGGAACAAGGCGCAGGCAATGCCGCAACGCAGTGTGTATGACCAGCGTATATCCGAGATCACCGGCACTACCGGTGAGGGTTTCGGACGCACTCAGATCATCCCGTCAAAGCTCACTGATTTTTTGCAGATGACCAACGTATTGAGTGATGAAGCATTCGTGCGCTCCCAATTGGAGAGCGGTCACCGTAAGGAGCTGCTTGAGCAAATGCATGATGCAGCCGAAATCTTAGGATTGCGCACCGAACAGAAACGCAAGTCTAAAAGACAGGGGACGGGCAAAAAGAGTACAGACCTGTACGGTGAGCACGAGTGGCCGTCCTATATGAGTCGCGGACGTTACGAAGTGTTCGAAAAAATCTTGGCAACCTCACTCGGTTCGAAACGATTGAAACGATTCCGTCAACTATCCGCAGCGCAAAAGAGAGCGTTTATCGAACAGACGGACGCCCCCCGAATCGTGTTCGATTGGACGGTGTATGACCCCGTTCGACACGGTTTCACGTCGATTTTCAAGGGCAGCAGTGAGGGCTATCAGCGCTCAAGACGGCAATTTGACCGGTGGATGTCGGAAGCTGGCGCACTGGAAAAGTAGCGGTCAGCAACAAAGGGAAGTTATATACTATGACAGTGAGTGATAATAGGGTGGGATTATGGTGCGCGGATAACGTCATACGCTGCACGGACGGCACCGTGCTGCGTGACGTTATCCAACCTAACCGTCTTTTGGCGTCCATCATGGCGGGAGGTAAACTCACTGTCTACGTGAGCAACCCCGACATTTTAGACCCGTTTATCGCACATGTCGTACACTCGCTCCCTCACGATGAGCATAATGCGAATTTGAGCTGGGATGCCATCGTTTCCAAAAAGGGCAAGTTTTTTAGTTTTACGGTGCGTATCGACCGTGAGAATTCCGCACGGTTTTTCGATATTTCGAATCTTTTGCGAGAAAACTGCAAGCTTACCATGAACGATACTCAACTGCTCAACATATTACGTGAGTATGATCATCGCGGCCTATGCAAGATCACCGCAGGTGGGGCGAGTATGGAAGCGTTCGCGTCCGGCGAGTGGAAATGGTATTACGACAAATTCCCACAATTGGAATCGGACGCCAAAAAATCATTGCATGACGCCTATATCGGCGGATTCATGGTTTCGAAAGAGGGGGCATACGGTAAGGCTATTGACGTTGACTGCAATAGCATGTATCCGAGCATATTGCGGGACGAATGGCTCCCATGGGGGCTACCTGAATCATATGACGGTGCGTATGTGCAGGATGATGATATGCCGTTGCATTGCGACGAATTGACATTTCGTGCCGAACTCAAACCAAACGGATACCCTTTTTTGCTCGACAATCGTAGCGTCTATGGACTGAATCGCCTCACCAGCACTAGGGGGTATGTGACAAGAGTATTGACTGACATTGACCAAAAACTGCTCTGCGAGAATTACGAAGTGAGCATATACAAGCATGCGCGGGGGTGGAAGTTCCGGCAAAGCAAGGGGTTTTTTAGATCGTTCGTCGACGAATGGGGGGACTTGAAGCAGAAGGCGACGGGCGAAAAACGACAAACGGCCAAACTGGTCATGAATGCTTTAGTGGGGAAAATGGCAAGTCTACCCAAAGGTGCCGTCATGCTCCCCATGTCAAAAGACGGCATAACCCTTGACTGGAATATCGCACGACGCGAAGAATCGAATCTGAAAACCGACTACCTCCCCATACCCGTATGGGTCAACGCCTATGCCCGTCGCAAACTCATGGACGTCTGCCATGCCAATTCCGATAGGTTGCTGTATGCCAATACGGACGGGTGCATCCTATCCGGCTGGGAGCCGGTGGACTCATGTGAAATCCACCCTACCGAGCTGGGCAAGTGGAAAATCGCAGCCCGATACGAAAAACTGACCATACTTGGAATGAACCGATATCAGGGGTGGAAGGATGATGGGGACGTTGATATCTGCATGGCCGGAAGCCAATTTACGCAGCCCATCCCTTACGATCGGTTTCGTCATGGCGTGCAAGTCATGGACGATTACGGGACAATGGTTATGCTATAATAGTTGTGTCTTGTGAGCGTCGATTTTCGACTGGGAGCAACATAGGTTGGACTGCCACGGCTGAGAATGCCGCCGACCATGGAATCACTATCGTGGCGGTAGTGCCCTACGATCATCACTTTTGCGCTCCGATAGGACGATTCAGACCCTCCGTGATTGGAGGGTCATTTTATTTCCCCCGCAGCATGATATAATTTTGGTGGAAATATTACCTATCGTAAGGAGCTTGCATGGCAGACCCAAACAATGAGAGCGACGAAAACACCACCCCGCCGCCCACTGAAGAAGAGAAGCAGACTGAAACCGTCGATGACGAAATCAAGCCGAAAGAGCCTGAGCAGGAACCGGAACCGTCCGAACCGGATGTGAGCGCGCGACTTGACTCGATCGAAAAGGAATTGGCCGCATTGAAAGCCATGATGGACACGCTCGGATATACCGACCCCGCCCCGTCCGACAATGACGGTGACGATGATGAAACGCAAGAGTCCATCGAAGATTTGTTCGACTAAAAATAGTTAGGAGATAATATAATGTCTGATATTCGACCATTGGCCGGCAAGGGTGACGTTGAGATCTTCAACGCCGTCCGAAACGCCACGTCCCCCCAGTTTCAGGTGCGTATCCCAAGCGCCACACAAGGCAATATTCGCAATGCGGTGGATACCATGCGCAATTTTCCGTATTTGCGCGACGAATTCACGGGGGTACTTATCCAGCGTTTGATCGGCCTGTACATCCAGCATGCAGACTGGGATGACCCGCTCAAGCTGATCGGCTCCCCCCGCACCTTGAAGCGTTACGGCAGCACTTATGAACAGGCCGCGGTTGGTCTTGTCAAGGCACGCACCCGTAATTTTAACAAGGAGTACCTTGGTGATGACGTTTACGGACGTTACTCGCTGCCGACTGCTTCCGTATTCCACCCCCTTACTTTTGATCATTATTATCCGGTCACCATCCCGGAAGATGCGCTGCTTACAGCGTTCGACGGCGAAAGCGGCATGGCGGATTATATCGCGGAAATCATGAACGCGCCGATCTTGTCTGACCGTAATGATATGTACCTGATGAAGACTCAGTGCTTCGCCGAGTATGCTCGAAAGGGCGGTTTTTATCGAGTCCACACTCCCGACGTCGGTAAGGCCGACTCCACTGAAGCGGACGCCAAGGGATTGTTGCGTCTTATCCAGCAGGTGGCGAACGAATTGAAAGCATCGCCAATGTCGGCCATGCCACGATATAACGCCATGAGCTGGGTTACCCCATGGCGCGATTCGGAAGCCATTCTGTTCGCAACCCCGCAGGTGATCGCCGCGCTTAACGTGGAAGCATTGGCCGCAGCATTTAACATTGACAAGGTCAACGTGCCGTACCGTATTATCCCCATTCCGGAAGACATGTTCGGCATTGGCGGTGCCGGTGGCAAGGTGCAGGCCGTCCTAACCACCGAAGATTTCTTCTTCTGCTGGGATGAAATGCTCGAAACCACCAATAGCCCCGTGAATCCGATTGACGGCACGCGCAACATCTTCTACAAGCACCGCGGCTCCATCACTCCTAACCCGTTTGCGAATGCCGTACTGTTTTGGACGGGCGAAGGCTCCTCTGAGTCCGTGACGTTGCCGGATACGCTCACTACGAGCAAGCCGGAATTTACGCTGCGCGTACGCAAGTACGGACAGTCTGCCATCACCCCCGAAAACGTGTCGCGCGGTGATCTCGTGCAGGTCGAATCTGAGATCACAAGCGCCAACAAGGACACGGCAAGCTTCCAGCCGATCGGCATTAAGTACGCAGTCGAGGGAGCTTCCTCCCCGTTCACCTCAATCGACAACGGGGGTATTCTGCGCTGCGGTCTCGACGAAACCGCCGAAACGCTTAAGGTCACTGCTCAGGCAACCTATATCGACCCGGCCCACCCCGAGATTGATCAGACGGTTTCCGCAGCACTGTCCGTGCCGGTTGTCGGCGCTTGGTTGGGCGGCTGGAAGACGGGAGCCATCGAATCCATTGAGATTCAGGGCGAAAAGACGGTGAAGAACGGCGCACATATCGCGCTCAAGGCGATTGCCACCAAGACGGACGGCAACACGGCTGACGTGACCAATCTCGCCATGTGGACGGTAGACCAGCACGCGACCATCACCCCTAACGGAGTATTGACCGGCACCGCGGCAGGAGCGGCCAGCGTCACCGCGAAATTCGCGGGAGCCGTCGGAACGGCACGGATCACCGTCGCCGACTGACATTAGGCGATAACCGGTAAAATAGGTGTGGATAGACTTTATCCACACCTATTATTTTTTAGGAGGATTTTATGAGCGCGAATGACCTACCGATTAATTTTTCGTACGCGAAATGGACGCCGAACACGCGTTTCAAACTGTGCAATGTTCCGTGGGATATGGGGTATAGGGATATCGTCAAATGGGATAGACAGTCTCAAAAAGAGTATTTTGACCGTTTGGATGGTATCGAATTTACCGACTGCACCATGGCAAAATACGGACTTCCGGTACGATTGCCTATCCCGTTCGCGCAAGCGTCGCAATATAATTATCTGATCGCCACGAACGACTACGATTTTGATACCCCCCGTAGTTGGTATTATTTCGTGCAAACCTGTGACTATATCAATGCGAACACAACACAGCTCAATATCCAATTGGACGTGTGGCAGTCATTCCAGCATGATATTCAGCTGGGTAACGCCTATGTTGAAAGGGGGCATGTTGGGGTTGCCAACGAAAACGCATGGAAGGACTGGGGCAAAACCTATTTGGATTTGCCCGAAGGACTGGATACGGGCAAATGCACCGTACTCACCGACGAATCGTGGAAACCATTGATGGACGTGGCTGAACGTGACGGGGTGAAACACACGTCCTATGGGCTTATCGTCGTAAGCACCACCGATCTTGAGGCGGATACTGGCACCACGAATAATCCGGTAGTCAATACCGCCACCGGTAGCGCTTTCGAAAGTCAGCTTAACGGTACCAGCATGTACTATTTGGACACTCCCGCCGATATTGTCGCATTTTTCACCGAGGGCATGAATGCCCCATGGGTCACGCAAGGCATTTGCGGAATCTACGCAGTCCCCCACCTCCCACAAGCGCTATTGGACGGTCAACCGAAAAAAACGGAACTGTTCGGCCATTCAGTCAGCTTTACCGGCAATTGCTGGGAATTACGCAAGCGAAACGACAATTCCAACGCACGATACACGGACATTATCAACCTCAAGGATTTTCGCAACATGTTCCAATTGCCGGAACGATACCGGTATCTGAAGAAATTCCTTACTGCCCCCTACGCGTATGTCGAATGCTCGTGTCTCAATGGTACGGTCATCACATATGAGCCTGAGCAGATACCATCTGCCGATCTGATTATCAGGGAGACATGGAATTATGCGCCCCCCTCTCCTCGTTTGAATTTTTACGCGCGAGGCTATCATGCGGGCAATCTCGGTGACCGTCAACCGTTGCCGGATGGTAAGGGGTTGCCGATCGATACGGGCGAAATGCTGAACGCGAGTTTTGGCATCACCAGTTTTCCAACGTTCATGGCCGTCAACAACGGATCCGCTCTTTCCCTCGCAAATAGTGCTTACACGCGCCAGTACTCGCAACAGTCTGCGGACTGGGGGTATCAGAAAACCCAGATGGGCATTAATAATGCGTATGCTCAAGCCCAGCTCGGTACACAATATGCAAGTGCCCAGAATCGGCTCGGCACGTCGAACCGTAACGCCATGAACGCGATCAGCAATCAATCCGCGCAGATGGGTACCGATTTGACGTTGAAGAATCTTGGATTCAGTAATCAGATGGCGCAGTTGAATACGATTGGCAGTGGTGTGGCGAACGCGGTGGGTTCAGCCGTCACCGGCAATATCGGCGGCGTGGCAGGAGCCATAGCAGGCACGGCAATCGGCGCATGGACAAACCAACAAACCTACAATAATAATGTGAGCACGGCGAATCAACAATTAGCGAACACACAGACCACCAATAATGCAAGCACCTCACAGGCAAACGCCTACGGTCTCGCGCAAACCAACCTGAGCAATCAGCAGACCATGCAGTTGGCCGATATGAATAAGCAGCTTGCGCAGGCGACGGCGCAAGGCGATTACGAAAACACGATCGCCGGCATCAACGCCCAAGTGCAGCAGACCCAAACCGTACCCCCTACCACGTCGGGCGCGTTGGGGGGTGATGCATTCAACCTTGCTAACGGTCTGATTGGCGTCATGGTGCGTTTCCGGCAGATACCATCAGCCGCCATGCAAGCCATCGGGGAAGTATGGTTAAGGTATGGTTATTACGTGCAACGGTTTATGAAATTGCCCGAAACCCTTATGGCAATGAGCAATTTCACATATTGGAAACTGCACGAACTGTACGTACGCAGTGCGACATGTCCAGAAGAGTACCGGTTGACCGTGAAAGGCATTTTCGAAAGTGGCGTGACGGTATGGACTGACCCCGATAAGATTGGCGTCACCGACTATGCGGACAATGCGCCACTGGCCGGTATCTCGTACTGACTGGATATAATGGAGAGAGCATATTAACTCTCTCCATTATTTTTTTAGGACGGTGACTATGGGTAAACGCAATAATGCACGCAAGGCCGCGCATTGGGATAATCAGAGCGTGCTCGGCAGCATGTGGGGCAATCTTAATCTGCCAGAAATGCGGCAGAGTCTCAGAATTAACCAGTACATGAAGCTTATCGAAATGTTGGCCGTATCACGTTTCAAATGGATTAACCTCCCCCCGTATATTGACGAAAGATATCTGGAATTGACGCTTTTTGAAAACGGTCTCGCCCTCTTTTTCCCCGACAAGCGTAAGGGCGTGAACCGTTTTATGGTCACTTCAGGCAATATCGGGGGGGTAAACAACTATAACAATCCAACCAGCTTCCAACCGGTTGCGACAAGTTATTCTCACCCGCAGATCGGGAGCAAGGAATGCGTGCCTATTTGGGATAACCAGCTGCGTTGCACCATGATCGACGTTATGTGGAATTATGCGACGCGATTGGCTATCGCAGACCGTGCGCTGGACGTAAATCTTGACAATATTAGCGTTCCGTTGATTATCGCCACGTCCGAAACCAACAAGCTCACCGCCCAAAATTTGATGAAGGCGCGTGAAGATGGCGACCCCTATATTTACACATACGACTCGGCGGACATCACCGGAATGTTCCAGACATTCCCCAACGTCACCCCCTTTTTGGCTGATAAGATCATCACCACCAAAACGCAGATATGGAACGAATTGGTCAACTATTTAGGTATCGACAATAGCACCACCGAAAAAAAAGAACGATTGCTTGAAAGCGAAGTGACGGCAGGCAATAGCCGTACGAACGTTTTCCGCCTAAGCTATCTTAAAGCAAGACAGCAGGCGTGCGATACGATTAACCGGTTGTGGCCGCAAATGGCCGACTCGGGATACCCTATCGGAATCGAATGGAACGACACCACGTCCGGCGGCTTATTGGACGTGGACGGAAACAAAGAGGAGGAAGAATAATGGTGCAAGACTTGAGCATGTACGCCATCAAGGACAGCATGGCCGATTATACGTTGACGCTCGGCAATCTGATCGACCGTGGTTTCAATACGGACGAAAAATTGCATTTAAGTTCGCAATATTATCCGATTTTCGACGAAAACTATAGGGCGAAATTGAACGAGAAAATCGTAGCCCACTACGCACTGCGCGAAATCGGTTCAGAAACGCCGCAAATGTTCATTTTTTATTTGGGGCGTACCATGCGCGAACAAATGGACTATTTCAACCAATTATATTTATCTGCGCAACGCAAGTTCGACCCGTTTATCACGTCCGATATCCGGCAGGAGATGGACTCAGCCAGCACGAACGAATCTTCCGGCAAGTCTTCGGGCACGCAATCCAACGAGTCCACGGCAAACAGCACGTCCGACACTACCGCCGATAATTCGTCGATGACTTTTAATTCAGAATTTCCGCAGACCCGTATTGACGATTTCCGCAAATACGCGACCACCGCAAGCCAAACGGACTCTACCGGCAATACGCATACCAGCACACAGCAGGATAGTTCGGCCACAGCGACTTCTACCAGCAATACGGATTACGCGCACTCGTCGGACAAGGGCAATAGTGTTTCGCATACGCTCGGCACGAGTGGTTCGCAATCGCAGCTTTTGCTTGACTGGCGTAATACCATGCTCAATATCGACATGATGGTAATCAACTCGCTGGAAGATCTTTTTATGGGCATGTGGGGTAGCGGGGATAACATGACCAATGTTCCGCAACCCTATGGCACGAGTCTCGCCTACAATCTCGGCCACTAGAGTATACTTGATTTGAGACAGATTGGAGGATTTTATGGACGGAATCAACACATGCGCCGCTCCTTTGGATATCGACCCAAGACAGCGGTATTTTACGACGGTCCAGCCGTTTAGCTACCGTGATACGCTCACCGTGCTCGGGTATGTGCAGGAGGTGGCCGAGCATTTAGACCAGCTCAGGGATCAGCTCGATAATCTCGCCAAGGATGAAAACGCCGACATCGAAGCGATCAACAAAGTTCTCTCCGAGATCGCAGCGTGGCAAACCTCAGTCGATACCGCCTTGGATGATCTTGCGAAAAAGGTGGACCAGTATCAAACATCATCACTCACCTATAATCCAACCACGGGGCAATACGAGGATTCCAAAAACACCGATCGCGACATGTACCGCGAATTGGCGGTATTCGGCGCACGGGTGGACCAGATGGCAACCATGGCAACCAAACAGGCCGCACAATATGATTGCATTACATGGGCAGTATTGGGCAATCATGATATTTTCGGCAACAAAGAACCGAGAGTAACCCCCCGAGAAAGGACGATACAGTAATGGTCAACGGTCGATACGATATAACGCAACACCTTGCATTGCCGCTCTATACGGACGATACGCCAATGGACTTGCGAGACGGCTACAATAATTCCATGCGTATTCTAGATCAAAAAATTCACCAACTCGAAATCCTTATCAGAGAGTCCAAGGGGTCTGACTAATGGGCACCATCTACGAAAAAACAAACAATTACCGACTGGACCTATACGGTAACAATGATCCGGCTGATCTTAGGGACGGCTACAATAATTCCATGCGCACCATTGATGCCACATTGGAAACGCACCTCAACCGCATCGAAGACATGGAAGCGCGAGAAACCCACGATGAAGAAGTGGTCAGGGCACTGCTTGACGACAATACAGTGGACAGTGCGACCAGTGCGAAAACAAAGTGGAATAAAGCGGTCACTGACGCAACAAGCGCAGATAGCCGTCTGACGTCAATTGGAGTAACCGACATCACGTCCGGCGCGGCATTGCGAGAGTCAATTTCAAGGACAAACGCTATTCTACCTAGCTGTATCGTGACATTTGACAATATAGAGTCCATGCAGGATTCAAATCTTCTCACAGATGGCATGCAATGTCGCACCCTAGGTTTTTACAAAGCAGGCGACGGCGGCGGAGCGCATTATGTGATACATGCAGGCGGTGGCAACGCTACGGCAAATGGCATGGATGCAATATCTTGCAAAAATAATCTTATTGCAAAATTGGTGGCAGACAATAATTTCCTTAACATCAAACGGTATGGCGCACACGGAGACGGAATCTCTGACGATACTGAGGTGTTATCGTATGTATTGCGGAAACCGCGATCGGTCATATACATGCCTAGCGGCAAATATATGTGCCACACTTCAATCATTGTGGGAACTAATTCCTCCATAATCGGAGACGAATTGACCAACAGTTCTGTAAATGACGCAGGCACATGCCTACTGATGTATGATATCCCCGACACAACAGACCATACCCCAGCAGCTCTGACCATCTCAACGTTCAACTCCATAAGAAACCTATATATTAAAGGCAATCAGTGGAATATTACCGAAGATAGGGGTAAATTAAATCCAAAAGCAACAGATCATGGCGAATGGATGGTCCAGACTGCGGTAAATAAGACAATCAAAACAATCGGACTCAAAAGCGAGACCGTCTGTTATCTGCAAAACATTACCGTGCAGGGGTTTGAAACCGGATTTAAATTATCATCGCAAGGCAACGCAACGCAATTGATGGCGAGCAAATGCGTACTTGGATATAATATATACGGGGATATGAGAGCAACAAGCCTACAGGCCTCCTCATGTATAAAAGGATTCTTTTTTGGCGGAGGGAATGTTGAATGCTCACACCTTAGATGTGACGGTATCTTTGACCTAGGTTATGACATTTGGAATGGAGGCTCGTTCGTGGATCTGAGCGGTGACTTCATAGGCAATCAAATGCTTGTGACCTATCGTTTTACCGGCATCGTCCAAAACATACGAGCCGCTAGATGTTGCGTTAATTTCGCGGATGAAATGGGAACTTCAATCCAGACCAATAATGCACAAGCATACGGAGTACAACTCCGTACTCCACAAAACGCCATCATCTCAGGATTGCTAGTGACAGGTGATGAATCAGTAGGAGACTCTGAGACTGAACCAACGCACAACCTTAAGACAATTGGAAACGGAATTATCATTTCAGACATGAACGAAATTTCTAATTTTACCGTCGATTGCGAAAGCAATGCGGTGCCATTCTCAAAGACGGACAACTACACGACACAGGAGATCGAAAAAATTATTTATGTCAACCGGTATGCTTCTACCGAAGAAAAAAACAACACTTACGGGAGGGTCAGGTTTCGCAATTCGACAATCAAGGTAACGAAAGGGATTGTGGAAGTACAATAGCAATATAGAATCGACACAATAGTAAAAGAAGGGACTAAATAAAATGGCTACCGTATATACAAAAACCGATAATTACGGCCTAAATTTGTATGGCGACAATGACCCCGCCGATCTGAGGGACGGCTACAACGGCTCCATGCGAACCATCGATACCACGCTGGAAACGCACCTCAATCGTATCGAGGGCGTGGAAGCGCGAGAAACCCATGACGAAGCAGTGATGAAAGCACTGCTCGGCGACAATACGGTGGACAGTGCGACCAGTGCGAAAACCAAATGGGATAAGGCCGGCACGGACGCAGTTGAGGCAATGGCGGATGCTGCTTCAGCAGTCGGAAAAGCCAATGCGAATACCACTGTTCTTACCGCATTGGGAGCCGACACTACCGCACACGCAGCCGCGAATAAAACCAAGTGGGATAAGGCCGGCACGGACGCCACAACCGCCATCGGCAAGGCCGGCTCGAACAAGGATATTCTCGACGCGCTCGGCGCGGATTCCACCGATAATGCCACCGCTGCGAAAACAAGGTGGGATAAAAACACTACGGATATCACCGCATTGTCTTCGTCGGTTTCCTCTAATGCGGCTCAGATTGTGGCGATCAAGGAAAAATTGGGTCAGGCGCAATATTCGGACGGATACCTCGTAACGTTCGGTGACTCATATGCGGATAACACTCGCGAGCGTACGTGGTCCTACCAGTTGTCCGCCATGCTCCCAGAATTGACATGGAAAAACTATGCGAAAGCCGGTGCGGGCTTTAACGTGGCCGGTATCCCGACTTTTGCGCAGCAGATCGCCAACTGCGTTGCCGACCCTACCGTGGATAAGTCCAAGGTCAAGGTTGCCGTCTGCGCCGGTGGCCGCAACGATATCTTGAACTATGACACCGGACTTCCGAAGGCGCGTGAGGTTGTGTCGGCAATGGCGGCAGCGTTTCCGAACGCGATCGTCGTGATTGCTCCCATGCTGTTCGATCACGCCACTCTTAATGAGGATGGAATGAATAAATATAGTGGATTGTTCAACGGCGCGATCGCTGGCGGTTTGGGCAATCATCGTGTGGTGGTGGCCGATAGTGCTTACGTGTGGTGCAAGAGCGAAACCGGTTGGTTCCCATCGAATGATATTCACCCTAACGAGACGGGCGCTAAGGTCATTGCAAAATACCTGTACACGGCTTGCCGTGATAGTTACCGTGGCAGGCAGGAGTATGCCGTTTCCATGCTTGGCAGCATGCCGGTGGAATTCAAGCTGCAAAACGGCCTTATTGTTGCGGACGGGCAAGGTCGGATTCCATCGATCGGCGCAGGCAAGGGTGGAGATTTGGCGAAATGGGCGTACCCACGTCACAATATTTGGCAGTGGATAGTCACCGGTGGCAGTACCGAAAAGCCAAAGTTGGCGTTCATTCAGCCCAACGGTGAGTGGGGGGTTTTCAATCCAGTCGTAGGAGATCAGGGCAATGCAAGCTTCATGGCATCCTACGCAGCTTAATTCCCGCCGATAGTCAATAGCCATATCCTATAATTAAGGATATGGCTATTACTTTTACGCAATGGATTGACCAGACGAAAAACCGTTTTTGGGACATGGACGGCGCGTATGGCGCGCAATGCTGGGACTTATGGGCCAAGTACAGTATGGACATGTACGGCATGTCCATTCAGGATTGCATAACCCCTACCGGCTATGCAGGAGGATTGTACACCGCATACCCCGTATCCGCACGGTGCGAACAAGTGTACGAACGGATTCCAGCAAACGGATACTCGCCAGTGGCTGGGGATGTGGCAATATGGGGGTACGGCGCGTACACCCCCTACACGCATGTCGCCATAGTCGCGGGAGACGGCGTAAAAGATGGCAGAATCTACGTGATCACGCAAAATCCTGACGCCAGCGCACTTAAATGGTTCCCGATCGACGGACTTTTAGGCTATCTGCATCCCCGTACCATGTCTAAGCCGGACGTGGACAATCCCACCGGTGACAACAATCAAGGGAACCCCGACACCGCGCGCGGGGGAGCGTGGATACACTGGCAGGGCGACAATCTCTACTTGCATGAAACCGACAACAGCGGTGCAAGGGCGCGTATTTTCTACAAAACCACCGCGAACAATTTTTCCGAAAAAGCGTCACAAGGTCAACCGTCCGATAGTAACGGTCAGGCGCACCCGTCAACCTCAGTGTCACCGGAAAACTCTTACGCTTTATACGTGGTCGGCACGGTGGAAGCCGGTTTACGGTGGGATGCAGTGGAAGCGGCCAATCTACAGGGTATCGGCATAGCTCAATGGAGTTTCGGTAGACGTTTGCAAGTGTTGAATGCGATGAAATCTGCCGACCCGACCGGCTATGCAACATTCAAAACCTCAGCACCGCAGATCGCGGCACTCATGGAGAGCGGGGGAGATTTTACACGAACCCTGACACAAACGGAAGCGTCCGCATTCAAGACGTGGGCGGCACGTAGTGAATCGCATGAGGGACAACGCAAGCAGTTCGCGGAAGATTACGCCGGATATCCACAAGAATACGATGATGATAAAATGCAAATCTTGTGGGTGACCGCATATCACCAGTCACCCGCTAACGCGCTCAAAGTGCCGAAAGCGTCGAATCTTGCACAGCTCAAAACCAATATTTTGAGCACGTATCCATTCCAACCATATACAAGTCGATACAATCAAGCATATTCACTATTGTCCGTATGGGATGGAAAATCGAATCCACCCGCATTCTAAAGTGTGGTATAATAATCGATGTCGGCATGTGATAACTTCCCTTGAGCCGACCGTAACTACACGGGGAGCGTAACGGCGGTCATGACGTTACGCTCCCCATTACTTTAGGAGGTGAGCAGACATGGCGTTACAGACATTGGCCGAAGATGACTACTACGACTTGCATGATCTGCTCACCCGTAACGCGCCGTGGAATTTTGTGATCGGGGCGCGTGGACTTGGCAAGACTTTTGCCGCAAAACGATACGGCATCAAAGAGTATATTAAGAACGGCCATGAATTTATTTATCTGCGTCGCACTGATGTGGAACAACACCGCAAGGAAACGTTTTTCAAGGACATTCAAGAATTTTTCCCCTCCTATGAATTTCGCGTGAATGGCGAAAAAGGGCAGATTCATAAGACGTCATGGGATGAGAAAGATTGGCGCACATGCTGCTATTTCATCGCACTATCGCAGGCAGGCGGATTGAAATCGGTAGCCTACCCTAAAGTTCATTTGATTATTTTCGATGAAATCTTTCCCGACAACCTACGATTTTTGAGCAATGAGGTAAACAGTTTTAGCGAATTTTACAATACTGTTGACCGTTGGCAAGATAGGACAAAAGTGCTGTTTTTGTCCAACGCAGTGCAAAAGGCTAATCCTTATTTCGCGAAATACCGGTTGGACATTGGCGCTCAGCAAGCCAACCAGCAGCAATATAAGTTGTATTGTGGGGGGTTCGTGTGTCTCGAATTGGCTGATTACGGCGGATTCAGCGCGAAAGTCGCCAAGTCAAAGTTCGGACGGTTCCTTGAGCAGTACGACGTCGACTATGCCGACTATGCAATACGTAACAAATTCCGTGACGAATCGGACACGCTGCTAGCCCCCATCCCTACAGACGGAGAATTGTCCTACGTCCTAGACACTACCGATTATGCGCGTTTCGGTATATGGGTGAGTGTTTCCGAGCGTGACGGGCACGTTTCACAATATGTTTCACGACGTATCCCGAAAGACAATACTCGCCCCGTCTACACGCTAGACCCCAATCACGTTGACGAAAAAACATGGTACGTCAAAAAATCAGATGATATCATACGGCGACTCACCACCGGCTACCGACTGGGCAAGATAAGATTTGATGATTCACAGGTCAAGGCCGATTTTGGGTTGATCATTGGCGAACTGTTAGGAAAATAGGAGGCAATAGTAATGACAATGACCCCAACGGACGTATGGTGCGTGTTCGCGGTAGTCTTTTTTATCATCGTAGACTACGTTACCGGACTTGCTAAAGCCATACTCAACGACACGCTCAATTCGCAAAAAATGCGGCAGGGTTTATGGCATAAGTTCGCCTATCTCATGCTCACTCTCGTAGCATATTTCGTGGACATGATCAACCTCCATGTAGACCTCGGACTGCCGGTCAGTGTATTCGTCTGCACCGTAGGCGGCATTAGTCTGATCGAACTCACCTCAATCCTCGAAAACATCACCGCCATCAATCCAGAGTTGGCGGACGCACCATTTATGAGTGTATTCGCACAAAACGATACCCCCAAACATAAGAAGGAGAACTGACATGGATATTCGAACATGGATGAACACGGTTAACGGTAAGATTATCGACATGGACGGCGCATACGGCGGGCAATGCTGGGACCTTTGGAGCAGCTACGCACGAAACGTTTACGGCATTCCAGCAGCCGACACCAACACGGTAGACGGATACGCGGCAAGCGTCTACACCGCGCGATACGATCGCTCCCAAGCATTGCAAAACGCTTTCACCCGCGAAGCAGGCAACTATACCCCCGTATATGGTGATGTGGCGTTTTGGGACGGCAACGGTATGAACCATGTCGCCATCGTAGTAAAAGACAATGGCAACGGCACACTGTCCACCATGTCACAAAATCCAGACAAGGCCGGATACGTCACACTCAGCAAGGCCGGAATCATCGGCTACTTCCACCCCCGCTCGGCAAACACGCCGGCACCCGCACCGAGCAACAATACTGTGACTATCATCCCGCGCACCTACAAAGTCAACGTTGACGTGCTCAATGTTCGCTCGGCACCGTCCACTTCAGCACAGGTAGTCGCACAGTATCATTACGGACAAACCGTCAACCTTGCCGAAGGTGGTGTAATCGCAGACGGGTACATTTGGGCACACTATACCGGCGATTCAGGCGCAACCCGATACGTTGCACTCGCCCCAGCCGACAAATCAGCATGGTATCTCGTATTCGCCTAAATTGACCGCATAAAATAAGCCCCTAGGTTACTCACCTAGGGGCTTTATTTATCACCACGTCCGAGCAAACGCTTCCATATCCTCAGCGGAGAATAGAAGCAAACCATCATCCGTTTCATAAGGCAAAAGGAATTGATACGAATCATACAAGGCAACGCCGTAATCATCAACAACCTGATCACGATCAATCGAACTCGTAACACCGTCCTTGACGCCATGAAGAGTTACGGACGGGTCATCCCACAAAGTGGCGAGAAATTCGTTCTTTTCCTTGAAAGTCATATTTGAAATCATCATTTCTATTTTTTCCTTCCTTTGAAGTCGATACTCACATCATAACACAAACAAAAACACATATAAAAACCCCCTAGGCAATAAACCTAGGGGCTTTATTTATCACCTATCACGCATTCTCGAACGCTTCAATAAAATCATCATTCG
>ENA-UEOI01001517-UEOI01001517.1-human-gut-metagenome-genome-assembly--contig:-NODE-1517-length-19552-cov-8.035225_pt1 | contig 19552 bp, 19 predicted proteins | sample MGYA00242883_ERZ507882 | MGnify/ENA primary metagenome ERZ507882 (study PRJEB26167, sample SAMN06115502) | human gut metagenome | host: Homo sapiens | place: China:Chongqing | collected 2015-07-29...
CACGTAACTACCTTTGCCTATTGAAATGATTAAAACGACTGTCCCGGCTGGGGGACTGCGTAAGAGGAAGATTTACAAATAGGGAAACTGGGGAAAAGTGCCTGTTCTCTTTCATCTTTTAGGGAACACTCCATGCGGGCGGGAAAGGCAAGGGTGTTGTGAGCTTGCTTGCAATACGCTTGTGCGGGTTTCCAACGGCTCTTTTCACGAAATACAGTCAGCCATGCCACGCACGGCTGGCGTTTCGGGAAATGTGCCAGTTGGAAAAGGATATAAAAAATGCGGGTAGTCGGTAGACTGCCCGCAAGGTGGAAGAATGTACAATGCTGGGATATAGGTTATTAAGTGGAATTTCGTTACCGAAATCGTTACCTATTCGTTCTTGCCACGGTTATAGGTAACGAAACCTACCGGACGGCGTTCTTTCTGTTGTTTCGACTGGCTCAAAAGCTGGGTAAGGGCTTGGTACAGTTCGTTGAACTGCGCATCGGTGCTTACCTCCAGTTCCTCGATGCGCCTTGACAGTTCCTCGTAACCGATTGCCATTTGGCGCATGAGGACAAAAGCCCGCATGATTGAAATGTTTACTTCTATGGCTACTTTGGAGCGGAGAACCGAAGAAAGCATGGCTACGCCCTGCTCGGTGAAAGCCATAGGCATAGCAACGCCGAAGTTGTAAGCAGGGGGTATCACATTTTGTGATACCCCTATGGATAACAGCAAGTTAGCTTCCTCTTGGGTGAGTACAAACATAAAATCACCCGGAAAACGCTCGATATTGCGCTTGACCGCCTGCTTCAAGGCTCGTGTTTCCACTTGGTAGAGTTCTGCCAAATGATAATCGAGCATCACCCGGCAACTTCTGACCTCAAAAATCTTGTTTTGGATAATCTGCAAATCCATAATCGTATATTTTAGGAGATTTAGCAATGTTGGAATAATAGTAAGGACTGGTCACAAATTGTGACCAGTTCCATATAATCAAGATTACATGGCAACTTCCTTGTAAATCTTCTCAATGCCGACAAACTTCTTGTCAAGCCCCTGCATATCGCTGCCTATCTTGCTGTTGGTGATGCGGGCGTAGATTTGCGTAGTTTCTATGTTTGTGTGTCCCAGCATCTTGGACACCGTTTCAATGGGTACGCCCTTTGACAGCGTGGTGGTCGTGGCGAACGTGTGCCGGGCAAGGTGGAATGTCAGGTTCTTTTTAATACCGCATATATCGGCAATCTCTTTCAAGTAGGCGTTTAGCTTCTGATTGCTGATTACGGGAAGTATCTTGCCGTCCGGCAACTTGCCCTTGTACTTCTTCAAAATCATCTTGGGAATATCCAGCAGGGGGACATTCACGTCCGTGTTGGTCTTTACCCGCTTGGTGATTATCCAAAGGTTGCCGTCAAAAGACTTTTGGATATTCTCCTGCCGCAAATTGGCGACATCGCTGTATGCCAGACCGCAGAAACAGGAAAAGACGAACAAGTCCCTGACGTGTTCCAGCCGTTCGGAAACCATTTTCTTTTTAAGGATAATTTTAATCTCGTCCTCTGTCAGATAACCCCTGTCCACTTTTTCCAGCCGGATTTTGTAGCTGGCGAAAGGGTCGCCCACCAGTATGCCGTTGTTACGGGCGATGATGATGATACGCTTGAAGAACTGCATGAACTTGGCGGTGGTGTTGTAGCCGCACTTGCAGGCGGTACGCAAATACAACTCAAAATCGGTAATGAACATCGGGCTTATCTCCTTTATGGATATGTCCGATACGTTGTACTTGCTTTGGATAAATTCAGCGAGGTGGCGGCGGGTCACTTCATACTTGCGGTAGGTCGCTATCGTCTTGGATATGCCTACAAGCTGCTTCACATCGTCATTGTGCTTTTGGAACAATGAAAGGATTGTTTCGTGGCTCTCGCTGTGTCCCAAGAACTCGTTTTTCACTTTCTCGGCGGTCACGTAATTGTCACGCCGCTGCATTTCGTGGTAAATGGTATTCAGGGAAGAACGTATGTCGTCCAAAAGGGCGTTTATCCTCCCGGCATCCCTGCCTTTGGCTTTGCCCGCAGTAATGCTCCAGTTGTCGGGCTGGATGCTCTGTTTCGTACTGAACTGGCAAAGTTTGCCGTCTATGGTGATGCGTGCCATAATCATAACCTCGCCGTTTTTCTTTTCAGAACCTTTCTTCAAATAAAAAAGAACCTTGAATGTCGATTTCATAACTCACTTTTTTTAGTTGCAAAATTAATTTTTACCTCTCGTTTTCGAGTTATGCAGACTATGGACTAATCAAGTCATTATCAGGTCATTTATGGACAAATCGTTACCGTTTTTGTCCGGCGGGGAATAGGTAACGATTTAGTAACGAAACTTTGTCTTTTACCGTACTTTTGAAGTCTTGGAAGCAGGACTTTCGGGCAATAAAAAAAGCCACAAATCATTGATTTGTAGCTTTTTGTCCGTTTGCTGACCATTTCTGTCCAGCACGTTCAGCGGAGAGACAGGGATTCGAACCCCGGGTACCTTTCAGTACAACGGTTTTCAAGACCGCCGCAATCGACCACTCTGCCACCTCTCCAAAACTCCCTTATAAGGAAGGCTTTTCGTTTAAAGCGGTGCAAAGGTACAAATCATTTTTAAATCTACAAACTTCCTGCCATTTTTTTCACGAATTAATCGTACTTTTGCGACATGATATATCCACAGAACTTTGAACCTAAAATAGGTTTCGACCAAATACGCCAGTTGTTGAGCGAAAAATGCCTCAGCACATTAGGCGCCGAACGCGTAGCCGATATGACGTTCTCCGACCATTTTGAAGAAGTGGAGGAACGCCTGAACCTCGTTACAGAATTCGTACGCATCATACAGGAGGAAGATAACTTCCCCGCACAATATTTTTTCGACGTCCGTCCGTCACTGAAACGAATACGCATAGAGGGAATGTACCTGGATGAACAGGAACTTTTCGACCTGCGCCGTTCGTTGGAAACGATACGGGACATCGTGCGTTTTTTAGAAAAGGATGACATAGAAGGAGAAGACTCCCCCTACCCTTGCCTCCGGAATCTCGCCAAGGATATATTGGCATTTCCGCAACTGATTCAGAAAATAAATAATATACTTTCACCTTATGGAAAGATAAAAGATAATGCTTCTTCCGAGCTGGCACGTATTCGTCGTGAATTGGCGAGCACCATGAACAGCATATCCCGTTCTCTGAACAGCATCTTACGCAATGCCCAGTCGGAAGGTGTAGTAGATAAAGACGTTACCCCGACCATGCGCGACGGCCGTCTGGTAATTCCGGTTGCTCCGGGATTAAAACGAAAGATTAAAGGTATCGTACATGACGAATCAGCAAGCGGAAAAACCGTATTTATAGAACCTGCCGAAGTAGTAGAGGCCAATAACCGTATCCGCGAACTGGAAGGAGATGAGCGTAGGGAAATTATCCGTATCCTGGTAGAATTCTCTAACCTGTTGCGCCCTTCCATTCCCGATGTATTGCAATCATATGAATTCCTTGCAGAGATAGACTTTATCCGTGCCAAGAGCTTGTTTTCCCTACAAATATCAGGTATAAAACCTGCATTGGAAAATACGCAGTTACTGGATTGGACTATGGCTGTACACCCATTGCTGCAACTTTCCCTTGCCAAACACGGTAAGAAAGTAGTTCCGCTCGACATTGAATTGACTGAAAAGCAGCGTATCCTTATTATATCCGGTCCCAATGCGGGTGGTAAGTCTGTTTGCCTCAAGACAGTGGGATTGTTGCAATATATGTTGCAATGCGGTATGCTCGTTCCTATGCACGAACGTAGCCATGCCGGTATCTTCAGCAGTATATTCATCGATATAGGTGACGAACAGTCCATTGAAGATGATCTGAGTACTTACTCTTCACATCTCACCAGCATGAAGATAATGATGAAGAATTGCAATGAACGCAGTCTCATCCTTATAGATGAATTTGGTGGTGGAACCGAACCACAAATCGGTGGCGCCATCGCCGAAGCCGTACTGAAACGTTTCAACCAAAAGCTGACGTTCGGTGTTATTACTACTCACTACCAGAATCTGAAGCACTTTGCCGAAGACCATGAAGGAGTAGTGAATGGAGCCATGTTGTACGACCGCCACCTGATGCAGGCACTTTTCCAACTTCAGATAGGTAATCCCGGAAGTTCATTTGCCGTAGAGATAGCCCGGAAGATCGGTCTTCCGGAAGATGTGATTGCAGATGCATCCGAAATTGTGGGTAGCGAATATATTAATGCCGATAAGTATCTGCAAGATATTGTACGCGATAAACGATACTGGGAAGGCAAACGTCAGACTATCCGCCAGCGTGAAAAGCATATGGAAGATACCATCTCCCGCTATCAGGCAGAAATGGAAGACCTGCAGAAATCCCGCAAAGAGATTATCCGTAAAGCTAAAGAGGAAGCAGAACAGCTGGTACAGGAAGCCAATGCGCGGATTGAAAACACCATCCGCACCATTAAGGAAGCACAGGCTGAAAAAGAGAAAACCCGCCAGGCACGTCAGGAACTGACCGAGTTCCGTGAATCGATGGAAGCTCTTGCCTCTAAAGAACAAGAGGAGAAGATAGCCCTCAAAATGCAAAAATTGCAGGAAAAGCAGAACCGAAAAAAAGAAAAGAAGAATAAAGATACAAACAACAGTCCTTCAGCCCAGGAACTGGCTGCCCAAAAAGCCAAACAGGAAGCTGAGCGCCTGGCAAGCATTGCCCCGGGAGCTATGGTAAAGATAAAGGGCCAGAGTTCGGTGGGCGAAGTACTGGAGGTAAATGGCAAAAATGCCATTATTGCTTTTGGCAGTATCAAAACCACTGTTAAGCTGGAACGTTTGGAACGCACAAACTCCGCCCCACAAAAGGTGGACACCTCTACTAAGAGTACCTTTGTCAGCAATCAAACCCAGGACAGCATGTACGAAAAGAAATTGCACTTCAAGCAAGACATCGATGTACGCGGCATGCGTGGTGACGAAGCTCTACAGGCAGTAACCTACTTTATTGATGATGCTATCCTTGTAGGTATGTCACGCGTACGCATCCTTCACGGAACAGGTACAGGTATCTTGCGTACCCTTATCCGGCAATACCTGCAAACAGTTCCCGGCATCAAGCATTTTGCCGACGAACATGTACAGTTTGGTGGTGCAGGAATCACAGTCGTTGACCTATAAATAAAATAATTATGAAATCAATCAAAGAACTCTACCGTATCGGTACAGGGCCATCAAGCAGCCATACAATGGGGCCCCGCAAAGCTGCTGAGATCTTTCTGGAAAAACATCCGGAAGCTTCCTCATTTAAAGTGACTTTATACGGTAGCCTTGCTGCCACAGGAAAGGGACACATGACTAACATAGCCATTACCGACACCCTGCAGCCAGCCGCTCCGGTAGAAATTATTTGGGAACCCAAAATATTTCTACCTTTCCATCCCAATGGCATGAAATTCGTTTCATTGGATGCTTCGGGAAAAGAGACTGATACATGGACAGTATTCAGTGTAGGCGGTGGTGCGCTGGCTGAAGAAAATGATGGTGCATCTTCTGTCAATACCCCGGATATCTATGGCATGAATCACATGATAGAGATCCTACAATGGTGCGAAAAGACCGGAAAAAGTTACTGGGAGTACGTCAAGGAGTGTGAGGAAGAAGATATATGGGATTACCTGCAAGAAGTATGGAAAACCATGCAAGCAGCCGTTCGCCGCGGATTGGAGCAAGAAGGTGTACTGCCCGGTCCATTGAACTTACGCCGCAAAGCCTCTACTTATTACATACGTGCCAGCGGGTACAAGCAGTCTTTGCAATCTCGCGGGTTGGTATTTTCCTATGCCCTTGCTGTAAGTGAAGAGAACGCCTCAGGGGGAACAATAGTTACCGCACCCACCTGCGGTTCTTGCGGTGTGATGCCGGCAGTATTATATCATCTTGCTAAAAGCCGTGATTTCAGTGACACCCGAATTCTTCGTGCGCTTGCCACAGCCGGTCTTGTAGGAAATATCGTAAAAACCAATGCATCCATTTCTGGAGCAGAAGTAGGATGTCAGGGAGAAGTAGGTGTAGCCTGTGCCATGGCCTCAGCTGCTGCCAACCAATTATTCGGTGGTAGCCCTGCACAAATAGAGTATGCAGCCGAAATGGGGCTGGAACATCACCTCGGCATGACTTGCGACCCGGTATGCGGATTAGTTCAAATACCTTGCATCGAACGCAATGCATACGCTGCCGCCCGTGCACTGGATGCCAACCTTTATTCTTCTTTTACTGATGGCATGCATCGTGTATCCTTCGACAAAGTTGTAGAAGTAATGAAAGAAACCGGAAACGATTTGCCATCACTCTACAAAGAAACCAGCGAAGGCGGATTGGCCAAGGACTATCGACCAATGGGAGAATAGTGATTAGTGATTAGGGGTTAGTGATTAGTGGGCTGCGCCATGTACTGCAAGAATACTAATCACTTATCACTAACCCCTAATCACTAATTTACCGGCGGATAAATCGTATCATCCTTTCCCGTCACATTCACCGTATTCATCAGTCCTCCATCTTCCGAGTAGAATAACTGATACTTCTGATTTCCCTGTTTTACTTCAATCACATATTGCATGGGCTGCAATGGATACAGCAGGAAATAATAATCATCTTGTACCCAGTTTGCATATTCTCCACTACCAAATGCAGTCTGTACAGCCTCAGGAACATCATTCCAGAATATTTCAGATTCCGTCATCAGCCAATTGGCATTGGGATCAAACCATATATTTGATTCTTTTCCATCCAACCAGCAATCGGCCACAAAATAGGTTCCTTTTTGTTCCCATTCTATTCCTGTTGCACTCGGATACTTCTGTTTCAGGGCTTGTACCACAGACTCAGGAACATTAATGCTCTTATCATCATCATTGTCGTCACTGCATGCACTGAACGTAACAGCAGCCATACACATCATCATCGCTAACATTAAAAATCTTGTCTTCATCTTTTTCCCCTCCATTAATCATCCATACTGACGAATTGTCCTTTTTTATTGAATTTCAATGAGAAATCATTAGCAAGCTCTACTTCTATACCTGTACCTTTACGTTCTATCTTGGTGATAATTTCATTCGGGAAATTCTTTTTCACATAATCCTTAATGGAAACAGGGATAAGGGCGGCAGGTACAGCACCTTTCTTGCAATCTACTTCCGTCCAGTTACCTTTCTTGTCGAAATCAATCTCTGTACGGTCAGTCAAAGTCACTTCATACTTCTTAGATAAGAATTCACTGTCTATCTTGATGTATGAGATCTGCGGTTTACTGAAATACTGATTGATAAAGTTACGCGCATTCAAAGGGAGCTCTTTTGCGTCTTTGGTAATCACATCACCTGCAAAAGCGAACTGAACGGCCACAATAGCCAATACGAGAATAGATAAAATCTTCTTCATAATCGTTATTCTTTTAAGTGTTACTAATTTATTTCTTGTTTTTATTCACACTGCAAATAACGACAGCGAATCGGGAAAGATTTGGGAATATTCGTCTTTAGCTTTTCTTTTCAGATTCTTTAACAAGCAAAAACAGATGCATTCCTTCCTGCCACTTATAAGTCAGACTGAGAGAAGCAGAAACAGCAATAGAACGGGCAATGGCAAGTCCCAGACCGGTAGAATCTTTTTTCCCATCGATACTGCGATAGAAACGCCGGAATAGCTTTTCTCCATCCAATGGATGTTCGCCACTATTTTTAATAATCAATGAAGAAGGCGTCGTTTCAATATGCAACTCTCCCCCCGCATGGTTGTGTACTAAGGAGTTTTTCACCAAATTGGAAACCAGAATCTGTGCCAGAGACAAGTTACACCGGATCACGAAAGGTTCTTCTCCCTTTATACGTACCAGATGTATCTTTTTCCCTTCATATATATCCATCAAATCGGGCAATAGTTCATCCAAAACTTCATCTACAGGAACATTCTCCGTTTCGGTATATTGCCCATTCTCAATACGAGACAACAACAATAAAGACTTATTCAACCTGACCGCCCTACCCAATGTAGTGTATATTTCATCCAGTTCTTTCAACTGTTGCTCGGTCATCGACTCATTCTCAGCAAGCAGTTCTACCTTGCCGCGCACAATGGCAAGTGGTGTCTGCAACTCATGCGAAGCATTTTCTATAAACTGCTTCTGCTCTTCATAAGCTTTATAACTACGATTTCCCATATCCACAGCTGCCTCTCCCAACTGCTGGAACTCCCGTATCTTCGTAGGATTATCCAGCACCGGAAGCTCTTTCCCCGGTTGAATTTGTTGTAACCAGTCCAGCAAGCGCTGCAACGGGCGGAACACACTTTGCAATATCAGGCGCGTACCGATAGACGTACAAATCAGGAAAAGTAAAAACAGTGCTCCCAGATACCAAAGAATGGCTTCCACCATATCATCACGTTCCAGAATGGAAATCATCAGTTCCAATTCATAGTACTGTCCGTCCGGCATGCGGAAAGCAGTTTTAAGCACCCGCACCGGTTCATCCTCATCTTCGCTTTCGATATAGACAGTAGAGTCATAGAACTCTTCATCATAGTCTTCTGCCTCTTCTTCGGATATAGGCCGGAATTTATAAAAAGACATCAGCGTCCCCTCTGTTTCAAGAACAGACGGGTCCATCAAGGCATTATTAATCAATATCTCACTATAGTTTTCAAGCGTGTCATCCGTTTCATCCATCACTTCATCAATAATGGCATAATAAAACAACACACCCCATGTAGCCATCAACAGAAGTAGCAATAACGAGAGCTTTCGGTAGGTATAATGGAGAAGTTTCATGACTCGGAAAGTTTATAGCCAAAACCATATACCGCTTTCAGTTCCACGGTAGCATCAGCCTGTTTCAATTTCCGGCGGAGATTTTTCACTTGAGAATAAATAAAGTCCAAAGAATCTGCCTGGTCAATATTATCGCCCCATACAGACTCTGCAAGGCTCATTTTATTAATTACACGATTAGGGTTGACTATAAAGTAATAAAGTAAATCGAATTCTTTCCGGTTAAGTTGCAAAGGCACTCCCCCGACCTCCACTTGCCGTTTATCAGGATAAAGCAACAGATTCCCCACCGTAATGGAAACATCCCCTTTTGCCTGCCTCCGACGAATTACAGATTTTACCCGCGCATTCAGTTCCGCCAGATGGAAAGGTTTGGTCAGATAATCATCAGCTCCCAATTCCAATCCTTCTACTTTGTCATCCAAGGAATCTTTTGCTGAAATGATTAATACACTGTCACTACGATGAAGTCGTTTAAGTTCGCGCAACAAATCCAGACCACTTCCACCGGGCAACATGATGTCCAGTAAGATGCAGTCATAATCGTAGTCATTCACTTTGTCCAGTGCCGAAAAATAATCGGCAGCAGTTTCCACTACGAAATGTTCTTTCAAAAGGGAAATGCGGATTGTTTCCCGCAAATCCGGTTCGTCTTCTACAATCAGGATTTTCATACCGGCAAAGGAAACTCATAAATTGGGAAACATTCTGGAATATCTTATCAAATACTGTCCGTTTCGTACACTTCTTCCAGTAATTCTTCTTTTGCTATAGAAATCTTGCCATCAGCAGATACAGTTATTGATAACGGAATATAAAGATCGGACTGCGGATAGCAGATGCTTGCTGCATAAACCATGCCTTTCGATGTGTTTTTATCGTACACCAATCCTTCAAGAATAGAGTGTTTCAAGAATTTAGCACCCACCAATGAGGCAAAACTCTCCTTTGTAAATTCTTTATTCACAATAGACTTACCACCGGAAGTTATACGTAGTGTAATACGGTTATCTACAAATTTTTCTCCCTGTTCATTCGTTACAACAGGCAAACTGTCATCCGGGCGGCGAATCACATTCGAGTGATACTCCTTACCATTATAAGTAAAACTCATTTTACTATCAGACACCTGCATACGTTGCAAACCGCTGGCATCCACACTGTCTTTCATCAATACCTGCACATCTTCCCCATCTCCTTTTTTCTGAGAAGAACAAGCTGACAACAGCCACACGGCCATACATATCCAGAAGTAAAATACATTTTTCATTCTGCCATTTGTTTACAATTAACGGAGCAAAGGAACGAAAAGAGAGGCAAAAATACAAGGGAAAGCCGGAATAAATGAAAAACGGACGGATAATGCTCCGCCCGTTTTTTGAACTAATACCTTCTTTATTCTTTTATATTACCTATTGAATCCTGTTGTTTATAAGACAAAAATAAAAGCGAAAAGTTTAATGGAACTTTTCGCTTTAACATAAAACAATATTTCTGTTTGTTTTTTATAAGTCTCAGGCCTTCAAAGTTTAAGGCTCATCCAAATAGCGAACAATGATTGAAACCTGTTTAGGGAAAAACGTGCGTGCCCTAGGCGTATAGCCTGTATGAAGCAATGCTGCATAAAGTTCTTTATTTCTCCTTATCCAGCGAGTCAATGTCCGGATAGCACAACGTTCAGTTATATCAGGACAATACAGGTGAGCTAATTCTTTTTTCTTGTACGTCCGGATCTGAAACACAAAATCATCTTCTATCATCATAATGTTTAGGTTTATTGCTTGTAAAGATACAACATTCAAAAGGCGAAGTCAAGTATTCAGGCAAATAATTCAATACTATTTATCCTAACGGATCATCTTCGATGCCTCCGTCACCACCTTCGTCAGGATCAGGGGTTGTACCTCCGGAAATCGCAGTGTTTCCTGAAGCCATACGCGTCAGACTGGCGCTCTTCAACATATCCAGGAAAATAGTACCCGGAGTAAAGATTATCTTCCTGCGGCAAATTGTACTTGCCGTTACATCTTCTAACTTATCCTGACTTTTAGCCTGGATTCCGGGACGGAAACAACCAAAATCTCCTAATTGCACAGAGAATCCCTTGTTAATATTCAATTTCAAAGTATCAATCAATGCATCCAACACAAATTTCACTGCACCTCTTGGCACCAATCCCACTTTTGTCACCTCTTCACATAATTCATCAAACTCAATCATTCCAAGAGTACGCGACTCTGCAACAAACCTTTCTGCTTTCTTTTCATCAAAACCAAACACTCTTTTACTTACAACATAGCGAATAGACATAATTTTTAAAATTTAAATGATTAATAAATGTTCTTTGTTTGTGATCACGTTGCAAAGATACTATGCTGTAAAAGTGGAGTGGTGCTTTAACGGTGACCTAGGGGTAATTAAAAGGAAATAAAATAAAAACTCATGCAAATTTACCAACTGCGATCCTCGTTTGCCTTAACCAGAGTATTGAATGTAGCGTGATCTATAGAAATGACATGTTGGTCTCAATTGATTCTGATGGTAATATTACCACATCTGCTGATGCAATAAATTAATCTGGATTCAATCAGAAATAAAACGTGGGATACAATAAATTCAGTTCTTGTCAAAAAAGTATAAATTCATTTTTTCTTTTAATCGAATCTTTAAGCCGAATACTAAGTATAAGTGAGTACAAACGCTTATATCTGAGACTTCTATTCAGCATTAAAGAATGAAATATGATAGCCATAGATATACAAATTGATATAACTAACAAAGCACTAGCCAGTTTTATTAGCATATTTGCATTTTCATCTAATATTAATGATAATATTGAAAGACCTATACTTATTAGTGTAATAGAACATGCAAAGAAACTTTTATCATAAAACTTAGTAGAATTAAATTGAATAAATTGTAATACAGAAGAGTAGAAACAAGAGTTATCTCTATTTTTTAAAATATATTTTTGTTTAATGAGATATAGATAAATAGCTTCTTGTTTAATAGAATCCAAATTCACTTTTTCTTTCTGCTTATTAATAACAATATGGCATTCTTTTGTGACAAACAGCATTATGAAAATTATTATTGCATCAACAATCGCAATCCACAGAATTAGAAATTTAGACATCTCAAGAATAGGAAGCATAGAACGAATAAGCATACATACAGTTAATAAAATCAACACAATAATACCAATTATTATTATTTTAAATTGAATATTAAAAAATGATTTATAATGAAAATGATTAACAACTCTCTCATCTGTCAACTTTTCATAAAACTTAAAAATATCTTGTTCTATTGTCATTGTTTATCTTTTTAAATTGTGTTATACGAATATATAAAATATATAATAGAATAAATCATCTCAATCACCTTTAAGAACAATAATAGAGCATAATTTTTTCATATTATTCGCCAATTATATCGTTATTTATTTTTAATCTGCATATTCGATATAAGAGTAGTCTATCGTAAATTGATAGTAGGGCCACAAACATTAATAAACTTCGGGAAAGTAGATGCTTAGAGGAAATTGATTAATGTCGTGGCAATATTTTTCTTACCCCATAATATATACTACAGCTTTCCCCATCCCATGCTTTGCCAAAACACCTTCCTGTATGAAAGCATTCAATTCTACAATCGCCCGTTTGCGGCTGCGTCCGGTCAGTTGGGAATATTGCGTACGATTAATGCAAGGATATTTTTGCAAATATTCCTGCAAAAGCTTCAAACATTCTTCTTTAGATAAAGTACCGGAAACATCGGACGATGCTTCCTGAGCAGGCCTGCGTTCAAACGTAATTTTCTCATTCAATTCCCGAAAGAACTGTTTACTAAGGCGGAAATTCAATCCACGCAAGGATACGGATGCCGAACGAATTTCTTTCTTATTCATCACTCTACGACTACTCAGCGAAGGAGTGAAATAGCCGAGATCACCAAATTCCACCGTCCAACCATTAGCCAGGGCATCACGCAGTTCATCCGTAAAAGCTTGCATTGCTCCCTGAAGCAAACTATGGCTAATACCCGTGAAACGATGGACACGGTCAATAAATTCTTCCTGCCCCATAGTACCTTTGGGGATAAAACGGGCATACAAAGGTTGAGGTTTACCCGTATTCTGTACGTCGGGACTTTCAAAAAGGTCATAATAAGCGCTCATAATCTTCTTTCTTTAATTGATTAATTAAGTTACCAGTGAAGGCTAAGGCGCTTTTCCGTAAGGACTAAAGACTAAGACAACGAAAGTTTATTCGTCCCCTTACAAGGAACATTGCGTCCCCTTATGGAGGGACGGAATGTTCCTTATAAGGGGACGCAATGTTCCCCATGGTGGAACGCATTAATATTCGCAGGCAAAGGTGCTAAATTCTTCTATGATCTATACTACCCTAAGAAGCTATATCCCTTACAGACCTATAAAAAACAAAATCGGAGATATGAAAGATACGACAAGCATAGATTATGAATGCAAAAATTGCACATTTTCTGGCTGAACCTCATTTTATGCGTATCTTTGCAGCATGAAAGAATATCGACTGACTGATTGGTTGCCCACAACCAAAAAAGAAGTGGAATTGCGTGGATGGAACGAACTGGACGTTATTCTGTTCAGCGGAGATGCTTATGTGGACCATCCTTCTTTCGGGGCTGCCGTCGTGGGACGCATCCTCGAAGCGGAAGGCTTGCGTATAGCGATTGTGCCTCAACCCAATTGGCGAGACGATTTACGTGACTTTAAAAAGTTGGGACGTCCCCGCCTATTCTTCGGTATCAGTGCCGGCTGCATGGACTCTATGGTCAATAAATATACGGCGAACAAGCGTCTTCGTAGTGATGATGCCTATACACCGGATGCCCGTCCGGACATGCGACCGGAATATCCGTCCATCGTTTATACCCAAATCCTGAAGAAACTCTATCCCGACATTCCGGTTGTTTTGGGAGGCATTGAGGCAAGTATGCGCCGATTGACGCACTACGACTACTGGCAGGATAAAGTACGCAAAAGCATCCTCGTAGATAGTGGAGCCGACTTACTGATCTATGGAATGGGAGAAAAGCCACTTGTGGAACTGGCAAAAAGAATGCAGCAGCAGGCTGATACCGGCTTGCCCCTGCAACGTGACATCCCACAAATAGCCTATCTTTGCAAGACTGTGGAATTTGTGCCGGAAGAAGGAGATATCCGCCTTTACTCTCACGAAGAGTGCCTGAAAGATAAGAAAAAACAAGCTGCCAACTTCCGCCATATTGAAGAAGAGAGCAATAAATATGCAGCCTCACGCATCACACAGGAAGTGGATGACCTGACTATCGTTGTCAATCCGCCTTATCCTCCGCTGACGGAAGCAGAACTTGACCACTCCTTCGACTTGCCCTATACCCGGTTACCTCATCCCAAATACAAAGGCAAACGTATTCCGGCTTATGACATGATTAAGTTTTCCGTTAATATCCACCGAGGCTGTTTCGGTGGCTGTGCTTTCTGCACCATCTCGGCGCATCAGGGAAAATTCATTGTCAGCCGTAGTAAAGAGAGCATCTTGAAAGAGGTGAAAGCATTAATGGAGCTCCCTGACTTTAAGGGATACCTGAGCGACCTTGGAGGCCCTTCGGCCAACATGTACCACATGAGGGGAAATGATGAAGCTCTTTGTAAGAAGTGCAAGCGCCCGTCATGCATTCATCCCAAAGTATGCCCGAATCTGAACAGTAGTCATCGCCCATTGCTTGATATTTACCATGCTGTGGATGCACTGCCCGGCATCAAGAAGTCATTTATCGGAAGTGGTGTACGCTATGACTTATTATTGCACCGGAGCAAAGATCCGGAAACCAATAAAAGCACTGCTGAATATACCCGTGAGTTGATAGCCCGACATGTCAGTGGACGTCTGAAAGTAGCTCCGGAGCATACCAGCGAACGAGTGCTGAGCATCATGCGCAAACCTTCATTCAGTCAGTTCCAGGAATTCAAAAAGATATTCGACCGCATCAACCGCGAAGAAGGATTGCGACAACAACTTATCCCCTACTTCATCTCCAGCCATCCCGGCTGCCGGGAAGAAGATATGGCAGAACTGGCCGTCATCACCAAACGTCTTGACTTCCAACTGGAACAGGTACAAGACTTTACCCCTACCCCAATGACTGTGGCCACCGAAGCATGGTACACCGGCTTCCACCCTTATACTCTGGAACCTGTATTTAGTGCCAAAACTCCACGGGAAAAGTTAGCTCAACGTCAGTTCTTCTTCTGGTATAAACCGGAAGAACGGAAGAATATCATCAACGAATTGCGACGCATCGGACGACAAGATTTGATTGACAAACTATATGTAAAACGATAAATACGAATCAGGCATGAAAAAATTAATCATTTTCCTTATTGTCTCCCTGAGTTGCACAAACTTACTCTTACAAGCACAAGATCGTTTACCGCAAGACTTCAGTGTATCATTCGGTGGCGGACTGACCCTACCGTATGTAGATGGAAATCGTAATGACTTCTTTAACAAGAATGGAAATCGTGCAGGATATAACCTGACGACGGAAGGACGCTATTACTTCATGCCGAATTTCGCTTTGGGACTTCAGTATGATTACCTGAGAATTGCTCATTCTCCGGATAAGATGCATTTACATTACATACATCCCAACATCACCTACCGTTACTTATGGAGCAATGGCAATCAAGGCGCTTTCCTATCATTCGGTATCGGTTATATGAACTACGAGGAGCGTACATACCAGAGAAATACCAAGAAAGGATTTCTTTTCAATAGAGGATATTGCGGCCTGTCAATCGGCATGGGTTACGAATTCTATATTTCGAAAAAAATATCCGGAGTATTTCGTGCCGACATTCTGACGGCCGACTGGTTTGCCAATCCTGATGCCCGACTTTACAATCCGGATGATTATGATGACGGAATAGATCACAGCTGGTTTAAGAACAATATTACGTTCTTCAATATAGGTTTTGCCATACAGTTCGGACGATAACAGAATTTCCCGCCAACCCATAAAAAAAATATCCCCTTCCACATCCATAAAGTTCTATTCATAGAGAAACGTATGGGTATGGAAGGGAATTCTATTACTTAATCAGTTTGTATAATTCGCTGCCAGCCAACAGGAAAGCACCTACACCATATACATCAGTAGCATCACGTCCTGCAGCCTTGGGAGCAGCCCCTACAGGTTGTATATATCCCAACTTTCCGTCTGTATGTACGGCTTTGACCAGCGACTTCCAACCTTTTTCAAGCACAGGCTTATAAGTACGTTTTGCCAGGTATTCATTTCTGAGTCCCCACGCAATTCCATAGCACATAAAAGCAGAACAACTATTTTCAGGCATATCGTAAGAATCCGGATCCAGCAAGCTTGTGCGCCAGTCACCGCCCTCGCATTGGGTTTTACGTACAGCCTCAGCCATTTTCACAAACAGTTGAATATAGTAGTTACGCGAGTCACAATCTATTGGGAGATTATCTATAATCAAAGGAAGTCCGGCAAATACCCAACCGTTACCACGTCCCCAAAATTGTTTGGCTCCGTTCTTCTCACGCATAGGAATTCGCTTATTGTCCCTATAAAAAAGTGAATATTCTTCATCATACAATGAATCTACACATTCTTTATATTCACTATTCATATAATTCAAATAAACATCATCCCCTGTCATTGTATACAGAGCCGCATATACCGGCGGTGCCATGAACAATGCATCCGCCCAAGACCAGCGTTCCAAAGTTCCCACTGCATCCGTTTTCAACAAAGGGGCTTTCGAAGGATGAGTTGCCACATAATATGCCCGCTCCATCACCGGCTGCAACATCCGTTTATCTCCCAGTTTGCGGTACATTTCAATAAATGCCTGTCCCACACAGATATCGTCTGCATGATAAACACGATCCCACATATTCCAATTGTATTTCTCACCAATTTCACGTACAAAGTCATAACATGTCTCATTACCGGATACCTTCCCCCATTCGGTCATCCCCCGGTATAATGCACCGTTTGTCCAATCCAAGGGATGATGTTTCACCTCTTTTTGATGATTGATCTGCCATTTGGCTACTGCATCGCAGACTTTCATAATATCAGCTTTCTTCATGTCAGCTGAAAACTGCTGAGCATATAAGCTACAACCTACTGAAAACAAAAACAGAACTAAAATTTTCTTCATGGTTTTAAATAATTTATTATTCAACTTCGAGCGCCGGTACATTCTGATCGGCTCCCGGATATCCTAAATTCTGATTAATACGCCCTCTGGAATTAGAAGCAATCGCATTCTCCGGTACAGGCCATAATATATGATAAGGCTTAATAGTATAAATATTGATGCCATTATGATTGATCTTTTCACGGAAGAAGTTATTATATCTCATCATTCGGTCATAGTAATAATTCTTCTCTGAAATATCGCTAAGTGAATACCCATTCAATCGTTTTTATGCCATGATAAAAGCCACACGAGTCAATTCCGTCTTTCGAGGTTCTTCAAAAAACAATTCCCTAGCACGCTCATCCAGTATATATTCAATGGTTACTTGCTGAGAGTTTGTTAACTCTGCTGCATTAGCACGCATCCGGATTTTATTAATATCATTCATGGCTGCATCCAGATTTCCTTTCCAATAATAAGCTTCAGCTCTCAGTAAATAAGTCTCAGCCAAACGGAATACATACCAATCTGTATATCCTCCCTGAGGAGTATCAGGTTTATTATCTTCAGGTACAAAGGTCTTGTAATGCATCATCGGACTCCAAGCATAGATAGTATCTACACAATACTTTTTTTGTAAAGGTTGACCATAATATTTAGATGCCGGATTATTATAGACCATATCCTCCATATTCAACCAATTAGGAGCTGTATGACGATAATCGTCTTTGGAATCCCAAACTTCATAATTAAAATAATTAGTCGTTCTGACTCTACCGATGCCACGTCCCACTTGTCCTATTTGGGGCTGCCCCGCCGCTTTGTCCATTGTGCCACGTTTACCATCCGGATCATTGTTGGTATTTGCATTCCACCAGCAAGGTACAAGATCTCTCATCCGATAGGACCCGGTAGAAGTTCCCCCTTCCGTCAATCGTTTATCCTCAACCAGGAAGATGCCTTCCAGATTTTCAGAAGAATTGATATTTTCCCGATTAAAAAGATCACTTATTATATTATATTGAGCATCCGATATATTGACCCCGAATCTTTTTTCCATCAGTTTATGTTGACTATGATCTATGACAGCAGTAGTAGCAGCGACAGCTCCGTCAAAATCACAACATGCCAAACATATTTTAGCCAGCAGATGATTTCCTGCTGCCTTGGAAACAGCACCATGAGGAGCACTCTCCGGCAGATAGCGGGTGGCAAACATCATATCTTCTCGTAAACGTCTCAAAATGCTACTACGTGTATGTGAATAGAAATCTAATTTAGGAGTTGTGACTTCTTTATCAATAAAAGGTACATCTCCAAACTGATTCACCAGTTTATAATACCAATAAGACCTATGAAAATACCCTTCAGCCAGAATTGTATTTTTATCATTTTCAGTAATCTCATCCGCAGCCTGTACACGAGATATTATTGTATTTGCCTTCTGAATAGCACTATAGCCTTTACTCCATAAAGTACCAATCTGAGAATCTCCATAAGCACCCGGCTTCAGCTGAATCTCAAAGTTTTTTAAAGTTTGAGCAACGATATTGCCAGCTACAGCAACATCAGAAGTCATCAATTCTGTGCAAGCATAAGAATTATTACCTATAAACTCCGGACGTATCATGGCGCGACAAGAAACCAAAGCACCTTCTAATCCTTCTTTCGTCACATAAGTATTTTCAGGAGAATAGAATGACAAAGGTTCCGGTTTTAGCCAATCATTACAAGAAACCAAACATGCAGTACACAAAAATGCAGAGAATGCATAATGTACCTTCCTTAATATTATTTGTGTTTTCATATCTATACTTTTATAATGAGAAATTAATACCAAAAGTAAACGTACGCGGTGCCGGAGATAAGGATTCCGGATCCCAATAATTCCATCCAGTTATCAATAAAGGATTAGAAATGTTTATATAAACACGAGCATTGGAGACGCTCCATTTAGAAGATATTTTATTAGGTATTCTATAAGCTAACGAAACTTCTTGTAAACGTACATACGAACGGTTTTTATAAACATTGAATGACGGAGATTTCGTATTCGAACCTAAACGTGCAAATTCATTTGTAGGATTCTCCGGAGTCCAATAATCATATTTATAAGCATTTACGCGGTCATAATAATAATCCGTGGGATGAGCATAATGACTATTAGAAGACTTATGTCCAAGATCTGAGCGAATAAAGAATGAAAAATCCACGCATTTAAAGAACTCCATCGTATTACCAATACCGAATGAAAAACGAGGACGCTTATGTCCTTGAAATACTTTATCGTCTTCCGGTAGATATTCTCCGTCATTATTTACATCCCATATCTTAAAATCACCCGGTTCTTTACCATATTTGGCAGCCTCTTCACGTTCATTCTCTTGCCATACTCCCAAAATTTTATAATCATAAATTTCATCTAAAGCATGTCCAATATACCATCCATTCTGAATATCATCAATCTGTCTGCCCATTTCTTATCC
>ENA-UEOI01001530-UEOI01001530.1-human-gut-metagenome-genome-assembly--contig:-NODE-1530-length-19446-cov-53.587950_pt1 | contig 19446 bp, 8 predicted proteins | sample MGYA00242883_ERZ507882 | MGnify/ENA primary metagenome ERZ507882 (study PRJEB26167, sample SAMN06115502) | human gut metagenome | host: Homo sapiens | place: China:Chongqing | collected 2015-07-29...
CCATAACTTTTGCTGATTTTCTTTCCGGCAAAGATATAAATTTATCGGATTTACCCCTCAGATTATTACGTTGACCCCAAACTATTGCAAATCAACGTAAAACCATTAGAGATATATTGAATCAAACAGATCTCATAGTAATAGTATCAAAAAGGGAAGGGGCAAGGCAGCCTACGCTTGGTAAAATTTCTCTGAGACAGCAACGCATATATTTATCAAAAAGTCATAACTTTGTAATTTAAATCTAATTATGATCACATATTAAAATCAAGTAAACCATGATACTAAGATTTTTTATTATTACCTTAATAAATATTTCACCATCAAAAATAATCACGGGTCTAATCCTATTTCTAATAAGTAATCTACTATATTCACAAGAATTACTACATTATGATTTACGTAATGGATTATCAAGTTCTGAAATAACTTCTATTTGTGAGAATGAACATTATCTATGGATTGCTACTGAAGATGGGCTTAATAGATTTGACGGTCATCGCTTTAAAATATATAAAACAAATACCCAATCAAACAACAGTCTAAAAAACAATAATATAGAAGTTCTGTATCATGATTCTAAAGGATTATTATGGATTGGATACAAAACAGGTGGAGTAGATATATACAATCCTAAGACAGAACGTTTTTTGCACCTAAATGATTTAGTAACTGATAAAATCCCGAATCGTATAATCAGTATATTTGAAGATTCAAAACACAATATATGGTTAGGAAGTTGGGAAGAAGGAGTCTACAAATTAACTCCTAAAGAATTTCAAAATCAGGAATTCTTTGACCTTGAAAGAAGTCATCCAGGATGTATTATTTCAAGCATTACAGAAAAGCCTCAAGGATATATCTGGATTTCCACATATTCCGGCTTACTATTATATATCACAAAAGAAAAGCAATGGAAGCGTATGACAGCAACGGATAAAGCCATTACTCAAATATTGAATACAAAAGAGGAAACAAATAGGCTTTACTATTCTTCATGGGATAATGCCATTTATAAGTTAGAATGGAATAAAGATCCTCAATATGCAAATTCCGAGCTATTATATCAAAACCAATCTCCAATTTACAGAATAGAAAGTAACAAAAAAGAGTTATTAATAGGGACATGGGGAAAAGGGGTTTTATCACTAAACAAGTCAAATAAAACCGTTTCTCCTTTAACTAAAAACGAATACTGGGGGACGACTTTTATCAATTCGATCTATAAAGATCAGATTGGTAATATATGGATAGGCTCATATGGAAAGGGATTATATAAATATATTCCTTCAGATAAAGGAATTAGCCCATTAATTTCTTTTAGAACCAAGCATGCTCCTGCAACTACTATTTCACAAATTCAAGATAACATTTTAATGGGTACATTAGGAGATGGTTTATTTAAATATTCGCTATTTAACACTGCTCTGGAGCAAAATTACACAAACGCTAACAGATTCAAAAATCATATACTAACAATTGAACAAAATGATGATATAGTTCTCGTTGGCCATGATGGTATTGGATTATTATATTCTTTCAAAAAAAAGAATCCACAAATTGAATGGAAAGAATTTGCAGAAAGCAATAAGCTAGAAAAAATCACGACTTTTTTCATTGATGAAAACCAAATATGGATAGGAACAAAACAAGATGGTCTAATGTCTGTTTCTATAGATAAAGAGAATAAACTTATAAAAAACTATGTTTATTATAAGGAGTGTGGTAAAGACAGAATTAATGCAATCACGAAAACCCATAATAATCAATTACTAATAGCCAGTCACACAGGACTTTACATACTTAACTTACTTTCTTCCAAATACACAAAAAAGAAACTAATAGAAAATGAAATTGTTTATTCAATTATAGAAGATAAAAAGAAAAACTGCTGGTGGATAGGAACTTCTAATAATCTAATGAAGCTAACAATCTCTTCTGATGGTACCACAAATATAACTCCTTTATTTACAACTTATCCACTCCCCATAGGAGCTATCAAATCATTATTACTTGATAATAATGATAACTTATGGTTTTTTATTGGGGAAAAAGTATTCTGCTACACGGCAAATTCACATATTTACGAATTAAATATTAGTCATTTAAAAAATTCTGCAATTTTAGCTGCTCAAAAAATAATACACAAAGGAAAGGAGTATATCCTTTTTAGCAATACTGAACAGCTTATAGCCATTGATATAGAAAAAATATTCCAGCCTTATGACAAGACAAAGCTTATATTAACAGATTTAGGCATTAATCATAAAAAAATCCATGTAGGAGATAGCATCGAAAATCAAATAATACTAACAGAAAACGCTGAATATACAAACTCTCTGGAATTATCTTACAAATACAAATGGATTTCATTTACTTTTACAGAAATAGGAGAATCTAATTTTTGTAATAAATATCTTTATAGATTAAAAGGCTTTACAGATAATTGGCAATATTTGGACACATCTACTCCTCTAACATTTTCACAACTAAATCCCGGGAATTATATTCTTGAAATTACAAAATACCCTAAAGACAAGAGTTTATGCTGGTCTATGCCTATAACTGTAACTCCCCCTTGGTGGAAAACTACAATATTTTACACCAGCCTTTTGTTCATATCACTATTAATTCTTTTAATCGTAATATACACTATTATACGATATTATAAAAAGAAAACTTATAAGAAAATACAAGAAATAGAAACACTCAAAAAAGAAGAACTTCTAAAAGAAAAAGAAAGCTTTTTTGAGAGTTTAAGTCATGATCTTATCACCCCATTATCATTAATTTTAGCTCCAACAAACGATATGCTGCGCGAAACCAATAAGGATGATTTACGATTCGAACAACTTTCTATTATCAATAAAAATGCAACTTTTTTATCAGATCTTTTTACTACAATACTGGATTTTAAACGAACCGAATTATCCAATACAAAACTGAACAATAGAAACATAGAAATTGTTTCATTTTGCCGCGTTATTGTCAATGCTTTTAATTATCTAGCTTGCTCCAAAAATATACAACTATCTTATAACACAAATATTCAAAGTATATCTATACTAATAGATAACGTAAAACTTGAAAGAATCTTATATAATCTTATAAGTAATGCTATAAAATATACCCCACAGAAAGGGGAAGTTTCAGTATCCTTAAACTACCAAAATAAAAAATTGACACTTTCTGTTAAAGACTCTGGACCTGGTATTATATCTTACCATCAACAAATGATCTTTAATAAATTTTACAGAGAACCTCAATATAATAAAGAAAATGCCCCAAAAGGATTAGGTGTAGGCTTATATATTGTCAAGAAACTAGTATCCATAATGAAAGGAGAAATTGAACTCGAGTCACACCCCTCACAAGGAACAACATTCTATATCAAAATTCCTGTAGAAATATTAGAAACAACATCAACTTCTGAAATCAAAACAAATATTGATACCATATCTCCAGACAATAAAGCCACTATTTTGTTAGTAGAAGACAATGAAGAAATATCTAAATATCTTTCAAACCAGCTACGACAACATTTTAATACTATCATAGCTTACAATGGAAAAGAAGCGTTTGAATACATAGATCAATATTTACCAGAGATTGTAATCTCGGATATTATGATGCCCCAAATGAACGGATTAGAACTTTGTCGTAAGATAAAAGAAAATCCACTATATGCCGACATATTTGTTATATTATTGACAGCCAAAATATCATCTGAAGATGAGTTACAAGGATACAAAGAAGGAGCAGATATCTATATAAAAAAACCATTTGATACTGAAGCTATTATTAGCCAAATTATAAATATCTTAACAACACGTCAAAAAAGAAAAGAGCAATTACTTAAAAACCTAGTAACAAAAGAAGATAATAATATAGAATTTAATTCTAAAGAAATATTTCTACAACAAGCAATGAACGTAATAGAGGAAAATTTAGACAAAGCAGATTTCAACATTGAAGAATTTGCCACTTCAATGAATATCAGCAAAACAATATTACACAAAAAATTCAAAATGCTCATAGGACAAACTCCCAATCAGTTCATACGTGCCGTTAGATTAAAAAAGGCATCAAATTTACTTATGAATAGCGAGTATAGCATATCAGAAATAGCATATCTAACAGGATTTAATCAAGCACACTATTTTATAAAATGCTTCAAAGAAGTTTATCATGAAACACCTAAAATATTCAGAGAGAAACAGAAAAAAAACGATGTACCATAAACTGGTACATCGTAGTCAAGTTAATTAATAAATTATACTTTCAAAAATATTTTTTTCTTATATAAGATATATAAAAATAACCAACATATAATAATATAACTAATTACCCCCATAAAAGCATGGAGTGAATTCGGCAAACCTTTAAAAAGAAATCCAAATAAGATGTTAGAAGTATATGAAAAATCAATAATATATTGAGCCATATAAATTGTTATAGAATTCATTCCAATAACTTTAAAAAAGAAGCCCCATTTTCGCAATTTCCAAACATCAACAATTAAAAAAAAGAAAGCAAAAACAATCATAGAATAGCCTCCGACAACACAAACAAAAGAGCTAGTCCACAGATTCTTATTAATAGGGAAACAAGAGTCCCATAATAACCCAACAAACAGAAAAATAATGCCAACCAATAACAGCCACATTACTTTTTTCAAATTTGTTAGAACATTTTCTTTTATGCGAATAAATTCTCCAACAAACACACCTATAAGTGCTGTTGCAACTGCTGGTATAGTGGGAAGTAAACCTTCCGGATCATGAATACCGCAATAAAGACGCCCTGGTAAAAACTGACGATCAATATATCCAACAAGAGATCCTTCCATAGTAAAAGTTCCCATACCTAAGTTATCAGGGGCTGGAATTAACACCAATAAGAGCCAATATCCAATTATAATAATAAAAAATAAAACAATTCTTATCACTGTATTAGTATAAATATACAATAAAGCTGCTAACATCCATGCGATTCCAATACGCCCTAATACACTAGCATAACGTAAATCCTCAAAACCATTCTGTAGCAAACCATTATAAACCAAACCTAGCAAAATGAGTTTAAAACTACGAAGAAGAACTTTCTTCATGATAAGAAATTTACTTCTTCCTTGCTTACATTGTTTCGCAAATGAGAAAGGAAATGATATACCAGCAATAAACAAAAATAAAGGGAAAATAGTATCGTGATGAGTTAGTCCATTCCATTCTGCATGATACATCTGTGCAGCTATTGCCTGAAAAAACGGGACTGGACAAATATCCGAAAGTGCAATGAAAAGGCCAGCACCTCCCATAATAAAAAACATGTCTGCCCCCCTTAAAACATCCAAAGATTCTAAACGTAGACTTTTTTCAATATTTTCCATACAAAATAAATACAATTCACCTAATATAATCAACTACTCATTAATCAAATAATAATTTTTCAAAATATCTTTTAGCCGAGATATACTCACATTTAAAGGTATGGCATACTTCATAGGCTTATAAACAGCTGCTGTATCCATAATTACCACTGGCTGAATTTTATTCTTTTCTTCAGCAACTTGAGACCAAAAATAATTCTTCTCATAAGATGGTAGAAATTTTGTCTTATCTCCATCTATATGTCCATTATCTTTCACTGTTAATATAAATCTATTATCAGAAATTTTTAATCCAGACGAAAATCCTGTCTCATATGCAATAGAATGCCCTTGATTAGAAATAACCACGTTTTTATAAATCCAAGAATCTCGTAATGGGTAATTACTTCCTAAAGAAGAATCACACCAAATAAAAAATCCAGCATTGGAGTTCTTACTTCCATCATATATGCTTACATTATAGCGTATGATATTATTCTTCCATTCTGTTGCACCTGCATATTGGAACAATCCATACCCTGCACCTTCATTATACATAGATAGATTATATTGCATCAATGAATTGGTTACTCCTCCATCAAAATCAAATCCACCGCCGTCCTTTCCTCCAACCGATGTCTTATTATGATGAGAAAAACAATACTGGATGGTTAAACTATCCGCTTCATATCCCCAAATCCCTACAGGACCATTCCCTATTCTAGGCATATCCCAGCCATTATTCATGGCCTCACAGAATTCAATTGTAGTATTCGTAATGTATCCCACCAAAATACCACTTCCACTATGATTATCCATAATTGCAGTAGTTCCAGCATTATTTGATGCAACACAATAACCTATATAAACATTCGCTAACGATCTTTTATCATACCCATTCCCTATAGCTGCTATACCATTAAATCCGTTATCGTGTGCATATGAATTAGTTATAGAAATATCTTTTCCTCCATTTATTCCAATCCCATTCATTTGATAGCCTAACGCTTCAACTGAATCTATTTTCACAAATCTAGAATTACTAACATCAATACCTGACCCCGTATTACCCTTATTGCGTCCAGCCCCCTTAACCAACACATTTTTTATACAAATATTCTCACAAGAATCTACAATGATACCAGAGTTATCTCTTGAGGAAATTTGTGGTATCCCATTCCCATAAGAAGATATAGTGAAAGGATATTTCGATTCGGATTTTATTCCTTTAACATATATATTCCCCTCAAATACCTGATTTCCACATAAGAAGATACAATCCCCCGGATTAAACTCAATCATTTTCAAGCAATTCAGACTTTTGAAAGGATGCTCCATACTACCATCTTCTTTAAAGGAGGGACTAAAAGCATTTACATAGAAACTTCTAAAGCTATTAGCCTTACCCGAGAAACAAACCAGTAGCATAATATACATAATAAAATATCTCATAAATCATTCCATTTTAATAAACTTCTATTTCATCTAATGCTATTAATGACGGCAAATTGGACAAATTATTTTGCCCTTCAACTCTCAATTTCAAAAAACGACCTTTCGCTTTATTCAGTCTAATACTCTTATGATAAATTTCTTTTACTCCCATATACTCTGGATATGAAAAGTCACTTTCGGTTATCTTCTGAAACGCTTCACCATTATTTGAAAGATAACACACTACACTTTTCAAGGGAAATACATTATTCATCGGAGATATCATAGTTCCCAAACTAATACCAGTAATTGACGTTATCTCTTTTAAGTCAATAATAATCTCTGTACCTGAAGGAATTGCTCCCCATTCACTATTAGAAGGAACAAATCCTGGTACCCCATCTGTAAGCAAAGCAGGTTTAAGAGTATACCAGTCCAAACTATACATTTCATTCGATAACTTGTAACTACAACCTGTAGCCTTATTAACTAAGAAATTTCTAACTTCAGGAGATCCCAACAGTTCTTTTTCTTTATTTATTAGAATAGCTTTAATACACGCATTGCTGTTTAAAGCGAAAGGAGCATTATAAACCCTTGATTCAATTGTAGGTTCAGTACCATCCAATGTATAACGTATTTCAGAAAAAGGGCACAATGATTTTATTTCAATCATATACATATTCTTTGTATCATCCCACTTACCAGTAATAAAAGGACGATAATATGCTGTACATGCATTAACTTTCTTTTTTCTAAAAAACATAAACTCTTTCTCCAAATTCTTCATAAATCTAATCTCATCCTTATTTTCAGATGAACTCCAGGCAATTTCTGCTATCGCCAGTAGACGAGGATATGCCATGTATTCAAATTTATTTATATTGGGAATAAATTCTCCCCAAACATTACCTTGAACACCTATAATACGTTCAGCTTCCTCTGCACTAAGTACCGAAGGTATTGGATCATATCTATAAACCTTTTCCACCGGTATAAATCCACCTATAGCCAAAGGTGCATATTGTGGAAATTCTTGATAATAGTCAAAATAGCAATTTGTATTAGGTGACATTATTACATTGTTTCCTAATTTTGCAGCTTTTATACCTCCAGCCTCTCCCCTCCAAGACATGACAGTTGATTCCAAAGGCAATCCCCCTTCTAAGATTTCATCCCAGCCTATTAATTTTCGTCCTAAGGATTTCGCTATTTTCTCAACCTGCTGAATAAAATAAGCATGTAACTCGGTCTCATTCTTTAAATTTTCCTTTTTAATCAAATTCTGACAATCTACACATTGCATCCAAGATTTCTTTGGACATTCATCACCACCGATATGTATATATTCGCCAGGAAACATATCGGCGACCTCTAAAAGTATATCTCTTATGAAATTGAATGTTGTTTCTTTAGGACAATACACTTGTTCAGATATGCCAGTACCAGCTAACATATCAATAGAAGAATGAAAACTACACGCATACTCCGGATATGCATGCAAAGCTGCTAGAGAATGTCCAGGCATTTCAATTTCTGGAATTATTATAATTTGTCTATCAGCTGCATATTTTACAATCTCACGTATCTCTTTCTGAGTATAAAAACCAGCGTGTTTTTTACCATCATAATGACGAGGAAAGTACTGATCCCAAGTACCAATAGCAGAATATAAACGAGTAGCGCCTTCTTGCGTCAGAAATGGATACTTCTTTATTTCTATTCTCCAGCCTTGATCGTCTGTCAAATGCCAATGTAAACGATTTAGTTTATACCCTGAAGCTATATCTATTATTTTCTTAACATCTTCAAGAGGGAAATAATGTCGTGCAGCATCAATCATAAAACCACGATAAGAAAAACGAGGTTTATCTTTAATAACTAAACAAGGAATCCTTGCATGGTTATCATCAGCTAAGAGAAGTTGATTAATAGTACGAAGTGCATAAAAAAAACCTGCTGGTTTAGCCGCTTTCACTAATACACTATTGGTTGTAACCTCTAGTTCATATTCTTCCTCACTTAAAGAACTCATATCTTGAAGCACAATATTAGCCTTCTTATGCTTATCTGTACTCAGAATTAATTTATAATCTAACCGAAGTTGTTCAACAAACCTATCAATTATATTACAAACCTCCTGCTTATTCCCATTATATAAAATATTATTTTTATTTACTACATCAAAATAACCACAACTTTCTTGCACATAATAAGGCTGAGGAATAACATTAATTGCCTGTATAACGGATGGAAGTAATAACAAATAAATTAAAGTTATTACATAAAAATATTTATAAGACTTCATAAGCTTCACAATTATTATTCTACAAAACCAAGAATATCCAACACCTTCATTTCTTTTCCATCAATCAGAATGTTTTTTCCTCGCAAAAAATTTATCAAAATATCCCAATTTTTATCCTGTTCATTATACCATAATGACGAATTAAATTTACCATTATATTTATTAAATCCTGAAAAAGAGCATTGCAAATTCCCTACATACATATTTTCAAGATATTGATTTCCAATGGAATTTTCTTCTTTCACAGCAATAGTCTGTTCTGGCACATAAATATAGTTATTTTTAAAAATATCTCCTTTTCCATAAGTACCATCGTGTTCTGTAAAATGAAATAAAGTTCTATCAATTTGTGGTTCTAATTTAGGGAATAAATAAAATAAATTATTCTCAACCAATGTATTTTGAGTATAACCAGTAAAATGCATAACAGGGCAAAAATAAGCTTCTTTATGACTTGCATTGGTTATATAATTCCGTAGCCCGTCATTAATACTAACATTATAACGCACTTTTGTCCCCAAATTACCATTTACACAATGAGTCGAAGGCCATCCATTAGTACCAATAACCAACATAAAGCCGCCATCATTATTATAACTTAAATTATACTGAAAAACAGAATTCTTACATCCCCAATCTGAGTCATAAGCATATCCGTCAATAATTGATTTATGATCACTAACCACGTTAAATTGAACCAAAGTATTATCACTACACCAAGGCCATATACCATCACAAGCTTCAGAATCAGGCAATGTTTTAGGACAGTTTTTCATCACATTATATTCAATCAATGCACCATCACAACCTGCTACAACTATTCCGTCACCAGGAACGCCATCTAACAAATTATTTCTAATGATAACATTTAAATTTGGCTTCCACTGATATCTTAACCAATATCCCCTAAACTTTATCCCATCTCTTTGGCAATTCTTTATATGACAATTCTCTATATTTAATCCTATAAATCGATTTTGAATGCTATCATTATCACGTCCATTTTGGATACAAAAGCCTATTCCTCCCCCTTTTTCTATAATGTTACTGCCATATACATCATGTACATATAGATTATTTATTGCAATATTATGAGCTTCCCCCATTTTATCCAATTCTAACCACAGACCTAACAAACCAGCCTTAGGTATAGAATCCTTATTCGAAATCTCAAGATCACGTACTATTAAGTGTTCAGAATTCAAGACATGAACAGCTGCCGTATCTTTTCCATTTCCTTTAATATGCGGTCTACTTTCTCCTCCATATTTACCCAATACAATAGGAGCATCAATTTCACCCCTACAAGTCAAGAAAAGTTGCTCCTCAAAGACAGCTCCTGATTTCAATAAAATACTATCACCTCCTCTTAATTGCAATTGTTTCAACTTAGCCAAAGATTTAAAAGGCCTATCCATAGACATTCCATCATTATCATCATTACCATATACTGAATCAAAATAATAATTAGTAGTACTCAATGAAGTACAAGATACAAACAATAAAGCTAATATCCCATTTAAAATAAATTTCAACATATTCACACTTTATCATTAAAAATTAAAATCATAATTCATAACTCACTTTATTCGTTCTATTTTTTCAGATTCAAACACCATATTCTTAATCTCTGCTATTTGATCAGTGCCGTCAACTGGCAAATCATAAAAAATCTTCTCACCTTGATTCTGTTTATAAATTACAAGATTTAAAGACTTTCCTTCTACTGAATGTTCCTGCCTATTCAGTCCTATATTCCAAACAGCATGACTATTATAATCGTCATCAGACAACATATAACCATTATACAATTCAGCTCTGTCACCTGAATATTTAATGCGCATATAAATATTATTAACTTTCTCCAAAGCATCTACGGGAACTTGTATAACCCACTCCTTGAATTCACTATAGTTTATACTATCTGCATATAAAGGCTTCTCTGCAACTACAGGAGGTACTGGAATAGGAAATGCACGCATAATAGAAGGATTTGTATAAGAATCTACAGTTAACCATGAAGAGTCTGTAGACAACTCTATCCTATCATAATTATAATATTCAACAATGAGGCGAGCTGCAAACAACTTCTTACCTATCGTAAATGGGAAACCAGCAAACAGCATATTATTTCCTTTTTGAACATACCCTGTCAAATCTAGAACATTTAATTTATTCGGTATAACCTCCTGATTAATCCAAGAATCATTCAAATTAAGAACACACTTTGATTCTGGGTACAAATACAGTGTCGCTTTCTTTATTTCAGAAGGATTACTCAAACTGAATTCCTTAAAAAAGAAACGACGATAACGTTGTTGATAAGGTTCTATATTATCAAAATTAGCAGTTTCTAGCCAATCAGCATCATCTAATATTCTTTTAGGATGAACAGGAATCGCTATTTGGGGTTGTTCAAATAAAACCTCCTCTTGCTTGAATATTGTATTTTTACCTGTAATCAACTTATAATAAAACTCTTTATCTCGCAGTGAGGACATATAGACAACTCCATTTGAACTATATAAATCAGCTTCAGAAATATAACATGTTTTTACTCCATCCTGATCCAACAACCAGCAATTATCAGCCTCTTGTTCTGTCAATATAATAATATATTTCTCATCCCCATTTATTAATTTTATTCGTAATATACAGTCTTTACCTGGATTCACTTCGTTTATTATCCAGCTATTACTATTTTCCTTAACAACAGCATGATTTGAAGATATATTCTTCACTATAGCTTTATCCAATGATAACTCTACTGGTATTCCTTTATTTTGAAAGAACAGAAGACAATTATCAACTTCCCCTATCAATTGTGCTGTAGCATAATTAACATGCATTTCATTTAAATTTACATTTAAAGGCCATACAAAAACCGTACTATCCTGCAGATCAATACCTTTCTGAGGAAAACGAAGCATCTTCCCTTTAAGTTTTATCTCAAACTTTATATTCTTCTGTACTTTTTTAGGATAATAACGAGAATAATTAATACCGAACAAGTAACCAGACTCATTATTTGACCTTACAGCAACTTGTAAACTATTTTCTTCCCATTTAGATATAACAGGTACCATTGGAGCTAAATCATCTCCATAATCATTGACAAAATAATGTAGTTTTTTAATCTTTTTGTAAGAATCTGCTATTTCTCCAGACTCTCTGATAGCCGCTTGAAAATCATATGATTTTACAGGTAAACGGCTCCAATATCCAGTTTTTACCTGTTCTTCTTCTGTTGACCACAGTTTACCTGCAAATTGAGTAGCACCTGCAAAAATATAATATCCTAATAAATTAGACCCAGAACCTAATTTAGCCATTATCATACCTAAACCGTCTAAAGGATCAATACAAAGTCTTCTATGATATGTATTTTGTACTCCCACCCCCATTTCACAAGTAAAATAAGGGTAATCTTCATAAGTCATATATACTCCTTCATGCTCAATCTGATCATTACCAATATTCTTATTATCTCGGAAAGAATCAAACATAAAATTTCCAGGTTGATATTCTTTTCCTACATGTTCTACCCAAGGAGCATCTGCATAGCCTCCCCATAATGGAATCACCTCATAAGGTGGAACTGAACCATCTCCCCATCCTGTAACTGTATACATCGGTACATCAATACCATTTTCCAATGCTAAATCCTTCAACCATTGAATATGAGATTCACCAGCTTTCCCATACCAATATTCATTTTCCAATTGAATACCGATAATATTGCCGCCATCTTTATAATAAAGACCCTCCAATTGCTTTGCGATTTGAGAGAAATAACGTTTTACATAATTTTGATAAACGACATCATTTGAACGATCCTTTAAATATTTCTTCTGCAATATCCAATCAGGCGTTCCACCATTACGGGCTTCTCCATGAGACCATGGTCCCAATCTCGGTATCACATACAATCCATGTTTCTTACATAATTTTATAAAACTACGTAAATTCTTTTCATCCTCCCATTCAAATTGTCCTTCTATTTCTTCGTGATGATTCCAAAATAAATAAGTAGCAATTATATTTACTCCACAAGCTTTCATTTTTAAAATACGATCTTCCCACAAATCTTTCTTAACACGAGAAAAGTGCAATTCTCCCATTATTGGCAGCACAGGTTTTTTACCTATAGTCATATAACGACTATTTATCTCTATTTCTTTTCCACCTGGCCCAGAATTACCCATTTTAAGATGTCCGTAACGAGGATACTCCATTACAGCCGAAGCATCTATCTTATAAACATTTTGTGCATTCAAAGCTACACACAAAAAAAGTCCTACAAACAATAAACTAAATATCTTCATATATTATATTTTACAAATTCTCCAATTAAAAATTTCACTGTTCCTAATCTAAACTCCAACTACTCTGCCAACGAATAATTGGTCTATCACCTTGAAACTCTATAGGGAGCCAAATATAACGTGAGTCTACCAAGTTTGTCTTATTCCAGCGATCAAACATTGCAATATATTTTCCTGGGTGGTCTTCAACAGGAAGTACAAATGTACTCTGAGCATAAAATGTTTTATCTGCATCAATTCCGACACAAGGATTATCCTGCAATTCCCAAACACCTAACATAGAATCTGCAACAGCCCATTTTGCCTTATTGGGATCCCATCCTGTACAACCTGAGGATAACATATAATATAGTCCATCTTTCTTAAATACTGCAGGAGCTTCACGGGACTGGCCTATAAACCTTCTTACATATACTCCAGACGGATATGTATAATCATCATTCAGTAGACTAATGTACAATGTTTTATTCCACTCTGAAGAACAAATATGATAAGCCTTTCCATCATCATCCTTAAAAATAGTCTGATCTCTACTATCTGATCCATTAGGTTTAAAAGATCCCAAATAAGTAAAAGGCCCTATAGGATTATCTGAAATAGCAACTCCAGCATGTGCTTTCTCATAATCTGGACTTTCTATATGCATCCACATTACAAACTTTCCAGTTTTCTCATTATAAATAACCTTAGGACGTTCTATAACTTGTGAAGGATGAAGATCTGAAGTTTCATCATTAACAGTAGGAAGGGCAATTCCTTCAAACTTCCAATCCACAAGATTTCTTGAAGAATAACAAGAAACTCCACCAGCATCTGCTCGCCAACACTCCCAAGTTTTAACCCAATCAAGACGATAAGTAGAGTCTCCTTTCAGTTCTCCATACCAATAATAAATACCATTATGATAAAGAATTCCACCTCCATGAGCATTAATAGTTTCCCCATCAGTATCTTTCCATACTGTTCCTGGATGTATTGTATTTTTTTTATCTAAAGATAAATTATCTCTTACTTTTATAGTTATGGAAGACTTTCCAATGTTTTTTGCATAAACGTTGAGAGTTATTTCTCCTTCATTTCCATCGGACTGTAAAATGGCCATTGCTTTTCCTCTATAAGTTTTAGGAGATAATGACCTAAAACTTGCCAGATCCGTAGGACAAGCATTACCAGATCCTTTTATAATTCCATTACCTATTACGCTCAATTGAACTTCTGTATCCGCATCAGGCACAATTCGTCCTTTCTCATCTACAAGTGCAATAGTAATATACGATAAATCATCTTTTTCTGCCTTTATAATATTTCTATCAGCCACTAACCTTATTCCTACAGGAATACCAGTAGTTTCCAATATAGTACACGAAGACTCACAACCGTCATAAACAGCCACAGCTTTTAGCTCGCCAGGTTGATATCTTACCATAAATGAAGTTGAATAACTTTTATCTGAAATAGGCCGTTCCCCTAATAAGCAATCATTAAGATAAAGTCTAACTTTGGGAGCACGGCTATACACATTAACCTTAACCCAATCACCTTCTTTTCCTTTCCAATTCCAACTAAGCTGTTCATTTTTCCATCCCCAATAACTTATTTTTTCTTTTTTCCCTTGAGCTGGCAACGGCTGCACAGCCATAGAAATTTCCCTCTCTTTCCATATAATATCACGATAATAGGATTGAGGTTTCTTCTCTCCACAAATATCAATATCTCCACACCAAGCATTATACCATGGCCATCCCATAAACTGAGGATTCTTTTCGTTCTCACTCAACTCAAGAGCATGTCCAATACCAGCTTCCCCTAGGTAGTCTAATGCAGTCCAAACAAAATCGCCAATAACATAGGGATATTTCTCGACCAAATTCCAATTCATAGCAGCTTCTTGCGCTACCGATTCACTTCCATATATAATTCGTAATGTATCTTTCTTATGATCATTTTCATATTCATACCACATATAATTATACCCTACAACATCTAAATGTTGCATTGCCTTAGCTGCATCGTTAGCCCAATTCATTTGAGGATTATCCCAATAATCATTAATAGCAGCAGTAATTGGACGAGTTGGATCCAATTTACAAATAATATTTTTCAGTCTTTCAGCAATTTGAATCCCTCTCTCATCCGAACGCTCCTGAATTTCATTTCCTATACTCCACATAATAATTGAAGGATGATTACGGTCTCTTTTTATCATTGAAGAAATATCTCTTTCACTCCATTCATCAAAAAAACGATGATAATCTTGTGGATTCTTTGCTTTTTCCCAATGATCAAATGCTTCATCTATAACCAACAAGCCCTGCTTATCACAGGCGTTTAGAAAAGCCTCTGATGGAGGGTTATGTGAACATCGAACAGCGTTATATCCATTTGCTTTTAACAGTTCCACCTTACGCTCTTCAGCTCTATCCAATGAAACAGCTCCTAACAAACCATTATCATGATGTACACAACCACCTTTTAATTCCAATAATTGATCATTTAATCTAAATCCCTCTTTCGCACTAAAAGAAATTGTACGAATTCCAAAAGGAAGCGAAATCTCATCTAACTTTCTTTGCCCAGAAAATATCCTAATTCTTGCACTATATAGATTAGGATTATCCACTGACCACGCACTTACATTTTTAATAGAGAAAGAACATGAAAAAGACTGTTTTCCATTCTCCTCCACATTTATTTTCCGTTGAATATTTTGTACTACATTTCCATCTGGATCTACAATATCAACAAATAAGTCTGTTTCAACAGACTGCATTTCTTCATTAAATACAGATGTTTCTACTGATATAGTAGCATTATTATTACACAAAGACTCCGTACGTATAACCGTTTCCCATTCATCCAAATAAATCGGAAATGTCTTTATTAGCCAAACATGACGGTAAATACCTGACCCTGCATACCATCTAGAGTTCTTTCCTTCATTAACAACCTTTACTGCAATAGTATTTAACTTGCCTGCAGAATGACAATATGGGGTTATATCACATCGAAAAGACGAATAACCATACACATTAACATTCGCCTTATTTCCATTAACCCATACTTCCGACTGGGCATAAACTCCTTCGAAATAAAGAATATGCCTTTTATCTACATCTTGTGGATCTATTACAAAGGTTTTCCTATACCATCCTTCTCCACCTACAGTTTGTCCCACAGAATATCCTCCGAGACTTTGTTTAGAAAAAGGTCCTATAGACAAACTATCTGACTTTGAGAGAGGTTCTATACTCCAATCATGAGGGAGATCAACGCAACGCCAATCGGAATCATTAAAAGTTTCGGTTTCTGCATTTTCCACTTTTCCCAAATAAAATTTCCAATCTTGATCAAACTTTATCTTTCGAAGATAATCATCATTAACAGATGTACATGCCGTCACACAAACAACGAATAAAGCAAACAATATCAATTGTTTCACAAATATTTTTAATTCCATTATACTTTATCTTTTATTTTTAGACAATCAAAAAGAAGATGCAATTTGAGTTATTGTAATATTTGACTCCGGAAGTCCTTTTACTTTAGCCCTTAATATAACTTTACCTGGAGTATTTCCTGCACGGATAACAATCAGATTACTCCCTCTCCATGTTTTGCGCCTATCAGCAACAAAACTTTCAATACTCATAGGATTAGCATTTCCAACCCCCTCAATAACCGCATCACCTTCCAGTGAAAACTCAACAAGTTCTTCAGCTAACTGATTCCGAACACCATTCTTATCAACCAATTCTAATGTTATATAACTCAAATCATTACCATCTGCTTTTATTATATTTCGATCTGCAATCAAATTAATGTTCTCTACTTTACCAGCACTTTTCAATGTTGCTACATTAACTTTCTGTCCATTATTAATGCCTATAGCTTTTAAGGTTCCTTCCTGATACGGGACTTTCCATGTTAATACATTCTTTTGGACTAAGGTATTATTTTGCTTTCCTAAAGACTTATTGTTCAGGAACAATTCAACCTGATTACAATTAGAATATACATGAACTTTAATTTCTGCCCCTTCATTACCCGGAAAATTCCAATAAGTTACTACATCCGGAAAATCCCATATACTCCAATCAGCTTTATCAGGATTTAATGGGAAAGAAGGAATAGGTGGACTAACTACAATATATGATACAGGTGCTTCATTCCATAGTGTCTCACGTAAATAAGATTGAGGTCGCCGTTGCCCAGACAAATCTAAATCTCCACAATAAGCATGATTCCATGGGAATATGCGCTTATTAAGTGGATATCCACACCAACCAATACTAGCTTCACCAATATAATCAAACGCGGTCCAAATAAAATCTCCTATTACATAAGGATGCTTTTCAACTCCTTTCCAATAATCATATATTTGTGAAGCATACGATTCTGAAGCATAAATTATACGTTCTGGATGACGATTGTGATCCAACTCATAACGCTCTAAACCATAATTATAGCCACAGATGTCCAATGGTGCTAAATAATCGTCCGTTTGATTTGTAATGGAATTTACCCCTGCTGTTACAGGGCGAGTTGTATCCAACTTTTTAACAAAAAAAGACATCTCATTACTCAATGCAACAATTTCCGGATTTTCCTTATTTTTTATCTCATTTCCAATACTCCACATTATAATTGAAGGATGATTACGGTCACGTAAAATCATCTTAGATAAATCATCCTTCCAAAATTTACTAAAATATTTAGAGTAGTCATCTTTAGAATGCCCATAATACCACATATCAAATGCCTCATCTATAACTAACATTCCCAAACGGTCACACGCATCAAGTAATTCAGTTGAAGGAGGATTATGTGCTAAACGTAAGGCATTAAAACCTGCTGATTTTAATAATTCTATTTTTCTTTCTTCTGCTCGCTTAAAAGCTTTAGCTCCTAAAAGCCCATTGTCATGATGAATGCATCCTCCCTTTAATTTTATTGATTTTCCATTTAATTGAAATCCCTTATCTGCGCTAAATTTTATCGTTCTTATACCTATTGATTTTTGCTCTTCATCTATAATTTTATTATCTTGTTTAACTCGATTTATTACCTTATATAAATATGGAGACTCAATAGACCACAATTGTGGAGACATTAACTCCAAAACATTTTCCACCTCAATTCTTTCAGAACCGTTCAATGCTATTACTTGTTCTTTTTGTGCTACAATGCAACCATCCTCATCTATTATTTGAACTGCCCATACAATATCCTCTCCTAACCTCTTTTGAGAATTCTTCAAAACACTCTTTACATGTATTTCTGCCTTCTTTTTCGTAATGATAGGAGTTGTGACAAATGTTCCCCAATTCTCAAAGTGTAAGGGGTCAGTTATTTTTAATAATGTATGCCTATAAATACCAGAACCTGTGTACCAACGACTATTTACTCCCTCATTTTTCACACGGACAGCAATTATATTTTCTTCGCCTATATGCACATAATTCGTAATATCTAACTCAAATGCAGTATATCCATATACATGCCCTCCTACATAATGTCCATTTACCCAAACATCGGAATCCATATAGATACCATCAAAAGCTATAAAAACACATTTATTTCGCGCATTTTTATCAATAAAAAAATGCTTTCGATACCATCCAGTTCCACCTATCGTAAAGCCTCCCGACACTTCCGTAATAGCATCAGAAGCAAAAGGAGAATCTGTTCCGGGAATATTCTCAATACTCCAATCATGTGGCAAGCAAACCCTACGCCATTGAGAATCATCTAATATTACACTTTCCCCACCCTCTATATCACCTCTATAGAATAACCAATTCTGATCAAAAGACATTACCCTCACGTCATTATCTTTAACATCACAACCTGAAAGAGCCAAAAGTAATAATATGATAATATGACACAGAAACCTCATAAGAAACATTTTAAAATATAACTAGGTTTATCTTCGAGCAATAGTTCGTTAAAAATTCGCCAAGCCTAAGCGGCTCTGGCAGTAAATAAAATGAGTTCTTTGAAAAGTTTGTCAA
>ENA-UEOI01001538-UEOI01001538.1-human-gut-metagenome-genome-assembly--contig:-NODE-1538-length-19356-cov-15.780072_pt1 | contig 19356 bp, 16 predicted proteins | sample MGYA00242883_ERZ507882 | MGnify/ENA primary metagenome ERZ507882 (study PRJEB26167, sample SAMN06115502) | human gut metagenome | host: Homo sapiens | place: China:Chongqing | collected 2015-07-29...
ATGAAGGAGTCCGCCGTGGAGAAGGCGAAGAACCGCGCGGTCGAGAAGCTGAGAGAATCCTATCCCGGCAGCAGGCTCCAAGTGTGGAGGGCTGTTCATCGCATGATGCGGAGGCCGGTCCCGTTGCCGGGGGAGGACAGTGAGCTGCGGCGCAATTTTCCGCAGTATGTCCGCGCCTTGGCGGAGGTCTATGCTATACTGGAGGAAGCCGTTGCAAACGGAGAGCGATACTTAGGCGAGAATGAGAGCTCCAATACCTGTGAAAAGTAAAGCTGGAGGCGTATGTAAAGATTGTGGATGGTCCTCTTACTGCATAGCCGAATCTGCCGCCGACAGCGAAAACTGCCGAGCGGCAGTCTTGCAATATGGGAAGATAAGTAGTCAACTCAAAATTTTTTACAAAATTCTTTGTAAGATTTTTCGTTTTTCGCAGTCTTATAAGTGAACGGGACAAGGAGGTGAGCAGGTGACGGACTTTGAACAGATATACAAAGACTATTTTCGGGATGTGTTCCTCTATGTGCGGCGGCTGTCCGGCGGGGACGAACGGCTGGCAGAGGATATTACCAGCGAAGCCTTCTTCCGTGCGCTTCGCCGCATTGACAGCTTTCGGGGGGATTGCGACATCCGGGTGTGGCTGTGTCAGATCGCAAAGAATTGTTACTATACCCATCTGAAACAAAGCCGCTGGACAGAGCATACAGCGGATATGGAACAGCTTATATCGGAAGCGGAGGAATCACCGGATGAAATGCTGCTGCGCAGCGAGAATGCCCAACAGGTAAAACATCTGCTGCATGAGCTTCCCGATCCGTACAAAGAGGTTTTCATGTGGCGTACCCTTGGCGAATTGAGCTTTAAGGAGATCGGGAAGCTGTTTCACAAGACGGAAAACTGGGCGTGTGTCACCTATCACCGCGCACGAAAAATGATCCAAAAGGGAATGGAGGCTGACGAAGATGAAAAATGAGTGCAGCATCATCCGCGATATTCTGCCGCTGTATGTGGAAAACATGGTGTCGGAGGATACGTCGGAGTTTGTAAAGGAGCATCTGGAAAGCTGCCCCACCTGCCGTGCGGAGCTTGAAAAACTGCAGGAGCCTGTAGAGGTGCAAACAGAGCCGCAGCCCGACATGGACGCCGCGCCGCTGAAACGGCTGAAAAAGGCACTGCTGATGAAAAAGGTGCAGACCATCCTATGCACAGCGGCGGTGCTGCTGGCGCTGATGCTGTCGGTCATCTCCTTTCTGACTGCGCCGGAATACTTCGCCTATTCGCCAGAGCTGGTGACTGTGACGGAGGAAGCAAACGGTGCGGTGACGCTCTCTTTCAGCAACGAGGTCACGAATTATAAGCTCCAACAAATCGCCGACCCCGATGATCGCAACACTGTCTACCATCTTGAGGTGTGGACCTCCGTATGGGACAGGGCGTTCCATAGACCCGGCGTACAGGCTGTAATCGCAGCGCCGGAGAGCGGCAAGCCGCTTCTCGTTTATTTCACGCAGTTTATCAACGGACACGCCGAAAGCTCCAGCGACAGCTCGGTGTGCATCTACGGCACCGCGCCCGACAGCGGCGGCTGGGTTGCTTTGGCGGGGCTTTCTTTGGGCTATTGGCTGCTATTCAACATCGCCCTGTTCCTGATCCTTATCGGGGTATGGTTCAAGCTGCGCAGGAAAGAAAAATCCCGCCGCCGGGTGGAGCGCCTGCTCCCGATCCCTATCGCATACGGGCTGGGGCATCTGTGTGTCATGGGCTTTCGCACTGCATCCTGTTCGGAATGGCGCGACTTTCAACTGATCCTTGCAGTCGGCGTTCTGTTCTACTGCGCTATGCTGCTGGCATTGAGTATTTTTTATAATGTAAAAGAGCTGCGGGGTATAAAAAGAGAGGGTGAGAACGAATAGCGGTCTGACCATTTGGAAAGTAGGTGTACCATGAGAAAACTTGTGATCTTTTGCTTTGCCGTCTGTATGACCGTGCTTACGGTACTATCCCTGTTCAATTTTGCACAGGACGCAGAGGAAAGCATGATACTGGATAAGCGGGCGGTAATCCTCGAAAAGCCGGAGACATTGAGCAACCGCGAATTTTTGGGACAGATAGATACTGCACTCGGAAAGATCGGCGCAGACATTATGTACCGCTACGCGGAGCTGGATGGGGACAAGCCACTGTACCGCTACTATAAGACCAGCCATACCGACAGCTTTCTTTCCGTTTCTACCGGGAAAGGGAGTGTGAGGCTGGAATCGGACGAGTTCTTTTCCACTGCAAAGCAGCCGGGAGCTATGGCGCTGCATCTGTCCTCGCTGTTTCAAGATACCGCCATCTATCCACTCATGCAGGCGCAGCAGCATGACTTGACCGCTGCGACCTGGTATGTGGCGGAAGGACAGCTTGACGCGGTGCTTCATGCGCTGAACGGCTTGGGCTATTCCGTAACAGCAACCAACGAAAGGCTTTTGTCTACCAAACTGCCGCTTTATTTCCTGTTCATTCCTGCCTTTATGCTCTGCGTCAGTATCGTATTCTACACCCTGTCCGCAGGCAAGAAAAATGTGCTGAAAAAAATGGAGGGCTATACCACGGGGAATATCCTGCTGGGGGAGATCAAAGCCTTTGCCCCTGCTTTGTGTCTTTGCTTTCTGCTGATTTTTGCCGCCGCCATGATTTGCGCCGTGTGGCTTCATCCGGTGGCGACCTGGCAATTTGGGCTGTTCCTGCTGGGGGATTGTCTGTGGCTGCTCGTTCCTCTGATACTGGGCATCCTGCTCTCCCTGCTGTTCCTCTCCGGGCAGCGCAGCGCAGAGTATGTGAAGGGCAAAGTTCCAAAGCGCGGGATCTACATTACAAACACGCTTGCGAAAGCTGCTTTTCTAATCTTTATTCTATTCTCTCTCACCATTGCCATGCGGAACATCACGCAGATCTACAACACCTTCCATGCAGCGGAGTTCTGTTCGCAAAAGACAAAGGGCTATGTGACTGTCCCTCTGAACAATGTTAATTCCGGCAGAGCACCGGAGGGCGCGGATTATCTGGCGTTCTATTATGCCACAGTGGATCGCTACAATGGAATACTCATGGCAGCCAACGATTTTAATTACGACCTGTTTGAAGGGAAAATGCTGGGAGAGGCATACGGTCAGGATTATGCCCACATCAACCGAAACTACCTTGCGTTCAACCCCATCTATGCGCCGGACGGGGAGCAGATCGGTGACGCTCTGCTTTCCGATACCCATGTGAATATTCTGCTTCCGAAGTCCAAGGAATACAGGCGGGATGAGGTACGGGAGCGCGGCGCGAGCTGGGGAAATTCCGGGGATGTGAATATTGTCCTCTACGATGATAAAGCGTCTGACATATACTCCTATAACGCCAGCACAGGGCTTGGGGGCAACGGCGCTCTGCCCGCGCCCATCCTTGTAGTCAAGGAAGGTGACCTGCTGGACGGGCTTTTCATCGAAGCATGGTGTTCACAGGGAGCGTATTTCCTCTATGTTCCCACCGATGATCCGTATGCGGAGCTGCTGCCCATCCTGCGGGAAACGGGTATTGACGCGGCGACCGTTTCCACACCGACCGTCGCCGCCACCTTTGATAAAATGCTCCATCATCTGACCTATATGCTGATGATTTGGGGCGTACAGGCTTTGGTGCTGCTGATTGGGCTGTTCTGCCTGATCTTATTCGGCGCAAGGCTCTACTGCGACAATTACAGGGACAGGATCGCCTGTCGCCTGATTGAAGGGCATTCCCTTTTGAGCTGTATTCGCACCCATCTCGTGCTGACGGTGCTGTACTATGGGGCGGTAGCGGCAGGGCTGCTGCTCTTAAAGCTCGCCATCGAGCTTGACTACAATATCCTGCTGGGTACGTTTCTCGCGGAGCTGCTGATCACGCTGCTGGCTTGCGGCAGCATTGCCCGGAAGAACCTCTATCAGATTGTGAAAGGAGCGGAAGCATGACTGCCATTACTTTATCCAATATCAATAAACGCTTCGGGGAAAAAGTCCTGTTTCGGGATTACTCGCTGCATATTGAAGCCGGAGAGTTTGTCGCCATCAAGGGCGAAAGCGGAGCCGGAAAAACAACGCTCCTGAACATCATAGGACTGCTGGAAACGCCGGACAGCGGCAGCGTCACCCTCTGCGGCGCAAGAAACCCGTCCTTTTCCTCCCGCGCTGCGGTTCATCTGCGGCGGCACAAGTTGTCCTACCTGTTTCAGAATTACGGACTGGTGGACACCGACACCGTGGAAGCCAACATGAAGCTCGCCACCCGGTTCGGTAAAGCAAAGGGCAAGGCAGAGAAAGAACGCATCGCGGATGCGCTGGCACAGGTGGGGCTTTCGGGCTATGAGCGTCGTAAGGTCTACACCTTGAGCGGCGGTGAGCAGCAGCGGGTGGCGCTGGCAAAAATCATCGCAAAATCCCCCGACATTATCCTTGCGGATGAGCCTACGGGCAGTCTGGACGAGCGCAACCGCAGCTATGTGATGGATATTCTCAAAGAGCTGAACCGACAAGGAAAAACCATTGTTGTTGTGACACATGATCCCTATGTGAGCGATTGCGCCACACGGCACATTGCGCTGTGAGAGGACGGAGGGTAAAGCTATGCGAAAAAAGAACCGGGCTGCCTTGCTATGCTCGATCCTGATTCTTGCGAGCATAGGGCTTGGCGTTTCCATCATTTACTCGGACTACTATTTCAGCCCCGTGTCGGGCTTGCAATCCTTTACTGTCGCGGACGTCTCCCGGACATACCTTCATCCAGGGGAGGACGCAGGCACGCCAAGCGCCGCCGCGCCGTCCGATGAACTGTATGCGCTTCTGGAACGCTGGGCATTGGAAAACGAGGCGACAATCCTATACAAGAACGGGTTTGCCGCAGGCTGCGGCATTCTGGACGGTTCGGATTGGCTCCGTGAAGCCATCGGGCTTTCGCTGCCTTGTGACGCGCAGGGCGTATTAACCGCAGAGGACGCGGCTTTTTCGGAAACCTATGTGCGCGACGGACGGTTTTTGCCGGACGCGCTGGGGCTGCCTGTCCTGGGAACCTATCGGGAACAAGATGTGCCTTCCGTTATCTCCAATGCAGGGTTTCTCTATCCGTTGTCCATGAGCGGGGCGAAGGATGGAATGTACTTCACAGATGGCACGGACACCAGTGGTCTGACGGCACTATTTGAGAATAGCGGCTATACGGTCACTGACCAGCGGCAGCGTTTGAGCCTTCCCGCGCTGGCGGCGAAGCTTCTGACGGACAGCGTTCTTTCCAGAGCGATTTCCGCTGCCATGCTCGGTTTGATCTTTTGCTTCTCCTATGTGGTGCTGACCGTGTATCGGGAAAATGACCGCCGCTATCAAATCTATCATTTGTTTGGACTGTCAAAAGCACGGCTGTTCCTCCGCTCCACCCTTACGGCGATGGGTATTGCACTGACGGCTGCTCTGCTTTTCGGCGTGGTGCTGTACTGGGGGCTGACCTATATGCCGGACAGTGATCTGACCACGCTGCTGATAGGTACTACGGCAGGGTTTGTACTGTTCTCACTGATTTTGAACTGTGCGGGCTACTGCGGAACAGCCGCACGGTTGGGGAAAGGGGGAAGATGATATGACACTGATCAGGCAGGTGGTCCGGGATTTGGTCAAGGATGTTGGATGGGTCGTTTTTTACGGCTTTTTGACCGCAATGTCCATCATAGCTTTCGTGCTGGTGGGATTGAGTTACCGGCATGTCGCGTCACAAAATGATGCAATCCGTCGTTTTACGCAAAACGATGTGAGCATGGTGCGGGTAAAGGATTTGAGCAGTCTTATGACAGCGGCAGACCGGGAAACTACCGCACAGCCCGTCAGAACAGGCAGCGGGCGGCAGCAGAGCCTCGTGGAGCTGTTTCAAAAGCATGACAACCTCGGCAGCCTCGTCCTTCTCCCCGGCATCGGCGGGTATCAGCAGACCATCGTTTATGTGGGCGCCTATACCCGGCTGACAGCATTCCCGTTTCCGGCAGGCAGTGATGCACCCATCGCCGCGGTTTCGCCGGACTGCGCCGGGGACGAAGGAAAGACGCTCCGCATCGGAGATCACGAATGCACAGTAACCGTTGTCCCATCCGATATGGATGTTTACCATCCGCTGCACTACATTCCACCCGCATCGGAGAATCTGAAGAAAACGCTCTATGTTTTCTCGCCATCCTGTGAGGATGCCCTTTCCCTCGCGGCGTTTCCGCACGTATCGGTGGATATGTTCATAGACCGTCTGATTCTTGCCGAACCCACAGAGGAAAGCACCGCCGATGTCAGGTCGTTCCTGTATCAAAACTATTCCGCCTATGCGGAGATACAGTCAACGGAAAACTTTTTGCGGCTTTCCGCCGCAAGCAGCACCCGCACCCATCAGGCGTATCTTCTGTTCTACATCATGTCCACGCTGGTTTTATTCGGCGCGCTGCTGCTGAATACCTATCGCATCCTGCGACGCAGTATCCCGGAATATGCGGTGCATCATCTGTTTGGCGCAACACAGCGGTTTATCTTTACAAGGATGTATCTGTTCGTGTTGGGATACCATGTGATCCCGCTTGCGGGAACGCTCCTGATCCTGTCATTGAACAGGCTCGCGTCGCCGCTGAATCTTCTCATGGTATTCGCAGCCACCATGGGCTCGGCGTTCCTTGTCACAAGTATTGTGCAGCAGCGTTTTGTATCTAAATTTTCACAGGGATTAAGGAGGGAATGAACTATGCCGGGAATCACCGTTACACAAGCCTGCAAGAGCTATGAAACCAGCCACTACACCGTAAAAGCGGTAAATCACGCCGATCTTTCCGTGGAAAGCGGCGAAGCCGTCGCCATTGTCGGACCTTCCGGCAGCGGCAAGTCCACACTTTTGAACATTATCGGTCTGATTTTGAAGCCGGATTCCGGAAGCGTCGCTGTGGGCGGAGAGGAAGTCCTGAACATGAGCGACAGGCGGTGCAGTGCTTTCCGAAATGCCTCGTTCGGCTATATTGCGCAGGACTTCGCCCTGCTGGACGATGAAACCGTATATCACAACATCCGAATCCCCCTGCTTTACAACAGGCAGATCAAGCGCAGGGAGCATAAGCCCCGAATCAGGGAGATCGCGCAGAAGCTGGACATATCAGACAAGCTGAACCGCAAGGCAGGCAAATTGTCCGGTGGAGAGCGGCAGCGGGTGGCAATCGCCCGTGCAATCGTCTGTGACCAGCCGATCATCCTTGCGGACGAACCCACCGGCTCACTGGACGCGGCGAACAAAGCGAATGTCATGGACATCCTCATGCGGCTCTGCAAGGAAAGCGGCAAGACGCTGATCATCGTTACGCACGACCCTTCGATTGCCGAACGCTGTGACAGGATCGTTCAGATGACGGATGGCCGCATTGAGGGAAACGGAAAAAACTTGCCGTGAGAGGGTGTGCGCCCATTACCATGGATTTCAGAGTCAAACAGCCGCAAGCCACCATTTTTGATGACTTGCGGCTGTTCTGTTCAGCAGCTCTTTTGGTAACTCTCCATCTTGTACGCTTTGCTTCGCCGAAGCGCTGGAAGTGGACGACCTCACGGGCACGCAGGAACTTGATGGCGTCGTTGACATCCGGGTCATCGCTGAGACGAAGGATGTTGTCATAGGTCAGGCGGGCCTTCTGCTCGGCGGCCAGATCCTCTGTCAGGTCGGCGATCATATCGCCGGAGACGGAGATCGAACCGGCTGACCAGGGGAAGCCGGAGGCGGCAGTGGGATAGACACCGGTGGTGTGATCCACGAAATAGGTGTCGAACCCGGCGGTCTTGATGTCCTCCTCCGACAGGTTTCGGGTAAGCTGATGGACGATGGTGCCCACCATTTCAAGATGACCCAGCTCCTCCGTGCCGATGTCGGTAAGCAGCCCCTTCAGCTCGGCATAGGGCATGGAGTAGCGCTGGCTCAGGTAGCGCAGGGACGCGCCCAGCTCGCCGTGCGGGCCGCCGTATTGCGAAATGATGGCGGCAGCCAGCTTGGGGTTGGGGTTCTTGATCTTCACCGGATATTGCAGCTTCTTCTCATATACGAACATAGTTTATTCCCCCTTCAGATCCCACGGCCACGGGTCGCACAGCCATGTATAGCCGCCCGGCGTGATGTCCGTTTGCAGCAGCGGGCCGCACTTTTCGCGGTAGCGCTGCTGGCCCTCCTGGCCCAGGCGGATGTAGGACCAGTACAGCTCCAGGGCCTCTTTGTCGTCGGAATGGGTGGTCAGGTACAGACCCAGCTCGTCGATGGCGAAGTCCAGCGCCATCAGCTCCAGCAGCGGGCCGTCCACCTGGGGGAAGCGGGAACGCAGCTCCTTGTGAAAGGGCAGGTCCAGGCCCGGAAAGAGCGTGCCCTGGCGCAAAGCCTCCTGGTCGTCGTAGCGCATGGGATCTGTGCCCTGCATGGCGACATAGGGGAAGGACAGAACGCCGCAGGCGGGAAGCTGGCCTGTGCCCTCGCGGCATACGGCGGCGACCTCCTCGCGGGTGGGCATGGTCGTATCGTTGGTTCTCTCGGTATACAAGAGAAATTCCTCCTTTTTCTCGCGTTATATACAGCCGCGTCGGCGGCTCAATACAGTCTATGAGTCGGCGGAAGCTGCGGTGCGGAAAAAAGCGTTTCCATTTGCGCGGCGGTGTGCTACAATACAGGAAAAAGGCATATCCTCCTGATAAGGGAGGGGATGTGCGTGGTATTGATGGTACTGCGGAAACGGCGTTTGGCGGCGTGGACGCTGACATTGGCGGCAATCGGCGTGGTCTTTCTGCTTTTGCAGGAGAGACAGGCCGCTGCCGCTGTAGGGACGGCGCAGGTGCAGCCTGTTGTAGTGCTGGACGCGGGACACGGCGGCGCTGACGGCGGCGCTGTATCGGACAGCGGCGTGGCGGAGAGCGGTATCAACCTGGCCATCACACAGCGTCTGGCGGAGATATTTTCCTTTTTTGGGCAACCGGTGATGCTGACCCGGACAGGCGAGGCATCCCTGTGCGGCCCGGAGGACGAGACGCTGCGGCAGCAGAAGGTCAGCGACACAAGAAACCGGGTGGCGCTGGTGAATGGCTGCGCTGGGGCGCGGCTCATCAGCATCCACCAGAATTGTCTGCCGGGGTATCCATTGGTGCGGGGCGCGCAGTCGTTTTACAACGGTGCAGCTGGCGGGCAGGAGATGGCGGACCTCATCCAACAGGCTTTGAATGATGCGGTGAACGTGTCCGCTAAGAAGAGCAAGCGCATCAGCGACAGTATTTATCTGATGAAGCACGCGGAATGTCCTGCGGTGCTGGTGGAGTGCGGTTTTCTATCCAACAGAGAGGAGACGACACTGCTGCAGCAGCCGGAATATCAGGTGCAGCTCGCGGCGGCCATTGCGGCCGGGTATCTGCAATATTGTACGAGTGAGGGAGAGCTATGAAGGCAAAAACAGTATTTTTCTGCACGGAGTGCGGCAGCGAAAGCCCCAAGTGGTCCGGGCGCTGCACTGTGTGCGGTGCGTGGAACTCTATGGTGGAGCAATCCCCGGAGCGTACAGCAAAGGGTGGGAAAATATCCCGTTCTAAAACGCCTGTAAAGGTGTCCTGCATTACGGAGATGCAGGCGGACGAGGAGATCCGCTTTTCCACCGGCATGGGGGAGCTGGACCGTGTGCTGGGTGGCGGCGCGGTGAAGGGCTCATTGGTGCTGGTGGGCGGTGCGCCGGGCATCGGCAAGTCCACGCTGATGCTGCAGATCTGCCAGCAGCTGGGGCAGTTCGCCAAGGTGCTGTATGTATCGGGCGAGGAGTCCACCCGCCAGCTGAAGCTCCGCGCCCAGCGGCTGCACGTGGACAGCGAAAACCTGTTCGTTCTGTCGGAGACACGGCTGGGAGACGTATTGGAATGCGTACAGGAGGAGCAGCCGGATATTCTGATCGTGGACTCCATCCAGACACTGTATAACGAGGAGCTGGACTCCCCGGCCGGCGGCGTGGGACAGGTGAAGGACTGCACCATGACGCTGATGCAGGTGGCGAAAGGGCAGGGGGTGACGGTGTTCGTCATCGGCCACGTCAACAAGGAGGGCAGCATCGCCGGGCCCAAGGTGCTGGAGCATATGGTGGACTGCGTGCTGTATTTCGAGGGCGACCGGCACATGACATACCGTATCCTGCGGGCGGCGAAAAATCGATTCGGCGCCACCAACGAGATCGGCGTGTTTGAGATGATGGACACAGGACTGCGGGAGGTGGAAAACCCGTCGGAGATGCTGCTTTCCGGCCGGCCCGCCGACGCCTCCGGAACGTGCGTGACCTGCGTGATGGAGGGCGCACGGCCCGTGCTGGCGGAGGTGCAGGCGCTGCTGGCACCGTGCAGCGGCACACGGCCGCTGCGCAGCAGCAACGGCTTTGACTATAACCGGGCGGCTATGCTGCTGGCGGTGCTGGAGAAGCGGGGAAACCTGAAGGTGAGCCAGTGCGACACCTATCTGAACATCATCGGCGGCCTGACGCTGGACGAGCCGGCAGCGGACCTGGCGGCGGTGGTGGCCATTGCGTCCAGCTATTTGGACAAGCCCGTCCCCAGCACCATGACGGCGATAGGGGAGGTGGGCCTTTCCGGGGAAATACGCAGCATCACTCACATGGAACAGCGCCTGTCAGAAGTAAAGCGTTTAGGCTTTACACAGTGTATGATCCCTGCGCATCGTGCGAAGGATCTGAAAGCACCTGCTGGATTGGAGCTGCTGCCGGTGGCAAATATTTCCCGGGCACTGCGGCTGCTGGCCCAGGGCAAATGACCGGCTGGTAATGCAGACAGGGGTGATCCTTGCTGGGCTGGCCGGTCGGATTTTCGCAGGTATCCAGTGTGCATTCGCCGCTGCGCTGCCAGCGGCAGGTATCGGTGCAGGGGATCATACCATCACTCCTTTGCCGTAGTTTGGCCTGCGGCGCTCCATTCTATGAGATCAACTGTTACTGTCGTGTAACTCTTTTGTCATTGACATTCTTTTGCCCTTTGGTATAATAGTAGAAGAAACAGCAGTGGTATGTCATCTGCGAGGAGGACACAGGATGAAACAAAAACGTATCGTCTTTTCCGTTATTTTATCCATTGTTATTTTTATCGCGGTATATCTGTTCATGAGTCTCGCCATCCCCGGCTTTCGCGTCAAATTAGAAGCTGCGCCGGACGTGGTCTTTTTGGAAAACCTCAAGATCATTTGGCCCTTTAAGGCGGCGGTCTCCCTGATCGCGGCGGCGCTCATCGGCGGCTTGCCGTTGGTACTCGGAAAGCGGAAATAAGAAAAAACATCCCCCGGCGCATAGACGGGTGTTCGTAAAACAGGTTTAGACCGAAATTACGAAATGAGCATCTGTCAGGCAGGGTTGGACAACGAAATAATGGGTATCTGGTGAGAGCCGGATATCCGTTATTTTTTTGCCGTCACGAAAAGCAATAGATTTATTCACAGCTTTCAGGTATAATTGCCTTAAATCAATCCTATCCCATCCATTCCGAGATTTTTTCAAAAAATCTCAAAAAAGTTTGAAAGCATTGGAACAATTCAGCCGTTCTCATGCCATATATAGTAGAGGGCTGAATACAAACGCGATTGGAGGTGACGTTGATGGACAAGCAGACAGGCCCGAACGATTTTCTTGTGGTGCTGCCCGGTGAGATCATCGAGATACCGCAGGACAGCGACAAGTCATGGCTGACCCTGTTTTACAGCCTACCGAGGGAACTTGCGGAAAAGTGGAAGCCAGCCTACGATCTGCCCCGCTCCCCCTATGAAGTTCTGAGAACGGACAAGTATGACCACATCGTATGTGACGATATGTTCAAGCTGCTTGTGTGGGACTGCTACGCATGGAGCGCATGGCAGTTTTTCCAAGTCAAAGACCGCAAGGGCAACTACCGCGACATTCCCGGCAACTGGAATCAGTACGCAGGATATTTCCCTTTGTGGCGGCTGTCATACAGCATTATCCCCTACATCCGCATGAAGTTCGAGCAGAACGGGCTGGGCTTCCAGAACCTCTACAACATCCCGCAGGGCGTGGAGGTGCCGTGGCTGACCTATCAGCAGTTCGGAAATCTGGTCGGTAATGTCACCGACATGGTGATTACAGAGCAGAATTGGCAGCCGATGATCGACGCGATCTGGGAAAACCGCACTGTAGAGGACTACGAAACCACCGGCAGCACCGTCAAGACCGATTTCATGCGAAAATGGCATCACAATCGCTCCGGCAAGCCGATTTCTCTGGATGAAATGATGGAGAACGAGGACGGCGATATTTTTGAGGTTGCCGATCCTCGCGGCGAGTTTGAGCAGAAGATCATTTCTGAAATGCAGGTTGCATCCTTTTCTGAGCAGAATATCACAGAGAAAGATCGGGAGATATTGAAGCTGCGGATGGAGGGTTACACCGAACAGGAGATTGCAGACAAGGTTGGCTACAAGACCGCCAGCGCAGTCCATAAGCGGATCGCCAAAATTGCAGGAGCTTATGAGGATTATGTGACAGCGGAGTATCAGAAGTATTTGGACAAGTAAATAGACGCAGAAGCGGCAGCAGTTACCGAAATGGTAGCTGCTGCTTTTTCATGCGGGAAAGGAGATTTTATGAGCAGAGAACCGTTTGAAGCCATGCCTGATGTGATGGATGCAAAGCAGCTTGCAGAAGCGTTGCAGATTTCCAAGGCGGGGGCATACAACCTTTTGAGCAGCCTGGACTTCCCGACCTTGCGGATCGGCGGGCGCAAATTGGTGATGAAAAATGAGCTGGTGGAGTGGTTGAAAAGCCGCACAAACAAAACATCGTGAAAATGCAGTCAAGAGCTGGAAAAGTGGCAAATCAGCCGATAGGACAAGACAAAATGTACTGCGCATCGTTTGGGGTGTTTCTATTGAAAAATCGCACCGCTTTTCCAATTCAAGAGCCGAGAAAAAATCGTGAAAATCAGGAGGTTTTATGAGAACAGGGCTTACCAAGAAGCAAAAGACAACCGTGATCTATTTTGACGAGCATAGCCGAATGAGCGAGGTGCAGACCCATAACACCGATCTCAAAAAACGGCTGATGACATTTGCGGCAAAGTACCCGCAATGCTGCCGCCAGACCGACGATGACGAGCAAGGCGGGCTGACCTTTGAAATTGAGAAAGGGCGGTTGAGCTTCCGACTGACAGCGCCGTATAGTGAGGAACGCCGCAGGGCGGCAAGCGCATACGCAAGACAAAACGGGTTTAAGTAAGTCACCAAGGATTTACAATTACATACTTGAGCATATAAGCACTTTGTGTTATAATAAATTCAGCGTTTGCAGAATTTTATCAAGCAAAATATGAATACAAAGCTTTGCTTTAATATTTCAACAGAGGTGTAGTCTGTGGCTGTTAGTTATAAAAAACTTTGGAAACTATTGATTGACCGTGATATGAGAAAAAAAGACTTATGTGCTGCGGCAGGAATCAGACATGCGTCAATGGCAAAACTCGGAAAGAATGAAAAAGTCAATACAGATGTGTTAGTAAAGATTTGTACAGCACTACAATGCGATATTGGCGACATTATGGAGATTACAGATAGCTCTAATAACTGAAGGGTGGAGGCGAACGAGCAGTGGATACAAAGAAGCTGGATAAGTGGGCTGATTTGCTGCTGGATACAGGAAAACGCAATAATCTAATCAATTTTAAGGATACACGAGCGTCAACCGTGGAGGTGTTGCTCCCGTCTTCTGATGTGCTGTTTGAGAAAGTGGACGGGACCGCTTCTTTTGAGGTCTTCGATCCCAAAATTGTCGAAGAAGATGATGACACGGAAGAATCCTATGCGCCAGAGCAGTTGCAAATCGGGGCACCGGAAGAGTCTTCTGAACCGGAGCAGCTGCAAATCGGGACACCGGAAGAGTTTTCTGAACCGGACCAGTTGCAGATTGAGATGTCAGAAAAGTCCGATGCTTCTGGCGGCAAAGCTGCATTTTTGGCTCAATATTCCGGTAAAATCAAGCGGCATAATCAAATCCTACTTTATAATGCCGCAACGAATCCACTTACTGCCGTAAAAAACATTGATAAGAAGGCACGGGAGTTCATTGAAGAAACCGGTGTCAATGTTGCGTACATGGCGTTTGGCTTTGTCCATTGGAAAGAAAATGCCGCCTCGAACTATGTTTTTCATGCGCCCATTTTACTTGTGCCGATTCAGCTGGAACAAGCGTCAGCGGTAGAACCCTATTTTATCAAGTCGTCAGAAGACGACATCATTGTTAATCCGACCTTTTCCTATAAAATGGACGCAGAACATGGGGTGAAGCTCCCTGAGTATAACGATGAAGGGCTGACTGCCTACCTTGAGAAAGTAAAGCGTCTTGTGGCGAAACTCCAATGGACAGTCACAGATGAATGCAAGATCGGTATTTTCTCATTTCTCAAAATCAATATGTACCGGGACTTGAAGGACAATGCAAAGGCAATTCTTGCAAATCAGAATGTCCGTCAACTCTTGGGTGAGCCAACCAGCGCAGAAAAATTATACGGTGATGAAGGAACTGCTGGCTCTGTTATTGATCCGTTGATTGAGCTACATAGTGTGGTTGATGCAGACTCCAGCCAGATTGAAGCGATTGAGATGGCAAAGACGGGGAAGAGCTTCGTTTTGCAAGGCCCTCCCGGTACTGGCAAAAGCCAGACGATTACCAATATCATCGCAGAATGCCTTAGCGATGGCAAAAAAGTGTTGTTCGTTTCTGAAAAGCTGGCAGCCTTGAATGTAGTCTACGACAAGTTGAAGCAAGCGGGACTCGCCGAGTTTTGCTTACAGCTCCACAGCCATAAAGCAAATAAAAAGGATGTCATTGCGGATATTTGCCACACCCTGCGTACAGGGAAAAGTGCGGTTTCCTCGAAAGCGGACGCTGAAATTGCTATTAAGGAAAAGGCACAGCATCAGCTGGATGCCTATGCGGTTGAACTTCACAAGCCGCGCCCGGTCATTGAAAAAAGCTTGTATCAGCTGTATGAATCTTACGCCGCATTTCGGCCCACGCCAGATGTTGAGTTTCCTATCCCACAGCTCTCTACCAAAGGCGAAGCATACTTGACAGAAACGGTTTCTCTGTTGGAGCAGTATGTGGATTATATCCCATCCGTCGGATATGATTATAGAAAGAATCCGTGGTACGGCTATATCAATCAGGACACATCTTACCAGTCAAAAAACGAGGTGAAGGGTGATCTTTCTGCCGTTTCACAATTCTTGCAGACATTGATCCCCTTACAGCAGGAAATCTCTGAGAAGTATGAAATACAGTGTACCAGCGTAGAGGACGCACAGCTTTGGAATAGTTTCTTCGGTTTTGCAGCGGCATCCAAGCTGATTACACCGTCACTCCTGAATCGGGAGTGTTTTGACGCGGTAAACTCTGCGCTTCACAAATTACAAGCGCAGAGTGCAGATATTATGGCTGCCCGCTCCGTGTTGGGTGCAGTGTTTGACGATGATATTTATAAATTGGATGGAGCTGCGTATCACAAGAAGCTGACAAAACAGTTTGGTGGAATCTTTTCCCGGCTTTTCAATGCCGAGTACAAGCAGCTTATCACCGATCTGCGCTTGTGCAAGAAGGACGGGAAGAAACCTGCTTATAATGAAGCTGTCTCCATGACAGAACGACTTGCCTATTATCAGCAAAAGACCTTGGAGTTTGTTGAAGCCGAAGCACCCATCAAAGCATTTCTTGGTGAAGCCTATCATGGTGTCGAAACCGAATGGGATTATGTAGCGGAACAAATGTCGGCGTTGGGGGCAATATTCTCCAGCAGCATTGCGTTCGGCACTTTGGAACACTATAACGATTTCATCTCTGAACGAGATATATTTGCAGATTACCACCAGAAACTTGACGAGACTTTCGCAGCTTGTAGTGCTGATACATTCAAGCGAGTTGATGGGTACTTTGATCGAGCGATTCTGAACACTCACTCTGCACCGTCTGTTCTGGCATTGGCGAAAGCAACGGATTGCCTAAATGAAATGGACAAGTTGGATAACTGGTGCCACTTCAGGAGTCTTCTCTCCAAGTTGGATGATAAGCAGGTTGTGCCTTATGTAAATGCTGCTATTGGTCAGAATATAGAGTCAAAGCATATTGTCGGCGCATTCCAAAAGCAATTTTACTATCAATGGATCGACTCGATTTTGTCCGGGAATCCTGTTCTGTCTGCATTCAATCGAATTTCTCAGGATAAAGCGATTCGTACTTTTTCCGAGAAAGATACTGAGCAATTTGAAATCAATAAGGCAAAAATCCGCGCTGAACTTTCCTCTATGCGCCCGTCGCTTGATATGATTGCGTCCGGGAGCGCATTGTCGATCTTGCTTCGTGAAGGCGAGAAAAAGCGTAAGCAAAAGAGTATTCGTTCTCTGCTTGCCGAAACAGGTGAGCTTGTTCAGCGAGTCAAGCCGTGCTTTTTGATGTCTCCGCTGAGCGTCAGCACGTTCCTTGCACCGGATTCCGTTCACTTCGATGTGGTTGTATTTGATGAGGCATCACAGATTTTCCCGCAGGATGCAATCGGCGCAATTTATCGTGCAGACCAGCTGATTGTTGTGGGTGACTCTAAGCAGATGCCGCCCAGCAATTTCTTCAATGCTACCATTGAAGCGGAGGACAACGATGAAGAAACTGGAGATGTAACGGACTTTGAATCTATCTTGGATCTGTGTTCGACATCCATGCAGCAGCTCCGGCTGCGCTGGCATTACCGCAGTCGATATGAGCAGCTGATTACTTTCTCCAACAAGAATTTTTATGACAGCGATCTTGTGACATTCCCGTCTTCTAAGGTCGATGCTCCGGGAATCGGTGTAGACTATTATCACGTGGACGGCGTATTTGACCGCAAAGCTCATACCAATCGGAAGGAAGCGGAGTTCATTGTTGATCTGATCTATCAGAATATTGAGAAATATCCGAACCGCAGTCTTGGTGTGGTTGCGTTCAGCGTAGCGCAGCAGGACTTGATTGATAAACTGCTTTCCAAGCGGCGGCAAAGCACACCGGAAAAGGAATATTTCTTCAAGAATGATGGGAAAGAGCCTTTCTTCATCAAAAATCTCGAAACCGTGCAGGGTGATGAACGCGATACGATCATTTTCAGCATTGCCTATGGCATTGATGCTCAGGGGCGCCTACTGCATAATTTCGGTCCGTTGAACCGTGTCGGCGGTGAACGAAGGCTGAATGTTGCCGTTACCCGTGCAAAATGCAATGTCCAACTGGTTTCTTCCATGCACTATGCAGACATTGACTTGAAGCATACATCCGCAGAAGGTGCAAAGCTACTTCGTGAATACCTCGATTATGCCGAGAACGGTGGCGTTGCGCTGGAACGGGCAATTTCCGTCAGTCCATTTGAACAATTCGATTCCGATTTTGAACTTGAGGTGTGCGATTATCTGAGATCCAAAGGCTTTGCAGTAGATACGCAAGTCGGCTGCTCTGGATTCCGTATTGACCTCGGTTTGAAGCTGCCGGACAGCTCTGACTATGTACTTGCGATTGAATGCGATGGCGCAACATATCACTCATCCAAAAATGCGCGTGACCGTGACCGTCTGCGGCAGGAAATTTTGGAGCGCATGGGTTGGAAATTCTATCGTATCTGGTCTACGGACTGGTTCAGAAACAAATCGGTTGAGCAACTTCGACTTTTGGAGGCAGCTGCGGATGCGGTCAAAAATCCAACAAAATCAGAAGTAAAGTCGGTAGATAGTCAGCCGGCAGAAACATTTGAAGAGGTTGCAGTCGAAAAACATTTTGAATTTCCTTCGTATAAGGCGGCGGATTTTTTTGAGGTTTGCCGACGACATCATTACAGAGATTTCAAGGCAATCGTCAAGGAAATTTTGGAAGTGGAGGCACCTCTATCGGAAGATTTATTCCTGAAGCGTATCGTGTGGTATTTTGAACGAGAAAAGGTCACGAATGTCGTGCAGAGAGCCTACGAACAGCAGATGTACGGCTACCAGCGTTACGGCATTATCCGCAGGAATGGATTCTTGTATCTGGATAACGGAAAAGAGATTCAGTTCAGAGGCCCGGGCGATATTGAGCGTGACATCAAACAAATTGCGCCAGAGGAATTAGCCGCTGGAATGTTTGAGATTCTGAAACAAAATGTAACAGCCGATAAAAGCGGGTTGTACCGTTCTTTAGCTGCGCAATGCGGAGTGACACGTGTTGGCAAAGCCATTAATGAGGCGATGGACACTGCACTCAGCATACTTGCAGACAAAGTGTCTGTCAGTGGTGAAGCAATATCTGTGCGACAGTAGGCAAAGATATGTTAAACGAGCGCAACGAATAACGACCACTGAAGATGAATGTATACACATTTTGTCCTGCAAAAGTGAATTGATGCCATTGCGCGGAGAAAAAGGTCAAATACATCCGATAGCGGGGAAATTACAACTTTGGTAGAGTGACCACAGAATCACGCGGCCCAGCGGGGCCGCGACGCCTCGGAACAGCGACGCGCATGAGCGCATCGCTGCTCCGAAGGCTCTCTGCGTTCTTCGGGAGCACCCCCGGCCAAGACCCAAAAGCGGCAAAGTTCGCCGTTCTACCCCCTGGCCACGCAGGGCTTCCGAAACGTGCGGAACGCTCCGAGGGCAGTGATACCACCCCCACCCCAAATACCACCTGTTTCGCCGTGTGTGCCCTTGTGTGCGATTTTTCTCCGAAAGGCGAGTGTGTACCCGCTTTCGCCTGTGAAAGCGAACGTGGGCCGTTTGTGAGAGACGTTGAAAAATGCGATGAAAAGCGGTTGGGGATAAAATTTATGGCGGCAGCTTTGCCGGATTTTTCTCTTCTGCTGGTGTTGAGGGTTCACAGAGAACCGGGAAATGTATGTATATAAAAGCGTGGCAAAATAAAAGAGATTTCACTGGCGGCACAAAGCCGCACTGTGGTCGAGGGAGGGAAGGCCCCTGTTTCGGCGTGTAAGCCGCTGTGTGCACGATTCGGGGATGGGGTGGCGTGTGTACCCGCCGCAGCCCCTTGAAACGAACGTTGCGGCGTTTGTGGGAGAAGTTGAAAGATGCGATGAAAAGCGGTTTGAAACAGCGTTGTGACGGTAACTTTTTGGCGATATTTGCGGAAACGGTTTTGAGCGAAAAGCCGAACTTTACAGGAAGGTTTTTCGAGTGGTGAAGGCCGTTCGATTTTAGTACAGACCGGCTATAATTTGTCAAGCTGAAATCTCATTTGGGATGTAAGGCGTATAGGCCTTATTGTCCCGCATAACG
>ENA-UEOI01001543-UEOI01001543.1-human-gut-metagenome-genome-assembly--contig:-NODE-1543-length-19341-cov-3.263081_pt1 | contig 19341 bp, 16 predicted proteins | sample MGYA00242883_ERZ507882 | MGnify/ENA primary metagenome ERZ507882 (study PRJEB26167, sample SAMN06115502) | human gut metagenome | host: Homo sapiens | place: China:Chongqing | collected 2015-07-29...
CAGTCCGCCAAGAAGGTGGTGGCCCGGGCGGAGCACAAGCTGCGCACCCTGGGGGCCTCGCCAGAGGTGGATCTCCGGGGTATGATGACCGATGAGGCCATCGGCGCATTGGATCTCTTCCTGGACAACGCGGTGCTGGGCAAGCTCAACGAGGTGCGTATCATCCACGGCAAGGGCACCGGCGCGGTGCGCAAGGCAGTGCGGGAGCACCTCAAGCGCAGCCGCTACGTCAAGTCCTTCCGCCCCGGCCGCTACGGCGAAGGCGAGGATGGTGTGACCATCGCCGAGCTTCGGTAGAGCAGCCCCCGTCCCCCGCGGGAGCGCGTGGGGGGCCTCCGGGGGGAATCGATTCCCCCCGGAAGGCGCGGCTTTGGAGCGAAGCGACAGGCTTTCCGCAGAAAGCCTCCGCGCCGTGAGGACGGCGTAACGAGCGCCAGGCTGCGGCAGGCGGAATGTCTGCCATCTGCGGACATTCGTGCCCCAGAGGGGAAGGAGTAAACTGGTTCGTCAATCAAACCAGTTTCTTCAACTTAATTTGTGTATTTTGTCATTGACGGTTTGGGATAAATTTGATATTCTATAGTACGAAGTATGCGAATGCATCTTGGGGGGAAAACGCTATGTATATGAAAGAGGCAGTCGTGAACAACCAGGTCGGCCTGCATGCGAGACCGGCCACGTTTTTCATCCAGAAAGCCAACGAGTTCAAGAGCTCCATTTGGGTGGAGAAGGACGAGCGCAGAGTGAACGCCAAGAGCCTGCTGGGTGTGCTCTCTCTGGGCATTGTCAAGGGGACTTCCATCAACCTCATTGCAGACGGCCCCGACGAGAAAGAAGCGGTGGAGGCTCTGATTGAGCTGATCTCCTCCAACTTCTCCGAGTAAGCGAACGAGCGAGAGAAAAAAGCGCCGCGTCTGCGGCGCTTTTTTTGATAGACGGGAGGTGTGGCTTGTGAAGGCGGAGATGACTCCGGAGCCCATCCGGCGGAGCGCCCTGCGCCTGCGGCTGGGCGGGCTGGCCCTGTGCTGGCGCCGCCGCCTGCTGTGGCATACCGGCGGCCTGCGGTTTGCCCGGCCCCGGCCGGAGGTGGAGTGCCCCTATCTGCGGGCGGAGCACGCCACGCCCCTGCTGCGCAGGCTGCGGGGGGAGGACATGGCCCTCCAGCGCAGCAAGGTGACCAACCTGCGCTTGGCGGCGGCCCGTCTGGACGGCCTGACCCTGCGGCCGGGGGAGACCCTCTCCTTCTGGCGGGCCGTAGGCAAGCCCACCCGGCGGAGGGGCTATGTGGAGGGGATGATTCTGCGCAACGGCAGGGTAGCCTCCGGCGTGGGGGGCGGCCTGTGCCAGATGACCAACCTGCTCTACTGGATGACCCTCCACACCCCCCTCACCGTCACCGAGCGGTGGCGGCACGGCTACGACGTGTTTCCCGACTCCAACCGCACCCAGCCCTTTGGCAGCGGGGCCACCTGCTTCTACAACTACATGGATCTCATGGTGCGCAACGACACCCCCGACACCTGGCGGCTGGTGCTCCAGGTGACGGACACCCATCTGGAGGGGGAGTGGCGGGCCGACGGCCCCCAGACCTGCCGGTACGAGGTCTATGAGAAGGAGCACGAGATCCGGGGGGAGTACTGGGGCGGCTTCACCCGGCACAACACCCTGTTCCGCCGGGTGCTGGGTATGGACGGCGCGGAGCTGGGGGAAGAATTCATCACGGAGAACCACGCCATCATGATGTATAATCCCATGCTGGAGGAGACTGCCCCGTAGGGGCGGCCTTTATGACCGCCCGCCCTGCGGGAGAGATATGCCCGCCGGTACGGCATAAGAAGGGCGGAAAACGCAAAGCCTGTCCGGTAGGGGCGCACGGTGTGCGCCTGCCGGTGCCAGCCCGGTGGAAGGGGGCGGCGGGCCGATGTGGGCATCGGCCCCTACGGTGCCCCTCCTTCGATAGACGCAAAGAAAAGCCCATGCCCATTCTCCCAAACGCACGAGGGGCGTTTGGGGCTCCTAGGGGACGCCGCTGCGCCCAGCGGCAGGGTATGAGAAATCTGGCGGAAAGGAGGACGCGGGCCGATGTGGGCATCGGCCCCTACGAGTCATGACCTTTGACGAATTAAAAGAAAAAGCCCATGCCCATTCCCCAAACGAACGGGTTCGTTTGGGGCCCCCGGAGGATGATTTGACATCCTCGGCGGGAGTGAATCCCGCCTGCGGCGAGGTTTGGCCTGCGGCCAAACGCTCGGACGGCGCGAAGCGCCGGGACGCTGCCGCGTCCAGCGGCAGGGCATGAGAGACCCAGGCAGAGAGGAGGGCATACTGCCCCGATTATGACTTTCGACGAACTCAAGGAAAAAGCGCATGCCCTGCCGCTGAAGCCGGGCGTGTATATCATGCAGGACGCCAAAAACGAGGTCATCTACGTGGGCAAGGCCAAGGCGCTGAAGAACCGGGTGAGCCAGTACTTCGCCAACCTAGCCTCCCACACGGAGAAGACCCGGGCCATGGTGAGCCAGATTGACCACTTCGACGTGATTGTGGCCGACTCGGAGTTTGAGGCGCTGATTCTGGAGAACTCCCTCATCAAGCGCCACCAGCCCCACTACAACATCCTGCTCAAGGACGACAAGGGCTACCCCTACATCCGCCTGACGGTGAAGGAGCCCTACCCCCGCTTCTCCCTGGCCAACCGGGCGGCGGAGGACGGGGCGCGGTACTTCGGCCCCTACGGCAGCCGGGGGAGCACCCAGAATATCATCGACGCCCTGCGCGTCGCCCTGAAGCTGCCCTCGTGCAGCCGGAAGTTCCCACGGGACATCGGAAAGGAGCGGCCCTGCCTGAATTACCACATGGGCCAGTGTGACGGCTACTGCCGGAAGGAGATGGATCAGACCCGCTACCGGGAGGCCATCGACCAGGCGGTGCGCCTGCTGGAGGGGCAGTTCAAGGAGGTGGGGGAGGAGCTGTTGGCCGAGATGGAGCAGGCGGCGGAGGAGCTGCGCTTCGAGAAGGCCGCCGAGCTGCGGGACCGCTTCAAGGCCATCGAGCTGCTGGGCAAGCGGCAGAAGGTGGTGGCGGGCTCCCTGGCGGACACCGACGTGGTGGGCTTCCACAAGGGGGAGGCCACCCGGAGCTGCTTTGTGGTGCTCCACTATGTGGAGGGCGAGCTGGCGGCCAAGGACTGGGAGCTCATCGAGACACCCATGGAGGAGGACAGGGCGGACATCCTCTCCGCCCTGGTGGGGCAGTACTACGGCGGCCGGGGCCGCCTGCCCCGGCAGATCCTCCTGCCCTGCGAGCTGGAGGACGCGGTGCCCCTGATGCGCCTTTTGTCCGAGCAGGCGGGGCACAGGGTGGAGCTGGTCACCCCCCAGCGGGGGGCCAAGATGGATCTCATCCGCCTGGCCAACAAAAACGCGGTGGAGGAGGTGGAGCGCTGGACCACCCGGGAGGAGCGGCAGAGCAAGCTGATGGAGCTGCTGGGCCGGATGCTGGATCTGGACGCGCCCCCCCGGCGCATCGAGTCCTACGACATCTCCAACCAGGGCGCCGACGACATCGTGGCCTCCATGGTGGTGTACGTCAACGCAAAGCCCCTCAAGCGGGACTATCGCCGCTTCAAGCTGAAGGACATGGACGGCCCCGACGACTATGCCTCCATGGAGCAGGTGCTGACGCGGCGCTTCCAGCGCTATCTCGACGGGGACGAGAAGTTTTCCGACAAGCCAGACCTGCTCCTCATCGACGGCGGCGTCAACCACGCCAATGTGGCGGTGCGGGTGCTGGAGAGCCTGGGCCTGCGTATTCCCATCTTCGGCATGGTGAAGGACGACCGCCACCGCACCCGCGCCCTGGTCACCCCCGAGGGAAAGGAGATCGGCATCCAGGGAAACCAGGCCATCTTCTCCCTCATCGGCCAGATCCAGGAGGAGACCCACCGCTTTGCCATCGAGTTCCACCGCCAGCAGCAGAACCAGCGGGTGCGCGGCTCGGTGCTCGACCAGATCCCCGGCGTGGGGGAGAAGCGGCGGGCTGAGCTGCTCAAGGCGTTTAAGAGCATCAAAAATATCAAATCGGCCACCCTGGCGGAGCTGGAGGATGCAGTGCCCAAAAACACCGCCCGGGCGGTCTATGACTTTTTCCATCAGAAAGGGGAGGAACCATCATGCGAGTGATTACCGGAACGGCCCGGGGGATGCGGCTCAAAGAGCTGCCCGGGCTGGAGACCCGGCCCACCACCGACAAGGTGAAGGAGTCGGTCTTCAACATCGTGCAGTTTGACGTAGAGGGCCGGCGAGTGCTGGATCTCTTCGGCGGTACTGGCCAGATGGGCATCGAGGCCCTGTCCCGGGGCGCGGCGTCCTGCACCTTTGTGGACGTGCGGAAGGAGGCCGCCGCGGTCATCCGGGCCAACCTGGCCCACACCAAGCTAGAGGAGCAGGGGAAGGTGGTGCAGGGGGACTACCTGGCCTTCCTCACCGGCTGCCGGGAGAAATTCGACCTGGTGTTCCTGGACCCGCCCTACGGCGCCGGGATGCTGGAAAAGGCCCTGGAGGCCATCGCCAAGATTGACATTATGACGGAAAATGGTATAATAGTCTGCGAAAGTGCGGCGGAGAGCGCCCTTCCGGAGCTGGCCGCCCCCTATGCCAAGGGGCGGGATTACCGCTACGGCAAGATCAAGATCACGCTGTACCACCGTGCGGTCTGACGGGCTGTGCGACAGTTAAGGATGTGAAGCCCACATGAAGACCGCCATCTATCCCGGCAGCTTCGACCCTGTCACCCTGGGGCATCTGAACATTATCAAGCGGGCCGCTCAGTGCTTTGACCGGGTGATCGTCTGTGTGATGGTGAATTCCAAGAAGCACGGGCTGTTTACCCCGGAGGAGCGGGTGGAGCTGCTGGAACGGTGTACTGCCCGCTTTCCCAACGTGGAAGTTGACTTCTCCGACGAGCTGCTGGCCGCCTATGCCAAGCGCAGGAAGGCTCATGTGGTGGTGAAGGGCCTGCGGGCGGTATCCGACTACGAGAATGAGCTGCAGATGGCGCTCATCAACCGCAAGCTGAATCCCCGGCTGGAGACCATGTTCCTGCCCTCCAGCGCAAAATACACCTATGTGAGCTCCAGCATGGTCAAAGAGATGGCCCGCTATGGGGCGGAGCTCTCTGACTTTGTACCCCGGGAGATCATCGGGGACGTACAACGAAAAATGGACAGCAGGAGGGATGGCTGATGGCCACCGGCGTGGAAGAATTACTGGATATGCTCTTTGAGATGATCGACGAGGCCAAGAGCATGCCCCTGAGCAGTGACAAGTGCATTCTGGAACGGGACAAGGCCCTGGATCTGCTGGACGAGATCCGGGCTCAGTTCCCCATGGAGCTGGCCGAGGCCAAGAAGCTCATCGCTGCCCGGACGGAGTATATCGCCTCCGCCAAGCGGGAGGGGGAGCTCATCCGCAAGCAGGCGGAGGAGAAGGCACGCCAAATGGTGTCGGAGGACGAGCTGCTGGCCCAGACCAAACAGAAGGCAAACGAGCTGATGCGTACTGCGGAGGAGCGCAGCCGCGACCTGCGGAAGGCGGCCAACGACTACTGCGAGGATGCCCTGCGCCGCACCGAGGAGGCGGTGGCCGAGGCCTACGACGAGATCAAGAAGTCGCGGGCCCGGTTCCGTGCCTTGGCAGGCGGCGGCGCCCCGGCTGGCCGCCAGCCCTACGACGTGGAGGCGGAATAAAACCAAACACCAAACAGAGAGCCCGCCGGCGGAACTTCCGCCGGCGGGCTCTGAGATGATCGATAAACCTTCCTGCCGAAGGCTTCGGAGGGAGGAATAGTGTGAAAGGGAACCGTCAGGGTTCCCTTTCGCGTTCGATCAAACGCCTTTTTGAACCTTTTTTGAGGGTTCAAAAAGGCTCTCTGCCTGTCGAGAACTTTTCGACAGGCAGAGAGCCCGCCGGCGGAACTTCCGCCGGCGGGCTCTGCTTTGCTGTGGGAGAGGGCTCAGGGGGCTTTGTAGTCGGGGGCGCGTCCGATCTCCTGGATGAGCTCCCTCATAGCCGCCGCCATGGCGTCGATGTCGGCGTGGTTGTTGAAGTACTGGCAGGAGGTGCGGAAGCCGCCCACGTAGTCGGTGAAGCGCTGGGCAATAAAAATCTTGCGGGCGTGGAGCTGCTTGAGTACCCAGCGGTCCACATCCAGATCGTCATAGAGGCGGGCAATGACGATGCCGCCCCGCCGGCCCGGGTCGCGGTGGGTGATGATGGTGGCGCCGATGGCCTCCAATTGATCCATGCAGTAGGCGCTGAGCGCCCAGATGTGTTCCTGGATGTTCTCGATGCCGATCTCGTTGACCAGGCCCAGGCTCTCCCCCAGGGCAATGGCGCCGGTGTAGTTGGAGGTGCCGCCGATTTCGTACTTGCGGGCGGTCTCCGGGAAGGTCCAGTCGTGGACGGAGGGAGCGGCGGGATTCTCCCAGTAGGCGCCCCAGCCGCCTTCGGGAACGGTGGTGTTCAGGTAGCCGGCATAGCTCTGCTTGATCTTGGACAGGGAGTTCTTGTTGACATAGAGCACGCCGGTGCCGTAGGGGCTGTTCAGCCACTTGTGGCCGCCGGCCACCAGTAGATCAAAGTGGCACTGCTTGGTGTCAATCTTGGTGACGCCCAACTGCTGCACCGCGTCCACCACCAGGAAGATCCCCTTTTCCTGACAGAAATCGCCGATGGCCTTGATGTCGCTGGCCCAGCCGTTGCACCACTCCACCGTGGACATCACCAGAATTTTGGTGGTACTGTCGGCCAGCTTGGCAAAGTCGGCCGCACGGAAGCGGTTATCCGGGGTCTTGCAGACGCGGATATCAATCTTCTTCTGTTTGCGCATCAGGCACCAGGGCAGCGCCACCTGGATGAACTCCAGATTGGTGGTGATGATGTTGTCGCCGTCGGCCAGCTCAATGCCGCGGGCGGCGATGTTCAGCCCGTGGGAGGTGCTCTCCACCAGGGCGATCTCCTCCGGGTCGGCGTTGAGCAGCTTGGCGGCTTCGTCGTATGCCTTGCCGCGCAGGGAGTCCATGGCGATGTGGTGGGCGCTGGAGTTCTCTTCCTCCTGGGTGGCGGTCATGTCGGCGAAGGCCTTCACCGCCCGCACCGTGCGCTGGGGGGCGAAGCTGACGCAGGCCGCGTCGAGAAAGACCATCTGCTCCAGAACGGGCCACTCCTGCTTGCGGATCGCTTCAAAATCGACGGACATAAGTACTACCTCCTATATTTTTGTGGGTGATGGCTGGGTTGTATTCCTCTGGTTTTCCTTCACTGGTGAAGCAACATCCCTCCAATCGACTGACTTTTTGAGATCAAACGCTATAATGGTAAAAAATTACCAATTATGGAGTTGGGAAAACAGATTATGACAGAGACCGGTATTCTGACGGATGCCTCACCCTGGATCAGCGTCGAGCCGGCGGCATGGCGCCCGCTGACCGAGGGGAGAACGCCGCGCCTGTTCCGAAAAAAGACCTTTCTCTACACTCAGGGGCAGCCGGCGGAGCATTTTTACATCATTCAGCGGGGGCGGGCCTGCATCTCTACCTCACGGGCGGACGGCCACGAGAAACAGCTCTACATCGCGGAGCGGGGCGCCCTGTGCGGGGAGAGCGCCTGTCTGCAGCGGCAGCCCCACGCGTCGGCGGCCCTGGCGATTGTGGACACCTGGGCCTATGCCGTCCCCCGGCTGGCCATGCTGGAGGCGCTGCGGGAGGACTGGGCGCTGAATCAGCGGTTCCTGGAGCTCTGCTTTCGGAAAAACACGGTGCTGCTCGGTCAGGTGCGGGAGCTCTCCTTTGATCAGGCGGAGCGGCGCATTGCCCGGACCCTCCTCAATCTGGCGGCCCAGTATGGGCGGCCCTGCCCGGAGGGGGTGCGCACCCCCATCCGCTTTACCCACCAGGATGTGGCCGGTATCATCAATACAAGCCGCATCACCACCAACAAGGTGATGAAGCGCATGGAGGAGGAGGGGATACTCCTCAAACGGGAGGGCCGCTACATCCTGCGGGCCCTTCCCGCCTTGGAGCGGCTGGCGCGGGGAGAGGGTCAGTAGCGCACAGGCCTTTCGCTCTCCCGGAAGGCGCGGCTGTCTGGCAGGAGGGTGCGCCCGTAGCCGGAGACGATGGCGAAGATAGTCATAACCAGCAAAAGAATGGGATAGAACTGGTGGGTGACGATCTCCAGTGTGGAGACGGGAACCGCGCCGGGCAGGTCGACGGCTGTCATCATGGCGGCGCACACCACCGGCACCATATAGGGCATCAGGTAGTTGAGGGTGCCGCCGGAGCAGATGAGGAGGTTGGCGGTGCGGTAGCCGTGGAGCTGATACTCCTCCCCCAGCCGCTTGGCCAGGGGGCCGGTGCCCACGATGGCCGCGGTGTTCAGGCCGGTGGCCACGTTGAGCAGGATACAGATGGCGACGATGGCGCCCTCGGCGGAGCGGGGACCGACAATGAAGCGGTCCATGGACTGGATCATCATATCAATGCAGCCGCCCTTTTCCAGCAGGTGGATCTGGGCGAACAGCAGCATAACCAGCAGAATGGTGGGGACCGCGCCCTCGATGCCCTCCATGATGAGGCCGCCTGCGCTCAGGGGTTCCGGGACGGAGATGATGTCGCTGAAGGTGATGGTGCCGGTGACCAGTCCCAGGAGTACGCCGGTGACGATGCCATAGCTCAGCGCCTCCAGCAGGTGGCGCTGGAGCAGGCAGAAGACCACCACCACCACGGGCACCAGCAGGAACAGCAGGGCCGTAGGCCGGACCGCGGCGCTCTGGACGGCGGAGAGATCCGCGGCCTCACCGCGGGAGCCAAGCGCCAGATAGAGGATCAGCGTCAACGCCGCGGCCGGCAGGACATATTTCAGGCGGCTGCGGAAAACGCCGCCCAGGTCCACCTTCTGAGAGGAGGAGGCCGCAATCAGAGTGTCCGATACCGGGGAGACGTTGTCGCCGAAGGCCGCTCCCGATACGATGGCGCCGATCATCAGCGCCGGCGTGGCCCCGACCAGATAGCCGATGGGGTAAAGAATGGGGCCGACCACGAAGATGGTGCCCACCGAGGTCCCGGTGGAGAAGGCGATCAGGCAGGTGAGCAGAAAAGAGGCGGCCACAAACTTGTTGCCCAGGAAGTTGAGCTCAATGAGATAGTGTGCCAGGGTGTCCACCAGGCCGCTGGTCTCAATGAGCTGCCCGCAGATTCCGGCCAGTAGAACCGCCATGATCAGGATGCCCCCCACCTTGTTGGTGGCACCCTCGATAATGGCCTCGCAGTAGGCCGTCTTGTCCTTGGCCAGGAACAGGCAGACGATCATGGGGAGGAGAAAGACCACCCAGTATTCCGGTACGTCCGCCTGCTTGACCGCGATGTAAATTAGCCCCACGATGGCCAGCAGGATGGGCGCGAAGGCCACCCACTTTCCGCCGTAGTAGGTGATGTGCGCTTCCGGTGCGGCTTGTGTTTGATCCATAGGTACCCCCTTTTCAGCACGGATGTGTTCAATTTTGTGGAACAGATATCTGTTGTGGTTAAAAGTATACCTGCATTTTCCATAAATACTATTAAATGCTTTACAAAAGAGGTGGTGTTTTTGGGAGAATATACCCGAATCCCGAACCGCGTGCGCGGCGGGACTGCACCGTTTTTTTGTTTACGTAATACCGCAAAATATAGGACTTTTTTGCCGCCAAACCGCAAGGGATGGCGGTTTTTTGATACCATTTGTAACGAAATGCAATCGAACATATGTTTTTAGTGCCGAAAAGCAGGGGTTTCAGTGGAAAAATCGGCATTTTTCCCGTTAAAAAAGAAGAAAAAACTGTTGCAATTCTGTAACAGAACATTTATACTAGAGAAGAAAGTGGGGCGAAGTGGAGCAAATCACCGCTCTTAAGCAGTAAAGTGGGGGGAAGTGAGCAGCATGACCGGCACCTATGAGCACAGCATTGATGCCAAGGGCCGTCTGTTCATTCCCGCAAAGCTCCGGGAGGAGCTGGGTGTCACCTTCTATCTGGCGATGGGTGTAGACGCCTGCCTGGCCATCTATCCCCAGTCTACCTGGGACCGGTTTACAGAAAAATTTTCCTCCCTGCCTATGAGTCAATCCAAGGCCATGCGCCCCCTATTCGCCAACGCGGCCAAGTGTGAACTGGACAGCCAGGGCCGCATCGTCATTCCCCAGAAGCTGCGCAGGTATGCCGGTCTGGACAAGGACGTGGTGATCCTGGGTGTCAACGACCGGGCGGAAATCTGGAGCGCGGACGCATGGCAGGCCCAGGAGGAGGAAGAGATGACGCCGGAGAAGATGTCGGCCTGTATGGAGGCGCTTGGATTCTGATATGAGTGAGCAGGTATTTTCCCACAAGCCGGTGTTGCTGGACGAGTGCATTAAGGCCCTGGCCATCCGGCCGGAGGGCGTGTATCTGGATGGCACTCTGGGCCGGGCGGGCCACAGCCGGGAGATTGTCCGGCGGCTGACCACCGGGCGGCTCATCTGCGTGGACCGGGATCAGGCGGCTCTGGACGCGGCGGAGGAGCGGCTGGCGCCGTGGCGGGAGCGGGTCACCCTGGTACACAGCAATTTCTGTGCGCTGGACGCCATCCTGGACGGGCTGGGCCTGGACGGGGTGGACGGCATGCTCTTTGATCTGGGGGTGTCCTCCCCCCAGTTGGACGACGCATCCCGCGGCTTTTCCTATAGGACGGACGCCCCCCTGGATATGCGCATGGATCAGACCGACACCCTGACGGCCCGGGCGGTGGTCAACGAGTGGCCCCAGGAGGAGCTGCGGCGCATCCTCTGGCAATATGGGGAGGAGCGGTACGCCCCCGCCGTCGCGGGAGCCATCGTCCGGGCCAGGGACAAGCGCCCCATTGAGACCACGCTGGAGCTGGTGGAGGTCGTCAAGGGGGCCATGCCCCCTGCGGCCCTGCGGGAGAAACAGCACCCGGCCAAGCGGACCTTCCAGGCCATCCGCATCGCCGTCAACGACGAGCTGGGCTCGGTGGACCGGATGGTGCGGGAGGCGGTGCCCCGGCTGAACCCCGGTGGGCGGCTGGCGGTGATCTCCTTCCACTCGCTGGAGGACCGTATCGTGAAAAATGCCCTGGCGGCTTTCGCCAAGGGGTGTACCTGTCCGCCGGATTTTCCCGTCTGTGTGTGCGGGAAGAAGCCCCAGGTGAAGCTGGTCAACAAAAAGCCCATTGTCTCCGGAGCGGCAGAGCTGGAGGAGAACCCCCGGGCCCGCAGCGCCAAGCTCCGGGTAGCGGAAAAACTGTAGAAGCACGGAATTTACCAAAGAGATTGGAGTGGACGGACTCATGGCAACTGCCGTCAAGCGCAGAAGCAGATACACGAATTACAGCCGCGTACCCTATGACGCGTATGATGGCTCCGCGGCGCGGCAGCTCCAGCGGGAGGAGGTTCTTCGGCCCAGGCCCATGGTTCGGCCGCGGGAGCGGGCGGTGGTCCGGCCCCGGGTGCGGGTACGGGAGGCGGGACTGGTCTCCCCCTTCGCTGTGGTGGGATTTCTGGCGGTGGGCGTGTTTGCCGTGTTGCTGCTGTTCAGCTATGTGCAGTTGACCACCATCTCCCAGCAGGTGGTGGAGCTGCGCAGTGAGATGACTGCTCTCCAGTCGGAGGAGGCCAAGCTGCGCACCGCATATGAGCTGTCTTATGATCTGAGCAGCATTGAGGAGACCATGACAGCCAGCGGCGCCATGGTCCGGCCGCAGAACGGGCAGGTGGTGTATGTGGACCTGTCCGAGCCGGACACCGTGACCTTTTTCAACCAGGACGAGGCGGCCGCTGGACTGGACGGCATGTTTGAGAGTGTAAAGTCCATTGCCTCCGAGATTGTGGCATATTTCCAGTGAGTACGGCCATATAGTGATCTGCAGACCCCAGAGAAACAGACGGGCTGCCCCGGGCGGCCCTTGAAGAGAACGAGCAGAGAGGGCGTAAGAAAAGCAATTTTCTTACGCCCTCCTGCGATATATCACCCAATCCCGCGGGAGAGCGGCAGACGAGATTTCTTGAGTGAGGTGAGCCAGCCATGGCAGACAGAAAGAGAAAGCGTATGGTCCAGCAGCAGCCGGACCGGCGGGCGAACCGCACCATTTTGGTGCGCACCCTGTTCCTGCTGACACTGTTCGGCGTGGCGGCGTTCGTGCCGCTGCTGGTCCGGCTCTGGCAGATCCAGATCCGCGACTACGACAAATACCAGGGAATGGCGGTGGAGCAGCAGACCGCCGACAGCACGGTGGAGGCCAACCGGGGCACCATCTACGACCGAAGCGGGGAGACTCTGGCCATGAGCGCCACGGTCTACAACATCCAGCTCTCCCCCAAAGAGATCCTGGCCTGCCAGGAGGCGTATCGAGAGAAGGCGGCGAACGCAGCAGAGAATGGGAAGACACTGGACTACCCGGAGCCCACCAACGAGTTCATTGCCTCCAACCTGGCCCAGCTCCTGGATCTGGACGAGGCGGACATCCTCAATCGCCTGACCAAGACCAGCTCCATGTATGAGATGATCAAATGGCGGGTGGAGGACGACGAGCGGGACGCGGTGATCTCCTTCATCAACGAAAACCATATCACCGGCATTTACACCCCGCCCACCACCAAGCGTTACTATCCCAAGGACAGCCTGGCGGCGCAGGTGATCTGCTTTGTGAACCCCAACGTGGATAATCACGGTGCCTATGGCATTGAGGCTCAGTACGACGAGGCTCTCTCGGGCGAGACGGGGCGGATCGTCACCGCCAAAAACGGCGACGGCACACAGATGCTTTACCGCTATGAGGACTACTACGACGCCACTGACGGCGACAATCTGACCCTGACCCTGGACAGCGCTATCCAGTCCTACTGTGAGAGCATCCTGAAGAAGGGCATCGAGCAGTTCGAGGTGCAGGACGGCGGCTTCTGCATCGCCATGGACCCCAATACGGGCGAAATTCTGGCCTGGGCCAACTCCCCCACCTACGATCTGAACAACCCCAGGGTGGTGAGCGATCCGGTGCTCAACCAGTATCTGGCGGACATCGAGAGCGGGGCGTACACCAAGGAGGAGGCCTACCAGAAGGCCCTGGCAGAGGGGGCTTCCAGCGAGGAGGCCCGCGACAAGGCCATTTCTGCGGCAGAGACCGAAGTGCTTTACACCCAGTGGACTAACAAGGCAATCACCAGTACCTATGAGCCCGGCTCCACGTTCAAGTCCATCGTCCTGGCCGCCGCCCTGGAGGAGGGCGTGGTCACCGAGAACAGCCACTTCTACTGCCCCGGCTACATCATGGTAGAGGGCTGGTCCCGGCCCATCAGTTGCTCCAAGAAGGCGCCGGGCCACGGGGACCAGGATCTGGCCCTGGCGGTGGCGAACTCCTGCAACCCGGCCTTCGTCAAGATCGGCCAGGCCCTGGGAGCGGAGAAGTTCTATGACTATCTGGAGGGCTTCGGCTTCCTGGAGAAAACCGGCATAGACATGCAGGGCGAGATGGACACCAGTTCCCTGATCTGGCCCCGGGAGGACTTCAACACCGTCCAGTTGGCCACCGCATCCTTCGGCCAGCGGTTCCAGGTGACCCCCATTCAGCTCATCACAGCGGCCTCCGCCGTCATCAACGGCGGCCACCTGATGCAGCCCTATGTGGTCAGCCAGGTGACCGACGGCGAGGGCAATGTGCTCCAGCACAATGAGCCCAACGAGGTGCGACAGGTGGTCAGCGCGCAGACCAGTGAGCGCTGCCGTGCGATCCTGGAGAAGGTGGTGGACGGCGGCACCGGCAAGAATGCCCGGGTGGAGGGCTACCGCATCGGCGGCAAGACCGGCTCCTCCGAGACGCTGGAGACCGACCATACCATCGTTTCCTTCCTGGGCTTCGCCCCAGCGGATGACCCGCAGGTGATTATCCTGCTGGCCTACGACAACCCCAAGCCCGCCTTCCCCGGCTCCAATACCACCGCCGGCGGCTGGTATATCAGCGGCGGCAATATGGCGGCACTGATGGCCGGAGAGCTACTGGAGGATATTCTGGGCCACCTGGGCGTGGAGAAGACCTATACCGCCAACGCCGACGTGCTGGTGCCCAACCTGTCCGGACTGAATCTGGCGGACGCCACCTCCGCCCTCCAGAAGAACAGCCTGACCCTGCGCACCGTGGGCGACGGCGGTACCGTCACCGGACAGATCCCGGCGGCGGGGGCATCCATCCCCGGCGGAAGCCAGGTGGTGCTCTACATGGGCGAGGCGGTGCCCACCGACCAGGTGCAGGTGCCCAGCGTCATCGGCCTTACCGCCGAGCAGGCCAGGCAGAAGCTGGCTGATGCGGGTCTCTACATGCGGGCCACCGGAGCCACCGAGTACGGCTCTCACGTGGTGGCCTATGAACAGTCCACCGCCGCGGGCACTCCGGTGAACCGGGGCACCACCATCGAGGTACGCTTTACCGACAGCACGGCCAGCGGCGCGGGCCTGTAAAAACGGGCCGACAACAAGGAAAACGGGGTGAGGGCATGAAGCTGAATGAGCTGTTGGACGGCGTGGCGCTGGCCGCGCGGCATGTCCAGGACGTGGAATGTTCAGGAATCTGCTGCGACACCCGAGACATGACCCCCGGCTGCCTCTTTGTGGCGCTTCCAGGGTACAAGACCGATGGACACCGGTACATCCGGCAGGCCCTGGAAGGGGGAGCGGCGGCGGTGCTCTGCCAGCGCCCCCCGGAGGGGGAGGGCCCCTGGCTGGTGACGGAGGACACCCGGGCCGCCCTGGCCATCGCCTCAGCCAACTGGTTCGGCCATCCGGCCCGGGAACTGACCCTGCTGGCGGTCACCGGGACCAACGGAAAGACCACCACCACCTATCTGCTCAAGGCCATGCTGGAGGGGTGCCTCCACGCAAAGGTGGGGCTGATCGGCACCAACCAGAACCTGATCGGGGAGGAGAGCCTGCCCGCCCACCGCACCACGCCGGAGTCCTACGAGGTGCAGGAGCTGCTGCGGGAGATGGCGGATGCGGGGTGTACCCACGTGGTGATGGAGGCATCCTCCCACGCCCTGGTGCTCCACCGCCTGGACGGCATCCCCTTCCGGGCGGGTATCTTCACCAATCTGACCCAGGACCACCTGGACTTCCACGGTACCATGGAGGCCTACCGGGACGCCAAGGGGCTGCTGTTCCGCCAGTGCGCCGCTGCGGTGCTCAACCTGGACGACGAGGCGGGCCGGTACTATGCCGAAACGGTGCCGGTTCCGACCTTTACTTACTCGGAGTGCCGGGACGAGGCGGATCTCACGGCCAAGAACCTCCGCCTGTTCCCCCAGCGGGTAGAGTTTGAGGCGGTGACCAGGGACGCCATTTCCCGGGTAAGGCTGCCTATACCCGGAGGCTTTACCATCTACAACGCTCTGGGTGTGCTGGCCTGCGGGCTGGTGCTGGGCCTGCCGCTGGACGGCTGCGCCGCCGCACTGGGGGCGGCCCGAGGGGTGAAGGGCCGCATCGAGGTGGTGCCCACCCCCACGGACTACACGGTGCTCATCGACTACGCCCACACCCCTGACGCCCTGGAGAACATCCTCACTACCGTGCGGGACTTCACGCCGGGGCGGGTGATCTGCCTGTTCGGCTGCGGGGGAGACCGGGACCGCACCAAGCGGCCCCGTATGGGGGCTGTCGCCGGGGCCCTGGCCGACGTGGCGGTAGTCACCTCAGACAACCCCCGAACCGAGGCGCCCATGGACATTATCGATGACATTCTGCCCGGCCTGGAGGGGGCTCCGGCGGAGGTCGTGGTGGAGCCCGACCGTCGCGCCGCTATCCGGCGGGCCCTCTCGCTGGCCCGGGCGGGGGACACGGTGGTGCTGGCCGGTAAGGGCCACGAGACCTATCAGGAGGTGGACGGCGTGGAGTACCACCTGGACGAGCGGGAGGAAATCGCCGCCTATTTCGCCTGAGAGGCGAGGAAGTTTGTTGCTTTTTCGAGTGGAAACCATGCCGGGATTGTGATAAAATATCGAACCGGCTCACATGGGCCGCAATTTGGAATGTTGAGAGGCTTTGGAGGTTGCAAAAGAGATGTTAAGGATTGTAATCAGCTTTGTGGTGGCCTTTGCGGCGGCCGCCCTGGGCGGGAAGGGGCTCATCCCCCTGCTGCGGCGCATGAAGGCCGGGCAGTCCATCAAGGAGATCGGCCCCACCTGGCACATGTCGAAGCAGGGGACGCCCACCATGGGAGGGCTGATGTTCATCATCGGCTCCGCTGCGGCGGTTCTGCTGCTGGGGTGGCCGGACTTTGCCGCAGGGCGCTTCGGCGGCGGCTTTGTGCTCCTGTTCGCCCTGGTGTTCGGCGTGATCGGCTATATTGACGACTATGTGAAGGTGAAAAAGCACCAGAACACCGGCCTGACCGCACCGCAGAAGTTTCTGCTCCAGTTGGCGGCGGCCATCGTGTTCACGGTGCTGATGCGCAACCACCACTATCTGACCCCCGACCTTTACATCCCCTTTGTGAACGTGACCCTGTCCCTCCCCTGGCCCGTTTATATGGTGTTCGCCGCCTTCGTCATGGTGGGAACCGTGAACGCCGTCAATATCACCGACGGCATCGACGGCCTAGCCACCGGCGTCACTATGCCCGTGATGCTCTTTTTCACCGCCGTGGCCTGCTTCTGGGGGCAACTGGAGCTGGGGATCTTCTCCGCCGGGCTGTTCGGCGGGCTGTGCGGATTCCTGATCTATAACTTCCACCCCGCCAAGGTCTTTATGGGCGACACTGGCTCTCTCTTTCTGGGGGGAGCGGTGTGCGGACTGGCCTTCGCCCTGGATATTCCCCTGGTGCTCATCCTGGTGGGCATCATCTACATCCTGGAGACCCTGTCCGACATTCTCCAGGTGGGCTACTTCAAGCTGACCCACGGCAAGCGGATCTTTCGCATGGCGCCCCTGCACCACCACCTGGAGCTGGGCGGCTGGAGCGAGGTGAAGCTGTTCTGTGTGTTCTCCGGCGTGACCCTGCTGGCCTGTGTGCTGGCCTTTCTGGGGGTTATGGGCCGGTAATCCACTGAGTTGAGAGAAAGGAGGGGAGCCCCCTGGCAAAACGCAAGCGCGATCTGACCATTGAGGAGCAACTGGCCCGGGGACCCATGGACCTGCCCTTCCTGATGCTGGTGCTCCTGCTCACCGGCATCGGCGTGATCATGGTGTTTTCCGCCTCCTACGCCACGGCGTACCTGCAGGAGGACAAAAGCCCCACCTTCTACTTCTTCCGCCAGGCCCTCTTTGCCGCGGCTGGCCTGACCGTGATGTATATCACCTCGAAGATCAACTACCAGACCTTCCGCTGGCTGTCGGTCTTCGCCCTTGGGCTGGCTGTCCTGCTGCTCATCGCGGTGCTCATCCCCGGCATCCACACCAGCCGTTCCGACGGCGTGAAGCGGTGGATCGCCGTACCGGGCATCGGAACCTTCCAGCCGTCGGAGATCGCCAAGGTGGCCGTCATCATGTACTTTTCCGCCCGGCTGTCCAAGCGGAACACGGAGAAGCCGCGCCGCCTCTCCCCCCGCAGTCCGCTCAGCGGTGTGGTGGGATTCCTGGACCGCATCGGCTTTCTGGAACTGGTGCCCTATGGACTCATCCTGCTGCTGATTGTGGGCCTGATGATGCTGGAGCCCCACATGTCGGGTACAATCCTGATTCTGGCCGGCGCGGCGGCGGTGCTTTTTGCCGCCGGCATCAAGCTCTACTGGTTTGCCGGCGGCGGCGCGGCCCTGATGGGGCTGGTGGTGCTCATGATGAGCGGCTACCAGTCCACCCGCATCCTGGTGTGGCAGGATCCCTGGGCTTATCCCCGGGACGGCGGCTATCAGATTATCCAGTCCCTCTACGCCATCGGCTCCGGCGGACTGCTGGGCCTGGGCCTGGGCAAGAGCCGGCAGAAGTTCCTCTACCTGCCCGAGCCGGAGAACGACTTCATCTTTGCCATCGTGTGCGAGGAGCTGGGCCTGATCGGGGCCGGAATCGTCCTCATTCTCTTTGCCCTGCTGGTCATGCGGGGCTACTGGATTGCCATCCACGCCAGAGACCGCTTCGGCGCCCTTCTGGTGGTGGGTATCACCACCCTGACCGCGGTACAGGTGTTCCTGAACATCTCCGTGGTCACCAACCTGATCCCTACCACCGGCATCTCCCTGCCGTTTTTCAGTTACGGGGGTACGGCGCTGATGATCCAACTGGCGGAGATGGGCATCATCCTTTCCGTTTCCCGGCAGATCCCGGCGCCGAGACAGGAGTAAAAAAGTCCAGGGAGGACGCTGTTCCCCTGCGCGGCCAGGGACAGTGGTGTGCTCCGCAGGCGCATGTCCTGCTGCGCACATCCTCTGAATTTCTTTCACCCTATGGCGGGTGAAGCTTTTTAGGCCGCAGGGGCGACCAGCGGCCGCCCTACATTACGAGGAGGAGAAAAAAGGAATGAGAGTCCTCTTTACCTGCGGGGGAACGGCGGGCCATGTCAATCCCGCCGTGGCCCTGGCCCAGATGTTCCAGACCCGCAACTCCGGCTGTGAGGTGCTGTTCGTGGGCGCCGACGGCGGCATGGAGACCCGGCTGGTGCCCAAGGAGGGGTACCCCATTGAGACGGTGACCATCACCAACTTCCGGCGGTCCCTCTCTCCGGCCTCCATCGGCCACAACGTCAGAACCCTGCTGAACATGAACAAGTCCAGGAAGCAGGCCAACGCCATCCTGGACCGCTTTCAGCCTGACCTGGTGGTGGGCACCGGCGGCTATGCCTCCTTCCCGGTGGTGAAGGCCGCCGCGAAGCGGGGGATTCCCACCGCCGTTCACGAGTCCAACGCCGTGCCCGGCCTGACCACCAAGACCCTGTCCAAGGTGGTGGACGTGGTGATGGTGGGCTTTGAGGAGAGCCGAAGCCACTACGACGACCCCGGAAAGGTGGTGGTCACCGGCACGCCGGTGCGTACCGACTTTTTCCGCTATACCCGGAAGGAGGCGCGGGCGGAGCTGGGCCTCACCGATGACCGGCCCCTGGTGCTCTCTGTGTGGGGCAGCCTGGGGGCGGAGGTGATGAACCGCCGGATGGCGGAGTGCATCGCCCTGGAGTGCCGGGACGGCGCCCCCTTCCACCACATCCACGGCGCGGGCCGGGACTACCGGGCGGTGCTGGACGCCCTCCAGGGCAGCGGCCTGGCGGCCGCCCCGGAGGTGGACGTGCGGGAGAATATCTCCAACATGCCCCTCCTGCTGGCGGCCGCTGCTCGGGTGCTGTGCCGG